>OGCI01000381.1_pt1 | contig 54062 bp, 36 predicted proteins | sample 1570021 | NCBI WGS metagenome assembly OGCI01 (sample SAMN06264664, study PRJEB24512) | hot springs metagenome | isolation source: Hot spring water | place: South Africa: Tshipise | collected 2015-06-21
CCCCGCCCCGATATAAGAAATGAAATGATAATTCAATATTGAGACATAATCTCTACCTATAAAATTCGGAGAGTTTTTATAATTTTTGTGGATAGAAAAGCTTTTTCTACAGTTATTTTTGCTCTGATGGTGAGAAAGGATATTGTCTGAGAATAAATAAGTTTAAGTAAAAGAAATAAATGTTACAGGTAGTTTTTGTCTCTCTCTAATTGTATTTATTCATTATTAGTCTTATTATTTGCACAATATTTGAGTTTCTATATTTATTACATAGGTATTATCTGTAGCAATAAAAAGGAACAAAAATGACAGATGGGCTAAACTGATGGGAATACTAAATTTTAGTGATTATTTTTTTTGAATTCTTTTTTTAGTTCTTTTTTTATTATACTTTGCAAATCTTTATGCAGTTTTAGATTTTCGGAGCGGTTGGTAGCGACTTCGATTATTTTAGAAACACCTTTTTTCAATGCGTTTTGATAGTTTTTTTTGAGTTCATCGGGTTTATGGACTACGGAAAAATCAATATCAAACATTTTTGCTATACAATCAAAATGGTACCCATGAGGCATACCAAAATATTTTTCGAAAGTTTCAGGATATGCAGATATGGGAAGGAATGAGAAAATTCCTCCGCCATTGTTATTGATGATAATGAGTATGACATGGACGCCTTTCTGGGAGAGTAAAGGAAAGGAGTTGAGGTCATGGAGGGCGGAAAGGTCTCCGATAATAGCGGTAATAATCCGTTTTCGTGCGAAGGAAAATCCAGCAGAACTTGCAATAGTACCATCAATTCCACTGGCTCCCCGATTGGCAAAGACCAGTCCGTTTGTTCCATGAATAGAACCATACATGTCTGCGTCACGAATGGGCATGCTATTCCCGAGGAACAAGTCCGATTCAATGGGCTTCCATTGAGATATAAAGCGAGCAATAGTGATTTCATTGAGAAATTCTTGACTTTCTGCCCATTTATCGATAATTGTATCTATTTTCTGGGACCATTCTACCGTTTCCAATCCCCAGGGATAGACATCTCTGCGTCGCATAGCGGGGGCTAACCATGAACAGAAAGAACTTAAATCGGTTTCAAAACGGTAGGTAACCCGATGTATCGGGTCGGTTCGTAGAGGATGGTCTGTAACGAGCATGTATTCAGGTCGATTCCTTTCAAGAAATTCAAGGAGCCGTTTGGAGGTGATAGTTCCTCCGAGATGTAATACAAATTTGGGATTAAATTCTTCTAAAAATTCGGGAACAAGAAGCATCTGGTCATAGTAAGGTACTGAAAAATCGGTTTTGTTTCCGAGTCGTAAACCGGAGGTAACATCGGGAAAAACAGGCCAATGTAGTGACTGAGCTAGATGATATGCGGACCTGATTTCTTTTTCTCTTCGGAGTTCTCCTATAACTAAGAGACCTTCCCGCACCGTTTCTATTTTATCCAGAACAAAAATTTCTTGCTCGGTAGTAAGTCTTGACTCGGGAAGATTCCAACGAGTGAAGGGTTTCTTATTGGCTAACCAGAATTCAATAGGTTGGGTATAATTTTGAGGGATGTCCCCCTCTACTTCAATAGGTTCTAATGGTTCGCGAAACATACAGTTGATATGTACGGGTCCTGCTGGAGCTCGACAGGCTCTGTAAACGGCCTGACCCGCTGTGGTTAGTACAACTGTTGGAGTAATATCAGAGTCCGGGCAGGGTAAGGTGAATGACCAGCGTACATAAGTACCAAATATATTTATCTGTTCAATGGCTTGATTGGCTCCGCATTGTAGAAGTTCCGGAGGGCGGTCGGCGGTGATTATGATTAGTGGGACACGCGATAAAGAGGCTTCTACCACGGATGGAAAATAATTAGCAACTGCTGTCCCCGAAGTACAAATGAGAGCAGTGGGTTTCCCTGTTGCTTTTGCCCAGTTTAATGCATAGAAACCCATACCGCGTTCATCCACATGGATATGGTGGATAATCTCCTTTTGGTCGGAAACAGCCAAAGCCAGGGGGGTAGATCGCGAGCCCGGCGAAATACAGAAGCCACATACTCCGTTTCGGACGAGTTCTTCTACTAGTAATTTTGCCCAGAGATGATTCATATTCGGTGAGGGAATTACACTCGTCATTTTTCTCCTCCATCTCTTATCCTTGGAGAGGATCTTTCATTAATACATTCAAATAGCTCTTAATTTTACATTCTAATTCATTCCATTCCGTTTCGGGTTGTGAGCCTTGAACGATACCCGCTCCGGAATACAATGATATTTTATTGTTTTGTACCAATGCGGATCGAATTCCTACACAAAATTCGGCTGAGCTATATGAAACCCAGCCTACCGGTCCTGAATAAATCCCACGGTCTAATGGTTCTTCCCTTTGTATCCACTCCAGAGCGGAACCACGCGGATAACCCCCGATAGCAGGTGTAGGATGAAGTTGTTCTAAAATGTGCTCATCGTCGATATCAGGTCGAAGGATTCCTTTAAAGTGAGAGAAGAGATGGTGAACTGTTGTTAAGGTAATAATTCGCGGATGTTCATCATATTCATAACTTGAGCATAATCGTTCCATATCTGTTTTTAACATGGTTACTACAATTTCGTGTTCAAGCCGTTCTTTTTTATTGTTTATGAGGGAAGATTTGAGATATTCATCTTCACTTGTGTCCTTCCCTCTCGCCATTGTTCCTGCCAATGCCTCAGTCTCTATGTATGTGCTTAATCTTTTATAGAGTCGTTCAGGGGACAATCCAATAAAACTTCTTTCAGGGGTTGGATTAAAACAAAAGCGGTAACAACGGTTGTAATTTTCTGCCATCGACCGTAATAAAAGAATAGAGTCAATCTCCCCATCGGCTTCAAAGGTCGTTTCTCTTGCTAGGACTACCTTATCAAAAGTCCCAGCATTAATCTCTGTTAAAGTGCGTCGTATGAGTTCGAGCCATTCTGACTTTGAAGGACAGTCCAATCGGTGATAAAAAGTTAGCGATTTTTGTTTTTTCTTGTCAAGGTTGTTTACGCCAATCCATAAGTCAAGTCCTTCCAGTATAGAAATTAATTGTTCTAAAATGTAATCGTTCTTTCCTCCAATGATATGGGCTACAAGTTGGATTTTCTCATCTGTTTTTAATAGTTCAATTTGAGGAACAACAAAGCGATATGCGCGAAAAGATTTCCATCGTTTACCACGGTTATCCAATGGCAAAAATTTGAAACCACCGAAATATCGGACTGTAGGGTATTTATAGGATAATCGATTTGAAATTTTTTGGAAAACTAAACTGTATGAGAAGTCGTAGCATTCCTCATCGGCAATGATTATATCTGTTTCACCCCAACCGGCCATTTCAAAGGATTCATCCCTTGAAGCCCAGTAATATTTGCCAAATCCTTGGATAGAAGCCAATTCTTCTAAAAGATTTAAAGGCTCATCAATGGGAACACGAATAGCCCCTATTTTCCCTTCAGGAATGTCACCTGACCGGAGGGTTTCCGAAATCTTTCTGAGAAGGGAAATCGTTGCTTTACACTTTATCTGTACTATTTGTGAGCGAGAAGGTAACGACAATTTTTATAATTCATTATGATTTTTGTAAATTAAAAATATGTTAGATTGTATTCAAAGGGAGCAAAACTTCGCAACCTGTTTGAAATTTAATTATAAGGCAATTCATAGATACAATTGCTCTATGTGAGGGTAAATCCATATAATTCTATAATTCTGTAATAGATTTAGATCTACTTTAATCCTTTGAAGAAGGAATTTATCTTCCATGAAACGAATTATTGCTACCCTGATAAAATTAGGGGTAACCATTGGTCTTTTTGTTCTGCTTTTCTGGCCTGAGATGTTTGGATTCCCGGAGGATACTTTTGGAGGGGTGAAACCCGGAACGCTTATTCAGGAGATTCGTTCTTTAAATCCCTATCATGCAATTCCGTGGATTTTGTTTGCTTTGTTTATACGATTGGGAGGTATTATGTGTGGAGTTATTCGCTGGAAAATTTTGCTCAATGGACAGAATCTATATATCCGGTTTCCTTATATGGTTCAGAGTTGGTTTATCGGAAGGACCATCGGCATTTTTTTGCCCAGTACCCTTGGTCTGGACGGTTATCGCTTATACGATTCTGTGCGATACACGGGGGATGTTGTTCGCTGTACTACGGTTATATTTATAGAGAAAATCATTGGTTTTATATCTCTAACAACACTTGTTTTTTTGACTTTTCCTCTGGGATTTCGTCTGTTAAAGTTTAACACATTGTTTCTTTTTATTATTTTAATGATATTAGGTCTTGCGGTTCTTTTCTTTTTATCTTTATTACTTCAACCTTATATTATTCAGGTTATTTTATATTCAATACCCATGCCGGGAAAGATAAAAAGGATACTCAACCGGTTGGGAAGTTCCGCTACTGCTTATGCCGGGCATCGCAAATATTTACTACTGGCTATTCTATGCGGATTGTTTGTTCATTTTAGTGCTTGTTTAATGTATTTTGGAACGATGATGGCATTGCGTTCAGAAAATACCAGTTTATGGGATGTGCTGTTCGCAAGTCCATTGATGATATACGGAACTGTTTTGGGTCCTTCGGTCGGTGGTGAAGGAATTCGCGAAATTGTGTTTGCAACACTATTAGGGGGAAAAGAAAATACATTAAAAGTAGTAGCCTTTGCTCACCTGGGCTGGTGGGTTGGCGATGTTGTTCCTTTTCTTATTGGGCTCCCCTTCCTTATTTTGCGTAAACGCCCACAGAAAGATGAGATTCAAGAACAGATGACAAATATACAGTCCCGGTCTTTGTCCATAGAAAATTTTTCTCAGGAATTTAATCCACAGGAGCTATTATTTGCGAGAAATAAAATTTTTGTAGGTCTATTTTGGGGTGTAATTGGAGGGTTTACAGCAGGAGCCTTCTGTGGATTGACCGAATCCTTATGGGTAATGTATAAGTTTCCAAACCTTAACGATTATCAGGCTCTATGGTGGGGACCTTTGATGTATGCAATAGTCTCTGCAGGTGTTGGATTGTGTATAGGAGTTTTTGTGGGAGCCTGGATCCCTTTATTAGTAAAAAAGTTTCCATCGTCGTTTTTTGTGTATGTATTTTCTTTCGTTTCCGTATTATTGTCTTTGGGGCTGGTATTAATCCTGTGGAGATACTGGCGTGATATTCTGCTTCAAAAACCCGGTTCGTATACAGTGTATATACCATTAAGTTTTTACTATATGGGTTCTGTACTAATCGGTTCATCATTATTTTATATATTTTTGTTTTATTTGTCTCGATTGTCAAAAAAAATGGTTGCTTTAACGATAATCCTTTTATTGTTTCTCCCATTTTTTGTCGGACTGGTTTCCCCGGTATTTTCCCTGCTAAAAAAACATGAACTTACCCCTATGTCTCTTCCCCAGGCCCCTACAGATTCTCCGAATATAATTCTAATTATAGCGGATGCTCTTCGTGCGGATTACCTACCTTCGTATAATCCCAATATTGAAACAAAAACTCCCGAATTAGACGAATTTATCTCAAAATCTATTCTCTTTAAAGATTGTAGTTCTCAGGCATCATGGACCAAACCTGCATTTGCTTCTTTATATACGGGTGTTATTCCACGGCGTCATCGGGCAACGGACAAGAATTCGATTATAGACCCTGGTTTGCCTACCATTGCAGAATTGCTTCTAAATAATGGATATGTTACAAAAGCATTTGCTAATAATCCAAATGTTCACTCATTGTTTGGTTTTAAGAAGGGCTTTGTTGAATATACAGAATTACAACCGAAACGGGTATTTTTTGCAAAAGATTCCAGCGCTAAACTAACAATTTATGAGATATTACGGCGTGTTCATGGGATGATTTCTACTATTCTATTAAAGATGTTAAATAATCTCCCTGATATCAGGAGGTATTATCAACCTGCAGAAGTTGTAAGTTCTGAAGCATTAAAATGGATTGATAACCGTCCCAATAAGGAACATCCTTTCTTTTTAGTCCTTCATTACATGGACACGCACGACCCCTTTCTCAATTTGGGAAAGAATACTTTCTATTCAAGGGCCCTTCTGGGAAACAAGCCTAAAAATTTTTTGACCCCTTTGATGAGAGAGGCATATATTGCTGAAATTGAATATCTGGATAAGTATTTGGGTGTGTTTCTTGATGGAATTCAAAAGCGTGGGTTGGATAAAAATTCTTATATTATTTTTACTGCGGACCATGGAGAAGAATTTGAAGACCATCAAGGTTGGTGGCATGGTTTTACCCTGTATCAAGAAATGCTCCATGTTCCCCTAATTATAAAGGTTCCTGATAACAGAGCAGATGCGGATAATACAAATCAAAGGGTGCCGGAATTAGTTCGTCATATTGATTTGCCTGTTACATTAACAGAAATAGCGGGGATAACTCCTCCCGAAACATTTTCAGGAAGACCTTTATTATCCCGGGATGGAAAGGTGATAAAACATGATGGACAGGTTTTTGCATGGGCAGAGAATGAGACTGAGGGACAGATTCTGCAATCATTAAGAAACAAAGAATTTAAGATTATTCTTGCCAATCCGGATAACCCACGGGGATTTAAACCCGAAGAACTATATAATTTAATGGAAGACCCCAAAGAAAAGAATGACTTGTCAGGACAAGAAACCTATCATGATTTTAAGAGAGAACTTTATGAGAAAATAGATGATATAAAAGCAGGAAATGAAAAGGAAGATAGAAAAACTTCCTCTGAACAAGCCCCTTTACCTTCTGAACTAATAGAACAGTTGAAGGCTACCGGGTATATTCAATAAAGAAGGTTCCTTTTCATGAATTTTCATGTTTATTCATCAGTGTTTTTGGGGTAAAAGGGTATCCGTTTAGTAGTAAACCTTTTTCTTACATCTATTCCACAACAAAACCTTCTTTTTCGAGAAGCCCTTTAATTTCTGAGAGGAGTACCCCCCGGGCATAAACCATTTGATTGGGTGAAACCCGGTGAAGAATGTTCATAAGTTTTTTTCGATGCATTAAATCCGCAATAATAACCGAGTCCTGAGCCTCTATCAAAATTACAGAGCGAATCTTTACCCGTTTGATAGTATGCATCCAATCTTCTATTGTGGAAATCACAATATCAGGAATCTGCTGTTTTCGGGTGTTTTGGATGAGATATTGGACGAATTGATTCGGATCGGCCCCCAATTGTAATCCTCTTAAAAAAGACTCTTTTGTTATTGAGCATACCGAAACAGGTCCCCCCGAACTTTTCCTCTGAGCAAAAAGATCTATCCAGATTAGTTGAAGTGGGTCTGCCTTAACAGTTGAGACAATAATTTCAAAGTTGGGTTGGACTATCAATTCATTTTTTTTATAATATTTTTCTTTTAGTTTTTTTGAAAGTTGAGAAGAAAAAAGGAGATATTCTCCAATCTCACTAATACGGAAAAACCGTTCCTTTTTTGTTGAACCAAATTCGATAATACCAAACCAGAAAAATGTATTATCAATAAAGCAAATATGGTCCTTCTCCTCACAATCTCCTTTGGATGGCCCATATTTCCAGAAATTGTCTTTTGTTTGTTTTAATTCATAATTAGATAGTTCGCAATAACGTGCATATACCCTTTTGCCAAATTCATTTAATGAATACCATATACCGGGTTTTAGGGATTGCAATTCTGTAAGTGTTGCTGATAATGTTAGGTTGGTTTCTTCCAATTTTATAGATGTCTCATAGACTATTTTAAGCCTTTCTGGAAAAGATAAATTTGTAATTTTTTCGAGGTCTACAATGCGAAGGGTATCATCAACCTGTGCTAAAAAACCTGATTTTTCAGCCAACCACACAAGTGATTCGATGGGAGGATATGCATTTTCAGGTTCATCACGAGAAATTCGTTGTTCATCTGAGCGAGTAATTTGTCCAGAAGAATTGAGATGTAGGGGAGCGACAGCAACACTTGCAAGAAGTCTTGAAATGCGTTCCACTAATGAAATTCCACAACTTTCAATATGAGTTATTTTAGTGTTTGTGGATGTGATGGGCTGTTTCAATATTTCCTTAATTTCTTTTTTCTGTTCCTTATAATGGCGAATTTCTGAAAGGATGCTTATAAAGCGGTTTAATTTGTTTTGCCCGTTAAAACGGAAAAGTTCAAACAACACAAACTGACTCAGTAATTCTTCTAGAGCCTCTTCGATTTCTGTGTTGTTATAGTCCGAAAACTTTTGCCGTATCTGGTTTATAGGGACAATTCCTATCTTACTTTGCCATAAAAAATCAAATATTTCTTTTGCTAAATCTGAAAAAGGATAACCGGCTACGTGCTCTAAAACACTGTCCGGTGTTTTATATAATTTTTCGATAATTTCATTGGCTAATGACATCCATCCGATTACACGATTTACTTTTAACTTTTGTTCTAATTCCCTGCGTTCTGAGTTGGAAAGATTTTGCGTAAATCTATAAATAGAATTAATATCTCCTAGACTATTTAAGTTATTTTGAACTCTTTGAATGACAGGAAGAGTCTCAGGAACGATCTTAATTCGATTCAAATCAAAAAAGAAGAGTTTGGGATATATCTTATATATATAGTTTACGGTTTCCTCTGATGTCTCGAGTTTTGTGGCTAAATATCGGCTTGTAAGCCCTCCCCGACTGTTGGAAGCCAGTTCAAGAGTCATGTTAAAGGATGTTCGGTCCATCCCTTCGAAGGAGGACAAAAGACTATAACTATAACGCATCAAATCGCGGACCTTTTCAAAAAACAATTAACCTTGACCAAATTGAACATAACATTATAAAGGAAAAGCTCTGTTAGTTCAAATTGGGTAAGATAGGGCAAACTCCGTAACACCAAATTTTCTATGAATAGACATCAATCACGATTCCTAAATTGAAACTATAATGTGGTTATGGGAATCTAATTCTATTATAATTAAAGTTTATCGTTAACAGGGTTAAATAAGGAAGTTTTATGAACTTTTTATCAACATTGCTTATTTATTGTTTTCTTTGTTCAGGATGGAATGCTGTACCCGATATTTCTTATGAGCATTATTTCCATGATTCATTGCCTTTGAAAAATATAAGTGTTTATGCCAGCCCACCGTATTTACCTATTTGTGTTATGGAAGATAAGGGTAGTCGAGTTTTGTATTATGGAACAGAAAAAGGTTTGTTTCAGACTACTTTGTTAGATAAAACTGATTGGAATATGATTTTGGATACACCTCTTGAGAGTGGGCATATCTTTGATATTGAGGTTTATGAAAAGGGGAAAATGTATATAGGAACATGGAACGGACTATATTTAATGGATAACAGCGAAATTGAGAAAATTAAGGACTTGGGAGATATCCCTGTTGCAGTTGTAAGGATTGCGAATGGGAAGGTCGTTGTTGGGAGTCCTGATGGTCTCTGGATAAAAAATGGGGATGGGAAATGGGAGCAATTAAAGGTCGTTTTACCTCGAAGTATTCGAGATATAGCAATAGATAATCAGGGAAATATCTGGATTGCTACGGGATGTGGATTGGTTCGTATTTATAACAAGGAAAAAGTAAACCATTATATTCAAAAGGAAGATGTATTTGAACAGGTCTACCCGGAAAAAGAACTTGTTTCTAATAATTTAAGTGCAGTATGTGTCGTAAAGGGGGAGGAAATCTGGGCGGGTGGATTGGGGGGGATTACTATATTAAAGGATGGGAAAGTGATTAAAAAATATTTACATACAGATTTTCCGGGGGTAATGATAACTAAAATTGTATATGACGAAGTTTCTGGAAAAATATGGATAGGGACGAATAATGGATTGGTTTGTTTACCAGAGGGTGATATGAAAAACAAGAAAGTTTTTCGGAGTGCCCGCTGGTTGTTGGATGATGAAGTTTGGGATGTGGTAATCGACGGAGATGATATATACATTGGTACTATTAAAGGAGTAAGTCGGTTATCAATATCCAAAAAAACATTAGCGGAAAAAGCAAAGTATTTTGAAACGGTAACACAGCAAAGGCACACCCGTGAACCGGGTATTGTAGAAAAGTGCCGATTGCGTGTCCCGGGGGATATTTCGACCTGGGAGCCAATGGATGATGATAATGATGGCGGATATACAAATATGTACCTTGCAAGCCTGGCGATTCAATATGCGGTAACACAGGATGTACAAGTTCGCGAACGGGCAAAACAGATTTTTAAAGGTATCTGTTTTTTAGAAGAGGTAACCGAAATGCCCGGTTTTATTGCGAGAACCGTTGTTCCCATTAATTGGACACAGGTTTGCGACTTTAATGAAGAAATATCTCCGCAGAAAAGGTCTTGGATGAAAGTTCACGACCCAAGATACAAACCTGTTGAGGTCCGCTGGCGGAAATCTCGTGATGGTAAGTGGCTTTGGAAAGGGGACACCAGTAGTGATGAGATAACGGCCCATTTCTTTGGTTGGACTATTTATTACGATTTGTGTGCAGATGATGAAGATAAGCAAAAATTAAAGTCCCTTGTCGAACGGGTTATGGATAAAATTATTGAGGATGGTTATGTTTTAAAGGATATTGATGGCACACATACCCGATGGGGAGTTTGGGCTCCTGAACGACTAAAACACGACCCGGATTGGTCGAATGAGAGGGGAATTAATGCGTTAGAGATTTTGTCGTATTTAAAATCTTCCTACCATATCACAGGGAAAGATAAGTATCAGAAGGAATATGAACGCCTGCTGGTAGAAGAAGACTATGCTTCTCTCATAAGAAGAGCAAAGAATTATGGTGCTTCATCGCGGACCCATATTGATGATGAATTATTATCCTTTACCTATCCTGCTCTGTTCCGATATGAGAAAGAAGAACGATGGCTGAAAATTTATCGAGAAAGCATCCAGCACTGGTTTAAAGGAATAGAAAATGAACATAACCCGTTGTTTAATTTTATTTATGCATGGTGTATGGGCAATGACCCACATCTGGAGGAATCTATAAAAACATTGAGAGAAATACCCTTTGATCTTATTAATTGGACTGTGGATAACAGGACGCGAGAGGATATCCATCTTGTTCGGGAACCTATTCTTGAAGATATACAGACATCTCGACTTCTTCCCCCGGGAGAGACGGCTGTTATCCGCTGGGATAAAAATCGGTGGCAGGCAATCCAGGGAGATGGTGGTTATACAGAATGGGCCCCTACTTTCTATTTATTCCCCTATTGGTTGGGACGATATCTGGGATTGATTAAATAAATGGGAATTAGGATTCGTTTTTAATTATGTTCGGTATATAATTCTGTTTTTTGGGACCGATATTGTTTATCAAATTACCCTGTAAGTTTTAATATTTTACTTGTATTTGTTTAGAATACACACATATTTTTTACCTGTTATTTCGGGATTTTCCAGAATAAGGTGTTTACATGATACATTTTTTGGATTGGAGTTTTATTTGGCAAACAATTGGTGTTGTTGGTGCTATCATCTTTTTCGGTCGATTTTATATACAATGGATATGGTCTGAAAAGTTGGGTCGAAGTGTTATCCCGATTGTTTTCTGGTATATGAGTTCTATCGGGTCTATTCTGCTGTTAGGATATGGAGTATATATCCTTTCCCCTGTGGGTGTAGCTAGTTATGGATTTAACCTTCTGGTATATGCCCGGAATTTAATTCATATTTGGAGGAAACAGAATAAACTTACATCGTTCCGTTATTACCTTACTCATGGGCTTGTTCTTCTTGCATTTATTATTTCGACAGTTGTAGTGTGTTATGTTTTTTACAAGAAGTTTTTCCATGTCCGCGAAATGGCAAGGCTGCATGCTGTTCAATACAGTTTCTGGATTTTTCTTGGATTGGTCGGGCAGATATTTTTTGCATTGCGTTTCCTGATTCAATGGTTAGCCACAGAAGCGAAAAGACAAAGTGTAATACCTTCAATATTCTGGTATCTCAGTTTATTCGCCTCTTTTTTACAAATCATTTCCTATGCTTTCCAAAAAGAATGGTTATATGCTATCGGTTTGTTAACAACTCTCTTCATATATTTCAGGAATATATGGCTTCTTAAAAAAGGTAAGAAGGTTTTATCTGAAAGTAATGGGAGTAATTAAAGAATAAGGAATTATAGAAAAAGAAAGAGGTCTTTTTATGAATATAGATAATATTAGATTAGAGAGAGAAGAGGATTTTAGAGACACAGAAGTTTTAACAAGGGAGGCATTCTGGGATTTATATAGGCCGGGATGTGTTGAACATCTTCTGGTACATAAATTGAGAAAAACACCTGCTTTTGTAAAGGAACTTGACTTTGTGGCGGTATGTAATCATAGAATTGTTGGAAACATTATGTTTTCCAGAGCAATGATTCTTGATGAGCAACAGGGAAAATATGAAGTTTTAACTTTGGGACCCGTCAGTGTTCACCCCGAATTTCAAAAGAAAGGAATCGGTTCTCAACTGATTCGGCATGGGATTGTCTGTGAGAGAGAAAAGGGCTTGAAGGCTTTAGTTCTTTTTGGGTCTCCGGAATATTATCAACGGTTTGGTTTTGTGAATGCGAAGGAATTCAATATTAGAACATCCGATGGACAGAATTTTGATGCTTTTATGGTATTAGAACTATATAATGGCAGTCTGAAGGGTATTGAAGGACGGTACTTTGAAGACTCTGTTTTTCAAATTGATATGCGGGAAGTGGAAGAATTTGAAAAAGGATTTCCTTACAAGGAAAAGCATATAACACCAACACAATTGTTTCCCGGATAGTCCATAGAAAGATATTCATAAAGGACTAAAAAAATGGTGGAGTCGAGGAGGATCGAACTCCCGACCTCATGACTGCCAGTCATGCGCTCTCCCAACTGAGCTACGACCCCACAAGGATCCATATTATATATCAAATTATCATTTGTTGTAAAGTAGAGAAATGCATTAGAATTTTATAGTTTATTAAAATTAATGCTATTGTCTTTTTTATGATAAAGGGAAAAGTAAAATGAAGAAAGACATTTTTAAAATATCTTTTTTGTTTATGGGTGTGTGGTTTCTTTTTTTGATGAGTTTTGTCTCTTTTCTATCTTATGGACAATCCGGGGGAAAGGAGGATGCTCCCGGTATATTGAGACCCCCATATCTATTGGATGAGCAAGGGAGAATTACTATATATCACGGGATTACCGTTTCCCGTTCTGCAAAGAATGCAGAAGATTTTCTCCCATGGCAGAAGAAAGAAGATTTTGAACGATTAAAAGAATGGGGATTTAATTTAGTCCGATATTTGATTTTTTGGGAGGCAATAGAGCCCGTCTCGGGACAATATAATAAAAAATATATGCAAGATACTTTAGAACGGTTGAAATGGTTAGAGGATTTAGGAATTGATGTGCTTTTATGCATTCATCAGGACCTATTTAGTCGGCGATTCGGTGGCGTTGGTTTTCCGGATTGGGCTGTTCATGATGGTGGGTACCCGTTTACTTCTGTTACCCCCCAATATAAAAATTATTTTACAAAACCGGTAATGAGTTGTTTTGACTATTTCTGGCGAAGTGATGTGTTAAAAAATAGTTATGTTGATATGGTCAAATATGTCCTTTCGCATGTAGATAAGCTTCCACATTTAGTTGGGATCGAGGTGTTTGACCAGCCCTGGCCTCATATTGGTCCCGGTTTTGAACAAACCATACTTTCCGATTTTTATAAGCGTATTGAAAAAATGAAAATAGAGAACCGGTTTGAAACCATTTTATATTTTCAACCGATGTTGCTTTCAAGTGTTGTTATACCTACAGGACTGCAATTTCAACCTTCAACATTTTCTGTATATGCGGTCCGATATTATGACCCGTTTTACGAAGATGAAAATAGTGTTTATGGTAAAACAAATAATTGGGTTATGACCACGACGATTTCTCAAAGAGTTCGTGAGGCTCGCCGATGGGGTTTACCTATGCTCATAACGGATTTCGGTATAGGCCTAAATCCAGCGGAAACAATGAGGTTTTTAGATGACTGGTTTTTACTGATGGACCAATATCATTTGGGGTGGGTATATGATTCGTATGACCGCGATACAGATAATGCTTATGGGATTCTGGATAGTGAGGGGAACACAAAGCCTGTGTTGAGCAAATTAATACAGACTTATCCACAAAAAATTGCGGGTAAGAATCCAGTATGGTTTACAAAAGGGAATTTATTTAAACTGACTTATGAGCCAGCCGGAAATGTGGCTCCAACAGTTATTTTTATTCCCCGTGGCGATGTAGCGAGACAGGTTGTTGTAAATGTGAAACCTTATCCCTATGACCCGTTTAAAGACCTGCGTTTTGAATATAAAGCCAGTCCGGAAGAAAAGGTTGTAAATCTCGTCGTTCAATGGTAGAAAAATAAAATATCTACAAAAGAGCTGATGTGTGTACATACAAATTACAGGATTATCTCAAGGAATATTCAAAGTTACCTTTAATTAAAACAGGTAAAGATATAGTTACTTTTAATGAGATCCGGGAGAAATCCGATGTTTATTTCAAGGAATTAGCAATACTTGAAGGGAAACGAGTCGCAGTTGTCCCGTTTCCTTCCCCAGAAACAATAACACTATTGTGTGCTCTAATAAGATTAAATTCACAAATAGTTTTACTTTCTCCTTTTGACCCCCCATCATTAATTCATAACTATGTCAATGAAATACAAATATCGGTGCTTTTTTGTGAGGATAAGTATCTCGATAAATATAAGGATATACCTATTCCTGTTTTGCCAATTAAGAAAATTGGGGATATAAACCCATATTGTATATCCGGTAAAAGGAAGATAAACACTTATGAGACTGGCGAAAAAAGTACTTTTGTTATCCTGACCTCCGGGAGTTCTTCATCGCCAAAGAAAGTTGTTTTGTCCCTAAATAATCTTCTGACCAATGCTCATTATAGTAATAAGAATTTACCTTTTCAGCAGGGGGATACATGGTTACTGTCGCTTCCATTATTTCATGTATCTGGATTATCCATTTTCTTTCGTTCCATAGAAAGTGGCGGAACTGTTTTTATCCCACCTGAGAATATTCGCTGGTGGGAGGTATCATTACCCGTGGGAATAACACACATTTCTGTGGTTAGCACAGTTATGAAAAGGTTACTCAACAGGGAACGCTACTTTTTGGGAAAGAACCTGAAAGGTATATTACTTGGAGGGGGTCCCATCCCTGAGGGGATTGTTTATGACTGTTATAATCTGGGTTTACCATTGTATACAACTTATGGCTTAACAGAGATGGCTTCACAAGTAACAACTTCATGTAGTAATGATTCCCTTTCACATCTATTGACCAGTGGAAAACCCTTGAGTCCTGATACGGTAAAGATAGACGAAGAGGGGGGTATTCTTGTTAGAGGTCCGTGCAGGTTTCAAGGATATTTGCATGAAAATACACTGGAACAGCCCTTTGATAATGAAGGATGGTTTGCTACTCAAGATATAGGTAGTTGGACTATGGATGGTTATCTGAAAGTATTAGGTAGGAGGGATAATGTTTTTATCTGTGGAGGAGAAAATATTCAGCCGGAAGTAATTGAAAACCAGATAATGTCCAGTGGTTGTGTGAATAGAGTTATTGTTGTCCCAATGAAGAACGAAGAATATGGATATATACCTGTTGCTTTTGTTGAATATTCGGAAGGTAAAACAGAAAATGATCTAAAAAATTACCTAAGAGAGAGAATTTCGGGGATAAAGATACCCAGATATTTTTTTTCATTTCCTGAAGAATTTGAAGGAAAAGGAATAAAAATATCCAGAAAAAAATTAACAGAATGGTTATATAAAGACAAAGAACGGACGGGAATGTGATATGAAATTTTTCCTAAAAAATGCTATTTTGTCTTTCCTCATTGTTTTACTTTTTTCCTGCAATATTTTATCTGAAAAGAATTCAATAGAAATTCCGATGAGTGATGGGATTAAACTCAAAGCGGAATTATGGCTTCCTTCTCGAATAGGTTCCTTTCCTGTTTTATTAGAACGCACACCCTATAATCGTAAAGAGATTATTAAAATGCATCAGCATTTTGTTAACAAAGGTTATGCTGTGCTGGTGTAAAATCTTCGGGGGACTGTTGGTTCGGAAGGGAAATGGGAAGTTTTTGGGAGTGATAGTTGGGGTGGTCCCGGCAAACAAGATGGAATTGATACGATAGAATGGATTAAAAAACAAAAATGGAGCAATGGGAAAATCGGTTTATTGGGTTTTTCTGCTTCTGCTATATCTGCAAAATTATTACTTGCTTCTCAACCGGAAGGAGTCCAGTGTGCATATCTTGTTGCCGGTTCCGATAACTTTTACGAAACCGTTTTTCAAAATGGCTGTTATCGAAAAAATACTATAGAAGAATGGGGGCCTGCTAAGGAATATTTGCCCGAGATAATAAAACATCCTTCGTATGATGAATTTTGGGAACGACGCAATGCCCGTTCACAGGCATTGCAAATAAAGGTTCCTGTGTATATCGTTGGGGGCTGGTTTGACCTGTTTCAGCGTAGTTCAATAGAATTTTTTAGATTGTTAAATACGAATGCAATTTCCCCAACTTATGGAAAATGCAAACTTGTGATGCTCCCTTTAGCACACTCCGCACCCCCTGGAGAACTTGTTCTTGAGGACCGTGGAAAAACAAATCTAGACGAAAAATTGGGGAGTATGCAAGAGTGGTTTGATTATTGGCTTAAAGGTATTGATAATGGTATATATAACAAATCTGTAGTTGGCTTATTTATTATCAGCGATAGTCAGAATCCGGGTGAAATAGGAAACTCGTACCAATTCTATGAAGATTTGCCATGGAGTAACAGTCCTACTAAATTATTTCTGAATACAGGAGGAAATCTTTCCCTACAACAACCTTTGGAGGAGGAGCGTTTCTCAACATATATTTATGACCCAGCTGACCCAACACCATCAAAAGGTGGAAATAATTTAATTCCCCCTTCGGGTCCTTATGACCAGCGAGAAATAGAAAACAGAAGTGATTTGCTTATATTTACTTCACCACCCCTAAAAAAACATTTAACCCTAATGGGTCCCATAAAAGTGTTTTTATATGCATCAACGAATGTGAAAGATACTGATTTTGGGGTCCGATTCTGTGATGTATATCCCGACGGTAGATCTATGCTGATGAATGAAGGAATGGTTAAAGCCCGATATAGAGAATCTGTTCTTAAAGAGCAATTTATTGAAACCGGCAAGATATACGAATATGAAATTGACCTGTGGGATACCGCATTGGTTCTTGCACCTGAACATCGAATAAGAATCACTATAATTTCTGCGAGCAATCCTCGCTATGAACCGAATCCCAATACTGGCGAACCGTTCCGCCAACATACCCATACATTAAAAGCCACAAACCAAATATATCATGATAAAACATATCCCTCATACATACTTCTCCCTTGCATCAATACCGCAGATACGCTCCAGGATTTATTTTGATTTTTGTGTAAGAGGGAGTTCCTGTTAGAATATTTGGTTTGTTAATCATAAAATTTATGAATATTATTCTTTATAAAAGAAAGCATCTGATTAATAAACTGAGAGATGAATAGAAGGAAAACAAGAATGAATCAAAAAATCCTTTTGAAAATTGGTTTTTTTATGGGTTTGCTATTTTGTTCTTTTCATAATTTTTTAATTGCAGAGGCTCCGGTAGTTTTGTATGTAGTCCCGGGCGATGGCTGTTCTGGAAATGGAACTCGTTCGTCACCATTTACTTCTTTGATTCAAGCCAGAGATTATATCCGTGAATTAAAGCGTACGAAAGGACTTCCAGAGGGTGGTGTAGAAGTAATATTAAAGGAAGGGGAATATAACATAAAAGATACGATAATTTTTACAGAAGAGGATAGGGGTACACTTCAATCCCCAATTATTTATCGAGCGGAAAATGATGGATATACAGTCTTTTCTGGGGGGATTCGTTTACAAGAGTTTAAAAAGGTGGAAAGTGAATCAGGTTCTGAGCGACTTCGCACAGATGTAAAAGATAAAGTCTATGTTGTTGATTTGAAAAAAAATGGAATAAAACAGTTGCCTCCTTTGGATTTGGCAGGATTTGGAAGTTTGAAGGTCCGTACAGAAGATAGGAGTTATAGAAACTTTAATACTTATCCCTGTCCCGAATTGTTTTTTAATAAAATTCCAATGACCTTGTCTCGGTTTCCCAACGAAGGATTTTTAAAGGTTGTGGGTGTTCAAGGAGAAAAAGAGGAACAATCAGATAGGATGAAGAATATTCGGTTAAAATTAGAAGGTTGTCCTTTGACGGAATGGGCCAAAGAAGCCAATATTTTACTTTACGGATATTGGTATTATGATTGGGCGGATTCTTATGAGTCTGTTATCTCTGTAGATACAGAAAACAGAGAGGTTTTATTAGCAAGTCCAGGTTCTGCTTATGGTTATCGTGAAGGAGCCCGGTTTTATGCGATAAATCTATTATGTGAATTAGACCAGCCCGGAGAATGGTATATTGACAGAGAAAATCTCTTTCTTTATTTCTACCCGCCGGCCTCTCTGAATGGGGCCGTTGTAGAGTTGTCTCTTTTGGATAAACCTATGGTAATTTTTGATAAAGCCAATTATATTTCTATTGAGAATATTCACTTCCGTTTAGGAGCCTCCAATTTGGTTCAGGTTTTTGATGGAGAGCAAATCCAGATATCAGGTTGTAGTTTTCGGGAATCGGCTGGGTATGGTCTGACTGTTAATATGGGAAAAAAACATCGTATTCAATCTTGTGATTTTCATTACTTGGGCAAGGGTGGAATATATTTGAATGGGGGAGACCGTAAGACTTTAACGCCGAGCGGTTTTGTTGTTGATAATTGTTATTTTTCCAATCTGGCTCGTATTGACCATACCTATAATCCAGCGATATATATGAATGGCGTTGGACATAAAATTTCTCATAACCTTGTTCATCACATACCCAGTAGTGCTTTCAGGTCTGATGTGAATGATACAGTTATTGAATTTAATGAAGTATTTGATGTTTTATTAGAGTCTGATGACCAGGGAGGGGCGGATATGTGGGGTACTCCAACCTTTCAAGGAGTTGTTTACAGGTATAATTATTGGCACCATATTGGGAGTTGGAAAGAAGGAAGCGAACAACCGGGATGTGGACATGCTGGAATCCGTCTGGATGATGCTATAAGTGGAGTCCATATTTACGGGAATATTTTCTATCGTAGTTCTGCAGGTGGATTTGGAGGTATTCAAATACATGGTGGGAAAGATAATTTGATTGAAAACTGTATTTTTGCAGATTGTCGAATCGGTATCAGTTGTTCCCCATGGGCCAAGGATCGTTGGATTCTTTTTGTAAAAGATGCAATGGATAATCCTGCGATTGATAAAGAATTATATCTTCAGCGTTATCCAGAATTGCAAAACCTTTTAGAAAATAATAATAAAAATACTGCTCGAAAAAACATCTTCTGGAATTGTGGTGAAATAGTAGCAAGGAAACCATCTAACTTTATATATGAAAATAATTTAGAGACAAAAGATCCACAAATATTTCCTGAAATGGATTCAGGGAATTTTATAGTTAATGTTGAAACCTTAAAAGCACAAAACTTTGAATTCTCTTCAATCCCCTTCGAAAAAATAGGTCTTTACAAAGACCAATATCGCAAAGAATTGCCTGTGGATGTAATTCAAAAAGCCAGAATGGCACGATAAAACATTTCTTGACTGAGACTTTTCGGCTTTACTTTTTTGTACGCTTACCTATTAAAAATCCTATAATTGATTTTATGGAATTTTACCTTTAATTAGCCATTTTTATTTAAATTCTGGCAAAAATTTTAAAATTTTTTAAAATTTTTCTAAAGTTTTTTCTAAAGTTGCCGATAAAATAGATGTAAAGCGGTAAAAGAAACATTTGAAAATTGAAAACAAAAGGGTGTCCGAAGGCATTGAAAGGAGGTGGCACCGGTAAATGTCAGTTCGGACCTGGGCGATGTTAAAAGTTGAATAAAAGTGCTTAGGTATGTCGTAGGGACGCGACAAAAGCCAAAGCATGAAAAGTTGTTTTGGTTAAGGGACAATCAAAACAACAAAATGCAAGGAAGCATAAAAACCAACTCATGGAGGAATTTGTTATGGGTCTTAGGATTAACACAAATGTGCCGTCGCTGAATGCGGCACGAGTATTAAGGCGTTCAACGCTGGACTTGAATAAAACATTAGAACGACTTTCGAGTGGACTGAGAATCAATCGTGCAGCAGACGATGCGGCGGGGCTTGCTATTGCGGAAGCGTTCCGTTCCATTGTTCGTGGTTCCAATGTCGCTCAGAGGAATGCACAGGATGGTATTAGTCTTGTTCAGACTGCGGAAGGGGCATTGAGTGAAACTACGAATATATTGCAACGGATACGCGAATTAGCAGTGCAGGCAGCAAACGGCACTCAGAGTGATAACAATCGTGCTGCAATTAACACGGAGGTCCAACAGTTATTACAACAAATTGACAAGATTGCTGTCGATACCGAATTTAATGGGATATATGTGCTAAGTGTAACCCAAACTATTACCTTACAGGTCGGTGCTTTCAGTGGTCAGGTAATGGCAATAACTGTTGGTGGTGCAAAAACAAATGACCTTGCTGTTAATGCGGTAAATGTATCTACAATGGCAGGTGCTGTATCTGCATTGTCATTAGTGGATAATGCTTTAAGGAGTGTAAATACTCTTCGCGCTACTCTGGGTGCTTATCAGAATCGTCTGGAATTCACTATTAACACACTGGCTATTCAGGAAGAGAATTCGTCTGCTTCGGAGAGTGCTATTCGCGATGCAGATATTGCACAGGAGACAGTTCGGTTTACCCGGAATCAAATCCTGGTAAACGCAGGTACTTCTGTACTTGCCCAGTCGAATATCGTTCCACAGACGGCCTTGCAACTGTTAAGGTAACCAAAAACTTAAACAGTAAAGGGCGTCATAAACATGGTAAATAACTAAACTATAGGCAAGGAAAGCCAAAAATAAATAAGTAACTCAAGGAGGAATAATTATGGGACTTCGTATTAACACAAATGTGTCCGCGTTAAATGCGGCCCGTGTACTACGCCGTAGTACGCTGGACTTAAACAAAACGTTAGAACAATTGTCCAGTGGCCTGAGAATCAATCGTGCAGCAGATGATGCGGCCGGACTGGCTATTGCAGAAAGTTTCCGATCCCAAGTTCGTGGAAGCCAGGTAGCTCAGCGAAATGTTCAGGACGGTATCAGTTTGGTTCAAACTGCAGAAGGTGCTCTGAGTGAAACAACGAATATTCTGCAACGAATTCGTGAATTGGCCGTTCAAGCGGCCAATGGGACACAAAGTGACACCAACCGTGCTGCAATCCAGACAGAAGTGGAACAGTTGGTAAGTCAAATTGATAAGATTGCAACAGATACAGAATTTAATGGTATAAAAGTACTTACAGGAACACAATCTGTTGTGATGCAAGCAGGGTATTTGCAAGGACAAACTCTAAGTTTAACCATTAGTGGAGCCACAGCGGCAATACTGAGTGTTAACAACATCGCAGTGTCCTCTCGTGCTCTTGCAGAATCAGCTATTACAATAGTTGATGACGCTTTGAGAAATGTAAATACCTTGCGAGCCACGCTGGGTGCCTATCAAAACCGGATGGAATTTACAATTAATACCTTAGCGATACAGCAGGAGAATTCTGCAGCATCCGAAAGTGCTATCCGTGATGCAGATGTTGCACAGCTAACTATTCGGTTTACGCGGAACCAGATACTTGTAAATGCGGGAACTTCTGTATTAGCACAAGCCAATGTTGTCCCACAAACAGCGTTGCAGTTATTGCGGTAATTTGTGGGGAATAGAGGTTTGTTAAAATTTGAAAGATTAGATAAAAAAACATGGATGGGATAATAACTCATGGAGGAAATTAGTTATGGGTTTAAGAATTAACACAAACATACCGGCTATTAATGCCAGCCGGGTACTCCGCAGAACAACAGCGGATTTGAACAAGACACTGGAACAACTATCCAGTGGGCTTCGTATTAATCGTGCGGCGGATGATGCGGCCGGACTCGCTATCGCGGAGGCCTTCCGTTCTCAGGTTCTGGGAACGGGTGTGGCTCAGCGAAACGCACAAGATGGTATTAGTCTTGTTCAGACGGCAGAAGGTGCTCTGAGCGAAACGACGAATATCTTGCAACGTATGCGTGAATTGGCGGTTCAAGCAGCCAATGGTACCCAGAGTGATGCTAATCGGTTAGCGATACAAAGTGAAATTAATCAATTGGTTCAGCAGATAACAGCTATCGCAACGGATACAGAGTATAACGGCATCACAGTATTGAATACAACCAGCGTTATTCAGATTCAAGCAGGAATCTATTCGGGGCAAACGCTTGCTTTGAGTATGGCTTCTGCAACTGCAGCAGCACTGGGTGTCAGTACTTTGAGTGTCGTTTCGGCGGTGTTAGCCGCATCTGCAATTAGCGTTATAGATGCAGCGTTGGGAACCGTAAATACCTTGCGGGCACGATTGGGTGCTTATCAGAATCGGCTGGAATTTACTGTGAATACCCTTGCAATTCAACAGGAAAATGCATCCGCTTCTGAAAGTGCTATTCGTGATGCCGATATTGCTCAAGTGACGATACGCTTTACCCGTAATCAGATTTTGCTGAATGCAGGAACATCTGTATTGGCACAAGCGAATATAGTTCCTCAAACAGCATTACAGTTATTGAGGTAAAGTATACTCGGGGGCAGGGTTTTCCCTGCCTCCGTCTGGCAAATATACTTTCAGAGAGATTCCTTTCAGGGAAATGGCGTGGATCCCCTGAAGGTTCGTCTGAGAGTACAAAGAAAAGGAATTCTGGATAATAAAAAGTACACTCAAGGAGGTAAGAACTATGGGACTTCGGATAAATACAAATATCCCGGCGCTAAACACAGCTCGGGTTTTGCGGAAGTCAACACTTGACCTTAATAAGAGTTTGGAAAGGTTAAGTAGTGGTTTGCGTATTAACCGGGCTGCAGATGATGCGGCGGGGCTTGCAATAGCAGAAAGTTTCCGGGCTCAGGTTCGTGGGACAAGTGTTGCTCAACGGAACGCACAAGATGGTATTAGTCTGGTGCAAACAGCAGAAGGTGCATTGAGCGAGACCACAAACATATTGCAACGAATCCGAGAGTTGGCTGTACAGGCGGCCAATGGGACATTGAGCAGTGCGAATAGAAGTGCATTGAATACCGAAGCACAAGAATTGCTTTCACAAATTGACAAAATTGCCAATGATACGGAATTCAATAACCTTCGGATACTCAGTGCGACAGGTAGCGTAATTCTCCAGGCAGGTCCAAATCAAGGGCAAACTCTTACGGTGGTAATAGATGCGGCCAATGCGAGTGTATTAGGTGTAAGTGGAATTACCCTTGCTTATGCTGATTCTGCTGCCGCCGCAATTAATAGGGTAGATGATGCTCTAAGAAGTGTCAATACTTTAAGAAGTAAGTTAGGTGCCTATCAGAATCGTCTGGAATTTACAATAAATACGCTTGCCATTCAAGAAGAAAATGCAGCATCTTCGGAAAGTGCTATTCGTGATGCAGACATTGCTCAAGAGACCATACGGTTTACACGCAACCAGATTTTGGTGAATGCGGGAACTTCTGTTCTTGCACAGGCGAATATTGTTCCCCAGACAGCATTAGCGCTATTGAGATAAAGTAAAGGAGGCGGAGCACTATGGGTATGTCGCGTGTCGATTTTAAAAATGTCGCGGCTCTTCCTGTGGCTGTACGCGGAGAGACTCCGCTACCCGCTCCGCCTCGCATCCCTTCTCAACAAGGTACGGGAACAGAGAGAGAAGATATACAAACAGTTGTTCCCGGCGAGGCGGAACCAAGAGCCGATTTTGAAAGAGAAATTATTGAGCAAATAATGAGCGAAGGAAGAGATGTTTTAAAGAAATTAGAACTTCCCATAACAAGTACACGGTTAAAGGTTGACGAGGAAAATCAACGAATAGTTATTCAGATATTGGATGCAAAGAATCAGGTTATACGGCAGATTCCACCTGAGGAATGGCTAAAGTTCTTATCACGCTGGCAAAAGGTTCAGGGTTTGTTTTTTAACGAACAAATATAAATAATTACCTAAAATTTAGTATATGAAAAGAAGGGGGTGTATTTTTGTTTTTATGGAATAATGACCCAGGCGCCGGGGACGCACTTATCACTTAGTTTCTGTCCTAAAGGACCGTTTTTAATTTTTTGAAAGTCTTCACTTCCCTCCGGTAACTGAATCGTCTGTCCCGATTTGGCCCGTTGAATCCGTTCCAGAGCATAAATCGATTCAACTTTAGATATTGACATATCGGGAATATTTTTATTTAGATTGGCTATCTCTTTATATAATGCTTTTCTATCCTTATTCTCATCAGAAAGCAATCTCTGTATTTCATTTTTTTTCTCTGCTTCTTTTAAGGCATCGCACTCTTTCAGTTCTAAATAGCCCCGGTTGTTTTCTGCAAGACATCCTAGATTTTTTAGCTGTTCTATTTGTTCAAACCGTTCCCGCATACGGTCTGCAATCTCTTTGGCTAAGGGGGAAACCGTTGCCAATGCTTCTGCGTAGGCAGGTGTAAATAGATGGAAGTCGGATCCTAACCAACTGGTTTTATTCGAATCATTTTCAGATTTAACAGGTAATTCATCTGTTTTCTTTTCCACATAATCTAAAAGACTACCGGCCTGTTCCTGAACATGACGAATATCAAGGGTGATATGGGCTTCTATCGTGTGTCTGGTTTGCAAAACACAGTTAATACTCAACAAAAGGCCTATTCCAAAGAGGAAACATACAATCTTCTTCATATTACTTATCCTTTTCAATTGAATGACTATCTTATTAGACGGATTATTAACTCATCTTATTTCATTATACAATCTATTACTCAAAAAAATAAATTTATTTGATTTCTACCTGAACGCCCGAAGGAGTAGTAATAAGAGACCAGAGTGTTTTCCAGTCCGCATTGATGTAGAAAATAGGTGCTAAATTAATATTCGGGGTTGTTAACAGTAACGAAACTGTGGCCTGATTATCCTTAAATCCAAGTGTTAATTCCCCTTTTGAAAACGGTTTTGGGTCTTCTTTTCCTAATAATTTTTCAAGTTGTTTCTGGACAATGCTTACATTTTGCAAATACAGAATCAGTTGAAGAAGTACATCTCGATTAATGGTTAATCCTTCCGGGCATGAGAGGTTGAAATCACCATCAACAAGTTGAGCCGTTGTAAAATTAATATTGGCAAAAAAATCACCATGAGCCGTTCCTGAAAGTCTTATCCACGGAGGTTGTACTTCTTCTGTAAATTGAGATAAATCGAGATGGGAGTAATTCCCGGTAAAGTTACCTATAAATACGCCGTCTTTCTGCTGGACGGTTCCCTTTGAAGAAAAATCTCCATTCCATATTTTCCCTTTCAGAGATTCTAATTCCATTTCCAATAATAATTTTAATCTCGATAAAACTTCTATCCGGGAAACATTTATTTTTTGTAGGGTAAATTTATCGATGTTAATATTTACTGGTAAATCATTGTTTGCAAAATTTTCTGATTGGGATTGGGAAAATAAGTTGGTAATTTCTATTTGCCATGCAGGTATTTTTAAGTTCGGTATCTTTATATTCCATTCAATTTCCCCACTACGAATCTGGTTGTCCTGATAGTCAAAATCCTTTACAATCATAGAATAACTTCCCTGACTTTCCTCTGAGATTCCCCAATCAAGTAAATCGTTGAGGGACCCTTGAATATCTAATTCGTTAATATTTATAGCCAAACGATGATTGCCTGTCGGGAGGAATATTTTGCTTTTTTGCACCCTAACTAAATCACAATTAGTGAATCCCATTTTTAGATATTCAATATCAAATGTATAGTTTGAAAAATCAGCAGTTATGTGAGTATCCATGCATAATGAAACTTCTTCAGGAAGTATATATTTTTCTATTCCCAATCCCTCCCCTGAACCAGTGCCTTGAATAAGAAGCCTGTTCCCATCATCCCATCGAACCTTTCCGACAAATTCAACCTTGCCCGGAAGGTAATAAGGAAGAAATTCAGGAGAAATACTTGAAAGGTATATTTTTGTTTTTACATCTCCTTCCAATAATAAGGGATAAAAATACAGTTTGCAAGGATTGAGTGTTAAATCTACAGAATTCTCTGACGAAAGATGAAAAGAGCCTGCTATTTTTTCCAGATTGTGGATACTCCCCTGAAAGTGGAATTCTGATGGCACAACAGGTGGATATTCATTTTCATTATTTCCGGGTGATAATTGGCCTTTGAATTGTAAATCAATATTATCCCATCCATCCCCTTTCATATTAATTGTAATATCTGTTAAAGAATCATCTAAAGCATTTTTTATTAAAGAAGGAGACAAAGATTGGAAAAATCTTGTAGGAAATTTCTCTGTTTGGATTTGTACTGTGAATTTATTGAAGGGTATAAGTTCAGTAGAAAAAAGGATAGGATTTTTCTGCCATTTGCATGTGCCCCCCCATTTTATTTGGAGGAGACTGTTATTGCCAGGAGTAATATTTAAATGGCTATTTAGCAGAATGGTATCAATATCAGGGAGAGATAATTCCCCTTGAAAGACCCCTTCCATAGAGGGGAATGTCCCTCTGATGGAGAGAGAAAATTTACTTGAGAAGGGCTCTATCTGTTTTAGTAGAAATGTATTATATACATAAGGGGATAATTTCTGGATTATCCTCCCCTGCAATGATTTCGTATCGAAATCCAGATAGGTATTTTGATTGGAATGGTTGTACTTCCAGTTAAGTTTCCATGCAGGTTCTTTGTCCGAATCTAACACTACTTCAGTTGTCTGTTCGCTTTCTGAATAATGGGTATATATATGAATATCAGATGTATATTGAAGCCAGGGTTTCTCTCTTTCCCCTATTATTAGAGAGTAGATGTATAAATTCCCATTGATATTTTCAGGTATTAATTGATGGCTCTGGTAATGAAGAGTCCCATTGAGATTTTCTATATAAAAATTTTCCCAATATACAGGTAAAGAAAAAAAGGAATCCCAAAAAGAAGACAAAGACTTAGATATATTTTCATCCAAGGACAGATTTATATTCTTTATCTGTATTTTATTCAGAGAGTTATCAATATTTAACTCTCCGGAAACATTCATATAAGGGGGAAACTGGATATATGTTGAAACGGTTTGTGACTCTTTTAGAAATTGATGGTATATCTCTACGGTTCCGGAGAGGATTTGCTTTTGTCCATCGGTTGTTATCGCCATAACAGCACGGGTAGACGAAAGGGATATTAATGTTTTTGCTTTATCTATTAAAAGGGGTATGCCCGATAAAAATAATTCTCTTTCTTTATTTTTAATCGTTAGAGAAATATTATCAATGAGTATTTTTTGTGGTAAGTATTTAAAAAAGGATTGGAAATCTGGGATATCTTTTTTTGAATTTAAGTTCTTTGGGGTTGTTTTCTGGTAGGAAGTATTTGTGTCCGTGCTGATGTGGATATTACATTTTTCTGTAGTTATATGCGAGTTTTTAATTTTAAAAGGGGACTGTACCTGAATATTCTCAAATTCCAGAACTGTGTTATAATCTTTTATTGAAATATGAAGATTTTGTATGGAAATCTTTGGGAAGAAAGAAAGTCCTGATATTGTCATAGGAATATTATCTACAGGTTCAAATGATATAGACCCCCGGAATAGAAAAAAAACCCAGAGTCCAAAAATAAATATAATGAAAATGGAAAGGGAAATGAGAACAGTAAATGTAATATATTTTATTATTTGAAACAGTTTTTTCCTCACGATGTTTCCTTTGAGTTCAATATATTAGTATATTAGTAAAGACTACTATTTGTTATATTTTAATCATTTAAAACCATGAAAAAGAAAGTTTCTGCTGAAAAAGAATTATTCTTATCATCCGAAAAAACCAATAATTCGGAAGAGAATGATAATGGAAGCCCGGGGAAGATAGGTTCCGAGAATGTAGTACCTCCGTCGAAACTATATCGAATATTATCTGTTCAACCTCAGCAAGGACCGCATCAATCTCTTTTTCATGAAATAATGGAACATCTTCCGGAGTGTCATATAGACCGTGCGTATTCTGTAAAAGAGGTAATGGATTATATTAAGATTTTTGTTCCGGATTGTTTGATTATTGATTTCACATTGGGAGATGAGATCTGTCTTACCTTGTGTCGATATTGGAAAACATCCCTAAATACTATAAAAATACCTGTACTTTTGATTGTAGATTTTGATACACCTACACCACGCCGATGGGAATTGATAGCAGGAGGAGTAGACGATTTTCTTGTTTATCCATGTGATATTACGGAGGTAATAACACGAATTCGGATTTTCCTTCGAATGAAGCAAGCAGAGGTTGGTCTCTGGGAAACGAACCGTAGATTAATGGAACTTGCAGAAGAACGGTCAAAAGCCTTATTTGTATATGATTCACTTAATCGTTTTTTGTTAGATTATTGCAATAATCCTGTATTAATATTTGAGTTGAATGAAAATATAAAGGAAAGCCGTTTTCTCGATGCAAATTCCTTTACCTTTTGGATGACGGGTTATACGCGTGAGGAGTTTCTTCAGTTATGCCTGCGTGATATTATCCCTAAAAATCGTATCGAGGGAATACAGGGAAGAATTGAAAGCATCATTCAGCATCAACAGGTATCATTTGAAACTGTGATTTTAGCCAAAGATGGCCGGCAAATCCCCGTTGAGGTTCATGCTCGAACCTTCAATACAGATAACCAGCCTTATATTATTGCAATAGGCCAGCCTTTGGAAGATACCCAGAGCATTACCTCAGAGAGGCTTTCAGAAAGCATTTCTCGTTATCGTATTCTTGCCGCACAGACAGGCATGATGATTTATGATTGCAACCTTCACACAGGCAAAATTAAATGGGGTGGAGCGGTAACACAGGTAACAGGTTATCTCCCCCGTGAATTAGAAATAATTAATTTATCCAGATGGATAGACCATATCCATGTAGAAGACCTACCTCGCATCAAGGCCCATATAGAGGTGGCTAAACGAGATGTTGGTAAATTCCGTGTAGAATATCGACTGCGACATAAAAATGGAGAATATCGACATGTAGAAGACCAGGGGGTTGTTCTGCCGGATGCTACGGGTGAAGCCTATAGAATTTTGGGTTCGATAAAAGATATAACCGCCCAAAAACAGGAAGAAGAAGAACGCAGAAGAGTAGAACAGCAAGTTCAACACTCCCAACGATTAGAAAGTCTAGGCGTATTAGCAGGGGGAATTGCTCATGACTTTAATAATCTGTTGGCTGTTATTATCGGCTTAACGGATATGGCTATTAGCGAAGTGCCTAAAAAGACACCCTTATACGATGACTTAAAAGAAGTATTACAGGCGGCCCATCGGGCCAAAGACCTTGTAAAACAAATCCTGACATTTAGTCGACAAACTGGGGAAGAAAGCAATCCTTTATATCTTCATGTTATTGCTCGCGAAGCCATAAAACTATTAAGAGCAACAACTTCTCCTACTATAGAAATTATTGATAATGTGGATGTCCACTCTGGGGCAATTATGGGCCATCCGGCACAGATACATCAAGTGGTGATGAATTACTGTACCAATGCAATACAAGCCATGCAAAAAGGGGGGAAATTGGAAGTAGAAGTGCGTGATGTTACTCTGGATAGTGATGCATCACAAATTCATCCGAAGCTCAAACCCGGGACCTATGTAAAACTAACGGTTCGGGATAACGGCCACGGAATGGAGCCCCCTATATTAGAGCGTATCTTTGACCCTTTCTTTACTACAAAAAAACCCGGGGAAGGTACGGGAATGGGATTAGCGGTAGTCCACGGGATTGTAACAGCCCATGGAGGTACCATTATTGTAGAAAGCAAACCCGGAATGGGTTCGACTTTCTACACTTATTTCCCCAGAATTGACAATCCTATTCTTCTCGAAAAGAAACAGGAGGAAGAACCATTAGAAGGACAGGAACGGATACTCTTTGTAGACGATGAAGAGTCCGTGTGTAAATTGGGCAAACGCGTTCTAACCCAATGGGGATATAATGTGGAAGTCTGTCAAAGTGCTTTGTCGGCCTTAGCTATTTTTACCCAAAACCCGGACCGTTTTGACCTTGTCGTAACCGACCAGTCGATGCCCAAAATGTCCGGTGAGGTTTTAGCCCGCTGGGTAAAAGAACTCCGTCCTGATATTCCGATAATTCTTTTTACAGGTTTTAGTGGAGAATTCTCTCCCGAAGAACTATCCCGATTGGGCATTGACGAAATTGTTATGAAACCTATCGTAGCCCGAGACCTTGCCCGCCGTATCCGAAAAGTCTTAGACCAACAAAAAAAGAATTTTTAATTATATATTGTTGTAATAGTTATTTATAGGACAGGGTTGTATAAATTTTTGATTGGGTAATAATCAGATATTATTGGATTGTATTAGTGTTTTGTTTTCTTTCAGAAAGGGCTATGTAGATTCCGGATAGAAGGAATAATGTTTCGATTATCCAGAATGAAAGGAGGGAATTCCATGCTCCGCGGGTAAAACCGTAACTATGAAGGCCAACGCCTAATAGGTTTACTCCCCACCAGGAGAAGGAGACAATAACACCCAGAATGATGGAACCTAATGCTTCTCCTAATCTATTTATAATTCTACCTAAATGGGCATGGATGATGATTAGACACCATAATACGATTAAAAGGGCGCCGTTTTCTTTTGGGTCCCAGCCCCAGAATCTTCCCCAACTTTCTAATGCCCAAATCCCGCCTAATACGGTGCCGATAAATGAGAATAAGAAACAGAAGCAAATGATTCCGTAGATTCCTCGTGAAAGTTGTTTGTAAAAATCCTTATCGTTTTTCTTTACTCGTAACAATTTGCCTAAAATCCATACATGTCCAAAGGCACTGGCTAATAAACCTGCACCGTAACCGATAACAATGGTCGTTACATGGATGGTAAGCCAGAAGTTGGAATCCAGCACGGCTACAAGGCTGGGCATGGTATCTGTTCCTTCTTTCATTTCATAACGATTGGCTATAAATAGACCTAATAAACCTAAGAAACTGGCGAGGCTCAATGCTATGTTGTCTTTCATAAGTCGTTCGATGATAAATGCAAGCAAAACGGCTGTTGCCGTGGAGAATAGAATGGTTTCATAAAGTGTTGTCACAGGGGGTCTGCCCCGGATAATACAGCGAAGTGTAATAGCGAAAATGAGTAATAATACAGCGACGGAATTAACAGAGAATACGCTGAACTTTAAGAGTTTGTTATTGATAAAAAGCCACCATATAGCAGTGATAATTAAAGCGAGAAAGAATATCCATTGACTATAGAATAAGAAGTTCCCTTTGTAGTATCGAACCTCTAAATTTATTTTCCCTCCTTCCCCTCTTTTATTTGCTTTTTGTGTAATTTCTTGTACTAATTGAGTAAGATGTTTTTTAAACTGTTCTTTATTGTCTTTTGTTTGTTCGAGTTTATTAAAAAGGGAGAATAGAGAAATGTCTGGAACGGTTTCGATGGATGGGTCAAAAACATTGATTACTGCGTTTAGTGGAGATTGCCACTCTTTTGTCGATGGCTCTGAGGGAGGAATTACAGTAAAATGTTCTGCATTGTGAACAAGTCTGCTGACTTCGCTTAATAGTTGTTTAATGGATGTTAAGGACTCCTTTATTTGTTCCTCATTCATTGATTGTGAAATGTCTTTTAGTTTTTTCTTTATCTCTGGAAATATTTCGACAATTTCTGATAGGAGAACCTCTTTTTTATCAGGGAAAAATTGTGTAAATAAGGTGTTTGATTCTATAGGATACCTAAACCTTGTAAAATCCAGATACCCTATGATTTCTTCAAAAGTGAGGAAATTATCGGCAAGGTTGAGTATTTGTTCTTGAATATGTGTTCGTTGAGCAGGAGGGATCTGGGAATATCGTTGGGCTTGGCTCATCAATTCTTCACGGGCAGGCCGTATTTCATTATAAGCGTAACGGTCGCGTTTTTTTTCATGTCCCTGTAAACCCAGGTTTTCTATAACAGATTGATCATGTACAATGAAAACGGGGTATTGTTTGGCTATGTTTGGATAAAAAAGGCTGTTCAGGAACCATTCTGTCGGGGATAATCTTTTCCCGTCCGAAGTTTTTATAGATGTTTTCCCACTTAATCGTAAGAGTAAAAATCGTGCATGGGTGCTTAAGGGTTTGATTCTTCCATCGGTTTGAATGGGCAATTGTTCTGCCAAGGTAATTATTTCTTTGTCCCATTGGGGTGAGATAAGGTTTAAAATTTGGGGATTCCCCGTAGATAACTCTGTTGTGTTCAAAAAACTTAATATGGAAAGAAGGACAGAAGTTACTGATAATAAGTTCATTGAATTGCTTATGCTCCTTTTGAACTCTTGAGAAATCTTATTAATTTTTGAGAAAAATGTAATAGTAATCCTATGGAGATAATTACGCATGAATACAGGGGAACTTGTTCAGCAGGGTTTTGTGAAACTGCAAGTACTGAAAAGACAGGTTCGGAAGGGGCATCGGTCTTTGTTCCCCATGATGCCTGGTATAGCGTAAAGCCCTTAAAACGCAAAGGCTCGTTCATTCGTATTACAGTTCTCTGTTCCCCGTCCTTTGTAGTGCATATAACTTCGCTTGCAAAAAATCGTGGTTTATTGGTTCTGGGATAGAATTCTTTAACAAATTTTTCTAATTTCACGGAAAATGGGAGTTTCATTCTTTTATGCCGTATCCCCATGCAATATAAGTCATCTCCTATCTCAAAAACCCAGGGTTGTTTTTCACCAGCCCAGAGCATCCCTAGATGATGTTGTTCCTTTGTAGATACTTCAACATATACACCTGCAAGGTTTTGTTCTTCTTCCCGTTCGGGTGATACAGGTTCTAATAATACTCCTTGAAGGCCCTGTTCCACTCCGGGAATTGTAAATCGAGGTTTCGCATTTTTCATAAAACGCATGAGTGTTATCTCAAAAGGAAACTCATTTGAATAAAAACTCTTTCGAATAGCACCATGCACTTTTGAAAAGTGTTCTTGTGGAATAATCCATTCCTCGATAGGGTTCCTTTTCTCATTATCTAATTTCCAGATATAAATTTCCCATTTTCTTGAATCTTCGAATGTATTTTTAGTTTCTCCTTCAAATAAGGAAATCTGTCCGTAGTCGCCCCAAAATTCTCCCCAGAATCCTCCGAGAATTAGTAGGATAACCCCTCCATGTGCAACGAGCATTCCGGGCCGTTTAATACTTTTTGGGGCTAATAACACCCCCCCAATAAACAAATTGATGAGTAGAAGTATCATAAGCAATCCTCCTCCCGGAAGGGGGAGAGGAATATAGTCTCCTATCCAATGTAATACGAATATCGACTCAAAATATTTTTTCTGGATTTCGTAAATGCCATGTTCCGTTTGTGCCAGTGTTCCGAAGAATACAATAACCATGAGAAAAAACAGAATTACTACAGATAATTTATATGACCCTAAAAAATGGAGAACTTTCTTCATCTCGTTACTTCCATATCTATTGTTTATTTTTTAGTTTGATTGAATTACATAATTTAATGAAGTTATCTTTATGCAGAGCAATATCACTTTCCGGTCCGGTCATTTTAACAAATAAGGTTTGCTCTTCCAGAGGACAAATCACGCCTAAAAGGCGATAATCTTTGTGGATTTCCCCTTGCATATCGGTGTAATCCCCAGCAATGTCAAGAATTTTACATTGTTTCCCTAACATTAAAACCTCCGGAAGTTGATTGATATCCTGAGCATCTATTTCCTTTTTCCCCATCTGGTTTGCCCATCTTTTTAGGTTAGCTTCAATTCCACCTGCTTGTGATAGCAATACGCTAATATAACATTCCCATTCTGAATTCTCTCCACCGTTAAAAGAAACGACCCGCATTGGTTTGGTTGTATTTTCATACCAGTTTTCCGGGGTTGTCCATTCTATTTCCAATTTTCCAAAACCATCTGCTGGAAATGCGGATGGTTTTTTCTTATCTGTTTCTGTTGCAGAAGCAGGCATTTGCTGTTCTTCTTTACGGGGCGTAATTTTTTCGGGTGAAACGGATGAAAGAGAGACTGTGTCAGAACTTGTTTTGTTTTCCATATCTACAGGGAGTAATCGTAATCGTTGTGGTGCCGGCAGTGGAGTTACCGTTTTTCCTTTCTCCTCGAGCGATAATGGGCCTTTCTGTGTTATTTCTGTTTTTTCCCCATTAGAACAACTATAAAATAGACACGAGAGGATTACAGAAATACTTATACCTAAAAAGAAAAATAATTTATGAGAAATCATTTATACCTCTCTTTTGTTATATTTACAATGATAAGATATAAGATTATATATAAATTAACGAAAGCATTATTATAAACATTCCTTTATGATTTTATATAATGAACTTGAATAAAGTTTCAGTACTTTTTATAAGAATGTTTTTTTGGCAAATTAAATTAAGTAATGTTTGAAGTAAGGAATTCTTTGATAAATGACAGATATCCTCTTAGTTTCTGCTCAACCGAATTTGGATATATTGGGACTAAAAGGATTGCACCTCTATTTCCGTGAGGAAGGTTTTGATTCTGTTCTTCTTTATTTTCCTGTATTTAAGAAGTATAAGGGTAAGCACCAGCACTTGAAACGATTCCTGGCAGAAGAAAAACCAAAGGTGGTCGGTATTAGTCTGACTGCTGAAGATTTTCAAGTAGCAAATGATATAACAGAGATTGTCCGAGAAGTATTACCCGAAACCTATGTTGTCTGGGGAGGGATAGAGGCCACAACGGAACCGGAACGGTGTGCCCGCGTAGCCGATTTTGTCTGTATTGGTGAGGGAGAACTTGCGTTAAAAGAATTTGTTATATCTGTAAAAAATGGAGCCGGCCGTGATGTATTAAAACAAGTCAATAATTTTGCTTATCTTGATGAAGAGGAAGTTTTGCATACGAACCCGCTAAATCCCCTGATTACGGATCTGGATATGCTACCCCCTTTGCGTCAGATTCCTGAACGGAGTTATGTAGACACAGGAACTCGGATAGAACCTGTTCGGGTAGAACATCTCATGCGTTATAAACGGTATCGCGGACAGGTATATAAGATTATGAGTTCTCGAGGTTGTCCATACGGTTGTGCTTATTGTTGCAATCGATTCCTCCGAAAATTATATGGAACCTGGCCTGTTCGACACCGCAGTGTTGAGCATGTTATTCGAGAATTGGAATTCACCATGAAGGAAGGTCCGCCTATCTATTATGTGGATATAATCGACGATTGTTTTTTCGCATCCGATATGGAGTATATAAAGGAGTTTTGTAAATCCTACAAAGAGCGTATTGGTTTACCTTTTATTGCTAAGACGACTGCTCGCGAAGTGTCACATGAACGCATGTCAATATTGGTTGACGCAGGGATGACATGGATAAATATGGGTTTACAGAGTGGAAGTGACCGTACTTGCCTTGAAGTTTACAAACGACCTACAAAATCAGAAACATTTTTAAAAGCGGCCAAGATAGTATCTGAGTATCCTGTTGGGATTTATTATGATATTATTTTGGATAATCCCTTTGAAACTTTAGAAGATAGACTAAATACAGCCCTTACATTATCGAAAACGCCCCGTCCCTTTATGCCCTTATTTTTCTCTCTCCGTTTTTATCCGGGAACAGAATTAAGGAAGAGAGCCATAGATGAAGGAATATTAAAAGAGAATCCTGTGCTGTATGAAGATATCTTTTTATGGAGAACTACGGAGGAGAACCGGCTAATCCGTTCTGCTTGTTTTGTGCCACCAAAAATAATTGAGACTATAATAAGAAAAATAAAGGACAATCCGGGAAGTTTATTCTGGAGAGGTTTGGTTATTGGATTGGATATTATAACTAAAATATTCCTTATGCCAGTAACGGCAATACGGATGATTTATCGATCTCAACGACGATCTATCTGGGGTACAATAAAAACTTTCCCCATGTTTCTAAATGCAAATCATTTACCCTCAATACAAAGTTTACGGAAATATCTCCCTTTTCAGAGGTGAGAATAGGGATTATTCCAGTAAAATATTTATTAATGAATTATTATATATTTATGCATAAAAAATTCCTTACAAATTCCTTGACTTTTAATATTTTTCTCTTTATATTTAAAAGAAGTAAAATCTAAAAATAAGGAATAGAATATGTGCAAAAAAGGATTTACATTAATTGAACTTTTAGTTGTAATTGCTATTATTGGGATTCTTGCGGCGATATTATTACCTGCATTAGCTCGGGCTCGGGAGGCGGCAAGAAGATCAAGCTGCCAGAATAATTTAAAACAATGGGCCCTTGTCCTGAAAATGTATTCCAATGAAAGCAAGGGAGAACGATTTCCACCTATGCAAACTTATAACCCGGCTACATTAGCAAGGGCTATTGCAGTAGGTCCTCAGGTAGATTTGATTTATCCTGAGTATCTAACAGACCCTTATATTGCGATTTGTCCATCAGACCCAAATGCTTCCCAATCAAGAAGAAGGATAGAAAATGTTAATGGGAATATTGTGCAGGTAGGAGATGAAATTGATTGTAGTTATATATATCTTGGTTGGGTTTTTGATGATTTTAAACCTGCTATTCAATTGAGTCAATTTTTGTTAATTGGTTTGTTATTGACAATCAGTCCTTCTGGCTTTGATACTTCATTGCCCGGTCCAATTCAGTTTGGTGCTGCATTTGATGCTTTGTATAGTGCTTATCAGAATGAAGTAGTTGCTTATATAAGCAATACGAACTCAAAGGCCCTTCTTAAAGTTATGGATTCTGATGCAAACCTCGACTATTCAAGTTCTCCATGGCGTGGTTATGGTAATGGAGGAGGAAACATTGTATATCGACTGAGGGAAGGAATCGAAAGGTTTTTGATAACAGATATTAATAACCCTGCTAGCAGTAACAATGCTCAAAGTTCTGTCTGGATAATGCTGGATACAATTTCTACACCGCAATCAAAAGAACCTTTATTTAATCATATTCCCGGAGGTTGTAATGTTCTTTATATGGATGGGCATGTTGAGTTTATAAGATATGCCCCCGACTCAAATGCTTATGACCTTAATGTTCCCGGTGAGGCCCCTGTAACTTCTGCCACAGCAAATTTAGTTTCCGCACTTGCGGGGAATCTGGAGTAGACTGTAAAGAAGTAAAAAAATTTTTTTGGTTGCCTTTCAGGTCTCAAATCGTTATAATAATAGGTGCTCGCGCTAGGTGGGAACGAAGCGGCGTTCCTGAACTCGCAAATCCGCTTTAGCGAGGCTGAATTCCCTCCCGAGGGCAGTATACCCTTTAGCTGGCGCGGAGTAAGTGGTGTTGACGGCTTGGTCCTACTCAACAGGCAGGCGGTAAACCCGGTCAGGTCCGGAAGGAAGCAGCCGTAGCTGATTCTGTCTGTGTGCTGTAGGGTTGCCGGGCTCGAGCTAACTGCTCCGTGGCCGTTCTGGATATGTTGTTCGAAGGTGGGTGCGCGAGCACTTTTACATAAATGGCAGGGAATATTTGCTATATGCCAAAACCTAATGATACATATTATGTACTTGCCCGGAAATGGAGACCTCAACAATTTGATGAAGTTGTTGGGCAGGAACATATAACCCGAACACTAAAAAATGCGGTATCGTCGGGACGGATACATCATGCTTTATTGTTTATTGGCTCTCGAGGAATTGGTAAAACAACAACGGCTCGTATTCTTGCAAAGGCATTGAATTGTCAAAGTTCAGACAGACCTATCCCGGAGCCGTGTGATAAATGTGATAACTGTATCGAAATAGGTAGAGGAACGCATTTGGATGTTCAGGAGATTGATGGGGCTTCTAATAACAGTGTGGATAATATCCGTGAAATTCGTGAGGCTGTTCGTTTAGCACCTGCGCATGCACGGTATAAGGTGTATATTATTGACGAAGTTCACCAATTATCCACTGCGGCTTTTAATGCACTTTTGAAGACGCTGGAAGAACCTCCTCCTCATGCGATTTTCATTCTTGCCACAACAGAAGCCCATAAGATTCCGGCAACGATTATTTCTCGTTGTCAAAGGTATGACTTCCGAAGAGTGGCTGTGCCGGATATCGTTCATTTATTAGGACAGATTGTAAAAGCGGAGAAAAGAGTGGCTACAAAGGAAGCCTTATTTGCAATTGCCCGTTCTGCTGATGGCGGTGTTCGTGATGCAGAGAGTATTCTTGACCAACTAATGACCTATTGTGAAGGAGAAATTACTTATAAAGATGTTCAGGATGTGTTGGGTCTTATTGAAACGGAAAAAATTGACCAGGTAGTTTATTCCTTACAGAATAAGGACATATTAAAAGTTCTATCGATCATTGACGAGGTTTCTACCTCCGGAAAAGATTTAAGTCAATTTGTTGAAGAGTTTATTCGACATATCCGAAATTTACTTATTCTAAAAACGACTCAACATGAAAGTCTATTTTTCCTTCCCGAGGAGGATATGAAACGATTAAGAGAACAGTCGGAAAAATTCTCAATACTTCAATTGATGCGCTTTGTGGAGCAGTTGGCTGAATTAAATCAGAATTTTACTTCACAACTTTCACACCGAACGGCATTGGAGGCCTTTTTCATCAAGAATTGTAAAGTAGGGGTTGAACTGTCTATTGAGACTGTGTTGGATAAGTTATTACAGTTTGAAGAGTCTCTTCAACTTTCAAAAATAAATGCTTTGAAAGAGAGTCGTTCCCCTTACCCACAAAAAGAGGAATCTACAGAAAAAAAAACGATAGAAACACCCTCTTCTGATAAGAAGGAAATAATAGATACTAAAAAAGATTATCCTCAGCCCCAAAAGTCGGGAATAGCAAATCCTTTGTCGTCCAATAGTAGTATCTCAATAAAACGGGGGGAACTCTCTGTCGATTTGAAAGAAAGAGTATTTAACGAACTTGTAAATATAGAGGCCTCGTTAGCATTATCCTTAAAAAATATACAAATCGGTTATGAAGCAGAAACGGAAACGGTGAATATATATTTAGATCCCTCGGACAGTTCGACTTTCACTTCTTTTACAAAGAATGAAGTGAAGCAGTATATTCTTGAGATAATGAACAAACTTGGTTTTCTGAGTAAAAGGATAGTAATTATCCATCAAGAAATTAAACCCAAAAATAGTCCGGGTCAAACCTCCCGCAAGGGATTTCTTAATGACCTTATCGATCCAGAACTTGCTCAAGAAATAAGGCAGAATCCAGAAGTAAAGGCTTTATTGGAGCAATTCAAAGGTAGGATTGTGAAGGTAGCTGTAATAGAAGGAATGAAGGAAGAAGTTCCCCCTATAGGCGAAAATGTTTTTGAAAGGGAAATGGATTATTACGAATCGGATATTGATTAACATATAAGTTAAATATATTTGTATAAAATATAAGGAAGTAAATATGTTCACTTTTGAAACACGAATCACTAAAATGTTGGGTATTAAGTATCCTATCTTGATGGGAGGACTTCAATGGTTGGCTAAGGCTGAAATGGTTTCTGCTGTTTCTAATGCGGGAGGTATGGGTTTTATTACCGCAGTATCTTTTACTTCCGGGGATGAATTACGGGCGGAGATAAAAAAGACTCGAGATATGACAGATAAACCATTTGGAGTCAATATTTCCATGCTTCCTGTAATTATGCCAAGTGATATGACTGAAGTTTATGTTGATGTGGTTTGTGAAGAGGGAATCCCTGTAGTTGAAACTGCTGGGAGGAATCCGGAGCCTTATTTGCCGAAACTTAAATCTGCGGGTGTCAAGGTCATACATAAGGTTCCTGCTGTGCGTTTTGCCCAAAAAGCGGAACGAGTCGGAGTCGATGCAGTTACTATTGTTGGTTTTGAATGTGGAGGACATCCCGGTATGGACGAAGTTCCGACACTAATTGTGTTACCGAAGACAGCAGAAAGCCTTTCTATCCCGGTGGTTGCAGCGGGTGGATTTTGCGATGGCAAAGGACTTATCTCCGCTTTGTGTTTGGGGGCCGATGCAATCCTTATGGGTACAAGATTTATGGCGTCGAAGGAATGTCCTATGCATGAGAATTTCAAACGGTGGCTTGTACAGGCACAGGAAACAGATACTATTGTAGTGGAACGCTCTATTCGAAATCCCGCACGAATTATAAAAAATGAATCGGCGTTAACAGTAGCCAATATGGAAAAAGAAGGAGCAACCCTTGAAGAACTGTTACCGGTTATCTCTGGTAAAGTAGGAAGAGAAGCCTATCTCAGTGGAGATGTAAACCGGGGATGTATTGCTTGTGGACAGGTTGTTGGTAGGATTTATGAAATAAAAAGCATAGCGGAGATTATTAGCGATATAATGATGGAGGCGGGGCAAATTCTTGAAAAACTTAATAAAATTGCAATCAAATAAATCCATAATGAAATGCTATATAAACCTATTTACTGAAGTTTTATGGAACCCTTACCGATAAATACCGAGCCTGTAAGCGATACCGTTTTGTCCGAACACAGGGGAAGAACAAGTTCGGGTTGGAAAGTCTATTCACGCCTTATTCGATATGCACTGGTTTATAAGACGCGTCTACTTTTAGCCATTATTCTTTCTCTTGTGATAGCCTTTTCTTTTGGAACAATGATTGTGAGTTTAGGTACTGCGGTAAAATTAACTCTATATGAACCAGCCCAATCACAGAACAAGACCATCTTTAATGCAGAAGAGGACCCTGCTATTCATTATGCAAACGAAATCAAAAAGTGGGATAGTAATTTCCATAAATGGTTTAATAAATCATCTGTGGGTTGGGATGAAACTTTCCTTCAGTTTGTAGGTAAGATGAGAGCCCATAAACTCTTTGCCCTTTCTATAGCAATTATTATTGTGATTACGCTAACTTTTATTAGTGGTTGTGCCCGTTTTTTTCAGGAGTATTTTGCAGGTTCTGTAGGTGCTTTTGTCTCTGTCGATTTATCGAAGAAGATGTATCAAAATATTATGACTCAATCCCTGGGCTTTTTTGAATCGCACTCTTCAGGTGATGTAGTTGCTCGGTTTAGCAATGATATATTTATGGTTAACCGGGGTTTATCCAACGCATTTATCAAAGTACTTCGAGAACCTTTCAAAGCATTGACATTCCTTGTTGTAGCCATCAGTGTTGACCCCTGGTTAACTCTTGTTGGAATATGTATCCTTCCCCCTCTGGGTTATGCTCTTATCCAGTTGGGTTTGTATGTCCGCAAGAGTGTTCGACGTTCGTTGATGAAAGTGGCCGACCTTGCCTCGCTTATTAATGAAACAACACGGGGGATTCTCATTATCAAAGGTTTTCAAATGGAAGATTTTCTGAAACAACGATATGATATAGAAGCCTCTCGTTTACGAAGGTTTTTAAGGAAAATGGTTAAAGCCGATTCTGCTACAGAACCGATTACAGAGTTTATACTTGTTGTGGGTTTTTCAGGTTTTGTTTTATTTAGTGGTTATCGTGTTATTACATATCGGCTTGATATGGGCGATTTATTGCAAGTTTATCTTGCTCTGGCTATGATTCTTGACCCTGTCCGTAAGTTATCCACTGTGAATAATATGATACAGACCAGTGTTGCTAGTGCGGAACGCGTTTTTGAATATCTTGACCTTCGTCCGGATATTCAGGACATACCCCAGGCGGTGCAATTACAACCTTTATCAAAAGAAATACGATTTGAGAATGTTTCCTTTTCTTATGATGGTAAAAAAGTTGTGCTTGATAATTTAAATTTTTCTATTCGTCGTGGGGAAAAAGTCGCCTTAGTCGGTCCCAGTGGTTCGGGGAAGACGACTATAGTCAAACTTATTCCAAGATTTTATGATATTAAGGATGGGACAATATATTTTGACGATATTGATATTCGTAAGGCAACATTAGAAAGTCTGCGAGAAAAAATTGCAATTGTTACTCAGGATACCATTCTGTTTTCAGGGTCGGTTCGTGATAATTTAACAGGAGGGAATACAAATATAACGGACGAACAAATAGAGCAGGCTCTTGTTATGGCCCATGCGAAGGAATTTGTTTCTCAAATGCCCAGGGGCCTGGATAGCAATTTAGGTGAATTTGGGCAATTACTTTCCGGAGGACAGAGACAACGACTCGCATTAGCCCGGGCTATTCTCAAAGACCCAGAAGTATTGCTTCTTGATGAGGCGACTTCTAATTTGGATTCGGAGAGTGAAAAATATATTCAGGAAGCATTAATTAACTTCCTGAAAGGTAGGACGAGTATTATTATTGCTCATCGTCTTTCCACAATAATGAATGCAGACCGTATTCTGGTTTTGGACCATGGAAAACTCGTAGAACAGGGTTCTCATGATCAATTGTTAAAACAACAAGGCGTTTATTACCAACTGTATCAACACCAATTTCGTAGTACTTATGAGTCGACAGAAAAGTAAATATTTAGTTGTTTATATATTTTTAGTTTTATTTTTTTTGATAATTACCTCCTGCGGCAAGAAAAATACACAATCTTCTCTACCCCCATCGGAATCAGAAAAAATATCTAAGAGTGATGACCATCATCCTATCCCGGAAGAATCAAAACAGACCCCAACCTCCGTAGTAACTCATCCCTATGTCGTTGGTAAAATTACGATTGTTGATAGTGCGGGCCAACCTCTGGAAAATATGGCCGGTATTGCAACAGGAAAACCGAATGCTTTTGATGAACCGCTTGCCCGTGGTAATTTAAGTGGACCTGATGGAGTAAGTACAATCAGTATCCCTAAGAATACATCTGTATTCATTCGTGCATGGGACCCTATACTTCGTTATTTTCCTAATAACTATTTCGAAATCCCACCGACGGATGCAGATTATCTCGAGGATATGCAAGTTCTGATGCTGGAAGCCAGTATTGTAGAACTTCAATTGTTCGACAAAGATGACCAGCCTGTCCAAAATGAAAATGTAGGGTTGATGATGTTTCATCCCAAATTAGGACCCTGGTGGCCCTGTGATGGACATACAGATGAGGAAGGTACTATCCAATTTAAACCTCTCCCCGCAGGAATGTATAACCTTCGAATTAAAACAGAAAGAGGAATGGTATTGGAAATAAAGGAAGTGAAAATTCCCCCTGCCTCTACGGTGAATCTCGGGAAAGTCAAACCCAGGTAGTTTCCTTTATGGTCCTTTTCAATTCGATAAGAAAGTAATAGGATATGTTATTCTTCTTTAAGGTATAGGATTAGTTTTTGTTCAAAAGTATTTGCATAGATATGACATGTTTTTGTTGAGTCGGGAGGAAAATCATAAACCTTAATAAGGTTTTCATATTTTTCCAGTGTAGGAGAAATCTCTTTCAATTTGTTGGGGAGTTGATTCAATAATGGTTCGTTAAGCCAATGAGTTTCTTTGCTCGGAAAATGAACAAAATATAATAAATCTGATTCTACTAATTCACTGAAAAAGTGAGTTCCTAAGGATACATCCGGAGTTAAATCTTCCCGCATGGCAACGATTTCGCATAAAAAGGAAACTGCACTGATTTCAGAAAAACTTACAGGTACGCCTAATGAAGGGGTACTGGTTCCCCATCGCCCGGGCCCAATAAGAAGGACAATTGGGTCGCCGGAGACAAGTGGCGGTATCTGGTTTAAAGTTCCGATAGCACGGGCAATAGCGTAGCGATCAGAAATGGGAAGTTTTCCATAAATGTGGGGTACTACATAAATAATACGGTGGACTTGATTGGAACGACTTCTTCCAATAATAGGTCCATCTGTTTTTATAATGAGATTATTGTTATCTTCAATGATAGGTTCAGATAATAGTTCGGAACGATCGCTAACCTGTAAGGGTCTACATTGAACGATGTCAATATAGAAATCTTTATCATTTTTGAAATTTGCTGTGAATTCTACATCTACGGGATTTTGGTATGCATTGTCAAGATTGGATAAAATCTCTCGCATATCTTCAACGAAGGATGTATCCTTGAGTAGGGAATCGAAACGAATTTTCCATTGGGGTGGCACTTTCTGTCCGCGTTCTTTAAAGAATCGTTCCGCCTCAAAATCCTGAACAATGAAAAGTTCTAAAGGTATGCCCTCGCATTGTGGAACAATTTCCTGAACGGGCATAGAGATAAGTCGGTTTCCGTCTAAATCGATGACATCTACTTTTTGTTGGGAATATTTTTTTTGCTCTTTAGTCGAACCTTCGGGTCGCAACATAGGCTCATTTAGTGCGACAATCCGTGTATAGTCATCATCGGAACGGTCCACAGCCCGTGTCCCCAATCCAAATACCAAACGCAACATTCCTGCTTTGGGGTCTATTTCAGGAGACCATACATAAGGATTGTAGGAAAAACCTACACCTGCAATATTCGGAAAATACAACCGACTATGCTGAGATCCGGATACCCGTTGAACTAAAAGAGCCATCTGCTCATCTTTATCTAAAAGTCCGCGTCGTTTCCGATAATACAGGGCTTCTTCACTTACGGTACTTGCATATACTGTGCGAACAGCTGCTTTAAAGTCTTCCAATCGTTGGCGTGTTGACCCTTGATTGGCACAAAATACACTTTCATATTTGCCGGCGAAAGAATTTCCAAAATTGTCTTCCAGTAAACTACTGGAACGGACAATAATGGGGGAAGAACCAAAGTATTCAAGGACCTGTTCAAATTTTGATTCGATGTCTTCTGGAAATTCTCCTGTAACAATGCGTCGGCGAATGCGTTCTGCTCCGGGGAGGAAACTTTCCAATTCCTTTTGTTGCTCTCGGGCCCACCAACAGCCGTTTCTTACAAGGAAGGTATAGTATACATCCGAGCCGACATAAAAACTATCATGTGTTTCTAATTTATGTACCCACTTAGGATTGCTTTTTCGTAATATTGCCTGTGCTAACAACATGCCAACTGATTTCCCCCCTATCATCCCTGTTCCGATAACGCGTCGACCGATTTCCACGAGGTCTTCTAATGAAAAATACTGAAGAAATAATTCTGTCATTCGTTTTTCCCGCGTTATCATCATTTGAATCAAGATTTCCATCAGTTCGCGTTTTATTTTTTCGTCTCCTAATCGAATGACATACTTTGCCTCGCCTAATATGCGATTCCAGATATCGGTAGGTTCTTCTCCGGGACTTATTGTAGTGCTTAGTGTTGAGGATAATATCTTTGCCATAATGTGGCTTTCTGTAATCGGTGTCATTTTCCCATTATTCCATAAATGAAGCATGTGCATGGATGGGGAATGTCTCTGTTGAACCTTTACAGGACGTATAAATAAACTTTCGTTATGGTCATACAAATCAACTACAATTTGTGCGGTCTGTTGTATCGGTGTAATTGATTCCGGTGTGTGTTGTGAACGGTCAAGGAAGAAGTATGCTAAGTCGCCCCGGTCAAATAGATAGGGGCAGGTTAACATAAAAAAATTGCAAAGCATCGTATCGCTGAACCATGTTAAAGAAAGGTCTGATAATCGGTCGAACACATAAAATGCACGCCTTTCTGTATTTTTTATGACCTGGTGTACTTGGCTGATGAAAGGCTCAAATCCTTCATCAGGATTAACCACGGTGTATGTTGAAACTTCAGACTCTTTTAACAAAGGTTGATGTTTTCCATATCGGAAATAAACAACAGGACGGGCGGTTTCATGTCCGTGTTGAACAAAAGGTGTTACAAATTTTTGATAATCCACAACAGAACTTCCCCGGAAAACGACATTGTCTCCTGCTATTAACCCTCTTAATATACGGTCGAACTCAGGAATTCCAGTGCTAAGTACAGATATGGACATATATAGTATATTCCTTTTTGTTATTATTTGACATTTTCGATTAAAATGGTTTTAACTTTTTCTTTTCATTATTTTAATGTTTCTATATTTGAATACGGTAATTTTAAATAGTTGGTGAAGAGGTATATTAAAGTGGACACATTAAAAGAGATAGAGCAAGTATTACAGGAAACGCTCGTAATTGGGACTGTCGGTGTTATCGTTTTTGAAGGGAATTTATGCCCTGTAACCATTCTATCGTTAACAAAAGAGTATATCCGCGTTACAAAACCGAATTTTTCTGATAGAATATTTTCAGGAATACAAGTTGCTTTGGAACTATGTAGTAAGCGGGGTTGTTTGGTTTTACAAACAGAGGTTATAGAGGTTTCCGAATCTAACGGTGAGGGGATTGTTTTAGCGATACCGGGTACATTTACAAATATCTTCCTCCGTCGATTCTGGCGAATTCCGGTAAATCTTCCTGTGGAAATAAAACCTCATGCTCACCCGAGGAAAATCAGAGGTCTTATTCGGAATCTTAGTGCAGGAGGGATGTTAGTTGTAGTAGAGGAGCCTTTAGAGGTTGGGGGGAGTGTAGATATTTACTTTTCTTTAACAATTTATGAAAAGTCAAAAGAAAAACAGTTTCATCTGATGGGTTCTGTAACACATATATCCTTTACAGAAAGAGATAGCCTTGTAAGTCTTAAATTTATTGGCATGTTCCCTGAAGATGAGATGCAAATTAATGATTTTGTATTAAAAATTTTAAGTGATTCCTGTCCTAAGTTAAATGTGTAAAGTTATGTAAAATATAATTGTATAAATATAGATTGGAGAGCAAAATTTGGATAGTAAAGTTGCTGTAAAATGAAAAGATAGGAAAAGGAAATGATAGGGACATGGATAAAACAATTTGCGGATGTGTGGAAGAACTTCAAAGCGGATATTTCCTCACTGGATGTTAAAGGTATTCTTGATGAAAATAACTTGTCTGTATGGGAAGACCTGTTTATAGGAAAACTTGTTCCTCATTTAGAAGGGGAGGGTTGTCTGGTTGTTGCGGTAGCAGGAGGCACAAATACGGGAAAATCTACGATATTAAATGTTTTAATGAATGAGGAATTTACTGCGGTTCATTATCTTGCATCTGCGACAAAAAGACCTGTACTTATTGCGTCTCGTAAACGGGTGAATCAGTGTCTAACAAACACAATGTTTCTTAAATTCGAAGCAAAACGAATGGAAGATAAAGAAGATGCAATAAAAGATACAATGCCCAATAATATTTTATTGGTTAAGGAAGAAAATCTTCCTGATACCTATCTCTATCTTGACACACCGGATGTTGATTCAATTGCTAAAGAACACTGGGAAGTAGCAGAATCTATTGTGTCCGCAGGGGATATTATTATCGCAGTGATTACCGATATGAAGTATAAAGATGAAGCGGTTGTCCGTTTTTTTCGTCGTGCTTATGAAGAAGGGAAGATAGTGGTTCCCTTAATGAATAAAGTGAAAACGGATTGTCCTGATTTTCTTCAAATTGCTGATGAGCAAGTAAAGGATTTTGTAAAGGTAGTGGGAATAGATGAGGACCAACCTTGTTTCTATTTCCCCGAATATCGATATGGAGAAAAAGTTTTAGGAAAACCTATCAAACCTCTGAATAGAGATATATCTGATTTGAGAGATTATATTAGATCCTTTCCTGTTATTGAAACGAAAACAAAAATTATGCAGAAAACCATAGAAAAATTCAAAGAGAAATTTGCTAATTGGTATCACAATGAGTTTATTGAGCAATTACAAATATTCAAGACAAGCATAATGTTTATTGAGGAGCAATTAAAAAGTGAGGTAATTGACAAAGATTTTATACCTTTTAAGGGGATTGAATTTGGAGAAAATATAAAGGATGAAATAAAGAAGCAAATGGGAAGATGGAAATATTATTTATTATATCCGACCTCTATTTTTAGTTATGAGAAAAAAGAAATAAATCGTATAGAAATACAAGAAAAACATAATTTAATGATAGAGAGTTGTTTCGTAAAATATTTAGATTATTTGCGAGATAAAATATTTGTATTTGGTGAATCCATAGAAAAAGAGTTAAAAAAACAACTATTTCAGTTGAGTGATAATCGAGATAAGGTCCTTAAAAGTATACTGGTAAAAATGGAGAACATTTTGTCCTCAAATCCTGAATGGATTAGAGAGGAAATTAAGGATATCGTAAGAGAGTTTCTTAATTCTCCTGATTTAAAAGGTCTTTATGGAAGGCGACTTTTGTCTTTTTTACTGTTTGGAGTGGGTACGGTATCGCTTTTTATTGGATTTCCCTGGATGGGTCCCTGGAAAGAAATATTAACAGCTGCAGGGATGTTAGGAGGTTCCGCTGTTGTTGAAATAGTTGGATATGAAAAATTTAAAGAACGCGTCCAAACCCTTTATGAGAATTGGTTAGCGGAAAAAAGAATGGAACTCAGTCAGATTTTGAAAGAAGAGGTATTACAGTATGTTTTAAATAATATTTATAAATACATTGAAAGTGCTGAACAGTTTGATGCAGGAATTTGTAGGATCTTTGAGCAAGAGAAAATACCTATCGGTGAAACTGCAATGTTGCATGAGTTTATAGGAACCGATAAGGAGGAAGAAACAGATGTTGCCTATGAAGACATTGGAAAATATAATTAGTCAATTAGAAAATATTGCAAATTATGAAGGGGTCTGGGAAGGGTTATGTCTCGTAGCCAAGAATTTGAAATATCGTATTGAAGAACTAAAAAAACGGTCTAAAGAAATCGATTCCCTTTTAATTGTTGCTATTGTCGGGGGTACAGGAGTAGGAAAATCAACTCTAATCAATGCAATTGCTGGTGATAAGATTGCAAAAATGTCTCCCAGACGCCCATGTACAGAAAGACCGACAATCTATCATCCTCCTACATGGGAGCCGGACAGGCAATTTGTAGAATCATGTGTATTATTTCCTCGTTCTGCACTTGATAATATTGTGCTTATTGATACCCCGGATACAGACTCTATTGTTACGGAGCATCGAGATTTTACAAAAAAAATGATTGAAAAATCAGACCTTATATTGATATGTGGAGAGCGAGAAAAATACCTTGATGAAAAGACATGGTCCTTTGTTCGTGAAGTGAAAAAAGAGCGTAGTTTTGTTCTGATTGAGACCAAAGTTGAATCTTCAACGCCTTCTATTATGAATGACTGGGTCGAAAAATTAAAGAAAGAAGATATTATTCCATTAGATACTTTTCGAGTGAACGCTCTACGCTCATTAGATAGGAAATTGGGAATTTCTTTAGAGGAGAAAAAGAATGAATTTGACTTTCCTAAATTAGAAGAATTTTTACAAAAACAACTTACAGAACAAAAAATTCGTCAAATAAAAACGAGCAATATTCGCGGATTATTAGAAAAGACAATTAACTATGTGGATGTTTTTTTAAAAGAAACAGAACCTGAAGTTTATGAACTCAAAAAGTTTATAGAAAAGAAAAAAGAAGAATTGATTTCAAAAAATGAAAGACTCATTCGCAATGAATTAAATCGAGAAACGGGAGTGCTCTATAGTTTGTTGAAAGATAAAATTTCCCCTAATCTACATGGTATTTTTTCTTTGTTTGTCCAGGTTCAAAATTTACTCTGGAATTTCCTGTATAGGATTAGCAAAATTGTACATCCGGTCAAATTTATTAAAGAAATGATTACATCCCCTACGGAAGAAAAAGAAATAGATACCTTTGCTGATTCAATAAATCAAATTGTGAAAAGGATGATGGATCCTATCTCCAAAAACATTGATAACGAATTATACAAAGTTCAATCAGAATTTATGTTCACAATTGAGAAATCTCAAATTCGTAAGGATGTTATTCAACCTATATCTAACAATTTTAAATTGGACTTCTATAAGAACGCAGTAAAGTATTTAGAGTCAGTTATAGATTTTCACATTGCAAGGAAAGCAAGATGTTTATCGAACTACTTTTTTATTGAGTTATTTTATCTTCCTATGTATGCTCTGATAGTGTATATCTTTTGGAAGATTGTTCCAGGATATTTTATGGGTGTTTACCTGGAAGAAAACTTTTTTATTCATTCCTTAGTTATGTTCCTTTTTTCAATATGGCCCAGTTTTTGGTTGTATGACAAAATGATATATTTCAGTGCGAGGAGGCTTCGGGTAAAAATAACGAGACAATTTGTGTCTAATTTGAGAGATATTATAAATCCTTTCCGCGAGATGGAAAAGCCTCTGGAAGAAATAGAAAAGCAAATAAGTGCAATTCAAAAAATAAGATCTGAGATTCAATCACTGAATTAAATTTGACAATCGAATTCGATTTTGTATATAATATAGCCTCTTTTTAGTTTTGTAAATCTTTTTATTATTTGACAAAAGGATAGAATATATATTTATGGGTAAAGGTGACCGTAGAACAAGACGAGGTAAAATTTGGCGTGGTTCTTATGGAAAAACACGTCCAAAAAATGTGAGTAAAGAAACAAATAAGTAATATGAAGTTGAAATCGTATTTTTATTTTTGATATAGTATTTTGCCCACAGCAAAATTAATTATCCATAAACATTAAAGAAGTGACAAACTCTGTTTTAACAAACAGGAGGATAATCATTGCCAACGATAGGTCAATTATTAAAAGGTGCTCGTAAACCGAGACCCAATCGGACAAAAGCCCCTGCATTAAAGGCATGTCCACAAGCCTCGGGCACTTGTACACGTGTATATACTATGACACCAAAGAAACCCAATTCCGCTTTGCGAAAAGTGGCTCGTGTTCGATTAAAGAATGGATACGAAGTAACTGTCTATATACCGGGTGTGGGACACAATTTGCAAGAACACTCTCAGGTATTAATTCGTGGGGGTCGTGTAAAAGACCTTCCGGGTGTTCGTTACCACTTAATTCGTGGTGTTTTAGATGCGATGGGCGATATGGGTGGAACCGCCAGTGTTAAAGACGATGGCGGTAAGAAAGTGCACGCAGGTCGTTGGGTGAGTCGTTCCAAGTATGGTGTAAAAAAACCAAAACAATCATAGTTGCTGAAGGATGAACAATGCCGAGAAGAAGAGAAGTTCAAAAACGAGAAATTTTGCCAGACCCGAAGTATAACAGTACTTTGGTGGCGAAATTTATTAACATTGTTATGACAAATGGCAAAAAAAGTGTAGCAGAAAAAATTGTATATAATGCATTAGAAATATTGAAGAAAAAAGTTTCAGATAAAGATCCCTTGGAAGTTTTTACAACTGCGGTTGAAAATGCAAAACCATTGGTACATGTTAAATCTCGCAGAATCGGTGGAGCGACCTATCAAGTTCCTGTAGAAATTGAGCCGAATACTCGGACATCGATTGCTTTTCGCTGGATTCGTAGTTATGCGAGAAATCGTGGGGAAAAGACTATGCAGGAACGATTGGCGGCGGAGCTTATTGATTGTTATAACAAACAAGGAAATACAATAAAGAAACGCGAGGATACACACCGAATGGCAGAAGCCAATAAGGCGTTTATCCATTTCAGATATTAGTATATGATTTGTGAAGAAGAACATAGGAGAATTAGGACAACAGGCTGAGCAAAACGCTCCGTTTCCACGGGGCGTTGCACAGCTGTAAAAATAAATTAAAGATAGTCCTGCTAATATTTAGTCAGGAAATCGAAATTGACAATTGAATACAGCATGTGCCAGGGCCCCGGGTATAAGCGGAGTAAGGATGTTAAGGAAAACAAACTATGCCACGTAAGTACCCGTTAGAGAATATCCGAAATATAGGGATAGCGGCCCACATTGATGCCGGCAAGACCACCGTTACTGAACGTGTCTTGTACTACTCCGGCCGGGTGCACCGCGTGGGCGAGGTCCATGACGGTGCCGCTACCATGGACTACATGGAGCAGGAACGGGAGCGCGGTATCACCATAACCTCAGCAGCGACAGCCTGTGAATGGAATGGGCACCGAATCAATATTATTGATACACCGGGCCACATCGACTTTACAGCAGAAGTAGAACGCTGTATGAGGGTTCTCGATGGAGCCATCATCGTTTTTTGTGGTGTTGCAGGCGTTCAACCTCAGTCCGAAACCGTGTGGAGACAAGCGGATAAATATAAAGTTCCGCGTATTGCTTTTATTAATAAGATGGACCGGGTTGGCGCCAATTTTTTTCAAGCCATTGATTCCATCGAACACCGACTCCATGCATTAACCCTTCCTGTCCAGATTCCCGTAGGTAGTGAAGAAAATTTCCGAGCCGTCATTGACCTTATTAACCAAAGGATGGTTACCTGGGTCGGAGAAACCGTAGACTGCGTTCAGGTATCTGAAGAAATTCCAGAAGAATACCGCGATGATGCGCACTTCTGGAAGATGCATCTAATCGAAGTGGTAGCGAATCATGACGAAGAAGTCTTTGAGTTATACCTTGAGGGGAAAGAAATCCCTGTAGATTTACTCAAAAAGGCAATTCGCAGGCTTTGTATTAATCGAGTAGGTATGCCGGTGTTATGTGGTAGTGCACTTAAAAACAAAGGGATACGGTTAACTCTGGACGCGGTAATAGATTATTTGCCGTCGCCTGTTGATGTACCGCCGTATGAGGGAACACTACCCCAAGACCCCAGCAAGAAAGTGTTACGCCATCCTTCGGACGATGAACCGTTTTCAGCATTAGCATTTAAAATCCTGAGCGATCCTCATGTAGGCAAACTAACTTTTGTTCGTGTGTACTCCGGTACAATTGAGACAGGGCAAACCCTTCTCAATACGCGAACAGGAATGAAGGAACGCATAGGAAGGATTGTTGAAATGCATGCTGATGAACGGACAGAGATTAAAGAATTAAGAACGGGTGATATTGGTGCTGTAATTGGTTGTAGAAGTGTTTTAACGGGAGACACCCTCTGTGCTCCTAAACATCCAATTGCTCTTATGCCCCTTACCTTTCCGGAGCCTGTGGTCCATATTTCCATTGAACCCAAAACAAAAGCAGACCAGGACCGTTTGTCAAATGCTCTGCACCGTTTTGCCGATGAAGACCCAACATTTCGTGTCCGAGTTAATGAAGAGACAGGGCAAACGATAATTGCGGGTATGGGAGAACTACATCTCGAGATTATTATTGACCGTATGAAAAGAGAGTTCGGTGTCGAGGCTCATGTAGGGAAACCCGTAGTAGCATATCGAGAAACAATTCGACAGTCTGCAAATGCAGATAAAAAATTTGTTCGACAAACGGGTGGTCGTGGACAATATGGACATGTAGTATTGACAATTGAACCATTACCACGAGGTTCCGGATTTGTTTTTGAAGATAAAACCGTAGGCGGAGTAATCCCCAAAAATTATATACCTGCTGTGGAAAAAGGTTGTAAGGAAGCCTTTGAAACAGGTATTGTAGCGGGTTATCCAATGGTAGATGTAAAAGTTATACTTACCTTCGGTTCTTATCATGAAGTCGATTCATCCGATTTGGCGTTCCAAATCGCCGCATCAATGGCGGTAAAAGAGGCTGTTATGGAGGCCCGACCCATTTTGCTCGAACCTATAATGAAGTTAGAGATAGATACACCGCCCGAATATACCGGTGATGTTATAACAGATTTAGACCATCGGCGGGGGCGAATGCTTCACATGGAGGTTGACGGGCAAAGACAGGTGATCCACGCCCTGGCGCCTTTGGCAGAACTCTTTGGCTATGCAAATGACCTGCGGTCATGTAGTCAGGGGAGAGCCAATTATGCTATGGAGTTTGAACGATACGAAGAGGTATCCGTAGAAGTAGCAAATCGTATCATGGAACGGATAGGAAGTAGTTACCGTTTCGAACCATGACTTAAATACAGAGTAAGGACTCTGTTTTGAAATATAAAAAACAAAACAAATAAATAGAAGTTAAAAACAAACAAATAATTTAGACATAGGAGATACAACGATGTCGAAGCAGAAATTTGAGCGGAAGAAGCCGCATGTGAACATTGGGACGATAGGGCATGTGGACCATGG
>OGCI01000383.1_pt1 | contig 53987 bp, 50 predicted proteins | sample 1570021 | NCBI WGS metagenome assembly OGCI01 (sample SAMN06264664, study PRJEB24512) | hot springs metagenome | isolation source: Hot spring water | place: South Africa: Tshipise | collected 2015-06-21
GCCGAGTAATGGTCTCGCTCCGCAGGCTGCGCTGCGACCAACTCGGCCGTTCCCGGGCAAGCTGGGTGGAGATCCCTTCCTTCTTCCAGGCCGGGCCGCCGTGCAGTGGTCTCGCCACGCAGAGCGCGCGAGAAAGGTCGAAGGACCTCATAAGAGGGCGCCGTGATATGATGTGAATTGCAGGAAGAGACGCGGATAGGGGGGCTGCGAATGGATAAACGGTATGTCCTGGTGAACGACGTGGGGACCACGGGGGTGCGGGCCGTTCTCTTCGACCGCGACGCCAATATCGTCCACGAAACCTATGCCGAGATCCCTCAGGTCTTTCCCAAGCCCGGCTGGACGGAACAGGACCCCCTGCTCCTCTACGAGAAATGCGTGGAGGTGACCCGGGAGACCCTGCGGGCAGCGGGCGTGGGGCCGCCGCACATCGCGGCCATGGGCATCGCCACGCAGCGGGCCACCAGCCTCCTCTGGGACCGCGTGAGCGGGGAGCCGGTGTACAACGCCATCACCTGGCAGGACACGCGCATGTCCGACGCGTGCGAGAAGGTCAACCGCAGCCCCCTCTTCCGCCTCCTGCACTTGCTTGGCAATATCTACCAGAGAGTCGCCGTCCTCGGCGAGGGCCTGCGTCGCAACCGCCTGGGGAAGCTGCTCATCACCGCGGCGCATTTCACCGTCACCCCCGCGCAGTCCTCCGCTCACGCCCGCTGGATCCTGGACAACGTGGAGGGGGCGGCGCGCAGGGCGGCGGCCAGGGAGCTGCTCTTCGGCACCGTTGATTCCTGGCTGGTCTGGAAGTACACGAGGGGGGCGGTGCACGCCACCGACTACTCCAACGTCAGCGCGACCGGCATGTACGACCCCTTCGGCATGCGCTGGAGCCCGCTGCTCCTCAAGCCCTTCGGGCTGCCGGGAGGGCTGCACCTGCCCGAGATCCGGGAAACCAGCGGCGACTTCGGGGTCACCGACGCTTTCGGGGAACCCATCCCCATAAGGAGCGTGGTGGCGGACCAGCAGGCCGCCCTCTTCGGGGAGGCCTGCTTCGAGCCAGGCAGCGTGAAGTGCACCAACGGGACGGGATCCTTCATCGACATGAACACGGGCGGGGAGCCCATGGCATCGGTGCACAGGCTCACCCCCATGATCGCCTGGAGGATAGGGGGAAAGACCACCTACATGATCGAGGGAATAATTTCCAGCGCGGGCTCCTCCGTGCAGTGGCTGCGGGACAACCTGCAGATAATTGGGGATGCCGCTGAGTCGCAGGGGCTGGCGCAGTCATGCTCCGACTGCGGCGGGGTTTACTTGGTCCCCGCCTTCACCGGACTGACCGCCCCTTACTGGGACCCCTACGCGCGGGGCACGGTGATCGGCCTCACCCGCGCCACCACCCGCGAGCAGGTGGTGCGGGCTACCCTGGAGTCCATAGCCTACCAGTGCCGCGACGTCATCGAGGCCATGCGGGGGGATTCCGGCATAGAGGTGCGGTCTATCAAGGCGGACGGGGGAGCGTCCCGCAACGACTTCCTCATGCAGTTCCTGGCGGACATCCTCGATATCCAGGTGGAGCGCCCGCAGATGCTCGAGGCCACCGCCCTGGGCGCCGCCTACCTGGCGGGGATGGCGGCGGGCTTGTGGAAATACCCCGACGACATCCTGGGAACCAGGAAGGTGGAGAGGGTCTTCGCGCCGCGCATGGACGCCGCCGCCCGGGAGGAGCTCTACGCGGGATGGAAAAGGGCGGTGGAGAGGGCGCGCCACTGGGCTTGAGGCGCTTGAAGGTTACGCGGGAGGGGGCCCTTTCTGCACTTGACAAGCGGCTCGATGATGCTTACGTTGGAATTATCTAAAGTTGAAGTTAACTTGAAATCATGACCACGAGATGGCTATGCCCGGTTTCCCGGCGGCGTTGACGCCCGGGATCCCACGCGAGGCGTGGGGAGAAAAGGAGGTGCCGCCATGTCCCTTCCGGATAGAAACAACCCCTATACCTTCCAGCCCTACCTGGAATGGCGCAAAGGCGTCGATTACTACGCCGATGACCCCTTCCTCCAGAAGATGCTGCGCGTTTTCGCGGGTCCCGAGGCAGAGGCGATCGACCGCGAGGCCAGGGAGTTCTCGCGCAAGGCTTCCTTCCGCTGGCGCGATCTCGCGGAAAGGATAGCCACGCCGGAGAACCGTCCCTACATGCAGCATTACGACGGGCACGGTAACCGCATCGACCGCATCGTGCGGCCTTACGAGGTCGAGGTCATGGAGAGGGAGATCTTCTCGGAGGGCATGTTCTCCGACGCCGTCTCCCCCTGGACGCGCTTCATGAAGATATTCCTCCTCAGCGAGAACTCCGAGGCGGGGGTGGTGTGCCCGCTGGCCTGCACGTGGGGCATGGTGGCGCTCCTGGAAAAATACGCAGATAGCACCGAGACCAAGCGCATCCTCTCGCACGTGAAGGAAGGCATCGACGGCGAGTTCGCCATCGGAGCCCAGTTCGTCACCGAGATCCAGGGAGGGAGCGACGTGCCCGCAAACCTGGTGGAGGCGGTGGAGGAGGGCGGGGCGTGGCGCATATACGGGAGGAAGTTCTTCTGCTCGGCCGCCCACGCCGACTACGCGGTGGTCACGGCGAAACCCCGCGGCTCCGAGCGCGTGGGCTGTTTCCTCGTCCCCATGTGGCTGGACAAGGAGAGGGAGATACGCAACGGCTACACCATCGACCGCCTCAAGTGGAAGCTGGGCACGGTGGAGCTGCCCACCGCCGAGATCACCTTCGACGGCGCTCTCGCCCACCCCGTGGGGCCCCTGGACAGGGGGGTGGCGGTGGTGGTAGGGATCGTGCTCACCATATCCCGCCTGGTGGTGGGCATAGGGGGAGGAGCGGGAATGGCGCGGGGATGGCGCGAAGGCCGCGCCTACGCATCCTTCCGCACCGCTTTCGGGCTGCCCCTGGAAATGTTCCCCATGGTGGTCGCGCAGCTCGCGGATTACGAGAGGTACACCAGGCGCACCATCGCCGGGAGCTTCAGGCTCTACCGCGATTTCATGCGCCTCCCCGGGGGGCTCGCCCCCGGCCTCACCACGCAGGAACCACTGGACCTGAAGAGAAGGCGCTTCGAGGTGCGCCAGCTGGTCATGCTGCAGAAGATCACCGTGGCCTCGGACACCAACGACTTCGCCCGCAAGGGCATCAGCCTCTTCGGGGGCCACGGCGTCATGGAAGACTTTTCCATCTTCCCCCGCATGCTGAGGGATGGCCTCGTGAACGAGCTGTGGGAAGGTCCCCGCAACGTGTTGCTCACGCAGATGCACCGCGATTTTCAGCGGGTGGCGGAATGGTACCCCGCGGACGAGTTCGTGGCCTCCGTGCTGCGGGGAGCGGATCCCTCCCTGGTCGAGGATTTTACGCGGGAAATACGAGAGCTTCTCTCCCTGCCCCATCTCTTCGAGATGAACGAGAGAACGCTGGAGATCTGCGCACGTTGGGACGACTTCTGCTCCCGCTTCTTCCATGCCTACCAGGACCTTGCCCTCGCCGAGGCGGAGTCGGAGGCGGGGGCGAGGGAGTACGCGGCCGGGCAGCCGGCGGGAAGATGAGGGGCGGATGCGCGGGGCACCCGGGAAGGCGGGGGGGAAGCCGCGCAACGAGGTGGTCGCGGGGCGCGAGAGGAAGATGACCATCTCCGAGCTGGCGCGCGAGTTCGGCATCGCCCCCAGCGCCATCAGGTATTACGAGGAGGTGGGGCTGCTCTCCCCCCACCGCGACTCCCCCAGGAGCCAGCGGCTCTACGACGACAGGGACCGGGCGCGCCTCAAGCTCATCCTGCGCGGAAAGCGCTTCGGATACTCCCTCTCCGAGCTCGCCGACATACTCGCGCTCTACGATGTCGACCCCACCCAGGAGAAACAGATCGTGCGCACCCTGGAGTACGGGTTTCAACACATCCGCGAGATAGACGAGAGGATAGAGGAACTCCTCGAGATCCGCGGCGAGATGCTGGAGTTCGCCGAGGCTTTCCTCGCCATGCTGGAGAGGAAGGAGGGGAAGGAGGGGGAGAGAAGGGAATTCGTCGAGGCGGCGCGCAAGGTGATCGGGGAACTGGGGGCGAGGGAATGGGGCACCGTTTCCAGGCCGGCGAGGGGGGCCTCCGCGGCGGGTGGTTCGCGGGCAGGGAGCGGCAAACAGGGCGCGGGGAGAGGAGGCCGTGGTTCCGCAGGTAGGATTTCCAGGGAGGGATGAGGATGTTCGACTTCATCATGAGCGAGGAGCAGAAGGGGCTGCAGGATGAGGTGCGCGACCTGGTAAGCTGGGTCCCGCGCCAGCTCATACTGGACATGGACGCCATGATCGCGCCTTTTCCCAGGTTTTTCCTGGAGGAGGCGGGGCGGAGGAAGCTCCTGGGCCTGCGCTTCCCCGAGCAGTACGGGGGCCGCGGCCTGAAGTGGGAGGACGAGATCATCGCCATCTCCGAGATGTCCCTGGTGGGCGTGCCCCTGACCTGCCTCTACTCGCTGGTGAGCATCGTGGGAGAGTGCATAGTGCAGTTCGGGAACGAGGACCAAAAGGAGCGCTTCCTGGTCCCCACCCTCAAGGGCAAGAAGGTGTGCGCGGAGGCGCTCACCGAGCCGCGCGGCGGCTCCGACTTCTTCGGGGCCACCTGCACGGCCCGCCGCGAGGGGGACCACTACGTCCTGCACGGCCAGAAGCGCTTCATCGTGGGCGCGGAGGGTGCCGATTACTTCATGGTCTACGCGCGCACCGATCCGGACGCCCCTCCCCGCGACGGCCTGAGCTGCTTCCTGGTGGAGCGGGACGGCAGCGTGGAGGTAAAAACGGTATACGGGCTCATGGGGGCGCGGGGAAGCGGCACCGGCAGGGTACTCTTCCGGGACACCAGGGTTCCCGCGGAGAACCTGGTGGGAGAGGAAAACGGCGCCTCCCACATCTTCTACCGCATGATGGTTCCCGAGCGCATGACCTCTGCGGCGGGCTGCGTGGGGGCTGCGCGAGAGGCCATCGATCTCGCCGCCCGCTACACCACGCGGCGCAAGGCCTTCGGGGTGACCATCAAGAACTTCCAGGCGGTGAACTTCATGATTGCGGAGAGCCTGGTGAAGCTGGACGCCATGGCCAGCCTCATCTGGATGACGGCACGGGCCATCGACGCCGGCATCCCCCACGGCAGGATGCGGCGCATGGTTTCGGAAGCGAAGAAGTTCGCCACCGAGGCCGTTTGGGACATATGCTACAACGCCATGCAGGCCATGGGGGGCATCGCGTACACCAACGTCTACCCCATCGAGAGGATGCTGCGCGACTCCCGCCTTCTCTCCATCTGGACGGGCACCAACCAGATCATGAACCTCATCATCCAGCACGAGTTCTACAAGGAGCTGGAAGAGCAGGTGAAGGGAAAGAGGGACGTGGAGCTGGACGCCCCGGAGGCCTTCAACGAGGAGGAGAAGATCTACGAGTAGGCGGCTTCCCGGGCGGAACCGCGGGGCCGGTCGTCCCGCCGCCCGCTTTCGGTGCCCAGGAGGCCAGGATGGGGCGCATGATCACCGACGCCGCCTCCTCACCCCGCGGCAGCAGCCAGTCCTCCTCGAAGGCAAGCATGTAGGTGAGGAAGAAGAAGATGAGCACCAGGACCCAGGCCAGGTAAGCGGGATCGAGGGAAGGGTCGAGCGTCCCCTCCTTGATCCCCGCTTCCACCAGGCTGCGGATATCCCCCGCCCTGTCGGCGAGCAGGCTTTCGATGTTTTCCTGGAATTCGCGGGCCGCCGCCTCCGAAACCGTGTTCACCACTATGCGCAGCATATCCGGGTTCTCCTCGCAGAAGCGCAGGTGGGCGCGCATGAGCAGGTCGGCGAGTTCCGTGAAATCCCTGGCGGGAGGCAGCTCCCGCCAGAGGTTCTCCACGATGGCGGTATAGACCTCGTTGCGCACGGCGTAGAAGAGCTCGCGCTTGGAGGGGAAGTGGCGGTAGATGGCCCGCTTGGTGATACCCGCGGCCCGCGCGATGTCCGCCATGGAGGCCCCGTCGTAGTTCTTGGCGGCGAAGGCCTTGAGGGCGGCCGCGACGATGAGCGGGCGGCGGTTTCTCCTGGAAGATTTTACCTCAGCCATCGCGTCAGCCCTCGATGCGGCCGGTGGTGGAGATGCTCGAGAGCAACCTGTCCACCAGGTCCAGGTAGGTGCGCTTGTCGTTAAAGGGGACCTCCAGGCCCAGCGCGTTGGCGATATAGACGATCTCCATGAGGGCGACGAAGCTCCAGGCGAATTCCATGGCGTTCACGTCGTCTGTCGCCTCACCCCGCCGCTGCGCCTCCTCGATCATGTAGGAAACCGCCGCGTAGAGGTGGTGCAGGCGGTCCACGGGGGTGCGGTGGAAGCCGCCGCGGCCGAGCTCCGGTATGGAGTAATAATATGCCCGCATCTTGCTGCGGTGACGCCTGGTGAAGTCGAAGGCCGCCTCCGCGGCCTCGCGCAAGCCCGCCAGTGGGTTGCTTTGCTTCAGGACGCGCATGACCACGTAGCGGGAAAGCTCCTTGACGGTGCGGTGCCGGAGGCATTCCACCAGGTCCCGCTTGTCCTCGAAGTGCTGGTAGAGGATGGGCTCGGTGATGCCCGCCTCGGCGGCGATGTCCGCCGTGGTGCATGAGTAGTACCCGCGCCGCGCCAGGCAACGTTCCGCCGCCTTCAAGATGCTCTCCCTGCGCTTCTCCGCCGGCAGCCTCTTCCTGGCCATGCCCTTCCCTTTCCGCGCTTCCTCAAACGTTCACGGGAGTTAAAATAACAATCCCCATGTTAAAAGAACCAGTTACTAATGATAATAACCGTGACGGGTATATGATAGCACGCTTTTGGGGCGCTATCTCAAGGACGCCTCTTTCATTACAGGCGGTTTTGCTATGAGGACGCTCTCCCTGCCGCCACCCCTAGCGGGGAAAGCCGAAGCGCTTCTGTATGCGGGCCACCGCCTTGAGCAGCAAGGGGTACTGGCGGGCCCTCATCCCAAGGAAGCGGGTCTGGATGAACTCCAGGATGATTCCCGTAGATTCGGCGGTATCCAGGTAAGCGTAGTCGATGGTCATGCCCAATTGTTTCAGGGTGCCCCGCTGCAGGATCCCGATCCCCTGCTCGCGGGCCGCCTCCAGCCTCTCCTCCAGGTTGTCCACGGTGAAGCCCAGGTGGTGCAGGCCTTCCTCGCGGTCTCCCCCTCCAGCACCAGCCAGGGACCGATACCGAAGACGTCCTCGAGCTGCCTTATGGTGCTGTCCATGTCTCTTACCACCACGCCGACCTGGGCCAGCCTGGGCATATGCAGGTCCTTCGCCGTGCTCCTCACGCGCCCCCTCCTTGCCGTTTTCTGGGCGGCAGCCTGACGAGGATATTCGCCGCCCCTTGCACCAGGCTCTCCTCGTATACCTCGCGTGGGTACATACGGTATTTCATCCAGTGCAGCGCGGTGGACTCCACCATCCCCACCAGCATCACCGCCGTTATGTAGATCTTTTCCGCCGGCACGGCCTCCGTGTCCGTGTAGTATCGCACCCTCTCGTTGACCAGGTCGATGATGCCCGAGCGGATCTCGGTCACGCGCTCCTGTGCCTGGCTGTCCACGTTGAGGTCGGTGTCGTATATGAGGCGAAAGCCGGCCTCGGATTCCTCCACGAAATCGAAGTAGGAGCGCACCGCGTGGCGGATGGCGGTGATCCAGTTCACCTGGCTGGTATCCGGCTTGAGAAGCGACTGGCGCAGGTTCTCCCCGGAACGGTCTATGATGGCCAGGAGCAGGTCGAGCTTGCTCGGGAAATGGCGATAGAGGATGGGCTTGGTTACGTCCGCCCTCTCGGCGATGGTCTCCATGAGCGCGCCGTGGTAACCGAACTCGACGAAGGCGTCCAGGGCCGCATCGAGGATGACCTTCCTGCGCTCCGACGCGGGGAGCCGCTTCTTCACGCGGTTCTCGTTCTTCTCCATGGGTTCACCTGGAAACATATTACCATTCTTCCGGCAACCATCAAACCGGTATTACGAGGAGGGTTCCCCGACCTTTTCCCCCGAAGACGCCTGCCGAGATGATACGACATTTGAGGGCGGGCCGGCTTCGATCGGGCAGTCAATGGGGCACCGTGAAGCTGAAGGCCGAGCCCCCCTCCGGCGTTGATTCCACCCACAACCTGCCGCCCCATTTCGACACCATGCGCTGCGCTGAGGAAAGCCCGATCCCGAAGCCCGGAGACCCCCTGTCCAGCTGCCGGAAGGGCTCGAAGAGCGTGGCCCGTTCCTCCTCCGGTATGCCGGGCCCGTTGTCCCTTACCGTGATCACCGTCTCGCCCTCTCCCGGCAGGGAGCTCACCTCCACCAGGGGACTTGCGGCCGTGCAGTTATGCTTGACCGCGTTTTCCACCAGGTTGAAGAGGACCTGCCGCAGCAGGACGGGGTCGGCGACCACCGTCTCCCGTTGCAGGGAGAGCACGAGGCTGGCGCGGGACGCCTGGTTCACCACCCTCAGCTCATCCCAGATTTCCCTGACCACATCCTCGATGTCCACCTCCGCCTGCTTCCAGGGCTGCAGGCCGTAGCGCGCCATCTCCATGATGGAGTCGATTATCCTCTCCATGCCCCGGCAGGCCTTGAGGATGTAGGAAAAGTACTCCATCTCCTCGGGGGTGCACCTTCCCTCCGCGGCGTCGCGGGCCAGGCGTGCGAATCCGTCGATGCTGGTCAGGGGGGCGCGGAGGTCGTGGGAGACGATCTCGGCGAAGGACGACAGGTCCTCCATGCGCTCCCGCAGCCCCTCTTCCAGCTCCTTCCGAGAGGTGATGTCCAGGTCCATGCAGAAGGCCTCGATACAGGCACCGCGGTGCATGACCGGGAAGATGGTGGAGTAGACCCAGCGATGGTTTCCAAGGCGGTCGCGGGTCAGCCATTCCCGCGCCGGAGAGGGCACGCCCGTTTCCCAGATACCGTGCAGCTCTTCCAGGAATTCCCGTGCCGCGGCGGCATCCAGGATGAGCTGGTCCAGGGTCTTCCCCAGGGCCTCCTCCCTCCGGTAACCGTAAAGCTCCTCCGAGGCCCGGTTCCAGTAGGTTACCCGCCCGTCGTGATCGTATCCCTGCACGGCCACCATCGGCGCCTGGTCGATGGCGGCCTTGAAGCGCGTCTCGGCCTCCTCGGAAACGCGGCTCTCCAACTCCTCCGCATCGGCGGGGAGTTCCTTGACCAGCGACAGGAGCAGCTTCTCATCGTCCCCCTCCAGCGTGGTGGCGGTGACCGCAACCTTTTTAAGCGTGCCGTCCTTGCATTGCACCGTTCCCAAGAAGCCGAAGAATTCTCCCCGCTTTGCCTTCAGCAGCTCGGCTTCGGAGATGTCGCGCTCCTGCGGGATGTGCAGGTCCTGCACGTGCATGGAGAGAAGATCCTCCCTGTCGTAGCCGCAAAGGCGCGAGGCGGCGGGGTTGATCTGGAGTATCTTTCCCTCCATATCATGGAGGAATACGGCGTCGCTCGCCTGCTCGAAGAGCAGCCCCCACCTTTCCTCGGCCTGCCTCGCCCTGGCTTCGGAGCGCCTCTGCTCCGTCACGTCCCGCAGGACCGCAAGGGTGTAGGAACCCTCGGCATCCTGGCTGGCGGAGGCGGTGAGCTCCAGGCAGATCTCGTGCCCGTCCCGGTGGAGAGCCCACATTTCGTAGGTCGGGGGCGGGGGCAGTTCCTTCCCGGCCTGGCGGCGCCGGTATCTGTCCATGATCATCTCCCTCCACGAGGGTGCGGCGAAGTCGATGAAGGGCCGGGAGTAAAATTCCTCCGCGCCGTATCCGAGCATTTCGCAGAGCTTGGGATTGACGTAGATGGCGCGGTCATCGCGCAGCAGGGCGATGCCGGCGTTGACGTTTTCCACCAGGTGGCGGTAGCGAGCTTCCGTCTGCTCCCTCTCACGGCGGTCACGGCATGCCTCCCACTGTTTGCGGATGGTAAGCGCCACGCGCTTGAACTGCAGGAGCCCGGAGCGCTTGATGATGTAGTCGTCCGCCCCCATGCGCAGGGCCTCCGAGGCCACCTCCTCGTTCCCGTGGCCGGTGAGGATGATGAAGGGGATCTTGCTGTCCCCCTCCCGCACTTTCTTCAGGAGGTCCAGCCCGCTTATCCCCGGGCCCAAGAGGTAATCGCTCAGGATCACCCCGTACCCTCCCTCCTCTATCAGCCGCAGCGCCTCCTCGCCGCTGGTCACGGAGGTGATCTTCAGGTCGGGATCCTCCCGCTCCAGGCTGCGCTTGATGAGGAGCGCATGGTCCGGGTTGTCCTCAACGTGAAGAACGCGGATGCTTTCACGCAAAGCGTACACCCTCCCTTAGCCTTCCGCGCTACCGATCCTTCACCGGTCGTAGCGACGGCTGACCGCAAGCGGGCAGGCCGCAAGCGCATGGTATGACGCATGTCGGGATTTTGGGAAGCGCGCGTGGTACAAACGCGGACCTTCCGCGCCCGCGAGCGCCCTCCGGAATCCTGGAATATAATACCATGATCTCTCGCGTGCCGGTAGCCTCTCGCCCGGGAACCTCGCCCGCCTTGCGACGGTCAATGCTGCGGCCTCTGCTCGTGGATATGGTGAAGATACTGCTTCCTGCCCGGCCTCTTGTGCTCGTATGCATTTATCATAAATAATCTATTACATCTTCAGGGCCCATGTAAATGGACCGCGGAGCGGTTTTCCCATATATGCGCGGGGAAGTTATAATAGGTTCCATGAGCGAGTTTCATTACATCGGCGAAGAGCCACCCCTGCAAAAAATGCTCGCTTTCCTCGAGAAGCGCCCCCGCTTTTCGGTGGACCTGGAATCGGACGGCTTTCACCATTACGCGGAGAGGATAGCGCTCCTGCAGATCGCGGCGGGCGACAGGGTCTTCATCGTCGATCCCCTGCAAGTGGACATCTCCCCGCTCGCCTCCCTCTTCGCGGACGCGTCCAAGGAGAAGGTCTTTCACGACGCGGACTACGACGGCAGGATGATCCTCACTTCCCTGAAAGTAAAACCGTACCCGGTGTTCGACACCATGATCGCCGCGCGCGTCCTGGGCAAGCGGAAGGTCGGCCTCGCCGATCTCCTGGAGGAGTATTTCGGAATCTGCGTGGATAAGGGGCTCCAGAAGGCCGACTGGTCACGTCGTCCCCTGGAGAAGGAGATGCTCGAGTACGCCGCCCTCGACGTGGCCTACCTCCTGGCCTTGCGGGACGGCATGCATGAGGAGATGGAGAAGCTGGGACGCCTGGCATGGGCGCGCGAGGAGTTCGAGAGGCTGGTAAGGGAACTGGAGCCCATTCCGGAGAAGAAAAGCAACCTCGCCAGGGTAAAGGGCGCGCGCAACCTTACGACCAGGCAGCTCGCCGTTCTCGAGGAACTGCTGGAGTGGAGGGAGGGGGTGGCCAAACGCATGGACCTTCCCCCCTTCAAGGTGGTGGGCACGGAAAGGCTGCTCAGGATGGCGGAAGCCCTTCCCCGCACCCGCCGCGAGCTCGAGGCTTGCGGGGCGCTCTCCCCGCGCCAGTCCAAGCGCTTCGGGGAGGAGTTGGCGCGGGTCGTGCACCGTGGCTTGGGCCGAGCGAAAGCGAGCTTGCCGCAGTTACCGTCTCCCGCGAGGGTCCCGAGGGACCTCGAGGCGGAGAACCTGCTCAGAAGATTCAAGGAGGTCCGGGACCTAAAGGCCGTGGAACTGGGCGTAGATCCCGGTTTTCTCCTGCCCAACGCGTCCCTGAAGGGGCTGGCCAGGCTGAAACCGCGTGGCCTGGAGGACATCCGCAAGAGCGGCTTGCTCAAGCAGTGGCAGTTGCATGCGGTGGGAAAAGCCCTGGCGAAAGGCCTTTCCTCCGGCCGTGCGTGATCTCCGCAGGTACCCACCCGTCAAGAGCCCGGATTTTACCGCTGCTTATTCGAACTTGGCGCCGCACCGGCGGCAGTACATGGCTTTCTCGTCACCGCGGGGGTGACCGCATTTCCGGCAAAACGCCTGTGTTGAGGGCTCCTCCGGGGGAGGTGGCGGCGCGGGAGGAGGCGGGACGTATGCCTCCTGCAGGGGTGGAAACGCGGGGGTCTCCGCAGGCGGGGGTGTTCCAGGCAGCGGAGGCGCGCCCACCGTGGCCGGCACAGCTTCCCTCGTCTTGCGCGTGGAGGCGAAGAGGAAGAGGAGCAGGCCGATGGCTGTCAGGAGGGAGAAAACGATGGTGAAGAGCGACTTGTGCCGGTAGAGGAATCCCCCGCCCGCGGGGGTGATCTCCGGCAGGTCATACCTCACCGCGCCCGTCTCCTCGTCCCATTCCGCGTTGCGCGCTCCTTCCGGCAGGAGGATGGTCACCTTCTCCTCGAGGGGCATCTCCTCGAAGAGGGTGAACTCGTTGTTGAGGGTCCAGGAGGCCTTGAGGACCATGCGCTCGCCTCCCTCGTCAACCACCTGGTATCCCGCGTATCCGAAGAGATGCCACCCGTCGTCAAGCAGGTAGGCCAGCCCCGGTGCATCGAAGGATACGGTGACGGTGGCCTTGCTGTGGCTTATCTTCACGGAGAAGTTCTCTATCTCCCCCAGGTTGGTGTCCGCGCGGAAACGGCGGGAGAGGAGATTGGGATTTTCCTCGAAAAGATATCCGTACGTGGAGAACCAGTCGGGGTCGTAGCTTATGGTGTCCGTGATGCTGGCGTCACCCAGCCCATTGAGCTCGATGCGGTAATCCTCGCTCAGGGAATAGGGCTCCCCCTCGCCGATTTCCTGGGCGAGGGGCGCTTCCGCCAGCGGGAGGACGAGCAGGGCGGCGAGCAGCACCAGGAGCAGACCCTTGCAGAGCTTTCCGCTCACCATATGGGCATCACCCCCTGCTCCCAGCTCTTTTCGATATCGATGAGTATGTAGGAGCCTTCCTCCATGGCGGCCTTTATCTGCCGTGCGGCGATGTCCATGCATTCCAGCGCGGTGACCTCGGGGCTGGTCTCCCCGGGGTAGTGGGAGAGTACGTAATCGCGGTCGATGAAGGTGGACTCTATGGCGTAGAGCTCGCCGCTCTGGGGAAGCTGGATTACCGGTATGGCGTGCCCCGGTATGAGGGCCACGTAGGAGCGTATGCCCACCGCCTCCATGAGGGCGGCCATGCATATGGCAAGGTCAAGGCAGGTTCCGGAAGCCCTGAGGATGGTCTCGTGCGGGTACTGCACGTACTGCGCCTGATTTTCCGTCCAGAAACCTGAGGGCTCCATGATATAGCGCACGCCGTACTGGCGCAGGATATCGAAGGAGCGCAGGAAAGCCGTATAGGCGTCCTGGTCGCTGATCACCGTCTCCAGCCCGCCGGAGATCTGGTTGGCCATGCTCTTGACCGTTTCCTCGTTGGGGGTCACGAAGGCGGCCAGCAGGGGGTAATTGTCGAAGGCGTCGCTGAAGGTGAATATGTCGTCCTCCTCAAGGGAAGTGAAGGTGAAGTCGTTCTTGCCCAGCAGGTAGATCTTCTCCGTGTCCTCCACGGGGGAGTCGAGGCCGTCGTGCTCGTATCTCATCTTGAGCTCCACGGGCGTCTTGGTGGAGATCTCCTTCACCTTGGCATCGTCGAGGTTGGGCCAGCAGTAATCGCGCACCGTCTGGCCGGGGAGGATGAGGGGGTAGACCTCCGTGGAGGTCCAGTCCGTGTAGCCCTCGATCTTGTAGGCGATGCGGAAATCGCGCGCCGGCACGTCGCCCACGTTCCTGATGATGGTCTTGGCCACCCACATGCCCTGCTGGTCGTCACCATAGACCTTGTACGCGCAGGTCATGATCTCCTCGCGCGTGTGAAGCTTGATTTCGAGGCGCGGCTCTCCCTGCGAGGGTTTTTCGGCGCCGACGGTCACCACCAGGCCGAAGACCGATCCCAGGAGAAGCGCCGCCGCCGCCAGGGAAAGGAACACCTTAAGGCCCTTGCTCAAGTTCTCTCACCTCTTTCGTGCCGACAAGCAACCCCGACGTTGCGGCCCTTTCCCTGCACGCCTCGCCGACGTCGCGGACGCCGCTTTTACGGCTATAATATACTCTCCGGGGGGGAAATGAAAATGAGGAATGCCGCCGCCGCGTGCGGGCGCCGTTACCGTGGCATTTCGGTCCCGTGACGGCCATGTGATAAAATGCTTATCCATGGAGCTCAAGGGACTGATCCTTTCCGGTGGCGAGGGGACGCGGCTGCGTCCCATAACCCACACCAGGGCCAAGCAGCTGGTGCCGGTGGCCAATAAGCCCATACTCTTCTACGGGCTGGAGGCCTTGCGGGAAGCCGGGATAGAGGAAATCGGCATCATCGTTGGCGATACCGAGGAAGAGATACGCGAGGCGGTCGGGGACGGATCACAGTGGGGGGTCAAGGTCACCTATATCAGGCAGGAGGCACCCCTCGGCCTCGCCCACGCCGTGCTGACCGCGGCCGATTTCCTCGGGGAAACCCCCTTCGTCATGTACCTGGGAGACAACCTCATCAAGGAGGGCATAGTCGGTTTCGTGGACGAGTTCCGCGGCAAGCAGGTGGACGCACTCATCCTGCTTGCGCACGTCGCGGAGCCGCAGCGCTTCGGGGTGGCCCGCCTGGATGGGGACAAGGTGGTGGGGCTGGTCGAAAAGCCCAAGGACCCGCCGAGCGACCTCGCCCTGGTGGGCGCCTATATGTTCCGCCCGGTGATCCTGGAGGCCTCCCGGGCCATCAAGCCCTCCTGGAGGAATGAGTTGGAGATCACCGACGCCATACAACACCTTATCGACGAGGGATACCACGTGGAGGCGCACGTCATCCGGGGATGGTGGAAGGACACCGGCCACCTGGAGGATCTCCTGGAGGCCAACTGCATGGTCCTGGAGGACCTGGAGCCGCTCTGCGCGGGCACGGTGGACGAGGAGTCCCGCATCCTCGGCAGGGTGGTAGTGGAGGAAGGGGCGGAGGTGATCCGTTCCACGCTGCGGGGACCATCCATGGTGGGGAAAGGCTCGCGCATCGTCGATTCCTACGTCGGGCCCTTCACCTCGATATATTACGGCGTGACGGTGGAGGGCAGCGAGCTGGAACATTCCATCGTCATGGAGAACAGCACCATCCGGAACATCCCTGGCAGGATCGAGGACAGCCTCATCGGTAAGAACGTGGAGATCGCCCGGTCTTTCGACCGCCCCAAGACCTTCCGTTTCATGCTTGGGGACAATTCCAGGGTCGGCCTGATCTAAGGGGGGGCGGCGTTGATACCGGGAGTAGTCGCTCGCGAACTCGCCACCGCCCTGGGATCCGGCGGTTACACGGTGGACCTCTGGGGCGGTGATATCTGCCCCGCGCCGCGCGGCAGCGCCGCACTGCACCATCTCTTCCCGGGCAGGGTGGAAGCCTGGTTCCGGAGAAGGGAGGCGGCGGAGAGGATAATCTGCCTGCAGGGGATGATCAAGCTGGTGCTCTGCGATCGCAGGAAGGGTTCCGAGGGCCGCGGCGAGGTGGCGGAACTGTTCCTGGGAGAATACCGCTTTCGCGAGGTGACCGTCCCGCCAGGCATCTTGCGCGGATGGAAGGCGGTGGGAAGCCGCCCCGCTCTGGTGCTCCTGGCCGTGGAGGGGGAAGCCGGGGACCTGGAATGCGTGGGCCAGGAGGAGGCGGCGGTTCCCTACGACTGGGAAATAGTGATGCGCTGAGGGAATGGCGGGAGAGGTGGTGCGAGGGATGCGCCTGCTGGTCACCGGCGGATGCGGGTTCATAGGCAGCAACTTCGTCCGACACGTCCTCCGCGAGCATGCGGAGGACGAGGTGCTCAACCTGGACAAGCTCACCTACGCCGGCAACCCCGAGAACCTGCGCGAGGTGGAGGGCGACCCGCGTTACCGGTTCCAGCGGGGCGACATATGCGAGGAGGAGGACGTGGCGCAGGCCTTCGCCTGGGAGCCGGAGGCGGTGCTCAACTTCGCCGCGGAGACCCACGTCGACCGCTCCATCGCCTCCCCCGAGGCCTTCGTGCGCACCGACGTGCTGGGAACCTTCCGTCTGCTGCGCGCGGCGCAGGAGAGGGGCGTACGCTACGTGCAGATCAGCACCGACGAGGTATACGGGAGCATACCGGAAGGCTCCTTCCGTGAGGACAGCCCCCTGCAGCCCAACAGCCCCTACGCCGCGTCCAAGGCGGGCGCGGACCTCCTGGTCCGCTCCTACGTCATGACCTATGGCCTGGACGCCGTCATCGTGCGCAGCTCCAACAACTACGGCCCCTACCAGTATCCGGAGAAGGTCATCCCCCTCTTCGTCACCAACCTCCTCGAGGGGAGGAAGGTCCCCCTCTACGGCGAAGGGAAGAACGTGAGGGACTGGCTTTTCGTGGAGGACAACTGCCGCGCCATCGACCTGGTGCTCAGGCGCGGCGAGACCGGGGAGATCTACAACGTGGGAGGCGGGCAGGAGAAGAGCAACCTCGCGCTGACGCGCTCCATCCTGGAGATCATGGGGATGGGCGAGGAATGCATACAGTACGTGCCCGACAGACCCGGGCACGACCTGAGGTATTCCGTGGACTGTTCCAAGATCCGTTCCCTGGGCTGGCGGCCATTCACGGATTTCGAGGGCGGGCTGCGGGAGACGGTGCGCTGGTACCGGGAGAACGAGGACTGGTGGCGCCCCATAAAGAACGGCGAGTTCCGCCGCTATTACCTCGAGCGCTACGGCGACATATGATGCCGTGGATAGGGTGGCGGGGATTCGCGGAGGCCGCCTTGCGGGAGCGAATGGGATGGGCGGAAAGTGCCGATGAACGCATCAGCGGCTGTCGATGCCGGCAGGGGTTGCGGTGACATGGCCGGCGCGGACCCCCTTGGATCTCTTTTGCGCGCAGGAGTTACAGTGATGCAGGAGATCCCGCGGCGGGATGGCGGGAGAAATATGCGGGAGGAGGAGCGGTGAAGCTCTCGGTCATCATCCCCGTGTACAACGAGCGCAACACCATCAAGGAGATCCTGCGGCGCGTGCGCCAGGTGGACCTGGGAGACCTGGACGTGGAGATTGTGGTGGTGGACGACGGGTCCACCGACGGGACGCGCGACATCCTGGCCATGGAGGAAAACTCGGCAACCCGGGTCATCTACCAGCCGAAGAACCGGGGCAAGGGAGCCGCCGTGCGCGCCGGCCTGGCCGCCACCACCGGCGACCTCATCATCATCCAGGACGCGGACCTGGAGTACGACCCCGAGGATTACCCCAAGATGCTGGAACCCATATTGAAGGGGAAGGCGGAGGTGGTGTACGGGTCCCGTTTCACCGGCCCGCGCCGGAACATGCTCTTCTGGCATTACGTGGGCAACCGCTTCCTGGCACTGGTGACCAACGTCCTCTACAACACCACCCTCTCGGACATGGAGACGTGCTACAAGCTCTTCACCCGGCGTGCGCTGGAGGGCATAGTGCTGCGTTCCAACCGCTTCGACATAGAGCCCGAGATCACCGCCAAGATACTCAAGAAGAAGATAAGGATCTACGAGGTACCCATCTCCTACACGGGGCGGGAGATCGAGGAGGGGAAGAAGATCTCCTGGAGGGACGGCCTGCCGGCCCTGTGGACCCTCATCAAGTACCGCTTCGTGGACTGATCGCCTCCCTCTCGCGCGGCGAGCCCCCAACGCGTGCGCGCCTCTTCGCGAGAAAGCGCTGGCGGGCGCGCGGTTGGCGGGAATCGCCCGTCTCTCTCGGATGAGCGTGAAGGGTGCAGGGCTGCAGCACGACGCGGCGCCGCTTACACCCCAGCGCCGGTTACGGAGGCTTACGGGAGAGGGGCGCCGCCCGGCGCCCCTCCGCTGCGCCCAGCCCTATCGCTTAGCCTACTTCAAGTTCTCGATGAAGGTGTCGACGTCGATGGCCGGCAGGGTCATGATGCGCACGGTCCCGCGCGACGCCAGTTGCACGGAGATGCGGCCAATAGTCTCGTTGTTCGGCGCCTCCACGATGTTGATGAAATCATACTGCCCCAGCACCACGTACTGCGAGATCACCTTGCCGCCCATCGCCTCGACGTCCTTGTTCACTTCCTTGATGCGATCGGGGTTCTTGGTCAGGGTCGCACATCCCTCGTCCGTCAGACGGCTGATGAGGATGTAGGTCGCCATAAGCCTTCCTCCTTTCCTTGACTATCCATCCGCCGATGCAACTATCTTAAGTATCTACCCCCTTGGCCACCGGGATAAACGCGCGCGGGCGGTGCCGCCGCCGCGCGCGGCAATGATGCCCGCCGGGCGCAGGGAGGATGGCAGCGGGTAATATATGGGCATGCGATGTGATACGGTAATGGTCTTCTTGGCGGAGGACGGGGCTGGGTTGCGGGCGGGATGCCGGCCGCTTTCCGGGCCCGGGAAGGGTGTTACCCTCCCCGCCTGGAAATGATTGCATGGTGAGAACGAGGAGGAAAGACCATGGCCTCGATCCCGCGTTGCAGGCTGGTGGTTGTCTACCACCCCGAGTTCGCCACCCGCGGCTATCCCGCCTTGCGGGAAAGGGTGGCGCCGGCATTCGATGAGCTGCGCTCCAGGGGTTTGCTGGGGCGGGAGGGGGTAAGGCTCGTGGAGGCAGAGCCGGCGCAGGAGCGCCTGGCCGCGAGGGTCCATAGCGAGCTGCACATCCAGGGCGTCAGAAACAGCGGCTATTACGAGATCGCCCTGCTCTCGGCGGGGGCGGTGATCATGGGCGCCAGGGAAGTGGCCGAGGAGAGGGCGGACGCCGCCTTCTCTTTCGTGGGCGCCGCCGGGCACCACGCCAGCCACGACGGTTTCTGGGGCTTCTGTTACCTGAACGACGTGGCCATGGCCGTGACCTCGCTGCGCGAGGAGGTGGGAACCAGGCGCATGGCCATCATCGATATCGACCCCCATTTCGGGGACGGCACGCGGGATATCCTGGGAGGGGATCCCGAGATACTGCACGTGAACTTCCATTCCGGCTACCTGATGAAGGAGGCCCGGGGACCCCACAACCTGGACCTCGCCCTGCCCCACAACGCCGGCGACGTGCAGTTCCTGCGCGCGGTGGACCAAGCCCTGCTGGCGGCGGAGGACTTCGGGCCCGAGCTCCTCTTCATCGTCTTCGGGCACGACAGCCACCGCGAGGATTACGGAGCCTTCGAGTTGAGCGACGAGGCGTACCGCGAGTTCGCGGTGAAGGTAAGGGAAGTTTTTCCATATCGCGTGTGTTACGTGCTCTCGGGAGGCGCGCGCCCCATGGTGGCTCGCAAGGCCATCGGGGACGTGGTGGAGGTGCTGGCGGGCTGAGCCGTCTCCGCGGTTTCGGAGAGGGCTCAGGAGTCACGGCAGAAAGGCGGAAGGCAGCGAATGAGGCGTTTTAAAGCGATTTTCCTGACACTCGCCATGGTCACCGCGCTCTTTCTCCCGCCCGTGGGCGCCCCCCGCGCACTCGCCGCGGACGGCCCGCCCCGCGTGGTCTTGACCTTCGACGATGGCTACAACCTCGACCACCGCATCCTGGAGTTCCTCTCCTCGCAGGGGATCAGCGCCACCGCCTTCGTCATCGGGTCGTGGGCGGAGAGGAACCCCTCACTCCTGCAGGAGATGAACGCCCTGGGGTGGGATATCTGCAACCATACCCAGACCCACCCCTGGCTGACCAGGATCGGCGACGACCAGATCAGGGCCGAGCTCAATACCTGCCAGGCGGTGATCACTTCCATCACCGGGCAGCAGCATCCCCTTTTCCGGCCCCCCGGGGGGTTCATAGATGCGCGCGTACAGGCGGTGGCCGCCGCTGCGGGTTACACCCCGGTCATGTGGGACCTGGACAGCGGGGATTCGCGCGGGGTCGATTACCCGGTGCAGGAGCGCGTAGCGTACATGGTGAACGCCGCGCGCGACGGAAGCGTGCTCCTCTTCCACTTCGGCGGCCGCCAGACCTATGACCTGGTGACCGGCGTGGTGAAGGGGCTGCAGCAGAGGGGCTTCTGCTTCGTCACCATCACGGAGCTTTTCGGGTGGAAAAGGGTGATAAGGGGCGGCGAGATGAGCCTCGGCGCGAGCGAAACCGCCCGGACCCTGTACTTCGCCGACGGCACCACCGCCGAGGGGTTCGAGGAGTGGATCACCGTCTTCAACCCGGGCAGGTCGGAGGTGGACCTGGAGGCTCGTTACTTCACCGCGCAGGGGAGCGTGGTGAAGAATTACAGGATACCGCCGCAACGCCGCATCTCCGTGCCGGTAAACCAGGAGATCGCCTGGCAGGGAGACGTTTCCGTGCAGTTGCAGGCCTCTTCACCGGTGGCGGCGGAGCGGACGCTCTTCTTCGACCGGGGCTCGGGGTTATGCGGCGGCTCTCTCTCGCGGGGGACGCGGGAGCCTGGGAAGCTCTTCTATTTTCCCGGCGGCACGACGAGAGAGGGATTCGAGGAATACCTGAGCATCTTCAACCCCTCCGGGACGCAGGCGCTCCTGGACCTGCAGTTCCTCGGCTGGGGCAGGGCCGATACGGTCAAGGCGGCGGTTCCCCCTCTCGGCAGGGCGACCCTGCGCGTCAACGATCTGGTGCCGCCGGGTGACCACGTGCTGGTGGCGAAGTGCGACACCCCGGTGGTCATGGAGAGGGCGCGGTACTTCTCCTACGGCGGCACGATCAAAGGTTCCAGTTGCACCTCGGGAAGCGGTCCGCCCAGGGGCGACTGGTATTTCGCGGGGGGGACCACCAGGAACCTCTCCGATTCCTACCTCTCCGTGTACAACCCCTGCCGGGAGGCCACCTGGCTGCGCCTGGCGCTCTCGGGGTCGGACGGTTCGCGCGTGGAGGAGGAGCTCATCCTGCAGGCGGGCGAGCGGAGAGACCTCTTTCTCGACTCCTACCTGCCTCCGGATATCGATTACGCGGCCAGGGTGGAGAGCCTGCTGCCCGTGATGGCGGAATGCAACACCTTCTTCCTTTTCAACAACGTGGCGGGGGGTTCCTGCGAGAGCGGGAGCGAGATCCCCTGCGAACACTGGTGTTTCGCGGAAGGATGCACGGCCCCCGGCTTTTCGGAGAGCCTGACCCTCTTCAATCCCCTTGAAGGAGCCCAGAAGGCTAAGGTAACCTTCATGCTGGGTTCTGGCGAGAAGGTGACGCGCACCTACAAGCTGCCCTCCCAGGGAATGGTGAGCGTGGACGTGGCCGCGGAGGTAGGCCAGGCCAACGAGGTCGCAATGGTGATACAGGCCCAGCGGGAGATCATCGCGGAGCGCACCTTCCTCTTCGAGTTCAGGAGGTAGAGGCGCCGTGGCGGGAAGAGCGCGGAGGTGGGAGATGTTGAGACGCGAGCTGGTGACCAGCCTGGAGGTGGAGGCCGACAGGGAGCGCGCATGGGAAGTGTTGACGGACCTGGAGGCTTACCCGGAGTGGAACCCCATGATACGCAGGGCGAGCGGTGAGCTGCGGCCGGGAAGCGTCTTGCGGGTGCGTTTCGAGCCGGAGGGGATGCGGGGGCGCGACTACCGGCCCAGGCTGAGCGTGGTGGATCCTCCGGGCGAGCTGCGGTGGACGGCTTTCCTGAACCTCCCGGGGGTGTTCGCCTTCGAGCATTACTGGTTGCTCGAGCGGGCGGGGGAGGGGAGAACCCTGCTGAAACACGGCGTCTCCGTTTCCGGGATCCTGGCGCCCCTTGCATGGAAAATAGTGGAAAGAAGCTCACGGGGCCCCTTCGAGGCCATGAACCGGGCGCACAAGGAGAGGGCGGAGGGGCCGGCGGGGAAAGGCGGCGGCGGGTAGGGAGGAAGGACCGGGCGGGGGGCGAAGCCCCGGTTCCTCGCTTTCCGGGAGCGTCCGCGCGGCGTTGCGCTTGAGCGTTGGCCGGGGGAGGCGTGTTGTCCTCCCCGCGGCGGTGCCTTATCATTTCCCGTAGCGACGGGCGTTTAGCTCAGCGGGAGAGCGCCTGCCTTACAAGCAGGAGGTCGTGGGTTCAAATCCCGCAACGCCCACCACTTGAGACGCCTGGCCGGAGGAGAACCCGGCCAGGCTTTTCTACATCGTGCAATACGGATCGGAGCCTCCGTCTTGCGATGGATAACGGGAAATTCCTGCGGAAAAAAAGAACAACAATATGAATATTAAGTTATCTTCCAACGCATACGATTAATTGACTTAGACGGGATATGAAGGGAGTGGTGGATGTGCTGGGAAAAATTTGCAGTCAATGCGGCGCGGAATCAGCATCCAGGAATATTTCTGCCCACGATGCGGTACCACCTTGTTCGCCGACGATACGGCGGAGTCGCCGATAAAAGGCCCGCCCACCGCCGCCATGGGGGCCCCCGGGCGGCATCCGGCGGGGGGTCAGCAAGGCATGCCAGGAGGGGCGCCCGGGGGCATCGCGGCAAGCTCCCAGAACGCCAGCACCTTCCGCCATGAGGGATAGGGCACCTATAGCGTTGTATGGACAGGGTTTCCCGGCACGCAGCGCCAAGCTGTTTCCGGCACGGGCATGGGCGTTTCCGTGAGCAGGGAGCAACTGCGGCGCATGATCGAGGAGGACAGGCGAAGGAGGAAGAAGATCCTGCTCATTTCCATTCCCGCCGCTTTATCCGTCTGTGCCGTCGTCTTTTTACTGCTTTTCTTCCTCGTTTTCCACAAAGGCATGAGTCCGGAGGGGTACAAGAAGGAAGCCCTGAGGGTCCACGATAGCGTCATCACCAAGCTCCAGGCTATCGAGAACGGCTGGAACCGGAGCGATTACAGCGACAAGCCCTACAGCTGGTGGTACGACAAGCTACGCGACGAGTTCAACGAAGTCGCCTCGGTGATCAGCCAGGCGCTTGAGGAATTGCAGAGACTGCGACCTCCCGAGCAATGCGCGTCGCTGGCTGAGGAGGCGCTTTCATACTACGAAGAGGCAGCCGATTACGCTGCCCGCGCGGTACCGGTCTTCACGTTCGCGGGGGATTGGGCGCGCATATGGGAAGGATGGGTGGATACCCCCTTCGTATCGGATGGCATGAGGGAGGACATGACTCCTGCGGATGCCGTTTCCCTCATCGACCAGGATATCGCCTGTATCGACCAGGTGACCAAGAGCTTCCAGGAGCTAAGTGCACCCGTGGAATGCAGCAACATGCTAAACGGTGTATTATCCCTCATCCAGGAACAGAGGACGCTTTTCGAGCGCCTGAAGAGGCCGATCATCAATTACGACGTGGACGCCTTTGAGGTCCTGTGCGCGGACTGAGACCATTTCGACAACACCGCTGTGGAGAGAATTGTAAAATTATGGGAAGACATGGATTCTTTTCACGACGAGTACCTGGGGCTTCTCGACAAGGGATACGATATCCTGGCTATGCTCAAAGGCTTGCAGATGGAGTTGGAAGACGAGAGCGTGGAAGGAACCACCGCTTTCCTGGCGCCGTGACCTGAGATGCCGGTAATGCAAGCGGGGCGGCTCGGGAATACGCGGTTTCCCTTCATCGCCCGCCGCGCTTTTTTGCTGCATTTGACAGGGGGCATGCGACCCAGCGGGTGAGCGCCTACCTTACAGGCAAGAGGTCATGGGTTCAAATCCCTTAAGGCCCTTGGAAGACCTATCCCCACTTATCGTCCTGGGGGAGGCGGTATGAAAAAGGGCCACGGTGGCCCCATGTTATTGGTGGGCGCTAAAGGATTTGAACCCATGACTTCCTGCTTGTAAGGCCTATCCAGATTAGAAACCAAGGATTGCGGCTCAGGAGAAGAGGCCCTCGCGGAAGGCTTTTAGTGCATAGTCGCGGTCGTTTTCAACCAACCCTCGAATGGCCCGCGATGCTTCCTCAGCGTCTCTGCCCGTGAACGCGTCCATGGCCTCCTGGAAAAACTTGAGATTTTCCAGGAGGTTTTCTTTCTGCATGATCAGAGCGGCGTATTCAATTCGTGCGGTAATAGGCCATAGATACAGCACCACGTCCTCCAGGATCTTGTTCTTACTGGATCTGCAAGAATGGTAAGCGACCTGAAAGGAGCCCTCGAGGTAGCCCTCGAGATCACCCGTTCTGGCGCTCTCACGGAGCTTCTCCAGCGCCTTTTCTATGTTCAGGAAGCTTCCCTCGTCTTGATTCTCCACCCCCCTGAAAGCAACCAGGCCGAGGATCTCCTTCAGCACGTCCGCAAGCCAGATTATTGTTTCCTCCGTTATCTCGGACACTCTCGCTCCGCGGCGCGGCGTAAGCTCCACCAGCTTCTGCTTTTCCAAGATGCGAAGCGCCTCTCGCAAAGGTGAACGGCTCACGCCGAGCTCGTCAGCAAGTCTCGTCTCGACGATCTTCTGGCCCGGCTTCATCTCCAGGCTGATGATCCTCTGACTGAGATAGGCCGCTATCTGCTCGGGAAGGTTTTCCGATGGTTTGAAGGGCATATCTGGCTCCCCGGGAATACACAGCCGCCGTTTGCCTGTTCCGAAAACGTGGTCCTTATCATCATGTAAGGATTTTACTTTATTGCAGGCGAATGCGGAACGTAACCATGCTGCGCATGCTCTTTCAGGCGGGAAGCGTCTGTTGCTTGGCAGAGAATCTTATTGATGATTATTGATGAAGAGCTTGACATAGCATACAGTATACAATATACAATATGATACAAAGGAATCTATGAGCCTGAATCGATCGATGGTCGCTATTCGCGAAGTAGTTGGGCGGATTCATGCGCCATTTTAGGGCTGTTCCTGCGGCTCTAGCTGCGACGTGGCGGTGGCTTTCTGGTCGACACAGGAACGGAGGAAGCGAAAACACGTGAAGATTTTTCGGATTTCAGCATATCGGTCGGCGTTGTTCTCCAGAGGGGAAGGGGGAGGTGTCTCGCATGGGCGTCGCTGTTAAGCAATTGAACGCATCCCGCATCACCAAGGCAGTCCAGATAAAGGACGCCGAGCGGCCTTCGGTGAGCATGCCGGTCGAAGTCAAGCTTGATCCCAACGTCAGGATCTGCACAGAGCGCGCTGAGCTCGTTACTGAATCCTACCGCATGACGGAAGGGGAACCCTGGGTGATCAGGAGGGCGAAAGCGCTCGACCACCTCCTGCGCAACATGACCATCTACATACTGGAGGGCGAGCAGATAGTGGGCAATTACGCCAGTACCCCGGATAGCCTGCCTACCTACCCGGAGATATCATGCCGCTGGCTGGATGAGGAACTCGAGGGCGCTTTCAGGGAAAACATCGATGAAGCGGGCAGGGCGAGGCTGCGAGAGATTCATTCCTTCTGGTACGAGCGGAACGTCGAGGGCAGGATACTGGCCACCTTGCCCGATGACCTCAGAGTTTTTATCGAGAAGAGCAAGTCCACGGCCATGTTCACCATCTTCTGGCCTTTGGGGTGCTTCACCCTCGATCTCAGGCATTGGGTTTTCCCCAGGGGGCTGCGCGGTATCGTCGAGGAGATAGGCAGGCTGCGCGGGGAGCTGCGTGCGGATGATCCGGAATACGGTGAGAAGAAGGATTTCTACGACGCCGCCGAGATATGCTGCGAGGCGGCGATTGCTTTCGCGCGGCGCTACGCGGAACTGGCTCGTAAGAAAGCGGCCTCCGCACGAGGAAAGGTCAGGGAAGATTGCCTCAGGGTAGCAGAAGTATGTTCGCGCGTGCCCGAGAACCCGCCCCGGACCTTCCACGAGGCGCTGCAGGCGGTTTTCTTCTGCCACCTGATCAGCGCGCAGATAGACTGGTACAGCGTGGGCCTAGGCCAGCGTTTAGACCAGCTTCTCTGGCCGTATTACGAAGCCGATAAGGAAGCCGGGAATATCGACTACGACCGCGCCGTGGAGCTGCTCGAGTTCCTCTGGATCAAGCTGGACGATCTGGGACAGATAAACCCCGTGACCACCTCTATCTACCAGGCGGGTGGCACGAAGTTCCAGAACATCTCGATCGGCGGGGTGGATGAGCACGGCAACGACGCCTCCAACGAGCTTTCCCTGGCAGTTTTGGACGCGACCATCGATGTACGTACGCCCCAGCCGTCCATATGCCTGCTCTTCCACGAGAAAATGGACCCGAGGCTTCTGGATAAGGCCATAGAATGCATTGCAACAGGCCAGGGACAGCCTGCCATATTCAACAACGACGTCTGCGTGAAATGGCACCTGGACAAGGCGCTGGAGATACTGTACCCGGAGTCGGGGGTCCATATCGGCGTGCCGTGTCTCGGTCTGGTGCAGAAAGCGGATCGGGTTGTGAGGAGGATGATAGCGCGGCTGCCGAGGCGCGTTCGCCAGCGAATCGAGTTATCCATAGACGAATGGCCCAATGCGGTGTACACGGGCGGGGGCGCCGTCGGGGATGCGTTGCGCAAGGTCGCAAAGAAAACGGGTTTCTGGGACGCCGAGAAAGGGATGGCGATAGCTCGCGGCTGGGCTCCGACCGCTTGCGTCGGAGGCGGACTGCAGGGCAGAGTGACCATCCAGGGGACCCTTACTTCGATCCTCATCTTCACGGTCCTCGATTTCGTCAAATGCTTCGAGTACGTGATGTACCAGGGCGTCGAGCCGGAGACCGGTGAGCTGGTGGGGGCGCCCACGCCCGACCCCCGTACTTTTAAGACCTACGAGGAATTCCTCGAGGCTTTCATGCGGCAGATCGAGTTCCAGGTAGACCGGGCCAACCGCGCCTACCAGGTTGCGGAGAAGATTTACGAAGAACAGATGCCGCGACCATTCGCCTCGGCCTGCACGGAGACCTGCGTGAGGCGCGGTAGGGACGGAATGAGGAAGGGCGATGCGTCCATAAGCGAGATCTTCAGCATGGGCAGCGTGAACGCTGCCGAATGCCTCGCAGCGGTGAAGAGACTGGTTTTCGAGGAAAAATCCGTCACCATGGACGAACTGATCGCCGCCTGCGCGGCCAACTGGGAAGGTTACGAGGACCTGCACCGCAAGTGCCTGGAGGTGCCGAAGTTCGGCAACGACGACGATTACGTGGACGGCATCCTGGCAGAATTCTACCGCAAGGCACAGGCAGTGGTGCATTCCCACAGGGACCACTGGGGAAACGGCCTGCAGTTGGAGTCATCGCTCGCGGCCGGATATTATGTGGGCGGCCTCGTCTGCGGCGCTACCCCGGATGGTCGGGTCAAGGGAGAGACGGTCTCCGACGGACAGCTCTCTCCCATGCACGGGCGCGACGTGAAAGGACCTACGGCGGTACTGAAATCCTGCTCCAAGGTCGATCCTCACAAGACCTGGAACCAGTTATGCAACCAAAAGATAAACCCCGCCTTCCTCAAGGGCGAGAATCGCAAGCTCTTTGCCGATTACCTGCGCACCTGGCTGAAGTTCGGCAACTGGCACGTACAGTTCAACTGCCAGAGCGCCGAGGAGCTCAGGGATGCCGTGGCGCACCCTGAAAGGCACAAGGACCTGATCGTGCGGGTGGCCGGGTACAGCGCATATTTCATTGACCTGGCTCCAGGTCTGCAGCAGGATATCATCGCCCGCACGGAACAGGACCTGAGCGAGTTCGCCAGCAGAGCGTAATCGGAAGACAGCCTTTCTCCAGCTGCTTGATGGCAGGGGAAAGGCGTGAGATGACCGCGCTGGGGAAAATGGGCTGGAGACGCAATAACAGTTTTAAGGGCTTAAGCGGGAGGTCCGGTCGTCGTGGCGGTGACGACGTTGTGGAGGGCCTGGTCTTCAACATCCAGAAATTCAGCATCCATGATGGCCCCGGCATCAGGACTACCGTCTTCCTCAAGGGATGTCCCCTGCGCTGCCCCTGGTGCTCCAACCCCGAATCCATCAACCCCTTTCCAGAGGTGCTCGCCAAGTTCGAAAACCTCTGCCTGGATTGCGGCAGGTGCAACGAGGTCTGCCCTCGCGAAGCCATCGTGGTCACCAAGAAGGATCGTGCCGACGTCGACGACGGCGGGCACATGCGCTCAATAGACCGTGATCTCTGCGAGCGGTGCATGAAATGCGTCGAGGTATGTCCCAGCGGCGCGTTGAGCAAGGTGGGCGAGGTAAGAACGGTGGGCGAGATAATGGGCCTGGTGGAGCAAGACCGCCTCTTCTATGAGACCAGCGGCGGAGGCATAACCCTATCGGGGGGAGAACCGCTGTTGCAGCCGCACTTCACCCTTGCGCTATTACGGGAAGCGAAGAGGAGAAGCATCCACACCGCCGTGGACACCAGCGGCCACGCCCCCCGTGAGGTGCTGGAAGGCGTTCTGCCGTATGTGGACCTGGTGCTCTTTGACATCAAGCACGCCGACCCGGTGATCCATCGCGATACCGTGGGGGTGGATAACCTGCTGATATTTAACAACCTTGAATATCTTTCTGGTAAGACGAGAATATGGATCCGCGTGCCTCTTATACCGGGTTTCAACGACGATAAGGCGGGAATCTGTGCGATAGCGGAAAAGATACGTCGCTTGTGTTTCGATAAGCTGTGCATTCTGCCATATCACAACTGGGGGAGCGGAAAGTACGCCGCTTTAGGGAGAAGTTATCCTCTGAGCGAAAAAGATGAGACCAATCCCGCCTGCCCCTGCCTGGCGCAGGCGCTTTTCAGGGCGGCGGGCGTGCAGGATTGCGAAATCGTGCGATGATGGTGGGGGCCAGGATCTGGCTGCCACTCGAACGGAGTCGGAGTGCGTTAAACTCGTCTTCAACAGTTACATTTTGAGATTACCAGGTAAGGTGGCGTCAAGGGATTTGGAAGGCCTGTCCCCACTTGTCGTCCTCGCTTGGCAGTGATGGTTATGCTGAATACGCGAGGAAGTCGATTTTTCAGTCCGAAGCGTGTGTCTCGAAAAAGGCAACTGCTTCTTCCTTGGATATATCCCCCGCTGCAACCCCGAGGCAAAGCCGTTTTAGTTCCTCATTCGACGCCTCGAGCTGCACGCCGTTGATGTTCAAGAATATCTCGGCGGCTACAACCGCCGTACGCTTGTTGCCGTCAAGAAATGGGTGGTTCTTGCAGATATGAAAGAGGTACGCCGCGGCCATGGCGGGAAGGCTCTTATGAAGGAACTCACCTGCTAAGGCAGCAGTCGGCATCGCCACCGCACTTTCGAGCATTCCACGGTCTGCGATGCCCTCGGCCCCGCCGAACTCGGCTATCATGCGTGCGTGGATCTTCAGTATGTCTTCGAACGAGAGGAATACGGGTTCCACGCTCACGAATCAGCCAGTTCCTTGAGCACCTTCCCGCGCTCCCCCACGATTCGGTCCAGGTGACGCTCGAGCTCCTCCGGGTCCACCCGCCGAGGGCTCACGGGAGTGATGATTATCGACCCGTTGCTCACCGTCAACTGGACTTCCTTGCCCTCTTCAAGCCCGACCATCTCCATGATCGGCAGATCCAGTATGAGGGCGTTGCTGTTTCCCACTTTCTGCAGTCTCTTTATCATTGTGCCGACTCCTTTATGTTATAACATAATTATAACATCATTTGATCCCAAGTCAATCCCGCGCAGCAAGACAAGAATCGCAGCCCCTTATAGGGCATGACCGCAGAAGCTGCTGGTTGGCGCCGGCAGACAGATCAAGCCGAGGCAGCATTAAGCGAGGCATGGAGTCCGGCTTCTATTGCTCTGGTGGGCGTTAAGGCCTCTGGAAGACCTATTCCAGTTTATCCTACTGGGGGAGGCGGTATGAAAAAGAGCCGCAGGCGCCCCAAAAATTGGTGGGCGTTAACGCCCACCAATAACATGGGGCCACCGTGGCCCTTTTTCATACCGCCTCCCCCAGGACGATAAGTGGGGACAGGTCTTCCAAGCGCCTTAACGCCTGCCAATCACCAGGGCCCCTGCGGCCTCCATCACAACGCCTCATCCAGGACGACAAGTGGGGATAGGCCTCCCCGGGGCCTTAGCGCACGCGGAGGCATAAAGGCTGAGAGCACCCGCCTCTCCGTGCTAGGACCGGCGAAGTAGCGCCGCGGCCTTGATCGCCGGCGGCGGGCGGCGGTGAGGCCGACATGCCGCGTGCCGGCCAGCACCGGCACGGTGTAACCGGCCCGATAGCGCGGCAGGGCCGTGAAACGGGCATCCCGCCGCTTGCCCCTCGCCACCCTCAAAAAGCCCGGTCAAGGAGGCGGAAAAACATCCCCCTTAAAAGGGCTTCGCGCTTGCGTTCTGAGGATTTGCGGGAAACATGCCTTGATATATAAGCACGAAGGGGTTATATTGTATGTGCATTGGTTTTTGAGGATGGCGTGAATCGTCCCGAGGAGACCTGCTCCTCGGGATTTTTTTGAGAAGGAGGTGAGAGAAGTGAAGATATACGTCGGCAACCTGAGTTACGCGACGAGTTCCAGCGACCTGCAAGGCGCTTTCGGGAAGTTCGGAGCGGTGGACTCGGCGGAAGTGGTCATGGACCGCAACACCAACCGCTCCCGCGGTTTCGGTTTCGTGGAGATGTCCGACGAGGGCGAGGCAAAAGCCGCCATAGCCGGCCTTAACGGCAAGGAGATGGACGGCCGCACCCTCAAGGTCAGCGAGGCAAAGCCGAGAAGGGCGGAGACGAGGAGCAGCTACCGCTTCTGATCTCGTACGGTTTGGCGGCAGCGCGAGGTTTGCTCGCAAGGGGACAGGCGGTGAGGTCGCCGCCTGTCCCTCCCTTCCCGGGCAAGACTCGTTGCCGGCATCCGGAGCCTGCGGGGCCGCACCCTTTCCGGCGTCCGACGTTGTGCTCCAGGGGCGCCATTCCGCCGGTCTGCCCTGGGGGGAAAGGCCCGCGCACCGTGTTCGCCGGTTGACCGCGGCGAAAACCCGGACATATCATGATTTTGCATGATTCTGCAGCAATAAAGCGGATGGAGGTCGCATGATGGAGAGAACCCCCGAGGAAAAGACGGAATTCCTCATGGAACTGGCGGAAGCGCCCATCGCGCGCCTGGAGGCGGAACTGGCCTTTCGCTTTCTTTACAAGCACCTCGAGGCGGATGTGAGAAGGGAGGGCGAGGGGCTCAACGTCCTCGACGTGGGAAGCGGGCTGGGGGAGGTCGCCCTGCGTTTCGCGGCGCTGGGCCACAAGGTCACCATGCTGGAACCCCAGGCCTGCCTGCTGCAGACGGCGGAGGAAAGGGCAAGGGAGCAGTTGCCCGAGCGGGCCTCCCTCCTGCGTTTTCTGAACGAACGCATTGAGAACCTGGAGGAGAGCCTGACGGACGAGTTCGACCTCATCATCTGCCACGAAACCATAGAGTACGTGGACGATCCCCTGAAAGCCCTGAACGTCATCACCCGGGTGCTGCGTCCCCGCGGCAAGCTCTCCCTGGTCTTCCTCAACCGCTACGGCCTGGTCATGGAGAAGGTGGTCGTGGAGGGCAACGTGAAGGAAGCCGTGGAAGCCTTTGATATGGAAGAGTTTCCCACACAGTTGCACCATGGCCGCGGACACCTGTATTCCGATGCGGAGATGATGAACCTACTCGACCCACTGGGGTACAACCTGGAGGGGCAGTACGGGCTGCTCATCTTCTCCGAGTTCATCGACTGCTCCCTTTTCGAAGAAGGGCAGTGCTACCGGGGCATGCTGGAGCTCGAGGAGAGGGCGGGGCAGGAGCCGCAACTCAAGGGCATCGGTAAGTACATCCAGCTCATCTGCTCCAAATCCTGAGGGCCGGGGGCGTCGCGGGAGAAGCGCCCTTACCGGCAGCGGGCTCGCGCGGGGGGCGGAAGCCAGCCGCGAAGGTGAGGCGGCCGTCGCGGGCTACCCGGTATGAAAGCCTTTTATCCGAAAGGGCGGGTTTCTCGCGCTCTCACAGGAAACGGCGCAGGGAAGCGGCATAGCCGTGGAGGCCCCTCTTCACCGTGGCGTAGGTGAGGAGCTGCTGGTAGAGGCTCTCGTCCGCCAGGTCCCGCCAGCGCAGCTGCCGCTTGGTCTTGGTCAGGAAGAGCATGGGTATCCAGGTGCCTGTGTTGATGTAATACTTACCTCTCTTGCCGCCCAGCACCGGCTGCAGCTCGTTTGAATAATAGCGGTGGTCATGACCGAAGACGACCACGTCGATGTCCTGGTCCGAGAGGAGGAGATCGCGTGCCGCCACCGAGAGGGCGTCCTCCCTGGTGGCCAGGGAGTCGAGGAGGAGCCCGTCAGTCGCCAGCTCCGATGTCTCCCCTTCTTCCTCCTCCGGGAGCTCCGGGCTCACCCGCTCCGCGTCCTCCACTCCCTGCAGCTCCACGCGGGCGCGGCCGGAGATGAAATCCATGGTCCTCTTCAGCGAATATCCCCAGGTGTCCAGGCGCCCCTCCCGCCGCCGCCGCTGCAGCTCCCGGCTTTCCTTGAAAGGGGGAAAGCCCACCTTGGACATGAAGCGGAGCAGCTTGTACCCGTAGACCAGCTTGAACCACCAGTTCTCGTCCTGGATGCCCATGAAGACCATGTTGGGGATGGGCCTGACGTTGTTGATGAAGGGACTCCTTTCGCTTATCATTCCTTTGGCAAAATATTCCAAGAAACAGTTGCTCCAGCTCCTCTCCAGCCTCAGCTCCCCCGACTTGGGATCGCGCAGGAAGGGGTGGGTGAAGTTCTCGAAGGCGCTGTCCGCGAAATACTGGTTGCCATGCTCCACGTACAGGCCGCCGTCCCGGTAGATGCCCGTGTACTCGAAGTGGAAGTGCTCCGAGTCGGGGGTCCCGAATTCCTCCAGGAGGCGGTCGCGCACCTGCGGCCAGAAGAGGTCCACGTCATGGTTGCCCGGCACCAGCACCAGGCGATGGCCGTCTTCCATGAAGCGGCGCAGGGAAAGGAAGCAGTCCCGGTGGGCTTCCAGGACGCGCTCCAGCTTGTGCAGTGATTCCGCCTCCGTGCAACCCAGGCGCTGGAAGGGCTTGCTTACCGTCTTCTCCAGGGTGACGCCGACGAAATCGATGAAATCCCCGTTGATGATAAGCTCCGAGCTGCGCCGCCTGGCGATGGTTTCCACGAAGGACCGGAAGGCGGCGTCCTGCTGGAAGTCGTCCAGGTAGTCCCCTGCCCCCAGGTGCAGGTCGCTTATTATGAATCTGGTCCTGGGCATCGGCGCTCCTTGTCGGGGCCGCCTGCAAGCACGGGGCGGCAGGCTGAACAACAATTGAGTATAGCATCATGCGGCGCGCCGCACATGCCCAGGCGGGAGAGCGGGAAGCCCGCCCGCGCATCGCCCGGCCCCGCATGCGGGAGCGCGCTGCCGGGCGGGTTAGGGGAAGCGCTACGCCCCGGCCATGTTGAAACGGGCGCTTTCCTGTATATTAGTCCTGTATGTTGGAACGGAGCCGCATACGGACGTGGCGGGAAAAGGGCTCTTGCGCGGAGGAGAGGGATGAGCTGCGAGGCGGGACGGGTGATCGGACTCATGGAGCGTCTGGCGCCCCCGGAGCTGGCGGCGGATTGGGACAATGTCGGGCTGCTGTTCGGGTCGCCGCGCGCGGAGATAGACGCCGTCCTGATCGCGCTCGAGGTGACCGTTGAGGTGCTGGAGGAGGCGCTCGCGAGGAAAGCCGGCCTCATCATCTGCCACCACCCGCCGCTTTTCCGGCCTTTGCGCCGCCTTCGGGAGGACGAGCCCGAAGGCGCTCTGGCCTGCGGCATCGTGCGTTCCGGCGTTGCCGTCTATGCGGCGCACAGCAACCTGGACGCCTCGTCCCAGGGGGTCAACGCCGCCCTCGCCGAGGCCCTCGAGCTGCGGGAGCACGTGCCCCTGGGCGAGGCCTCGCTGGAGGGTTACAAGCTGGTGACCTTCCTGCCGCCGGAGTGCCTGGGGGAGGTGAGCGAAGCCCTTTTCCGCGCGGGGGCAGGGGCCATCGGCGACTACCGCGGGTGCTCTTTCCGCGTCGAAGGGACGGGGACCTTTCTCGCGGGTCCCGGCTCCCGGCCGTTCCGCGGGGAAGCGGGGAGGCGGAACGAGGTGCGGGAGGCGAGGCTGGAGGTGTGGGTGAAGGGGCAGGACCTGCCGCGGGCGATGGGGGAGCTCATGGGCGCCCATCCCTACGAGGAGCCGGCCGTCGATATCTACCCGGCGCGCCTGGGCCAGCGTGGAGGCATAGGAAGGATAGGGACCCTTTCCCGCGCCATGACCCTGGGGGAGCTGGCGGAGTCCTGCCGCCTGCGGCTGGCGAACCCCGCTGTGAGATACGCCGGCGATGCGGGTCTGCGGGTGAGAAGGGTGGCGGTATGCGGCGGACGGGGAGGAGATGTGGCCGGCGAAGCGAGGCGCATGGGGGCCGAGGTGTTGATCACGGGAGACGTGAGCCACCACGAGGCGCAGGATGCGCTGCGGGCGGGGTTGGCCATAATCGACGCAGGGCATTATCATACCGAGAGTGTGGTGGTCCCCTTCCTGGCCAAGCATATCGCAGGGTTGGCGGGCGCGGCGGGCCTGGAGGTCGAGTTCTTCATCTCCGAGACGGATACCTGCCCCTGGCACACCGGAGGTGAGAGTTGAGCGAACTGGCAAGGTTGCAGCAGGTACAGGAGCTGGACACGCGCATCTTCGCGCTGCGGGCGCAGGCGGAAAGACATCCCCTGGCGGAGGAGATAGCTGCCCTGAAGGAAAAGGAGGGCGAGCGTGTCCGTGACCTGCAGGAAGCGGAGTCATCCCTGGAAAGATCCGGCAAGAAGCAGAGCAGGTTGGAAGCGGAGGTCCGGGCTATCGAGGAGAAGCTGGCCCGCGAGGAAGAGAAGCTCTTCGGGGGGAGGGTGACGAATCCCAAGGAATTGCGAGGGTTGCAAGCCGAGGTGCGTTCGCTGCAGCGGCAGAAGGACGGGCTGGAGACGGAGCTGCTGGAGGAGATGGAGGAACAGGACGGCATACGTTCCCGGGTGGAGGAGATACGCAGCGAGCGAGAGGGGTTGCTCGCGGAGATCGCGGAGAAGGAAGCCGTCCTGCGTTCTGACCTGGAGAAGCTGCACGGCGAGCTGGGCGAGCTGGAGAGGGAGAGGGAAGAGCTGGCGGCAGGCTTGGAGGAGGAACTCCTGCGCCTGTACGAAAAACTGCTTGCCGGCAAACAGAACCTCGCCGTGGTCAAGGTCGTCGAGGGCATATGCCAGGGGTGCCGGGTCGAGCTGCCGGGGAAGGAGTACGACCGTTTCCTCAAGAGCGAGGGGATATTCCGCTGCCCCAATTGCGGGCGTATCCTGGTCAGGCAGAACGGCGGATGAGTGATGAGGCGGTGTAGGACTTGCAGGCAAGGAAGAGCAGGAAAAGCGTGATAGAACCGGCATTTCAGGGAGCCAAGCGTTTCGAGGAATTGCACGTGTTCGTCGACGGTGCAGCGCGGGGCAACCCCGGGCCCGCGGCCATCGGGGTGCTGGTGCTGACCCGGCAGGGGAGAAAGGTCGCTTCCTTCGGCGAGGTGATAGGCGAGGCCACCAACAACTTCGCCGAGTACACGGCGCTGGTGCATGCCCTGCGGCTTCTCTCCGTCTTCGAGGTGGACCGCCTGCGCCTCTACACGGACAGCGAACTCATGGCGCTTCAGCTCCGCGGCGAATACCGGGTAAAAGAGAAGACCCTAAGCAGCCTTTACGCGCAGGTGGCATCCATGCTCGGCCGTTACCGCGACTGGGATATCGAGCACGTGCCGCGGGAGCGCAACCAGGAGGCCGACCGCCTGGCCAACCAGGCGCTCGACCAAGCGGGCCCCCGCCCCTTTGCCCGGCGCCGCCGCGAGGCGGATTCCTCGCAGGGGCAGGAAGCGCTCTTCACCGAACCCGGCGAGCAGGAAGAAGACGGCGAAGAGGCGGAGGAATAGGCATGTTCCTCATAGCGCACGCGGGCATCGCCGCCGCCCCCGCTTCAGCCGTGCTGGCCTGGTGGCAGGAGAACCGCGGCTTCTCTCGCGAAACCCCCGACCTCAGGTGGTTGCTGCTGGGAAGCGTGTTGCCGGATCTGGTGGACAAGCCGCTGGGGCAGGCTGTGCTGCGTTCCTATTTTCAGAACGGGCGCATCTTTTTCCACACCTTCCTCTTCACCATCCTTTTCCTCCTGGGGGGCGCCTCCCAGTGGAAACGCCGCGGGGACAGCCGGTTGTTCATGCTGGCATGCGGCATGTTGGCCCACGTGGTGGTGGACAGGGTATGGGTGGAGCCGACAACCGCCTTCTGGCCTTCCCTGGGGCCTTTTCTGCGCCACCCCTCCCTGGGGACAATCATGGAACAGGTGATGGAATACCTGCGTGAGCCGTCTTTCTGGGTGGAGGAAGTGGGTGGAGGAGCCCTGCTCGTAGGCTCGCTCCGCCTGCTTGGGGTAAGGTCGCTCCGGGATCTCAGGCAGTTTGCAGGGCACGGCACCCTGCCCGCCCTCGCTTCCCCACTGCCTGAAGACGGCCGTGGGGGCCGGGGATGAGCCGCTTTCCGCGCGCGGGTTCCTTGCCCCCCTGGTAAACCGCGGCTACAATGGTTAGGTCATGGGAACGATATACCTGTTGCGACACGGAGAAACCGAGTACAATGCCCAGCAGAGGTTGCTGGGGCGCCTGGACCTCAGCCTCAACGAGAAGGGCCGCGGGCAGGCGAGGCGGGTGGTGGATTTCTTCCGCGGCGTGGACCTGAAGGCTATCTATTGCAGCCCCCTGAAGCGTTGCCTGGAGACGGCCGCCCCGGTAGCGGAGGCGCAGAGCCTCGAGGTGGAGATCATGGAAGGCCTCATGGAAGTGGACATGGGGGAATGGGACGGGCGCTCCATCAAGGAGTTGTTCGAGCGGGAAGGGGAAGCGGTGGGAAACTGGATGCGCAACCCGTCCTCGGTGGCCATACCCGGGGGAGAGAGCTTCGATGCGGCGAGGGAGCGGGTGATGGCGGCGATCGGCGAGATCACCTCCCGCAATCCGGGCGGCGAACAAGTCCTCGTCGTATCCCACGGGGGGCCCATAAGGGGCGTGCTTTGCGAGGCGCTGCGCATGGACCTGGACAGCATGTTCCGCCTCCAGATAGACCTGGCCTCCGTATCCGCCGTCAAGTATTACGAGGGCGGCATACAGGAGTCAGCCACTGTGACGCTGGTCAACGAGACCTATCATCTGAGGTAGGCCTCCCCTCGTGGTGAAAGCGCGCCGCGCGCTTCGCGGACGGAAGGAGCAATTTAGGATTATCATGAGGGAAACGGATTTGCGCTCTGTAAACTCTCTCCTCTTCGACCTGGACGGCACCCTGGTGGACACCATCCAGCTCATCCTGTATTCCTTCCGGGAGACCTTCCGCATCCTGGGGCTGCCGCCGCGCAGCGAACGCGAGCTGCTGCTGCAGGTGGGACGCCCGCTCCTGGAGCAGGCATGGGACATCGATCCCGAGCATGCCGAGGACATCTACCAACTCTACCGGCGCGTCTACGACGATAATTACCAGCATTTGGTAAAGGAATATCCTGGCGTGAGGGAAGCGCTGGCCGAGTTGAGGCGGAACGGTTACCGCCTGGCAGTGGTGACTTCCAAGCGGCGCCGCAGCGCCTCGCGTGATCTTGAGGTGTTTGGCCTGGCACTTTACTGCGAGGTCCTGGTGACCGCCGAGGATACGGAAAACCACAAGCCCGATCCGGAGCCGGTCCTCAAGGCCCTGGAGAAGCTGGGCATTTCACCGCGGCAGGCCACCTTCATAGGAGACAGCCCGTACGACGTGCGCAGCGCGCATGCCGCGGGCCTGTCTGCCGGGGTGGTGGGGTGGGGACCTTTTCCCAGGGAGATACTGGAAAAAGAAAGCCCGGACTACTGGATCCCAGACCCACAGAGCCTGCCGCGCATCTTCCCTGGAAGGGGAGGTTGAGGGGGCGGGAGAGAAAGGCCCTCCGCGCGGCAAGCGCGACACCACCAGGGAAGGAAAAGCCCCCGTGCCGAGCCGCGAAGGGCGTAACCGGCATATGCCCGTGAGAACGAGGGATTCCACGGGCGCATGACGATGTGGGCCGGCGCGGCCCTCGCCGGTGGGATCCGCGACCTCAAGTTCGTCACAGGCGCTTCCGATTTAAGGATGGGCGTGAACAGCGCCCGTCTTTTGCGGTTATGTATCTGCGAGCAAGGAGCCTTGAGTGAAAGCGAGGAAATGCTCCGCCTGCGGGGTCCCCAAGCTGGTGAGCAAGGGTCACGAGTGGACGAGCGGCGGAGCCATCGTGAGCAAGAAGAACCCGGTTTTCCGCATGATCTTCTGGGAGAGTGATTACATATCCCGGGTACTGGGCATCTTGCAGCAAATCACCGAGGTACCCCTGGAACGCATGGTCATAGAGCTTACCCGCAAAGCAAGTCATGATTACGTGACGAGCTACATATACCCCGCCTTGCTCAAGGTCATCAACCGGGTATCCCTCAACCCTTTCACCAAGAACCTGCTCTCCCTGCTGCGCGCCTACGGTTTCGGCGAGGCGAGCTTTCATGAGGTGCAGTACAGGAAGGGGGAGGACGACTACGTGATCGTGAAGGTGAAGAACCCCTATTACCTTCCCTCTTGCGCCGGCACCCTGCTCGGTGGCGTGGAAGCCGTCTGCGGGCGAGAGGGCAGCGTGAGAAACGAGGAGATCGCGCCCGGTGAATACCTGCTGGACGCGTACATCTCCAACCACCCCATGGAGTTCAGCGGGCGCTTGCACTTACGCCACTACCCCGCAAAGCCGGGCGAAATCGCATTCGAGCGCTGTCCTTCCTGCGGGAGCCCCGCGAACTCTCCGCCTACAACTGGGACATGGAGAGGGGGATCATCACGAGGAAGCAGGACGGAGCGCGCATGGCGCTGGGAGCCTTCGGGATCTACGACGCGCTCATCGAGGACCTGAAGCAGGAGCTGGGAAGGCATATCCCGCGCCTTGTCGCGGAGTCGGCGAGGCGCTGCGCCACCGGGGGCCGCTTCGAGGCGGACCTGGTGAGCCGGGAGGGCATCGTGCGCCGCCAGATGGCGCTGCAGGGATTGGGCAACCTGCGCAGGTACGTGGTCCAGAAGGACCACATGCTGGTGAAGATAGAGAACGCCTGCCTGCATCCCATAATGGCGGGCACCTTCCAGGGCTTCTTCGAGCTCATCTCCGGCCGCCGGGGCGAGGTGGAGTGGGACTGCGCCCCGGACGGCGACCTGAGCATCACGGTATGGGCCTGAGGGCGGCGCGCTTGCCGGGATGCCGTCCCCGGCGGCAGAGGCGGCCGCTCGGGGCCGCCGGGCGGCCAGGGACCACGCAGCGGAATCTTGGCCGGGGAAGAGGGCCCTCCGGTTTCCTCTCCCTGCATCGATCTCCGGATTTGCGGGTAGAATAAGGTGGAACGGGAGCACCTGCGGGCGCTCCTCCCGTGCGTCGGGAAGGTCCCCAAGAGGCGGGGGGACGGCCATGGTGGATGTTGTGAGCGAGCTCAGGGAGATAGTGGGCGGAGATAACGTCCTCGCGGGGCTCTCCTCCCTGCGACGCTTCTTCCAGGACCCGGTAGGGGATTGCGGGCTGGTGCTGGTGAGGCCGCGGGACGAATACGAGCTCAACGAGGTCATGGTCGCGGCTTACCGGAACGGCTGCTCCGTTTACTCCCTGCGGCGCGAACAGATAGACGCTTCCCTTGCCCGCGGCAGGGGAGTTCTCCTGGATCTCTCGCGCATGGACACCGTCAAGAAGATAGACCGGCGCAACCTCATGGCGCACATATACGCCGGCGTGACCTACGAGAGCCTGCAGAAGGAATGCCTCGAGAGGGGCTGCAAGCTGCTCCTCCCCGCCGCGGCGCGTTCCCGCTCCGTCCTCCGCTCCTACCTGGACCGGGACATCCTCAACGGCAACGCCGTCCACCGCTTCCCGCAACTGTCCCTCTTCCACGCCGTGCTCAGCGACGGCCGCGTCTGGATATCCGGCTCCCAGCAGTTGACGTCGGAAGGCATAGCGGATTTCCGCGAGGACCAGGGGCCCCAGCTCTCACCCTTCTTCGGCGCCAGCGAGGATATCTTCGGCATACCGTTCTATGGAATAATTTACCTTTACCCTCTGCGGGAGGAGCGGCGCGTGCTCCTCTTCGGCTTCGAGGAACTGGAGCCGGCTCTCGCGCTGGCCTACAAGGTGAACCGCGAGGAGCACTGCTTCGAGTGCCTGACCGCCGATGCCCGCTACCTCTCGGTGCTCCTTTCCTCGCGCGCGGACGACGCAGAGGGCCTGCGCGCGCGCCTTCCCGCCTGGACCACGGCGGTGAGCCTGGAGCATCACGCCGAGCTGGTGGACCTCTGGGAGAAGTACGTGCGGGAGGACGCGACCCGCCTGGGAGGGAGGCCGCTGGACGCGGAGCTGGCGGCGGCGGTGGACAGGAAGCTACAGGTGCCGTGGTACGTGCAGGAGCGCGACTACCTGCGCGGACGTTGCGAGCTGGTGGAACATTACGACCTGCGCAAGCGCATACCGCGCCTGTTGTCCATGGTGCGCGAGGCTGCGGAGGCGCGGGGATACCCGCGCGGGGAGGTGGGCCAAGCTCTCATCCCCGTCTACTTCGGCGGCTCCTTCTACTGCGAGAGCGACCTCTACTTCGACCCCTCGCGCGAGAGCGAGAGGGAGAGGGCGCGGGAGGCCGTTCTCGCCGGCTATCGCGTGCTGCTCGAGGAGGGGAGCTACGTGGACCGCCCGCGGGGGGAGGTCGCGGAAATGGTCTACGGGCGCGCCAACGCGGGGTTCGTCAAGGCGATGAGAACCCTCAAGGACATCCTCGATCCCCGGGGTCTGCTGAACCCCGGCCAGCTTCTGGAGGGGGTGTAGGGGATGAAGAGGCGCCTTACCGCTCCCCGCGAGGTTCTGGCCGAGCTGCAGCAGGATTACTTCATCTGCACGAAATGCAAGATCTGCCAGGCGGTGCACGTGCAGTTCTGCGACGATTCCCGCTTCTGGCGCAACTGCCCTTCCGGCACCCGCTTCCGCTGGGACGCTTATTACGCCTCGGGGAAGATGGAGATCGCCCGTGGACTGCACCTTCACGAGCTGGAGCCGGGCGATTCCCTGCGCCATGTCCTCTACACCTGCATGCTCTGCTCATCGTGCCAGGAGCAGTGCTACGAGGTGAAGCAACTGCACCCCACGCGCGTCTTCGAGCTCATGCGCGAGAAAGCGGTACGCGAGGGGTGGGGACCTATGCCCGAGCACGAGCCGCTGCGCCGTAGTATGGAAGAAAATGGCAATCCCTTCGGGCTGGAAAGCCGGCGGCGGGGTGACTGGGCCAGGGGTCTGGGGATGAAACGCCTGCCGCGCGAGAAGGCGCAGGCGCTCTTCTTTGCGGGCGACGCCTATGCCTCCGATCCCTCCCTGCGCCGCGCCGTGCGCGCCGCGGCGCGTGTCCTCCTGAGGGCGGGCCTGGACCTGGGCACTCTGGCCGCCCGCGAGAAGAGCGACGGGGCCCTCATGCTCCTCCTGGGCGACCGCGATCTATTCGAGACCTTCGCCTGCGAGAACATCGGGACCTTCAACCGCTTAGGGGTGAGCACGATCGTCACCCCCGACCCCCACGCCGCCTGGGTCTTCAAGGAGGAGTACGCGCGGGAGCTCGACCCGGGCGTGGAAGTGAGGCACACCAGCGAGGTCTTCAGCCGCCTGCTCGGTGAGGGCGCGCTGAAACCCGAAGGGGAAGTCCCCATGAAGGCGGTTTACCATGACCCGTGCAAGCTGGGAAGGCGCTTCGACATCTACCAAGAGCCCCGCGAGGTCCTCCGTGCCATCCCCGGGCTGGAGCTCTTGGAATTCCCCCGTGCCACCTTCAATTCCCTGTGCTGCGGGGGAGGGGGAGGAGTTCCCTACGCCTTCCCGGACTTCGCTCTCTGGACGGCCGGGGAGCGGCTCCGCGAGGCGGAGAGCACGGGGGCGGAGGCGATCGTCACCGCCTGTCCCTACTGCCTGCAGATGTTCGGCAAGGCGGTCGCGGCGGCGGGAAGCGGGATGAAGGTATACGACCTGGCGGAGCTGCTGCTCGCCTCGCTGGGGGAGGAGGCGTAGGAGGATGTGGATCAGGGACGCGGTGCGGGACATAAAGGAGCGCAGAATAAACGGCATTATATTCCAGCACGAGGCGGAGCCCCTCCACAACCGCCCCGATGACCTGGCTCGCGCCAGGGAGATGCTCGCGGAGGCCCTGGGTGCGGAGTGGGTGAGCGACGACCCGGCGATCCTCATCGGCTACTCCCGTGACCAGGGCCCCTTGCCGGCGCGCTATCCCCACCTGGTGGTCATGCCGCAGAGCAGCGAGGAGGTGGCGGAGGTCTATCGCGTGGCCAACGAGTGCGGGGTGGACGTCATCCCCATGGGTACCGGACTCACCACCATGGGCCTGCACATCCCCATGTACGGCGGCATCGTCATGGACCTGCGGCGCATGGACCGCATCCTGGAGGTGGACGGGGAGAACATGTTCATGGTGATCCAGCCGGGGGTGAATTACCTGGCGGCGCAGGTGGAGGCGCAGAAGGTGGGATGCCGGGTGCTCAATCCCTCCACCGCGGCCACGGCGGGGGTCATCTCCAACCACGCCTTCTGCAACATCAATACCCTGGCCTCCAAGTACGGGTTCGGCATGGACAACATCATCGACGTGACCATGGTCATGCCCGACGGCACCATCCTCAAGACCGGCCCCGCGGCCTGCGGGTCGGTGAAAGCGCACGTGCCGGGGCCCGGCCCCGACATGTCCTCCCTCTTCCGCTACGCCTACGGCACCCTGGGGACGGTGACCGAGATGACCCTGCGCCTCTACCCGGAGCCGCGCCATACATACCAGATATTCCCGGTATATGAAGAGGACGACCTGACCGTCGTTATCGACGTGCTCTACAGGGTCGCCAACGAGAACCTCGCCCTGGAGCTGGCCCACATGCAGAACTCCTTCTTCGGCATCTTCGTGGGGGAGACGAACGCGCAGGCCAGCGCCGTCGCGGGAGCCTTCCCCCGCAACAACCTCCTCACCATCTTCGGCGGCTGCAGCGAGGAGGAGGCGAGGCTCAAGGCCGAGATAGTACAGCGGGCCATACTGGAGATCGACCCCGCCTGGGGTTTCCTGCCGGCGGAGATGGTGGAGGAGATCGCGGGGGAACTGCGCAGCGTCAACCTCGACCGCTGGCAGAAATACTTCAACGTCACCGTGCGCGTCATGAGGGTAAGGGGATCCTTCCTCATCGGGGCCCTCATCGGCCACCTGGACGATTTCCTGGAGGCGGAACGCGACATGCGCCGGGTGACCAGCGACCAGGTGGGCCATAGCGAGGACATCCTCCCTCCCGACGACGCCTCCACCTACCTGCAGCCCTACCACATGGGCCGTTCCGCCTACATGGAGTACGATCTCTATGCCAACCAGGGGGACAAGGACGACAACATGCGCATGTTCCTGACCTACATGCGCGCCATGTTCCAGGGGCAGCTTGCCCACGGCCTGGTGCTGGCCGCAGGCGCCCTTCCGCTCTACAAGGGAATGCCGCTGCCGCTCCCCGCGTGGATGCCGGGGCTCGACGATCTCATGGCCCTCTTCATGCCCGGCGCCTCGACTTACCTGGACACCTTCACCGCCTTCAAGATGGCGGTGGACCCCAACAACGTGGCCAACCGCAGGTGGGATTACCGCACGGGGTTGTGCAAGAAGATCTCCCTATAGCGGCGGCGGCTCAGCACACCTTTTCCATCACCTCGCGGGCGAAGGCGCGCGCCTTCTCCAGGCGGGACTCGTCGGGCTGTCCCTTGGTCTGCGGCGCGTACTCCGCGAACTGGCGGTGGCGCGGGTTCTCGCTCTTGGAAAGGAATTCCATGATGGCTTCGGCCATCTCTCCCTGGCAGTTGAACATCCCCACCAGGTCCACGTCCACCAGCGACGCCCTGCAATTTTCCAGGTAACGGGCGACGTTCTCGCCGTCCTCGGGGTTGGAGTGGGTGATGAAGACGGCCACCTTCCTGCCCCGCGCCTTTTCCTCCAGGAAGGCCTTGGCGTCGCTCGCCGGGTTGGCGGCGTGGATGGGGAACCCGATGAAGGCGAGGTCGAAGCCCTCGAGGCTTTCCACTTCGCCCAGGGGTTTGAGTTCCTTATCCGCCTCGATGGCATCGTAGATTGCCTCGGCCACCTTCCGGGTGTTCCCCGTCTGGGAAAGGTAAGCCACAAGAACTTTCATCATGCACCTCCTCGCACGCGACTGTTAAGCCGGAAGCCCCGCAAGCGGTCCTGTGTGACACAGAACAATTCTACCAGAAGTTGACGGCAGGTTAACGAAAATGGCGGGATGACATATCCCCGCGCCTCCCGTAGCGCGGGCGGGGATAATGCGGATACTATGATAGACGGGAGGACGCTGGGAAAGCGAGGACGCAGGGAAGGCGATAGGGGCGGATAAGGAGGCTTTCATGGCAAAGGTTAAATCGTGCGTGGAGTGCGGCGTTCCGCTCGCGGTGAGCCGGGATCACGTCTGGCACGAAAACGGGGTGATAGCCCAGGCCAAGAACCCCGATCACCGCATGGTCTTCTTCGAGTCCGAGAACATAGACCGCGTTTTCCAAAAGATCGAGGAGATCATCGGCATATCCGTGGAACGCATAGTGGTGGAAAGCCAGCGCCGTTCTACCAGGGAATACCTGGAAAAGCAGTTTCCGCTGGCGGTGAGGAGGATGCTTTACTTCATGCAGCCGGGGTTGATAGCGAAGCGAATGGCAGGGATCGCCAACCTTTACGGGTACGGGCACGTAGAGCTGGTGGAGGTGCGCGCGGGCTATTTGTGGCGCGCGAGGAAGGGTGAAGACTACCTGGTCATGACCATCAAGCATCCCTATTCCATCTATCGCTACAGCGGCGACAACCTGGGGGGCATGGAGGCGGTCACGGGGCGCGCCTGCTCGGTGACCCGGGAGAGGACCGGCGAGGACACCTACCGGCTGGAACTGACGGTGGGCCGTCACCCGGTGGAGCTGGAGGAAAGGCTGGCGCGGCGGAAATACGCTTACAAGGAAGGAAGTATCCGTATGGAGAGGTGCCCGGCTTGCGGCGTCCCCCGGGGAGTGGCGCGCTGCAGGTGGGACCTGGAGAACGGGACGATCACCGATCCCGACACGGGCAGGAGGATGGCTCTCTTCGGGCCCGCCTCCCTGGAAGCCGCCTTCGGCGAGCTGGAAAGCGAATTGGGGGAGACCATCCCGGACACCGTCATCGAGGCGCAGCGTCGCTTCGTGAGGGAGGCGATGCGCAAGGGTGACTGGCGAGCCTATACCTCGTCGCTGGAGGAAATCCTGGCCACGCGGGGGCTGGGCATGCTCGCCGCGTTCGAGGCGGACGACCGGAGGCTCGCGCTCACCATCCAGAACCCCTGCCTCCACCTCTGGGTGGTGGGCCTGGTGCAGGGGATTTTCGAGCTGGAAACAGGCCACGAGACCTCGAATCGCGAATGGAGCCTCGCTCCCGACGGCGACCTCACCGTAACGGTGAGCGCGTAACGCGCTCGCGCCGCGGCTTGAGCGGCGGGTCTTCCCGGTGCCGGGTTGACGGCGGTCATGGAGGCGTCCTCGCGCCTCAAACATAATTGTGACCAGGCTCCTTTCGTGTACGGGGATTTGGTAAGGGCCTACAGGCTTAAGAGTGTGCCCGAGGCGGGGAGGGAGAGATTGCAAGAATTCGACAGGAGGGAATTCCTGGAAAAGGCGGGCTCCGTGGCCGCGGGCCTCGGAGCGCTATACCTGGCCGCGGTCCTGCCGGGATGCGGGAAGGGAGAGAGCGGTACCTGCCCCGTCGACGAGGGGCCGCCGGCCACCGCAGAGGAGCTGCCGTCGCCGCAACCCGTCGCGGAGGCTCCGGCGGGCATCGTGGTGGTGAGAGGGAGCGACCCCGCCACCATGCTGCGCCGTGGCCTGGAGGAGCGGGGTGACTCCGCCCGGCTCGATCCCTCGGGCAAGAAGGTGCTCATCAAGGTGAACGCCGCATTCGCGCGTTCCCCGCAGGAAGCCACCACCACCCATCCGGACCTGGTGGCCGAGGCGGTGAGGTTTTTCCTGGCGGCCGGCGCGGCGAAAGTCACGGTGTACGACCATATACTCCAGGACCTGGTGGATCCCACCCTGGAAAAGAACGGCATCGGGCCGGCGGCGCGCGCGGCGGGGGCGGAGCTCGCCGTCTACGCGGTGGGAAAGCCGGGGAAATCGCGAGTGGTGCAGGTCCCCAACGGTCGAGCCCTGCCCTCGGTCGGCATCCTGGAGGAGATCTTCCAGGCGGACATCATCGTCAACATGCCCAAGGCCAAGCATCACAGCGGCGCCGGCCTCTCCATGGCCATGAAGAACCTCATCGGATGCACGCAGAACATGGGGCGCATGCACGAGAGCGATCTCCACCGCGCCATAGCGGAGCTGAACACGGTCATCCGCCCTTCGCTGGTGATCCTGGACGCCACGAGCATCCTCCTGGACAACGGGCCGGGAGGGCCGGGCACGGTCTCCCGTCCCGGCACGCTGGTCATCGGCGGCGATCCCGTGGCGGTGGATGCTTATGCCTGCTCCTTTTTCGGGGTGCCGCCGCGCGATATCCGCTACCTGTCGCACGGCGAGGAGCTCGGTGTGGGCAGCATGGATTTCCAGTCCCTGGGAGTCAAGGAGGTGGCCGTTTAAGGCATGGAGGGCAGGCAGAGGCGTATCGCGCGCTGGACGAGGAGGGTGGTGCAGCTCTCCTTCCTCGGATTTTTCGTCGCGCTGGCGTGGGCGGCCTCCTATCCTCCTTCCGGGGCCGTCGGCGAGAACCTCTTCCTGCGCGTGGACCCCCTGGCGGCCTTCGTCGCCGCGTACGGCAGTTCCCTCTGGCTCTACCTCCTGCCCGCCTGGGTGATGCTGGGGCTGACCTTCCTGAGCGGGCGCTTCTTCTGCGGCTGGATATGTCCCCTGGGGACCGTGTTGGAAATTATCCCTAGCCCGTGGAAGAGGCGCAGGAGGAAGCTCTCCGGGCTGCGCGCCCGGGACCTTTCCGGTAGGCCGCTGCGGGAGGGCGACCGCCGCCTGCGCCTTAAGTACCTCTTCCTGGCGGTGCTGGCGCTGCTCTTCCTTGTGGGCACGAACCTTTTCTGGATCTTCGACCCCCTGGTCGTCGCCAACCGCGCCGTGGTCTTCATCCTTGCCGGCAGCGTACCCCTGGTCTTTGTCGCCCTCGCCGTCCTTGCGGTGGCGGCCGGACCGCGCTTCTGGTGCCAGGAGATGTGTCCCCTCGGCGCCTGCCTTTCCCTGGCGGGCATGGCCGGCTCGCGCCTGCCCGCGGCGGCCAGCCCCCTGGCTCTGGTGAAGCGGGAGGAATCGTGCATCCACTGCGGGAAATGCGCCTTGGCCTGTCCCTTCGGCATCGTGGAGGTGGCCGACGCCCGCAGGACGGGACGGCTCGCCCTGGCCGACTGTGCCCTGTGCGGCGAGTGCGTCGCGGCCTGTCCCCGGGAGGGCGCCCTTTCCCTGCGGGCCATGGGAGCGCCCATCATGGTTTCGAGGGGGAAGGGGACGACGGGCGAGGCGCGGGAGGAGGGAGCGGCATGCGCGGTGTGAAGATCGCCCGCCGCGATTTCCTCGCCCTCGGCCTGACGGGGGCCGCGGCCGCTTTCCTCCACGGTATCCTGCGCCGGGAAGCCTCCGCCGCCCCCCTGCTGCGCCCCCCGGGAGCACAGGACGAGGAGGAGTTCCTCTCCCGCTGCCTGCGCTGCCAGGAATGCGTGCGCGCCTGCCTCACGGAATGCCTGGAGCCGGCGGGTAAGGAATACGGCGCCGCGGCGCTCTGGACGCCGCGCCTCAACCCGGTCCTCGCCAAGTGCGAGTTCGAGCTGTGCGGCAGGGCCTGCGCTCGCGCCTGCCCCGTGGGGGCCATACGGCGTCCCGCGGACGAGGAGGTGCGCATAGGCACGGCATCCGTGAACCGTTCCAAGTGCATCGCCTGGAACGAGGGGAAATCATGCCTGGTCTGCTACGAGCGCTGTTCCTACCAGGCCATAGAGGTCGACTCACGCGGCCGCCCGCGAGTGGTCGCCGAGAGGTGCACCGGATGCGGGGCCTGCCAGAACACCTGCGTGACCTGCCCCGACCCCGCCATCGTGGTCTACCCGCCGGGGGAGATCCCAGGGGGCGGCGGCGGGAAGGGAAAGCAAGTCAAGCAAAACTGACGAGGCCAACGTTCCGGTCAACACTTGGGGTCGGGACTCATCTATTGCCTTTTTCAAGGCCATGCCGCCGGACAGTGGCCTCGCTCCTCGTTCATGTCTTGGGTGGGTAAGCGGGGGCGCGCCTCCGATCGCGGGTGAGCGGGGAAGCGCCTCCGATCTTCGCTCTTATGCATGGGCCTGGGAAAACACATCTATCACCAAGATCGAAGGTCGAGGACAGGACCCCCATTGCATCTCCATGTGCGCGGGAGGCGATAATTACTCAAGCGTTTCCCCGTTGCTGCCGGGAAAGACGCCGCTTCGGCCATTCTCGGCAAAACGGACGCGCAAAACGGATATAATTAGAAAAATGTGAGACCCGGTCGCCCGTGAGGAAAGGAGCCCCATGGATGTGCAAGCCACCGTCGAGGAATGCCTGGAGTTATGGCGGAACCCCTATCCGCAGCTGGCGCGCCTGCGCGAGGAAGGGGAGAGGCCGGTGGCGTTCTTCTGCTCCTACACGCCGGAAGAGATATTGCATGCGGCCGGCCTGACCCCCGTGCGCCTCATGGGGGCGGTGCGCACCATCACCCACGCCGATGCCCACCTGCAGCCCTACTGCTGCTCGCTTGCCCGCACCGACCTTGATATGGCCTTGGCGGGAGAGCTGGGTTTCCTGGAGGGGGAGGTGTTCGTGCAGACCTGCGACACCATGATGCGCCTCTCGGATATCTGGCGACGCAACGCGGGACTTTCCTTCCACGGCGACCTGGTGCTCCCTATTCGCATGGGGGAAGAGATATCCCTGCCCTTCATCGTCGAGGAGGTACGCCGCTTCCGGAAGCAGGTGGAGTCGTTCATCGGGCGAGAGATATGGGACGACGCCATAGAGGAGAGCATGCACGTCTACAACCGCAACCGGCGCCTGGCGGAAAGGCTCTACGGGCTGCGGCGCGAGAACCCGGGCATCCTGGACGGGCTCTCGGCCACCGCCTGCCTGGTGGCCGGGTTCTGGATGCGCAGGGATAAGCACAACGAGCTGCTGCACGAGCTGGTTGAGGAGCTGGGGAAAGGAAGAATATCCCAGGAGGAGAGGGTGCCCCTGCTGGTGAGCGGCAGCGTTTGCACCATGCCGGACCTGCCGGAACTCCTGCTCGAGCTGGGGGCGGACATGGTGGACGACGATCTCTGCTGCGGTCACCGCTACTTCGACGCCTTCGCCGACGAGTCCGTCTCCCCCGAGGAGGCCCTGGCGAAACGCATGTGGGAGCGGGTCAACTGCCCTGCCAAGCACCAGTGCATAGAGGACCGCGCCGAACGCCTCATGCGGCAAGTGGGCGACTGCGGCGCCAAGGGGGTGGTTTTCTACCTGCAGTCCTTCTGCGAGCCGCACCTCTTCGACATCCCTTACCTGCGGGGGCGGCTGCAGGAGGAGCTCGGGGTGCCCTCGCTGGTGCTGGAAAGCGAATTGCAGTCCTTCTCGCGGGGGCAGTTGCGCACCCGCCTGCAGGCCTTCATCGAGACCATAAGAGGAGTTTAGGGGGTTCACGATGAGCAGCGATGGAAACGCGGACGCCAGGGCGGCGGACAAGGAACGGAGGCGCATCAAATCCACCGAGGCCATGCGGGACCTCATGGTCAAATACTACACGGAGGCCAAGGCGGCGGAGGGCACGGATAAGCATATCGCCTGGATCACCAGCGGCGCGCCCGTGGAGCCCCTCATCGCCTTCGACGTCATCCCCGTCTACCCGGAGAACCACGGGGCCATGTGCGGTGCCGCCCATATGAACGTGGAGCTGTGCGAGGCGGCGGAGGCGCGAGGCTTCTCGCGCGACCTCTGCTCCTACGCCCGCGGGGACATCGGGAGCGCCCTCACCAAAGGGGGGCCCATCGGGGGGCTGCCCCGCCCCACCTTCCTGATCGCCTGCAACAACATCTGCAACACCGTTTTCAAATGGTACGAGGAACTCTCGCGCTTCTTCGGGGTGCCCCTCTTCATCTACGACACTCCCTTCGTGCGCGGGGAGCTGCCCGCGCACATCGCCGACTACTCCCTCCGGCAGATGAAGGAATACATTTCCTTCCTGGAAAAAACAACCAATAAGGAATACGATGAGCAGCACTTCGTCGAGGTGGCCGCGAAATCACTCTTCGCCTCCGGGCTGTGGGCGGAGGTGCTGGCCTGCAACCAGCACCGGCCCGCGCCCATGACCTGTTTCGACGCCTTCATCATGATGGCCCCCATCGTCACCCTGCGCGGCACGCAGGAGGTGGTCGATTTTTACCAGGGATTGCTCGCCGAGATGCGGGAACGCGTGGAGCAGGGCATCGGCATACTGCCCTCGGAGAGGTACCGCGTGCTCTGGGACAACATCCCCGTCTGGTACGAGCTGCGCAACCTGGGGAGGCTCTTCCTGGAGCTGGAGACCTGCCTGGTGGCGGACACCTACACCAGCGCCTGGACCTTCGAAGACGTGGACCCGTCCGACCCCCTGGGCAGCATGTCCAAGATCTACGCCGAGGTTTACCTGAACATAAACCTGGAGCGCATGGCGGACAAGATAGAATCGCTGGCTGCCCGCTTCGACGTCGACGGCATGATCATGCACTCCAACCGGAGCTGCAAGCCCTACTCCCTGGGCCAGTACGACCTGGCCAAGGAGTTCACGCGCCGCACCGGCAAGCCGACCCTCGTCATCGAGGCCGACCACACCGACTCGCGCTGGTACAACCGCGCCGAGGTGGAAACCCGCATCCGCGACTTCGTGGAGAACCTCCTGGGAGGCGGCGTCGGCCTTTGATGGAGACGCGCTCTCCCCGGCTCGCGGCCGCCATAACGGGGGCCGCCTTCTCCCCCGCATATCCTGGTGACGGTCCGTGCCTGGGCGGCGCTGCGAGGCGGTCTTTTTCAGGTTTGCGATGCCAAATGCGGGATGGGATAATTCTTATCGTGGCACATTATCGAGGCGCGCACCGCGAAGTGTGGCCGTCCTCGGAGGAAACATGCGAACGGAAAAAGTCGGAGCGCTTCTCATCGCCGTGGTGGGCGCCTTGCTCTGCGCAGTCCTGTCGGGCTCCGCAGTGATCGCCGCAAACGGCCCGCCTCCCCCCGGCACTTCCCCCGCGCTTGACGTGGGTGGGGGGACGGGGGGTCGGGACGGCGCAGGTCCCATGCCTGCGGGAGCGACCCGCCGACAGGTCGGCGCCTCCGAGAAGAAGTGGGAGTTCGAGCGCTTCGATTCCGAGATCGTGGTACACGACGACGGCTCCTTCACCGTGCGCGAGACGCAGGTGGTGAACTTCACCGGCAGCTTCTCCTTCCTCACCCGCGACATCCCCACCCGCATGGCCTACTTCGACGAGGGAAGGACCTACGGCAAGGTGCGCGTGAAGGACGTGCAGGTCTACAACCTCGACGGCACCCCGTACGACGGCGGCCTGTGGGAGACGGACTCGTACGCGGGCGGCGAGCTGGTCCGCATCAACTTCCAGGCCCGTGACGAGCAGAGGGGATGGATAATCAGTTACCGCATGCAGGGAGCGATCATCTACGCGGAGGATTACGACCGCCTCTACTGGAACGCGGTCTCCCATGACCGGGCGGCACCCATCAAGCACGCGCGCATAAGCGTCGAGCTTCCCGCGGAAACGGATATGAGCGCGGTGCGGAGCCTCGATTATTATGGCGATCCCGGCAACAGCTCTCACCGCAGCGGCAGGAGCGGAAAAACCGTATGGTGGGAGGCGGAGAACATCTATCCCTACACCGATTTCACCATCGACGTCTCTCTCCCCAAGGGCCTCGTCCGCAAGCCGTGGCCCTACCGCGCCTCCACCCTCTGGCTCATGCTCTTGGTGGCCGCGGGCTGCTTCCTCGGCGCCGTGCTGATCATGCTCGCGCTCTGGTTCTGGAGGGGAAGGGATGCCTACGGGGGCCCCCGACCGGGGGTGAGCTACGGGGCGCCGCAAGAGCAGAGGCCGGCGATCGTGGCCATGCTCATGCACCAGCACCCGAGGATCGAGGACGTGGCGGCGACGGTGGTGGACCTGGCGGTGCGTGGCAAGCTGCGCATCATCGAGGCCCCGGAGGAGAAGATCCCGGGGAGAAAGAGTTTCGTCTTCGAGCGCAGGGACGCCTCCGAGAAGGATCTGCTCCCCTACGAGCGCACGCTCATGAAAGCGATCTTCGCCGCGGGGGAGAGGGTGGAGGAGGACGACCTCAAGGTGGGAACCAGGTTCCTCTCCATCGTGAACGCGGTGAGGAAGGAAGTGAAGAAAAGGAGGCTTTTCCACGATGACCCCGAGAGGACGGTCGGCACCTATTTCCGGACGGCCAGAGCCGTCCTGCTCATACCGCCGCTGGTCCTCTTCATCCTGCGCTTCTGCATGGACATGGGGTACCTCTGGGTGCTGCTGGCGGGCACGCTTGCCGCGGGCGTAGCCGTGTGGGTGATCGGCCATGCCATGCCCAAGCGCACCGCGATCGGATCGCGGCTCTTCTGGCAAGCCATGGGATTCCGGGAATACCTCAGGACCGCGGAGGCGGGGGAGCCGGAATCCATGACCCTGCAGAGCTTCCAGGAGAACCTCCCTTATGCCATGGTCATGGGAATGGCCGACAGGTGGGCCGCCCTCTTCGCGGACGTCCTGACCTCCTCGCCGGAATGGTATAGCGGGGCGGAGCCCGCTTTCAGCACCACGAGGCTTGCCTCGAGCTTGAACGGCATGGCCACCACCCTCTACATCAGCGGGCTGCCCAAGGCCTCATCGTCGAGCAGTTCCGCTTTTCACTCCGGCTTCGGCGGCGGAGGCTTCGGGGGAGGCTCGTCGGGTGGCGGCTTCGGCGGGGGAGGTTCCTCCGCCGGCTGAGCCGCGCACGGTCCCGTGACGTGACCGGTACGTGGCACGGCCCGCCGTGGCCGCCGGCGTGGAGATCGCCGTGCAGGCGCACAGGCCCGGGCACTACCGATACGTGCGCGGGGCGCAGGAAAAGGGAACCCGGCGATAATAGCGTATTTAGTGGTGGAGCGTCGGAGAACGGGCAAGCCCTTGACCGAGATGTCTGGCGGGCGTGATCGGATCCGGGAAAAGGGACGTTATGCTGGATGACGGCCACCTTATCGGCTTAGGCGGCCTTTCGGAGGAGGAGGCAGCCCGCCGGCTGCGCGAGGAAGGCCCCAACCTCATCGCCTCCGCGGAGAGGAGAACCGCCTTCCGCATCGCCCTGGATATCCTCAGGGAACCCATGTTCATCCTTCTCATCGCCGCTGGCGCCGTGTACCTGGTCCTGGGAGACCTGCAGGGGGCGCTCATCCTCATGAGTTTCGTGGTCCTGGTCCTCTCCATCACCTTCTTCCAGGAGCAGAGGACGGAGCGCGCCCTGGAGGCCCTGCGCGACCTCTCCAGCCCCCGCGCCCTGGTCATCAGGGAGGGGAGGCGCAGGCGCATAGCCGGTACGGAGGTTGTGCGCGGGGATATCATAGTCCTGGCCGAGGGAGACCGCGTGCCCGCCGACGGCGTGCTGGTCGCCTGCTCCAACCTCGCGGTGGACGAGTCCCTCCTCACCGGGGAGGCGGTCCCGGTGCGCAAGCTGCCGCGCGAGGGGCCCGTGGACATGGGAGAGCCGGGCGGCGAGGATTCGCCCTGGGTCTTCGCCGGTACGCTGGTGGTCAAGGGCCACGGCATCGCCGAGGTAAGGGGCACGGGGGCCTCCAGTGAAATGGGAAAAATTGGAATATCATTGCGGGAGATATCCCCCGAGCCCACGGCGCTGCAGAGGGAGACCCGCGGCCTGGTCCTGCGCCTGGCGTCCCTGGGGGCCGTACTCTGCGTCACCGTCTTCGTCGTCTATGGCGCCACCCGCGACGACTGGCTGCAGGGGCTGCTGGTGGGCAATGTCCAGAAGGTGTTGATCAGCATGGGTCTATGGCTACCCTATCTGCTGCTGTCGAAACGGGTGAACGTCACCTTCCGAAGCCGCGTCCCGGCCTGATTATTTCAGCCGCTCCT
>OGCI01000384.1_pt1 | contig 53858 bp, 40 predicted proteins | sample 1570021 | NCBI WGS metagenome assembly OGCI01 (sample SAMN06264664, study PRJEB24512) | hot springs metagenome | isolation source: Hot spring water | place: South Africa: Tshipise | collected 2015-06-21
AACCTGATCACTGGCTTCATGACCTTCGTGGCAGTCGCCGGGACACTTATCTTGATGCCCTTCTATCTGCAAAACATTCTGAGTCTCGACTCGTTGCATGTGGGCATGCTGCTCGCTGTCCAGCCGATTGCGATGGGCCTGGTCGCGCCGTTATCCGGCGCCCTCTCTGATCGCGTGGGAGTGCGGCCAATTGCCGCGGTGGGCTTGCTGACGCTGCTGGGTGGCTTTTTCGCTGTCAGTTCGCTCGGCCCCCACACGACAGCGGCAGGCTATGTGCTGCGCTTTCTACCGGTGGGGCTTGGCATGGGCATTTTCCAGTCACCGAACAACAGTGCGATCATGGGGGCAGCACCGCGCACACGGCTGGGCATTGCTTCCAGCATTTTGGCGCTGACACGTACGCTGGGACAGACGGTGGGAGTCTCAACGCTGAGCGCGCTGTGGGCCGGGCGCGTGATGGCGCATACCGGTGGGATAGTGCCGGGTGGTGCTACGGCAGCAACACCACTTGTGCAGGTAGCCGCACTGCGCGAGACGATTCTCGTTATTGTCGTTTGGATCGCGCTGGGGCTGGCGCTGAGCATCTATGCGCTGTGGCATGAGCGCACGCAAGCCCTCAGCGTCTCCTCGCTCGACAGCAGAGTTATGCCGCACTGCACGAGCGACCCCGACCCATGGCCAGTATCGTCCCCTTCCCATGTTCGAGAAGATATCGAGGAGGGATTGATCCCGGCATCTCCTGGATCACAACTCCAGGAGGAGAAGAGCACGTAAGCACGCCCCGGCTGCACGGTCCACCAGCTGAGGCCTACAAAGGAACATGCACCAAGAGAGGGTGACAAAAGATATCCCAACGATGGGTCACCCAGATTTACGCACAAAAATTATAGTATAACGGCATCAAAGCGTGCGTTTGTCAACGTTCTCAACACAGGGGAGCTGAGACCTTTTTCACCACTCTCAATGCGTGACTGTTCATTATATTTGGTGAATCTGAATAAGCCTATGCATCGAGCAAGCACCGAGCACAGTTCAGGCAACCAGCGGCGCCAGGTCAGTCCCACCGCGCCCCAGGCGGCTGCCGACCCACGCGCGTACAGACGAGACATTGATGGCAGAACAAGCGCGTTGGTAGCCGCGCATCGCACGATTATCGCTCCTCGACGCACCAGCCGATGGCACGCTCAGCAGCGTTATTGGTGCCGTCCAAGGTCTCAGCGTGCCTACCCCGCCATGTGCGGTAACAGGTGAGGCGTGGCCACAGATTCCCACGACCCCGGAACAGCAAACGCGAGCGCCCGTGGTGGAACACACGTCCCCACATCTGGTGGTGGCGTTGGAGTCGGTGAACATTGAAAAGATCTATTGGAGGGTGTCGAAAAACGTCATCGCTGCCTGTTTTGCAAGCCCACATTATCCTAATCCTACAGAAATTGGTGTGAAATGAAGGCTCTGTCAAAGCTCTTAACCTCGAGTTTTCCATGCACCTCTGCAGCGAGGTTGTCCGATTGGCAGGTGGAGTGTATAATAAGATTGCCTTGTCAACTCAAGTTTCCCCTAGCACGCCGGCGGTGTCAACGGCTCATTGTCTCACCACCATGGGGGATGTCATAACCCAAGTTATCAGGAGGAAGGATTCGATGAACTATCGGCGTTTTGGACGTATTGGCTGGATGGTGAGCGAGATCGGATATGGGATGTGGGGAATGGGAGGCTGGACTGGTTCCGACGACCAGGAATCGATCCAGTCGCTGCAACGCGCCGTTGAGCTGGGATGCAACTTCTTCGACACTGCTTGGGCTTATGGTCAGGGTCACAGCGAGCGACTGTTGGGCCAGCTGATCGCGAACAATCCCCAGACAAAGCTCTACGTCGCCACCAAGATCCCACCCAAGAACCTCAAATGGCCCAGCCGCAGAGAGTTCACGCTGGACGATTGTTTCCCGCCGGACCATATCGAGGAGTATGTACACAGGAGCCTGGAAAACATCGGGGTGGAGACCATCGACCTAATGCAGTTCCACACGTGGGAGGATAGCTGGCTACACGATGAGCGCCTGGCACAAAAGATGGATGACCTGCGCCGCCGGAGGCTGGTGCGCGCATGGGGCATCAGCATCAACCGCTGGGAGCCGTGGAACGGTGTGCAGGCAGTGCGCAGTGGCTTGTTCGACGCCGTGCAGGTGATTTACAACATCTTCGACCAGAATCCCGAGGACGAACTCTTTCCAGCTTGCGCCGAGATGGATGTAGCCGTCATCGCACGCGTCCCCTTTGACGAGGGCACACTCACCGGCACGCTCACCAAGGATAGCAAGTGGCCAGAGGGAGACTGGCGCAACACCTATTTTGTGCCGGAGAATCTGATCCCCAGCGTGGAGAGGGCAGAGGCACTGAAAAAGATACTTCCAGAGGGCATGACAATGCCGGAAATGGCGCTTCGTTTCATTCTTTCCAATCCCACCGTCAGTACCACCATTCCCGGGATGCGCAAACTTCGCCACGTCGAAGCTAACATTGCCGCCAGCGACAAGGGACCACTCCCACCCGAGCTCCTCGCCACGTTGCACCAGCATCGCTGGGATCGCGTGCCGACCAGCTGGTCACAGTAGGGGAGCAGACGCGTTAGACGCCAAAAAGGAATGGTGACACGGCCCGATGCGCACGGCAATCTGGTGGCTGCGCCGGGACTTGCGCCTGTCGGACAATCAAGCGCTGGCAGCAGCGTTGGCGAATGCAGACGCCGTGCTGCCGGTTTTCATCCTGGATCCCGTATTACTGCGCTCACCCTATGTCGCGCCGCGCCGATTGGCCTTCCTGTACGAAGGCTTGCGCCGGCTGGACGCTTCGTTACGGGCACATGGCAGCTATCTCGTCGTGAGGCGTGGCACGCCTCATGAGGTGCTAGCTGCCTTGGTGCGTGAGAGTGGGGCGCACAGCGTGTACGCAGAGGAAGATTACTCACCCTATGCAACCAAGCGTGACCAGCAGGTGGCGGCACATGTGCCATTGCGCCTTGTGGGTGGGCTGACAGTGCACGCGCCGGGAACAGTGGTACGCGCGGATGGCACACCCTATCACGTCTTTACCCCTTTCAGCCGTGCATGGTTATCTTTGCCCGCTCCTAAGGCAGAGGATCTGCTGTTACCCCCGCCGCGCATCGTTACGCCGTCTGGTATCGCCAGCGAAGCGTTGCCCGCAGGAGAAGCACCACCAGAGTTTCCGGCCGACGAGCTCGCAGCGCAGCGCGGGCTCATCCGCTTTGCTGGCGCAGCGGCGGGCCAGCTTCTGCGCAGTCTTATCGGCAACAGCGACAGCGCGGAGGATCAACGTGAGGCACCGATCTATCAATATGAACAGATGCGCAATCGCATGGACATCGTGGGGACCTCGCGGCTTTCTCCCTACTTGCGCTTTGGGCTGCTCTCGGCGCGCCAGGCGGTGGTGGTGGCGCGGCGCGCAATAGATCTGGCGCCCGACGCGGCGGCGCGTCAGAGCGCTATGACCTGGCTGAACGAATTGATCTGGCGCGAGTTTTATATCTCCATCCTGGCACACTACCCACAAGTGCGCCGCCACGCTTTCCGCAGTGAGCTGGAATATGTTCCCTGGCGGAATGATGAAGAGGCCTTCGTGTGTTGGTGCACCGGACGTACCGGCTACCCGGTGGTGGACGCAGCGATGCGGCAGCTGGTCCAAACCGGTTGGATGCACAACCGGGCACGCATGATTGTCGCCTCGTTCCTGGTGAAAGACTTGTTGACAGATTGGCGTTGGGGTGAGCGTTGGTTTATGCAGCAGCTGTTGGACGGCGACCCGGCTGCGAACAATGGGGGGTGGCAATGGAGTGCGGGCACCGGCACTGACGCAGCGCCCTACTTTCGTATCTTCAACCCGGTGACACAAGGTAAGAAATTTGACCCCCTTGGCGACTATGTGCGACGTTGGGTACCAGAGCTGGGACGGGTGCCGACGGAGCATATTCACGAGCCCTGGCGCATGCCACCCGAGGTGCAGCGCGCGACGGGTTGCCGCATTGGCGAGGACTATCCAGCGCCTTGCGTGGATCATCAGGCAGCCAGACCGCGTATCCTCGCGGCTTATGCGGCCGCTCGAGCGAAACGAACGAACAAGCATAGCATCATTTCGTAAGGATGGTCTGGCCGGGTGGATGCTTGGGACATTGTCCCGCGTATGATTGACAACCTCATTAGAGTGCACTACATTGTCTCTGAAAATGGTGAGTAAAGAAGCTAGTGGCCTCACTATGGAATTCCACATCTCTCGCGTTGCCCGAGATCGTTATCGCTTCGATGAGTCACTCTTCCAACTGAGCGGCAACGTCATCTTCGCAAACTTTCACGCCGCGCGGACGTTTGCTCAGCGGATCAATCGCACGCGCGATCTGGCCCGTTTTCCCGAGCAGGCTGTGCGCGCCGGCCAGCTGAATGCCATGGGGCTGATCGACGAGATCCTCCATTATGTGGTGGAGCTGTACCGGCAGCAGAAGAACCCAGAAGTAATGTCTCAGGCACGCGTCTGGCTGGAACAGCGCTTGGGGCATGAGGCGGTCGAGATGGCACTGCGCCGCTTCAGCGAAGAGTTCCCCCCGCTGGCGGTCTACCGACGCGAAATGGGACTGGACGAGTACCTGGCCGGCGAGACCGCCGGCGTGCCTCACCGCAACATCGCGTTGGAGGAGCTGCTGCTGCTCTGGTTGGCCAATGCCAACCCGGCCTTTGCGCCTTTTTTGGAGCTATTCGACGACGAGCACCTGGAATGCGAGACAGCTTATACACAAATCATCGCTGAGTTGCACGCATTCTTCGAGACGCAGCCTCGCTTTGGCCCGGATAACCAAAATTTGGTGGATATGTTGCGTAGTCCGGCCATCGCGGTGCCGTATTCGTTACCTGGCCAGCTGGAATATATCCGCATGCGTTGGGGCGCACTGTTGGGTCGTTACATCTTCCGGATGTTAAGCAGCCTGGATCTGATTCGCGAAGAAGATCGCCCTGTTTTCACTGGTCCGGGTCCGACGCGCGTGTATGAATATGCCGGGCTGGATCTGGAAGCGGAGCGCTTCAGCCCCGATCGCGAGTGGATGCCCCGTCTGGTGCTCATTGCCAAGAACACCTACGTCTGGCTCTACCAGCTATCGCGCAAATACCAGCGCCCGATCCATCGGCTGGATCAGATCCCCGACGAGGAGCTGGCAACGCTGGCCGAATGGGGTTTTAGCGGATTGTGGCTGATCGGTTTGTGGGAGCGCAGCCGTGCCTCACAGCGCATTAAGCAGCTGTGCGGCAACCCCGAGGCAGCCGCTTCGGCTTACGCCCTGTATGATTACCAGATCGCTGTCGACTTGGGTGGCGAACAGGCTTTCCTCGACTTGCGCCATCGCGCATGGCGCTATGGCATTCGTCTCGCCAGCGATATGGTGCCGAATCACATGGCCATTGACTCGAAATGGGTCATCGAACACCCCGATTGGTTCATTGGCCAGGATTACAGTCCTTTCGCCAGCTACACCTTTAACGGTCCAGATCTCTCCCATGATGAACGCGTTGGCATCTTTATTGAGGATCATTATTACGATCGCAGCGATGCTGCGGTCGTGTTCAAGCGCCTAGATCGTTGGACGGGGGCAGTGCGTTACATCTATCATGGCAACGATGGCACCGGGATGCCGTGGAATGACACGGCCCAGCTCAATTATCTGAAGCCTGAAGTGCGTGAGGCGGTCATCCAGCTCATCCTGGATGTAGCGCGACGCTTTCCCATCATCCGCTTCGATGCAGCGATGACGCTCACCAAGAGGCACTATCAGCGTCTCTGGTTCCCCGAGCCAGGTAGCGGGGGCGATATTCCCTCGCGGGCTGATCACGCCATGACACGCGCCGAGTTTGACGCCGCCATGCCCAACGAATTCTGGCGCGAAGTGGTCGACCGCGTCGCTCAAGAGGTCCCGGATACTCTGCTGCTCGCTGAAGCTTTTTGGCTGATGGAAGGCTATTTTGTGCGCACCCTCGGGATGCACCGGGTGTACAACAGCGCTTTCATGAACATGCTGCGCGATGAGGAGAATGCCAAGTATCGCAGCGTGATCAAGAATACGCTGGAATTTGACCCCGAGATTCTCAAGCGCTTTGTCAATTTCATGAACAATCCCGACGAGCGCACGGCAGTGGATCAGTTCGGGAAGGATGACAAGTACTTCGGTGTGTGTACCTTGATGGTGACCATGCCGGGCCTCCCTATGTTCGGGCACGGTCAGGTGGAAGGTTTCGCCGAAAAGTATGGCATGGAGTATCGGCGCGCTTATTGGGACGAGCAGCCTGACGAGTGGTTGATCGAGCGCCACCAGCGCGAGATCTTTCCACTGTTGCGTCGCCGTCATCTCTTCTCTGAAGTGCAAAATTTTCGACTTTATGACTTCTTCAATACAGATGGCAGCGTGAATGAGGATGTTTTTGCCCACTCGAATCGCTGCGGGGAAGAACGTGCGCTGGTGATCTACAACAACCGATTCGCCGAGGCGCGCGGTTGGATCCGCACCTCAGTCGCCTACTCTGCCAAGGGCGGCTCCGGGGATGAACGCCGTCTGGTGCAGGACACGTTGGGGCAAGGATTGGCTCTGCATAGCTCTCCGGGTTGGTTCTCCATATTTCGCGATCACGTCAGCGGGCTGGAGTATATCCGCGACAATCAGGGATTGTGCTCCCAAGGGTTGTACGTCGAACTAGGCGCATACAAATATCATGTATTCCTGGACTGGCGTCAGGTCCAGGACGACGCAAGCCAACATTATGTGCGTCTGACCGCCTATCTTGCCGGACGCGGTGTGCCGGATATCTCTGTGGCGATGCATGAGCTGCTTCTGCAACCGGTGTTGTTGAGCTTCGAGGCTCTACTAGAACCCCATCTACTGCGCCAGTGGTGCATAGACCAACCCGCCTGCACCAATGCGACATGGTCTGAGACGCTGCGGGGACGCCTCCGCGAGTTGCTTCGGACGGTCAAAGCTCATACCGGCGCCAATGGGGATGAGGAGATGGTCACCACAGGCGTGCAATGTGAAATGGAGATGGCTTGCCAGCTCATACAGGAAATACATGATCACTCACCCACGCTAGGACCAAGTTTCCGGGTGGCGTGCTCACCGAGTGATCCGCTGGTGCGCGCGACCCTGTATGGCTGGCTCATCGTGCATCGCCTGGCCCAGGTCACAGATGCGCACAACTATGCCACTCTCAGCCGCAGCTGGATAGACGAGTGGGGCTTGGGCAGGCGACTGGTTGAGGCATTTCGTCGCACCCTCGAGGTAGATGAGGCAGCAGCTGAGCGTGCGGTACAGGCAATCAAGTGGTTGACCTCCTATGGTGATTGGTGGCGTGCACTGGACATCTCGTCTCTGCCAGTGGTCCACTCGCTGGCCGAGGCGACTCCCCCTATCGGCCAGTCTGGTACTGCGGAGACGACTGGGGAAGTGGCTGTCTCTGTTTCGGGCATCGCGATGCGCAACCTGCTGCATGGGTTGTTTGCCGACGGCGACGTACAACGATTTCTGCAGGTAAACCGCTATCAGGGCGTCTTGTGGTTCAACAAAGAATCCTTTGAGCAGTTTTTGTGGTGGCTGCGCCTAGTGGCACGAATTGGCCTCCGCTGTGACCCATTCGTTCCTGCTGGCGGAGCAGCTTCCAGGCTGGGCCAAGTTGAGGCCGTACTGCAACACTGGGAAAATGTGGCTGGTCGCTGCGGCTATCAGGTGGACAGGCTACTGGATGCTGTAGAGAGCTTTGAGCTGACCACTGGCACGGTGGGACAAAGCTGATCTGGCCTGGTGGTATAAGCGATGTACCAGGTGCATCGTAAGTCTGTTCGGGGATAGTTCCGGGCAATTGCCCGCATCGTTTTTCCTGTACTATTGCCAGGAGCACATTCTTTCGAGTCTGCGGACGAGCCTGATATCCGTGGAACAATTCTTCAAGATACTCTTGCGTCATCTGCATACTCTGTGGTCAGCGCTCACCACAGAAGCATCCTGCCAGGCGGCGCCGCGTGGCCTTTGGCAGCGCATCGAGTGTCTCCTCTTTCCACCGATTGGGGATCCGATGCGCCCTCTGGTGTTGCGCGACTATCTGACGTTCGCCCTGCCCAGCATCGCTGTCTGCGCAGTCGTGGGGACGTGGGTGTCACCCGATGGCTTGATGGGTTATGATTGGCGCCATTACTTTAGCTTGGGTTACCGCACTTTTGGCACTTCCTACTATCCTCCTTGGATCGTTCTGATAGCTCACCTGGGTTGGCCACTTCTGGTCGGATTGACACTTGCCGGGCTGACGCTGGCACTTTATCAGCGAAGAAGCACTCCCGTGAAGGCAGTGAGTGCATGTCTCACATTGCCCGTTTTCTGGACCCTGTTTCTGGGTCAGGTGGATGGTGTAGCACTCTTCGGTCTCACAGGCCTGCCCTGGCTGGCGCCCCTGGCTACCATTAAGCCTCAGGTATCCTATTTTGCTTTCCTCGCACGCAAGCAACACCTGGTTGCCTTGATTGTCTGGTTGGCGATTTCAGTGATCATCTGGGGGCTGTGGCCGCTTGATATGATGAGCATCACCGAGTTTGTCGCTTGGCAACAACCACACGACATCCATTTGTGGCCGTGGTCGCTGCCGGCAGTGCTGGTGATGTTGTGGTTCTCGCGTGGGGATGCTGATATGCTAATGCTGGCCGGCACGTTTGCGATGCCCTATTTGCACCCGTATCACTACATACTGGTGGTGCCAGCGCTGGCTCGCCTAGGACAGGGAACTGCTGTGCTCGCCTTTGCCATCTCTTGGTTGCCATTGCTCTCCAATTGGTATGGGGATTGGTGCTGGTATCTGGGGCACCTGTTCCCTCTCTTGCTCTGGAGCAGCCTCTTCCTACGAAGATGGCGGTCCGGCAGCAGGCAGATCATTCTGGGGTTCTGAGCCTGCGTGCTAGGAGATATCTTGGGAGAACGGGTGAGTGCACGACCACGGAGGATCCGCAACAGACCAACAGCAGGACAGCTCACGACATATGCTGGACCGGGCCGACCACCAAGCTTTGGCGTGGCTGTTTGTGCTGAGCTTGGTGGTGCGCGCACTGGTGACTCTGCCGATGCAGCATCCTGGTTATATGGACGCTGCATACAACTATGACATCGCGCTCAATCTGGCACGCGGCAATGGCTTCAATGAGCCCTTCTTGTGGAACTATCTGGACGATCCATCTGGTCTGCCTCATCCCAGCCATCTTTACTGGATGCCTCTGCCGACGCTGCTGGCTTGGCTTGGCATCACCCTTCTGGGGCACAGCTATCGCGCAGCGCAGGTGCCGTTTATCTGCCTGTCCGCACTGCTGCCGTTGATCAGCTACTACGTCGCCCGTCGGGTGCTGTCACATCGCTCCTACGCCGTGACCGCTGCATTGCTCACCGTGTTCAGCGGGTTCTTTGTGCCTTACTGGACGCACACGGACAACTTTACTCCATTTGCGCTGGCCGGCAGCTTGTGCCTGATTGCTGGGTGGCGTGCTCCGCAGGCAGCCATTGGGCGGGATGCTGCCAAGCACTACTGGCGCTGGTGCGTTCTGGCGGGCTCTATGGCTGCGTTGGCGCAATTGTCGCGAGCGGATGGCGTGTTGTTACTGGCAGTGGTGATCGTATGGGGTGTCCTGTGTTTGCGCCACACTCCGCGGCGTGCGCTTGTGACATCCAGCTTGATAGCTGGCAGTTTCGTCGGGGTCATGCTGCCATGGCTGATACGCAACACTTCGGTCGTGGGTACCCCATGGCCCGCCTATGGCACCCAGACCATCTGGCTTACCCAATATGATGATCTCTTTCATTATGGGCGGATGTTATCGCTGGAGAATTATTTAGCTTGGGGGTGGAGCAACATTCTGCAATCCAAGCTGGAGGCATTATGGTGGAATGTGCAAACCGTCGTGGCAGCGTGGGGTATGATTTTCCTTGTACCACTGGCGCTGTTGGGTGCCTGGCATCTACGCCGTCATCTCCTGCTGCAGCTGGCCGGGAGCTATGCGTTTATCTTGTTTCTAGTAATGACCTTCATCTTCACTTTTCCTGGTCCGCGAGGTGGGCTTTTCCACTCTGGCAGTGCTGTGCTCATCTTTCTCTATGTTGCTGCGCTGGCCGGACTGGATAGCGCGATTCGCTGGGTAGCCACACATCGTTCCACATGGCAGCCAGAGGTGGCGCGAAGCGTGTTCGCTTGGGGCATGGTGGTGCTGGCTTTGCTGGTGAGCAGCTTCGTTGTCTATCGCGGAATTGCGATCTCCACTCGCTGGCGACAACCTGACATTCGTTACATCCAGCTGGCGAACTGGCTGGCCGTGCATGGTGAATCGGACTCTCTAGTCATGCTAGGTGATCCTCCCAGTTGGTGGTACGTTAGTGACATCCCCGCCATCGTTGTGCCTAACGAACCTCCCGATGTAGTGCTAGCTGTCGCGCAACGCTACGGAGCGCGCTACCTGGTTTTGGACGTGAATCGCCCGGCGCCACTGGCAGCGCTCTATGATAGGACACAGACGCATCCTCGCCTGCAGCTCGTGCATACCCTCAGCGACGAGACAGGCCAGCCGGTGCACATCTGGCGAATCCGCTGAGGCGCTGGCCTTCAGGGCTGAACAACCAGACGCAGCACGCAAGGAGATGGGTAGTTGCCCGTCTTATCCACCACCACCAGCCGGAACTCGTACTCTCCGGGTGGCACGGAGCGCGTATCCCATGCACCCAAGATACCACCGTTGATGGGCTGGTCGAAGCGTTGGATGAACGTCCAGTCACCGAATGCGCCGCCGCGAAACTCAAACTTGTAGTATTCGAAGTCGGGAATATTGGCCGAGCCGACCAGCTGGATCACTCCGGACACGGTTGCCCCGTCGCCCGGCTCTGAAATGCGCACACCGGGATTGGGGCAGTTCGCCGGCACCGGGGTCGGCTTCTCAGGCGTGGGCGTATCGGTGGGCATGGGCACTGGCGTAGGACGCGGGGTGGCGGTGGCGGTCGGTGTGGGGGTGGGCAACAATGGAGGTGGCGTAGGCGTAGGAGGGAATACAATCAGCATCGTAGGTGTAGGAGTAATCTCGGGTTGGGGTATTTCTGCCACCAAGAAGTGCGATATGTAGAAAACAACGCCCACCGCGACCAATGTGAACAGCAAACCAGTGGTAGCTTGTGCCATTCGCCCTTTGGCTGCTTCCCGTTCCAGGGTAAAAATGGCGTTGTCCCGCTCACGCCGCGCCACCATGTAGGCGCGCAGAAACATAAAAGCGATCAGCACCAGGAACAGGTACAGCCAGATGGCATAATTGGCGATCAGCCTGATAAGGATTGTCATGGGCCAATTGCCTGGTCCAGAATCGAGGATGTGCCAGTTATGGCCACCTGTGCAACGGAGCCTCTGGCTTTCATATGTTACCAAGTATACGGCTGACGCATCGATGTGGCAAGTTATGGCAGGAAGATGTCAGGTTGCCGTCGTCGCGGCGTGCGTCGCAAAGTTGGCCAGCAAGTATCGAGATCTAGAAATTGTGATATGGCACAAGGAGGCACATATCCGGTTCAACCCTCCCGCAGATTCCGGAGCCGCGGGAGGGTTGAACCGTCTCTTATCGCTTACAAGTCAACCGGGCGACCTGTGGCAGCCGATTCTTCGATAGCGGCCGCCACGCGCACCGCTGCCAGACCTTCTTCGCCTGTGGCAAGTACTGGTTCGTTGTACACGACTGCATCTACGAAGCGAGCGATCGCTTCGAGATTGAAACCGCCAATGCGGTATCGGCTGGTGGGCGTCGTGCCAAACACGTCCCCATATGTGGGCTTGTTGCCGACATGTTTCTCGATGGCGCCGTGATGCGACGCGTTCACGTACAATGCTCCCTGGCTGCCCAGCAACTCCATGCGAAACTCGTAGACCATGGGATGGCTGCGGGGTAGGATCCAGGCATTCTCGAAGGTCACCACAGTTCCCTTCTCAAACTCGGCAATGGCTACGTGGAAGTCTTCGGTTTGCACGCCCATGCCCTGTAGGATACCAGTACGATCCACCGCGTACACGCGCCGTACTCGATCCTGCAGCAGGTAATGCATCATATCAATGGTATGGCTGCCCAGGAACCACAAGGCAGAGCTTTTGCTGCCCCAGGTCAGCATCTCCGTAGGCACCCAGGTAGTATTGCTGAGGCGAATGTAACCGTAGGCAGGTTTCCCGATCTCGCCGGCATCAATGCTCTGCTTGGCCGCCACAAAGGGTGGGCTGACGCGGTTGTGGTAGGCCACCATAAGTTTGACGCCAGCCTTGCGTGCTGCGTCGACAATGTCCTGAGCATCCTTCACATTCGTCGCCAGCGGCTTCTCGCACAGGATGTGCTTGCCTGCCTGAGCCGCCGCTACGGCGATGTCGCGATGTGCAAAGTCGGGCGTGGCGACAGAGACCGCCTGGATATCTGGGTGCTTCAGCAGTTGCTCGTAGTCGGTGTACCAGGCACGCGCGCCGTATTTCTCAGCAATGGCGCGTGCCCGTTCGGCGCTAACGTCGCACACCGCGACCAGCTCTGCCTCCGGCAGGCGGCTGTACACCAAGGCGTGATTCTCGCCGAAGATACCGGTGCCAACGACACCAAATCCTGTCTTGTCCATATGTTCTGCTCCTTTTTGGTTATTTGCGGTGGAGTTTATCCACTATATTTGTTATCAGCCCTTGACTGCCCCAAAAGTGAGACCGCGCACGATGTAGCGACCCAGCACCAGGAAAATGATCATGGGGGGCAACATCGTGACAACGGCTGTGGCAGCAATAAAGTTCCAGGTAGCTCCTGTTGTGGCGAAATAGTTGAGCGTGCCGACCGGCAGGGTTGCCGTGCTCTGGTTACTCAACACCAACGGAAAGATAACATTGTTCCAAGTGAATACAAAAGCGAACATCGAGGTGACAATGATGCCTGGCAATGCCAGCGGGAGTGTGATCCGCGTCAGTGCTTGGTGCCAGCTCGCTCCATCTACCTGAGCTGCTTCTTCGATGTCAATAGGCACCTCGTCGAAGAAGCTCTTAAGCAGCCAGATCGAGAACGGAATTGTGATAGTCTGAGCGATAATGATCATAGAGGGGTAGGTGCCTCGCAGCTTCAAGCTGGACATCAAGATGAAGTATGGGATCAGGAAAACTATCGGCGGCGCCATCAGCAAGCTGATGTACCACATCATCAGGAACTGCTTGGCTCGCATTCTGAAACGGGAGAGTGCATAGGCGGCGGTGACTGAGAAGGGCAGATTCAGCAACGTGGCGCCGCTGGCGACGATCAAGCTGGAAACCAATTGGGGCCTGTTAACACCTGGGTTGACAAAGGTGTAAATAAAAGCATTCAAGGTGGGCTCGAAGAAGAACTCGGGCGGCGACGCAAAGGCACTTGTTGGAGAACGCAGCGACAATGCCCAGAACCAGTAGATAGGGCCTAAGAAGAAGATCAGCACAAGAAGGATAGCCAGGTAAATCAGCACCTTGCGATGGAGTGGCATGCGCATCGTTACCACTCCCAGCCGCGGAAGGCCACGCGCGCGTAGACGTTGATCAGGATGGTGACGATGATCACAATAAGCCAAGTCATGGCCGCGGCCACTCCGATGTTGTAATTGACGAGCCCTTCTTGGTACAGATTGTAGCTCAGAGTACGCGAGGCGGTGCCTGGTCCGCCGCGCGTCAGGACCAAAACGAGATCGAACATGTTGAAGAGCTGCATAAAACGGATCATCACCACAATGATGGCAGTGCGACTGATCGATGGCAGCGTGATCCAGGCGAACATACGCAGGCCGGTCGCGCCGTCCACAATGGCAGCTTCTTTGATATCCTCAGGGATGGATAGGAGGCCAGCGTACAACACAATCGCGAAGAAAGGTGTCCATTGCCAGATGTCGGCTAGAGCGATGGAGGCTAGCGCTGTGGTGGAGCTGCCCAACAGTCCCTGTGGTGGCACGGGAAAACCGACTTGGGTGAGCAACCAGGTGAGCAATCCACCTTTTTCGTAGTACATATACCGAAAGAGAAACCCGGCCACAATGGGTGCAATCGTGGTCGGCATTATCAGGAGCGCACGCACTGCGTTGGTGCCTTTCAGCTGTGTGGCAAGTAATAGGGCAATGCCCATGCCAAACCAAAACTCGATAAATGTGCCTGCCACCGAGAGAATCAAAGTGTTGCGTAGTGAATCGAGAAAGGGGGTGGTCTGGAAGACCATCTGATAATTCAAGAAGCCCACGAAACCCAAGGGCACCGGGCTAGTCTGCAGGTTCCACTGACGGAAGCTATTGACCAGCGAGAAGCCTATGGGGTAAATGATCAGGGCGAGCAACCCCAGTATAGAGGGCAAAACCAGGAGATAGGGCAAATTTCTTCGCGAGCTCAACCTACCCGCCATAGTCAATTCTCCAGCCGATACTCATCAGAAAACGATTTGCCGGGACCTGCCCCGGCAGCGGATGTTAGGACGTTGTTGGCAACCAAGATACATTTAGAAGGTGCTCTTGAGATCTCAAACGCACGAGTTCCAAAGCGGGGTGAGGAGACACGGTCTCCTCACCCCGCAAGCATGCTATGGTCTCAAGCGGCCAGGCTGTCGATCAGCTTGCGCGCGTTCTCCAGCGTGTCATCGTAGCTCTCTAGCTTATAGGGCAGCATGAAGTTACCGGTCAAGGCGTTACGGAACAGCATATCGGTTTCCTTCAGGCTATCCTCTGCTGTGGCCGCACCTGACAACACCTTATTGATCTGGAGCCCGTAGATGGCCTCCAAGGTGCTGTAGATGGGCATCGGCGGCCGCACGATCTTGCCGTTGCCCTGCTGCAGAAGTTTCAGTTGGGTATCCAAGTATGGATAGATTGCCTTGAGCTCGGCATCTTGATACAGCGAGACGCGTGCGAAGTCACTGAACTGGTAGTTGTAATCCTTGACCAGTCCCATCTTCTTCTGCGTCTCTGCACTGCACGCCCACTTGATGAACTGCCACCCCTCGTCCTGCTTGGCTGAGCTGGAGGGAATGCCCAGGCTCCATCCACCATTGCTGATGACCTGTGGCGCATCGTCCTTCAGCTTGGGAAGCAGGGCCACAGCAAACTTGTCGATGATCTTGGAGGGTGTGCCGCTCATGTAGCCGTCGTTCTTCACCAGATAGAAATAGGGTGTCCACCAGAAGAAGATGCCGATGTCTCCCTGCGAGAAGCGCGTACCGGCGTCAAACCAGACGTAGTTGATCGACTCAGCTGGCGAGAGGTCATAGAGTGCCTTGTAGAACTTGAGCGACTCGACGTTCTCCGGCGAGTTAATCGTAGGTTCGAAGTCCCATGGCGCCTCGGGGAATTGCTTGAACCAACGCACTCCGCGGCTGGCGGCCAGCTGCGTGTACATATGGACGATGGGCACCGGCTGTGCACCCACGATCACGGTGCCATACAGTTTGGTGTCGTCCATCTCCATGCCCTGCAGCTGCTTGACAATCTCCATGTACTTGTCCCACGTCCAACCCGTTGCCTTATCCGGGTCAGTGGGCGGCGGCTCCAACCCAGCTTTCTCAAACACGTCAGTACGGTACATTACACCTTGTCCGTAGGCTGCTATGGGCAGAGAGACAAAGTTGCCGCGCCAGAGGTTGAGCGAGTACAACACCTCCGGGATAAAATCCTTCAGGTTGACGTCCGAGTCCGCTTTAATGTAGTCATTTAGGGAGATGATCCAGCGATTATCGAAGTACTGACCGGTCCACATTGCGTCTACGGTCACGACATCCGCATCGGGGGTCTGGCTGACGAACGAGGTGACCAGCCGCGCGTTCAGCGCATCGTAGGCCAAACTCTCCAGATTGACCTTGATGCCGGTCTGGCTGGTGAAGTCGTCCAGCACCTTCTCCAACGCAAACTGGAATGGGTCACCTACCACCAGCACCCTGATCTCCTTGGTCTGCGCTTTGGCGCGTGGGCGAACACCTGCCGCCAGTGCTGTCTGGGTCAGTGCCGGCTGGGCCACGCTGCAGACACCGGCGGCGGCAATGCCAAGTCCAGCCACTTTCAGGAACTCACGCCGAGAAATCGCTTTGCGATGCTCCTTCATTTTCGAATCCTCCTTGATCTAAAACCTAGCTCCTCTGCACTCATTGTGCGGAGGTATCCCCTCTGCCTGTTCAATCCAGTAGTGACCTACAGCGACAACGCACCGTCCAGATTATCACCTCCTTTCAATGATAATCGACATGTTTTCTTCCGTCTTTCTTTGCACAGCCTGATGGAGCAGGCGAACCATTAGTCGGGACAATTTCTCATATGACTCCCATCTCGTGGCGCAGCAGCAAACCCGCTGCACCCAACAGGACAATCCGGGCACCCAAGCTGGCAGTTTCAATGGTTGTCTGACTGACCATACGGGCGAGGGAGCGTGCATACACCTCCTGGGTGATGGCGTCCAGCAGGGGTTGCCCAAAGTTGGAGACGCTGCCGGCGATCAGCACATATGGCACGCTCAGGACGCTCACTAAGCTGGCAATGGCGATGCCCAGGTAATGCCCCACCTCGGCAACCACAGGTCGCAAGGCGGGTTCTCCCGCTTCGTAAGCGCATAACACTGACCGAATATCCAGCTCTGCCGGTGTGGGCGCGAATTTATTAAGCAGTGAGGCCGGGTTGCTGCGCGCGATTGCCTGAGCACGTTTGACGATGGCACGACTGCTTGACACCGTCTCCAAGCAACCGAAATTGCCACACATACAGCGTTCGCCGTTTTCCACCACTACCATATGGCCGATCTCACCGGCGCCAAAGCCGTGGCCTAAAAAAGGCTCCCCGTTCAAGATAGTACCAGCGCCAACATCGTAACCTACCTTGACCACTACCAGGTCTGGGACGTTGCGACGACGCCCAAAGGTGTACTCAGCCAACACCGCTGCATGGCTGGCATTGGCGATATAGACAGGCAGTCGATAGCGTTCATACAGCCTCTGGCGCAGCGGTAGATCGTACCATTCGAAGTTGACCGCACGGTGCACGATACCCTTATCCGGGTCAATGATACCAGGTGCGCCGACAGCGATTCCCAGCACTGGACTGCCAATGGTAGGCAACAGAGAGTCGATCAGATCGAATGCTACCGCAACAGCAGCATCACCAGTGCGACCAGCCAGATAGATACTGCGCTGGCAGAGGATCTCGCCACGCAAGTTGATCACTGCACCCTGAAATGAGGCCTTTGCTAGGTCAAGGCAGATCATATGATATGCATCCTTGTTGACCTGGAGCACAGCGGGGGGCTTGCCACGGGGCAAAGAAGCCGTCCCGTCCTCAATCACCAAGCGTTTTCTCATCAGCTCGGATACTACGCTGGAGACGGTAGTGGGAGTCAGGTCGGTGAGGCGCGCGACGTCTGCCCGGCTGATCTGCTTGGCATTGTAAATCGTGGTAAACACCAGCCGGCGATTGTGCAGTTTGGTGAGCTCGCGCGTAGCTTTTTTCTGCGGATACATCCTCGCGACCTGCAGCGGACGGTTTTCTTTTTTTTAAGTCCAATGAATTTAATTAAAGATATCACACAATCCAAAGCTTGTCAAGGGCATCTAAACAGTTGTTGCTTCAAAGGCGCCCGAGTCACAGCTCTTACCGAATCATTCTTACACGAACAGATTTTCCAGGAGAATAGGCTAATAAAGTAGGTAACTCAGATGTTTTCTAGCACCTCTCCCCTTTATGTACTTGCCCCGTAACAGGCGCTCTGTTATAATCGGTGTGTTGCCCCCAGGGCAACAAGATCGCCCAAGTGGGAGGAATGCGCTTTAATGGACCTGGCAAGCCTCATTCGGGACGTTCCGGATTTCCCGGTGCCTGGCATTCTCTTTAAGGACATCACCACTCTCCTACGTAATGCGGCAGCGTTACGTGAGGTGGTCACGCGTTTGGCCGAGCACTACGCTAACGCTCAGGTGGACATGGTCGCTGCTATTGAATCGCGAGGGTTTATATTTGGCGCCCCACTCGCTGTACAACTCGGTGCAGGTTTTGTGCCGGTGCGCAAGCCGGGCAAGCTTCCTGCACAAACTATCAGCGATAGCTACACCCTGGAATATGGCACCAACACACTCGAAATGCATGTGGACGCTATTCAACCGGGGCAACGCGTATTGGTAGTGGATGATCTGCTGGCTACTGGCGGCTCCGCCCGCGCTGCCGTCAATCTGGTGGAACAACTGGGCGGGAAAGTAGTAGGACTTGCCTTTGTGGTCGAGCTAGACTTTCTCAATGGGCGCCAGAAGCTCGCCGGCTACCCGGTGCATTCCCTGATTCACTATTCCTGAAGTCGACTGCTGTACTGACGGGCGTAATAGGCGCGGTAGTGCTCGCCGCTCTTGATTTTGCGCCACCACCAAGGATTGTCCACATACCAGCGCACGGTCTTCTCGAGCGCTTTCTCAAAAGTGTGGCGGCTGCGCCAGCCTAGGCTCTGAATCTTGCTGCAGTCGAGCGCATAGCGGCGATCGTGGCCTGGACGGTCGGTGACGAAGCGGATCAGGCTTTCCGGTTTACCCAGCAACTCCAGGATCAACCGGGCCATATAGAGATTCCGCACCTCAACGCCAGTGCCCAGGTTGTATATCTCGCCGGGCTGACCACAGTGCAACACTATGTCGATCCCCTCGCAGTGGTCTAACACATACTGATAGTCGCGCATCTGCTGGCCGTCGCCGTACACAGGCAGCGGGATATCATCGATAGCGTTGGTGATGAACAGCGGTACCACCTTTTCGGGGTACTGGTAGGGACCGATATTATTGCTGCCACGCGTGATGGTCACCGGCACCCCGAAGCTGGTGAAATAGGCCAGGCACATCAGGTCACCGCCCGCCTTGCTGGCGGAATAAGGGCTGCGCGTGTGCAAGCGGTCAGTCTCACGTGAGCGACCATCCAGTACCTCGCCGTATACTTCATCCGTGCTCACCTGGTGATAGCGCTCCACGCCAAACTTGCGCGCCGCCTCGAGCAACACATAGGTGCCGAAGACGTCTGTTTGGATGAAGGCGCCCGGCTCCATCAGCGAACGGTCTACGTGGCTTTCGGCAGCGAAGTTCACAATGGTGTCGATCGCGTGCTCGCGCATCACCTGCTCGACCAGCTGGATATCACAGATGTCCCCATGGACGAAGCGATAACGCTGGTTTTGCTCTAAGTCTCTCAGATTGTCCAAGTTACCTGCGTAGGTGAGTTTGTCCAGCACGACCACGTGGTAATCGGGGTACTTGTCAAGTATGTAATGCACAAAGTTGGAACCGATGAAACCTGCGCCACCGGTTATCAACAGGTTGCGCATTGCTCCCTCCTGTTCCTTACATTACATTTCTTGGATGGTGATGCGGATGATACGGTCACCGGGTGCGTCGGGAGAGACTTTCTGTGGGTCACGTTCGCTGAGTGACTTGACCACCTCCATTCCTGATGTCACGCGCCCGAACACAGAGTGGCGTCCGTTCAGCGAAGGCTGAGCATCCAGCGTAATGAAGAACTGGGCGCCGTTGGTGTTGGGTCCGCTGTTCGCCATACCTACCACACCCGGTCCATCGAAGCTGAGCTGGGGGGTAAGCTCGTCAGAGCAGCGATAACCCGGCATGCCACTGCCTGTGGCAGTCGGGTCACCTGCTTGGGCCACAAAGCCGGGGATAACGCGGTGGAAAATGGTGTTGTCGTACCAACCACGTTGCGCTAGATAGACGAAGTTATTGACAGTCAGCGGCGTCCGATCAGCGAAAAGCTCAATCACAATATCGCCTTTTTCAGTCTGGATAGTCGCCTGGTATCGCTTACCTGCCTGGATCACCTGGGGAGGTGGCTCCCGGAACTCTACAATGTAGAGGAAAAACTTGAAGGCCAGCTCGGAAAAACCCAGCTGGTCGGTAGGGTAGTATACATCGTTGAAAATGAAGCTGGGTGTGCCGGGCAGCCCCAAGGCAATGGCGTCATCGTACTGTTGCTGCACCTTGGCGCGATAGGTGTGTTGGGCAAGTGCCTGACTAAATTGCGCGACATCCAATCCCAGCTCTTGGGCATAGCCAGCCAGCACGTCTGGCATCGCATCAGCCGCTTTGGAGGCCCATTCGCGCTGCCTGTCGTAGAGCAAGGCGTGCATCTCCCAGAACTTTCCCTGGGCTCCGGCAGCTTCAGCAGCTTCGGCGGTGATCATAGCCTTATCGTGGATAGAGGTCAGCGGGAAATGGCGATAAATCAGCCGCACTTTGCTTTTTTCGGTCTCCAGTATGCGCTTGAGCAGGGGACTAACCCCAGCGCAAGCAGGACACTGGAAGTCGGCGTATTCAATCACGGTGACAGGCGCATCTGCTGCACCTAGGCTCCAGTCCTGCTCCGTGGCGGGCGGCAAGTTGGTGGTCACCGGCAGCTTAAGCGCCTTGCATTCCGGGTTGGGATTGGGTGTTGGATATGCTGGGGTACCTGTTGCGGTGGCAACAGCCGTGGTGCTAGATACAGTCTCCGTTGGCACTGCTTCGGTGGCGGCTGATGTGGCTGTGGCGGTGGCGGCTGCCAAGGGGCTCGCGGCGGCGGGTGAAGTGGATGTCGAAGTTGCCGGCATCGTGGATGAGCAAGCTGCCATCACCAGCACCAATGTAATCGTAACCAAGAACAACACTTTTCGGATCATAATCTCATCCTTTCCCACACCTCAATAGGGGCATTCTACCTTGTAGGATGCGGAAAAGCAAGCGTTTTGGCGGGTTGAGTTTCTCAGCGTGAGGTGGCCCTTCCACCGGGAAGTCGCGACTTCTCAGCCATAATCACGCGGCGTGTGTTCATATACCAATTGGCAATGCTGCGAAAGCGATCCGCTGGCGTCATCAGGGGGCCGAGCTGCACCTGCCGCACCGAGGTATCCACTGCGTAGGTGTAGACGGCATCGGCAAGGATCAGTGCAGGTAGTTCCTCGGCAAAGATGCGCTGAAACTCTGCGTACAACGTCTTGCGTTCCTCGCGATCCACCGTGTGGCGCGCTTCAGCAAGCAGCTGGCTTGCTTGAGCGTTGTCCCATCCACCGTAGTTCTGTCCTTGCTCGATCTGGGTCTGATCCCACATGGGGTAGGGATCGGGGTCACCGGAGGTCACTACCTCGGCAAGAGTGGCCTGAAAGTCATGCGTCCGCAGTCGCTCTGCCAGCTCGCCACCGCGTGTCTCGACCTGTACGGCAATGCCCAACGCGCTCCATTGCTTTGCGAGCGCTTCAGCTATAGCGATGTGGTCTGGATTGTCGCTGCACAGCAAGGTAAAGCGGAGCATTTTACCTTTTTTGTCGCGCACTCCATCTCCATCGCTATCTGTCCAGCGTGCCTGTTCCAGCAGCTCTTCTGCGCGCACTGGGTCGTATCCAAACGGGGGCACTCCGGGATCATATGCCCACGACCAGACTCGAATAGGACCGTCGGCGACGAGTCCCTGCCCATGTAACGCTTGATCAATCAGCGCTTGGCGGTCCAGCCCGTATAATAGAGCCTTTCGCACACGAGCGTCCTGGAAGAAGGAGGAACGCTCGTCATCCTGCAAATTCAGGTAGACCAGGTAAAAGCTGGACGTGCGGGCGCTGTAAATGTTCAGATCGGGGAAGCTTGTCACCTCGGGAAACAGATAGGGAGGCACGTAACTCAGCCCGATAATGTCGCGTTGCCGATAGGCAGTGAGCAAGTGTTCGTAACTGGGGTAGAAATGGAGTTCGAGCGCTTCCAAATAGGGCTGTTTCTGGGCGAAGTGGCGCGGATTGGGCACCAAAATCGCGCGGCGGGTAGAGATCTGTGCCACCGTAAAGGGTCCTGTGCCAATCGGGTAGGTGTTAAAGCGGTGTGTGAGCAATTCCTGAGCGGACACCCCTTGCAGTATGTGCTGTGGAAGAATCCCAATGCTGGTGTAGTCGAGGAAGGCGGGAAATGGCTGCTCCAGGCGAAATCGCACCGTGTAGGGGTCAATCTTCTCTACCTGAATGGTGCGCCACAACGCCACCAGATCGGGCGGAGCGGGGGAATCAGGCTGCTGGAGCAGCTCCACTGTGAAGAGCACATCGTCAGCGTCGAAGCGCTCTCCATCTGACCAGCGCACATCCTGACGCAGGCGGAATAGATAGGTGAGACCATCCGGTGCCACTGTCCAGCTGCTCGCCAGATCGGGTTCCGCCTCGCCGCGTGCGTTGAGGCGTGTCAACCCGTTGAAGATCAGTGCCACCAGGTCCTGATCTACCTGATTATAGGCAGCCAGCAGAGGATTAAGGTGTTGGGGGACGCCAGCAACACCCTCAATATAAACGCCTCCTTCGGCCGGCACTAGCACGGTGGTGCGCCCGAGGGCAAACGAGAACAGGAATGCTCCCACCAGGGCAATGCCACTGAGGGCGATGAGCGCCTGCCAGCGAATCAAGCTGCCCATGGACTATCCATATTCCGCGAGGGACATCGAGGAGTTCGCTGTCGCAGAGCCATAGTCTGCACTATGCGTAGGGGCAGGTAAGCAGGGTGCGAAGGCGTTTGGCACGCGCAGCGTGTCATAACCTACCTGCTTCATCTTGTAACGTGGACCGGATTGCAGCGCACCTGCTGGTCAAGCTGCTATAATCACGCTCAATACGGCGATAAGGAAGAAGATGGCACTGAGCACGATGGTCGTCTGATGCAGCGTCTTCTCCACGCCCCGACGTGTGCGGTGTATCGCACTATCTCCGCCGAACACACTTCCTAAGCTGGTACTCTTAGTCTGCAGCAGAATCAACACAGTCAGTGCAACAGCAATGATGATTTGGATCAGGTTAACATACAATTGGAGAGACATCTCAGCTCCCTAACTCTAGATGTGGATAGGCTCACCCAAAGTAACATGGGCTGCCTCCATAATCGTCTCGCTTAAGGTGGGATGCGGATGCACAGTGCGTGCCAGTTCCTCCAGTGTCGCTTCTAGACGCAGCATGCCAGTTGGTCCAGCGATCAGCTCGGTGACATGGGGACCGATGAGATGCACCCCCAGAATCTCGTTATACTGTTCCTCGGCGACAATCTTGACGAAGCCTTCGTAATCATCCAACCCCAGTGCCTTGCCGTTGGCGCGGAAGGGAAACTGCCCCGTCTTGACGCGGTAGCCTTTCTCGCGTGCCTGCGCCTCGGTCAGTCCTACACAAGCCACCTCGGGGAACGAATAGACACAACGAGGCATACGCGCGTAATCCAGGACCTCGCCCGCCTGCCCGGCGATCGTCTCGGCAGCTACGATACCCTGCGCGCTGGCGACGTGAGCCAGCGCCAGCTTGCCAGTGACGTCACCGATGGCGTAAATACCGGGCACGTTGGTGCGCATGTGCTCATCCACTTGGATGAAACCTCGCTCTGTGCGCACGCCGACTGTTTCGAGACCGATGTGGTCGCTGTTGGGCGCAATACCGATAGCCATAAGTGCCTTATCGGCAGTCAATGTCTCGGTCTTGCCGTCTGCTGTCGAGACGGTGAGCACAACCTGATTATCCGCGGCATCCACCTTTTCGACGCGCGTGTTGGTGCGCACGTTAATTTTCTGCTTCTTGAGCGCTTTTTCCAGCTCACTACCGACAGCAGCGTCCTCCGAAGGCACCACAGTGGGCAACATCTCCACCAAGGTCACCTCCGCACCGTAGCTGCTCCAGATGCTGGCGAATTCAACCCCAATGGCACCGGCACCCACAATGACAATGCGCCGCGGCAGCTCTGTCAACTCGAGCGCCTCGCGGCTGCTAATGACCAGCTTGCCGTCAATAGGAACGCCCGGAATGGAACGCGGACGTGCACCAGTGGCAATAATAACGTTGCGCGTGGTAAGCAGCTGATCTCCCACTGCTACCTGAGTAGGACTCTTGATCACTCCCGTGCCTTCGATCACTTCCACCGCGTTCTTGCGCATCAGAAATTGTACGCCCTTGACCAGCCGTTCACTTACCTGACGACTGCGCCGTTGCGCTGCACTGTAGTCCACCTTCAACGTGGCGGTGTCGAAGGAGAAGCCAAACACCTTGCCCTGCCCCAGAGTACGGATGACCTCGGCATTGCGCAGCAAGGCCTTGGTAGGGATGCATCCCCAGTTCAAGCATACACCGCCCAATGCTTCTCGTTCCACGAGAGCGGTTTTCAGTCCCAGCTGTCGAGCCCGAATAGCGGCGACATAGCCACCCGGTCCACCGCCGATCACAACCACATCGTAAGGTTCATTGGATGCCATGGTACCTGCCTGCCTCTTTTGAAATGGTGCGCTGATTGAAAAGGGAGTATAGCACACCCATGCCAGCGCACCAAATCCTCAGGGACTTTGTTGCAGAAAACAGACGATGCCGTTGACAATACCACGCGCCACCATACGCGGACGGCGCACAATGTAAGCGTAGTCTTCGAGCAGGAAGCCTGTCTCGATAATTGCGCCCGGTGTGTAAGGATCGATCTCGCGAAAGGCGTGGTAGTTGGTCATGTTGTCGGTCACACTGTTGGGATGGCGCCGCAGCCCGGTAACCGCTTCATATTCGCGGTACAGACACTCCACCAGTCGATCCTCCGCTTCGGGGATGGCACTGTCGGTGATGCGTGCCACCTTAAAGCCACTGGCGCCAGGTACTTCGCATGAGTCGGCATGGATCGAGACCAGTGCATCGGCGCGATAACCTCTCAAGCGCGCATCGAATTCCTCCAACAGGTCAACGTGATAGCCCTGCTGGGTGAGCAACTCAACCACAATTTTGGCAATCGCCATGTTGACCTCAGCCTCGGTTGTCCCGTCGGGACAGACTGCGCCCGGGTCATAACCGGCGTGGCCAGATACAATGCCTACGCGTTGCGGGGGAGCATGAGGGGTGGGGGTATTGCGCAACAGTGGCGTGGCAGACGCGTCGGAGTGTGCAGGTAACCCCTCCCTATAAGCAACAGAACTGTCAGTCTGTGCAATGGAGCTCTCGTTGCTGGGGTGAACGGATTCAGCGAGGTGGACAGGTACAGGTGTGGTCGGCAGCCTCTCACGCATGGTCATCATCACACTGAGAGCGACAGCCAGCATCAGCGAAATGCCTGCCAGCAACAGCATCAGCTGTGCAGCAATGATGAGAACACGCCGCCGCAGCGGCCCACCGACCATCCTTCTGTGCGAGGCCACGGCTGGATTTTACCATAACGAAGTGTCGTGAGCAACTCGCGCGGATTCTTTGACCTCGGCATTTCTTGCACTATGGGAAGGAACGGGACGTTTACCCACGCTGCCGAGGACGCAGAGGATCCGACCACGATCTGGTCCCGATTTCTCTGCGGCCTCTCCAATGAAAATCGGTTGTGCCTCAGTGGATGGTCATGAGCTCCACTGAGTACAGAGCAACAGGGACGTCCGGAGAGCTGCTCAGAGCTCGCTTTCTAACATGGGGATCTTGATGCCGTGGCGACGTGCAAAGGCAATCGCCTCTGGATAACCGGCGTCGGCGTGGCGCACGACGCCCATGCCCGGGTCAGTGGTCAGCACGCGCTCCAGCCGCCGCGCTGCCGCCTCCGTACCGTCTGCGACGATGACCTGACCGGCATGAATGCTATAGCCAATGCCCACTCCGCCGCCATGATGAATGCTCACCCATGTTGCGCCACCCACCGCATTAATCAGCGCGTTGAGCAATGGCCAATCAGCGATCGCGTCCGACCCATCCAACATGCCCTCCGTTTCGCGGTTGGGGCTGGCTACCGAGCCAGCGTCCAAGTGGTCACGTCCGATGACAATGGGGGCGCTGACGTGTCCTGTGGCAACCAGTTCGTTGAAGCGCAACCCGGCGCGTGCCCGTTCGCCATAACCCAACCAGCAGATGCGAGCGGGCAGCCCTTGGAATGCCACCTTCGCCTGTGCCATACGAATCCAGCGCTGCAGGTGCTCATCCTCGGGGAACAGCTCCAGGATGGCCTCATCGGTGACATAGAGGTCTTGCGGGTCACCAGAGAGCACCACCCAGCGGAAGGGGCCTTTGCCCTGACAGAAGAGGGGACGAATGTAGGCAGGAACGAAGCCGGGGTAGCTGAATGCCTCACGCACACCCATGTCGTATGCACGTTGGCGCAAGTTGTTGCCATAGTCGAACACTTCAGCTCCCTTTGCCTTGAAACCGAGCATCGCCTCGACGTGGCGCGCCATGGCCTCCATGGAGCGGCGCACGTATTCCTCAGGATCGCGCTGGCGCAACTCGGCCGCAGCTTGCACCGTCAAGCCGGGTGGAATATAGCCGTAAAGCGGGTCATGTGCCGAAGTTTGATCGGTCACGACGTCGGGCGCTACTCCACGTGCCAGCAGCTCAGGCAGCGCCTCCGCTGCATTAGCGATCAGGCCGACTGAAAGGGGTTGCTGCTGTGCCAGCGCTTCTTCCACCCAGGTCATTGCTTCTTCGAGGTTATCGGTGATGCGATCAATCTGGCGCAGCGCGAGACGTCGTTCTGCCCGCCAGCGGTCCACTTCGACGATGAGACCCACTCCCTCGTTCATCGTGATAGCCAGCGGTTGAGCACCACCCATCTCACCCAGTCCGGCAGTGAGCACGAGTTTACCTTTCAAGCTGGACCAGCCACGTTGGCGTGCCAGCGCAGCCAGTGTTTCATAGGTACCCTGCAGGATGCCTTGGGTGCCAATGTAAATCCAGCTGCCGGCGGTCATCTGGCCAAACATAATGAGACCTCCTTTTTCCCAACGGTCGAAGTTTTCTTGTGTCGCCCAGGCAGGCACAATGTTTGAGTTGGCAAGCAGGACACGGGGTGCATCCTCGTGGGTGCGGAAAACAGCCACCGGCTTGCCTGACTGCACCAGCAGCGTTTCGTCCGGCTCGAGTGTCTCAAGTGTGCGCATAATGGCGTCGAAGCATGCCCAGTTGCGCGCCGCCTTGCCGCGACCACCATAGACGATCAGATTCTCTGGGTCACCTGCCACCTCGGGATCGAGATTGTTTTGCAACATGCGGTAGGCAGCTTCGATAAGCCAATTCTTGCAAGTCAACTTTGTGCCTCGTGGAGCACGAATGATGCGCGCCATACTAACCTCTTCCTTGTTCCGGAATTGAAACCGGTTATCTTTGCTCCGCTATTCTTTGCTGAATTTTGTCTACAGGTACCCGTGTTCACGCAGCCAGCGGCGCAAACGTGCCTCGTTCGTCGCGGGAACGAGCACACTGGTAGGGCTAATCTGCTCTCCCAACAATGCTCTGGCGACTGGATCGCGGCGCAATTGGGCCAGCTGCCCTGCGTTGGCCAGTCGCAGCACCAACATTCGCTCCAGACGTGCCCTGGGTCCTTGGTGCCAGCGTCTCAATGTCTCCAATACCTTGCGCGGCACGCGGCCTCCACTGGTGCGTGTCAGGAATCTGGTCAGCTGTTCCACTCGCACGCCCTGGCGTGCCAGCATTTTGACGCCGTCGGGAGAAAGGCGATAGACAACTGCTGTGGCCTCTTCTTGCCTCACCAGCTCAGCGAAACGTGCCAGCTGGAAGCGTTCGTACAAGCTGGCATGCGGTGCGACGCGCACCGTGAAATCCTCGCCAACAACGAAAGCGGGCATAGTGGAAGTAGGGGCCTGCTCCTGAGACCACGTCTTCCCTAACAGTGATGCTGCCCAGTGGGTTACGCAAAAGGTGTTAGGTGACGCGCCCGGGGCAACACATCCCAGCTCAACCGCGCCGAGCCAGTAGAGCGGCTGCGTAACCAGATGGCGGATTAGAGCCCCTTCGATTTCATCCCAATGCTCAAAGCCCAGCAACAGGCGGTCGTGCTGATCGCGCAGGTACCACACCGAATAGTCGCCGTCAGGGCGCTGGAAATCGGGCTCATAAGTCTTGATGGTGGCAACCAGATCGTCAATGCGCTGCCATGTTCCCGGCGGACACTGCGCCAGGATGTGTAGCACCACCTGGCGCGCTGGTAAGGGATTACTGCGCCAGTCCGGGGAGGGGAATTTAAGACTGGGGACATGGCGCAGGTCACACCACGTCTCGTCATCGCGCCAGGCAGTCTGCAACACTGCGAAGCGTTGGGCTGGGGAGCTCTGCAGCCAGCGTCGTGCATTTTCACGCTGCAGCGACAACCGACGCTGGTGATAAGTTGCCAGCCCAGCGGTACGGCACAGGTGCAGCAGAAAAGTGAGGCGATTGCTGTCTGTCAAGGATGCTTGATCGGCGGGCAACAGCGACCCCATCATCGCGTGGAGCGCCTTGCGGTGTGCCGGGGTGGGCAGGTCGTCGTCCTCCAGCGGAACAGCATGGCGGTGTAGATAGACCAGCAGGTTGAACACATCCTCCACCAGAGCAGCTGCTGCACTCAAGCGCTGTGGCGGTGGCGCCACTGCGGGCAGTGTGGGCGGAGAGGGTGATGGTGACGGCGCAGGCAGCAAGGGTAACACGTCCTGCGGCACGTAGAAGACTTCTACCATATGCTCGTCAACACGGTGGAACCCCTGAAAGATCAGCCCGCGATAGTAGAGTGCTTCCGTGGCATTGGCCGGTTCCATCCATGGGCGCTCGCGCTGCATGCGACCAGGGCCCATAGCGCGCACAGTGCCAAATCGTCGGGCGAAACGGGGGCTTTCCATCCAGCCACCCGCACGCTGCAGAGCACTTAATGCCTCGCGCGCCTCCACAGGGAGTTCAGCGAGGGCAAGAGCCAGCGAAGTCGGGGCGAGGAGCTGCTCGGCCAATTCGCGTGCTGCGTGAAGCGGGTTCTGGCTGCTGAGAGTGGCACCGCGCACGCTCGCCAGTGCATTGAGCAAGACAATGTCATAATCCACCAGCGACGCGAGCAAGGTGCGCTTCATCACTGCTGTCGCTGCACTCCGTGCTCAGGAGGGCTGCCGCCCTGCCTGCAGGAAGAGGAGCACTGCCATCACGCGCGGGTTGTGACTTGCTTCGGAAGTGAGTCCCAGCTTGCCAAAAATGTTGTTGACGTGACTTTCCACGGTGCGCTCGCTGATGCACAGCTTGCGCGCGATGCTGATGTTCGTGTACCCCTCTGCCATCAAGCCAAGCACTTCCATCTCGCGGCTGGTGAGCTCGCTGAAGCGCGAATCGGGAGTCGCAGATGCCAGGCGAATCAACTCGTCCTGGATCTCGGGCGCCAGAATGGCACCGCCCTCCGCTACGACCTGAATGGCACGGTGCAGCTCCTCCGGCTCGCTGAGTGTTGTCTTGAGCAAATATGCTTTGCCAGCGGTGCCACTGCGCAGAAATGCTTCGGCATACTGCCGTTCACTGTAGTGTGAGAAGAGCACCAGCCCGGTACGCGGTGCAAAGGCGCGAATGCGCTCGGCTGCTTGGATCCCGTTCAGCTTAGGCATCTGAATGTCGAGCAGCACCACGTCCGGCTGCAGACGCTGCGCCGCCTCCACCGCTTCTTCTCCATCGGCGACTGCACCTACCACCTCGATGTCAGGCATCTCGCTCAGCACGTGCACATAGGTGTCTCGCAGAATCTTCTGATCTTCTGCCACTAACACGCTGATGGGCGCCATTGCATCTCCTCGTCTCTTGCACCTGGATGGGTCGCGCGCAATCGCTGCGCGCTATGCATAACAATGACTATGGTACAGCTGCTTCCCTCTTGCCCGGAAGGATATGCGCTATGCCTTGTTCCCCCTTCTCTCCCAAGAGGGGCAATTGAGAGCAATGAAAATGTATCACATCGATAGTTTAGCATAATACAAGCAGGGATACAATCCGTCAGGTTGAGGCTTTATATTCTCGGTTATGCCTCTGTACTTTTTATGTAATGTATGGTATCATGGAGATATGAGGAGCACCTGGTCGCGACGAGCTTTTCTGAAGCTGCTGCTCAGCACATTGGCTGCTGGCTGTGCGGCACACACCGACGAACCGGGAGCGCGGTCGGTTCGTGCGCCGGATGCTGGAGTTTCTGCGTTGCCTCCTGCTACCCCACCGCCTTCCTCTTTGTCCTCGTCTACTCCCACCCCGCTACCCTCGTCGGACGGCACAGCGGTTGCCTTTCTCTCTGCCTGGACATCGGGCGACTATGTGACGATGTACGACCTGCTGTGCCAGGCGGACCGCAACACGATTCCCTTCGAGGCCTTTCGAGAGCGCTACCTCAAAGCACAGACAGAGGCGACTGTGACTGCCATTCAGAATGAGCTGCGCGCAGTCCTGACTCAGGGGAGCAGTGCCAGCGCCAGCTTTCGCACTGTGTGGCAGACTAACCTGTTCGGTCCGCTGAGTTTCGACAATGTGCTGCCGATGGTGTGGGAGGAAGGGCGCTGGGCGGTGGACTGGTCCTCTACGTTGGTGTTGCCAGCGCTGGGCGATGACCTGACGCTGGTGTTGCTCAACCGGTCTGCGACGCGCGGCAACATCTATGATCGCAATGGCCTGGGATTGGCGGTTCAGGGCAAAATGGTGGAAATCGGTGTGGTGCCCGGCAGGTTGCCCGACGATCCCAGCAATGTGATCGCGCAACTGAGTGTCATTACTGGCGTCACCCCACAGACGATTCGCAAGAAGATCGAGGCAGCGCGACCTGAATGGTTCGTCTCGATCGCCCATGTGAGGCCGGAAGTGAGCATCAACAACGATGATCTGCTGCGCCAGCTACCGGGTGTGGAACGTCGCGAGAGCACTGTTCGCGCTTATACCAATGGCAGTCTGGCGGCGCATTTGGTTGGCTATTTGGGCGCGATTATGGCTGAAGATCTGCCCACTTGGCGCGCGCGCGGCTACCGTGGTGACGAAATGGTGGGCCGCTCGGGTGTCGAAGGTTGGGGTGAGGCGATATTGGCTGGCAAACGTGGTGGCCGTCTGGTGACCCTGACGCGACAGAACCGGGAAGCGTCTTTGGTGGCAGAGGTGCCGCCGCGCCCTGGCGACAACATCTATCTCTCTATTGACAAGGGATTGCAAGCAGATGCCGAGAACATCTTAGGGCAGCGCCTGGGTGCCATTGTGGTGTTGGATGCCAACTCCGGTTTTGTGCTGGCGATGGCCAGCTATCCACGCTTCGACCCCAATCTCTTCGTCAGCGGCATCGATGCCGCGACGTGGGCTGCTCTCGGCAACGATCCCAATCGGCCATTTTTGGAGCGGGGTACTCAGGGTGTGTATCCACCTGGCTCAGTCTTCAAAGTGGTGACGATGATGGCAGGGATGGAGAAACTGGGCCTGACCCGTGACACCACTTATACCTGCCTGGGCACCTGGAACAAGCTGGGCAGCGCCTTTGTCAAAACGTGCTGGCTCAAATCAGGTCACGGCACAATTAATCTTCAGGACGGTCTGACCCAGTCGTGCGATGTGGTTTTCTACGAGATTGGCCTGGCATTGCACAACAGCGATCCTCAGATCCTCCCGGATATGGCTCGTGCATGCGGACTGGGCAAGCCTACCGGCATCACTGGCATTCAGGAGGTGACAGGGCTGGTGCCGGATCGCGCCTGGAAATTGAGCGAACGCGCTGAGAGCTGGTTCCCAGGTGACACGGTCAATCTCGCCATCGGCCAAGGTTTCCTGCTCACCACCCCTTTGCAAATCGCCAATCTGATGGCTGCCATCGCCAACGGTGGTCGCATCTATCGCCCCCAGCTTGTCCTGCGTATCGTGGAGCGCTCCGGCCAGGAACGCATTATGCAGCCAGAAGTGTTGGGCAGCCTGCCTGTCAGCGCGCAGAATCTGGTGGTCATCCGCGAGGCCTTGACGAACGTGACGCGGCCGCCGCGGGGCACGGCGCGCGAAGCTTTCGTTGGCGCCGGGTTCACCGCCGCAGGCAAGACTGGCACCGCGGAGAGCGGCCAGGAGAAACCCCACGCCTGGTTTGCCGGCTATGTGCCCGCCGAGTCGCCTCAGGTAGCCATTGCTGTGGTCCTTGAGCATGCCGGTGAGGGCGCCAAGGAAGCTGCTCCGCTCTTCCGCCAGATGGTAGAAGCTTATCTGGCGCGCCAAGGTGCCACCGCAGTGCGCTGAAGGATGTCAGGCACGAGGTGCATATGCATTTCGATATCTTCACCCTCTTCCCGGAAATGTTTCAGGGCGTCTTCGAGTGCAGCATCATCCAGCGCGCTCGCCAGGCTGGGCTGGTGAGCATTGCATTGCACAACATTCGCGATTACGCTCCGGGCAAGCATCGCGTAACGGACGATGTGCCCTATGGCGGAGGCGGCGGCATGGTGATGAAACCGGAGCCGATCTGGAACGCAGTGGAAGCCGTGCTGGGATATGATCCTACCGGTCGCAAGGACGTGCCCATCATTCTGTTGAGTCCTCAGGGGCGACTTTTCACCCATGCAGTGGCGCGCGAACTGGCTCAACAGCCACGCTTGCTGCTCATCTGTGGGCGCTATGAGGGTGTGGACGAGCGCGTGCGTCGCTATCTTGCCACAGATGAAATCTCCATCGGCGACTATGTCCTCTCCGGTGGAGAGATCCCGGCGATGGTGTTGGTGGACGCCATCGTGCGCTGGGCTCCTGGTGTGTTGGGTGATCCGGATGCTCCGCTGGACGATTCTCATGCCAGCGGCCTGCTGGAATATCCCCATTACACCCGGCCGGCGATCTATCGGGGGTTCGAGGTGCCCGCCGTGTTGCGCTCGGGCCACCATGCCGAAATCGCCCGGTGGCGACGTCAGGAGGCGCTGCGTCGCACCCACGAACGTCGTCCTGACCTGTTGGCGCACGCCCCACTCACTCAAGCGGATCGTGAGTTTCTGGCCCAACTGGAGCGCGAGGCAGCTGAAAGCGCTCAGACAGAGCTGTGAACAGCCATTGCCGCATTGGCACATCGGGTTGGATCTATCACCACTGGCGTGGGGTATTCTATCCCGATACCCTCGCGGGGAAAAACTGGTACAGCTATTATGCCGCTCACTTCGACACGGTCGAGATCAACTATTCCTTCTACCGGCTGCCTTCCGAAGCCGCTTTTGACCGCTGGCGTGTTCAGGCACCGCACGGCTTCTTGTATTCTCTCAAAGCGAATCGCTATCTGACCCACCTGAAACGCCTGAAGGATGTGGAAGTTCCTTTGGAGCGTTTCGTCTCTCGCGCACGTCGCCTGGGCGACAGATTGGGCGCCATCCTCTGGCAGTTGCCGCCACACTGGCCCGCTGATCCGGCTCGCCTGCACCGCTTTGCCGCGCTGTTGCCCACTGAGCTTCAGCATGCTTTTGAGTTTCGCGATCCGCGCTGGTTTACTCCGGCGGTGCGCGAAGTGCTGGAGCAATTTGGTCTGGGGTTCTGCATATTTCATATGCCAGGTATCACCTGTCCACTGTGGGTCACTGGTCGGACGATCTACCTGCGTTTCCACGGCACGGAGGCAGAATACTGCGGCCGCTACGGCGAAGAGGGTCTCACAATGTGGGCAGCTCGCATCCGCGAATGGCTTGCGGCCGGCCACTTCGTGTATGCCTACTTCAACAATGATGCGTGGGGACACGCCGTCCAAGATGCCCTGTTGCTGCGCCAGCTGGTAAGCGAGTGATTGCCGTCCCTGCTACTGTGCTGAGAGCCTGTTCCCCGGATGGCATCGAGAACGGCTTCCACTTTATCCTGCGCTTGCTGAGCGTCCCTAATAAGTGCCGGAGATGTCTCTTTTCGAACCCGTTGGCTCACCGGCTGATCGACTTGTGACGCAACACGCGGGCGCTCACGGCAGAGTCGCATTCTTCACGATGGGAAAGAGTATCACTTGGTACAGCTGGGGCACGTAATGGAAAGTCGCACGAACGCTCACCGGGAGGGGACGCGCTCCGATCGCAGTGATACTGGTGATTACCAGCGTTGTCTGATAGGTGCCATAGGTGATAGGACGTGTGGAGTTGAGCGTCAACGTTGCGGGTGCCGCGGCAGAGACGCTGCCAGAAGCTGCTTCCGCAATGGACAGCCAGCTCACCGGCGGCGTAATCGTAGCGGTCCACGTGATTGGTTGCGTGCTGGGGGTGGTGAGAGTAATCTGCTGTTGTGCTGGCACTGGCCCCTTGTCTGGGTCGGCCAGGAAGGTGGCCTGCATTGGGGTGGCACTCACCTTTACATGCGCGTTCAGCGTACGCCAAGCATTGATGCGCCCAACGCCAAAGTAGATATCCTTGCCCGGGCTGCCCAGATCGTCGGCTTTTGATTCGATCAGCGTGCGCACTTGCGCTGCCGAAAGGCCATTGTCCGCTGACCAGAGCAAGGCGGCCAGCCCGCTGACAAATGCGGTGGCCATCGAGGTGCCGCTGAGCTCTCCATAGGTGTCATTTGGCAGAGTGCTGTAGATGCTCATGCCTGGTGCTGCTACGTCCACATAAGGATGGTACTCGGAGAAGTAGGCACGGCCGTCGTTTGAATCGGTCGCTGCCACGGCGACCACGTTGTCGTAAGCGCCCGGGTACATCACTGGATTGATCAGTCCGTTGCAACCGCTTCCCCCCGTGGCACAATTGCCGGCTGCCGCTATCACCAACCGTCCAAGGCTCACTGCATAATCAACAGCCTCGCTCATAGTAGAGCTGTGCTGAGTACCCCCCAGGCTCAGGTTGATGATGCGGGCGCCTTCGTCCACCGCATATTTGATACCCTCCGCCAGATCGGAGTAGCTCCCCTGGCCATTATGATCGAGCACCTTCACCGGCAGCAAGCGAGCCGCCCACGCCACGCCCGCCACGCCGACGCCGTTGTTGGTACACGCGGCAGCGATGCCGGCCACATGCGTACCGTGGCCGTAGTCATCCTGCGGGTCGTCGTCGCCGTTCACAAAGTCTTTGCCGGGCAGCAGCTTGTTGGAGCAGGCAAAATCGGGGTGATCCCGATCGATGCCGCTGTCCACGATGGCAATGACGATGCCCGCGCCGCCTGTGGTGCTGGCGATGTCCCATGCTTTAGGCGCCTGAATCTTGGGGAGACCCCACTGCAATCCCCAACCCGGATCGTTGGGAATGGTGTCCATGGCGTAGACCAGATAATCGGGCTCGGCGTAGAGCACGTCGGCACGGGCACGCAGCCGGGCTACTGTCTCTAATTCCTCGCCTGGTGTCACTTCCACCTCGAGCACGTCCAGGCCAGAGATGGTTCCGCGAACGCGCAAGCCGTGCTGCGCCAGCTTGTCCTGCGCGGCAGCGAGGCCGCCCGTGGACGGCTTGAATTTGACCAGCACGCGGCCCGGCACGAATTTGTCGGCAGGTTTTGGCTTCGGACGCTCGTCTGGGGGACGTGCCATGGCAGCCCCGCCAAGCGCGCTGACGAACGCCACGATGAGCACCAGCGACACAGCGCGATGAACGATGCGCAACAGCAAGGCAAGACGATGAGCTCGCAGCATAATGCGAGCATTATATAGTGAAAAGGTGCCATATCAAAATGAAAAATGTCTGTCTACGGGTGTCTGGGATGGTTTGCGCTTGTCAATCTCATGGCTCTTTGGTATTGTTACGCCTCAGTCCAGGCTGAAACTTTGCAGTATGAACGGAGAGGTGTGCGATGATCATGGCATGGATTGAAACGCTGAATCCTATTTTGCAGGCGCTGTTGGCCACCTGTTTCACCTGGTTTCTGACCGCAGTAGGCGCCGGGTTGGTTTTCTTTTTTAAAGATGTGAACAAGCAGTTGCTCAACGGTATGTTGGGCTTTGCCGCCGGTGTCATGATAGCAGCGAGCTACTGGTCGCTGCTGGCGCCGGCGATTGCGCTCGCGGAGGAGGAAGGCTCTCTGCCTGCCTGGTTACCGGTGGCCCTTGGGTTTCTGGCGGGCGGTGGCTTCCTGTGGCTGGTGGATCGTCTGCTGCCGCACCTGCACCTGGGTTTCCCGCTCAGCGAGGCGGAAGGTATCAAGACGAGTTGGCAGCGCAGCATCCTGTTGGTGCTGGCGATCACGCTGCACAACTTCCCTGAAGGGCTGGCGGTTGGGGTGGCATTTGGCGCCTTAGCGAACAACATTGCGGGTGCATCATTGGCCGGCGCAGCAGCTTTGGCGCTCGGCATCGGCCTGCAGAACCTGCCCGAAGGGGCCGCCGTGTCGGTGCCGCTACGGCGTGAGGGAATGAGCCGTCTGAAAAGCTTCTGGTTCGGCCAGCTGTCGGCAGTGGTGGAACCCGTGGCCGGTGTGTTGGGGGCAGCTGCTGTGGTATTGGCGCGCCCTATCCTGCCTTATGCGCTGGCCTTCGCCGCCGGAGCGATGATCTATGTTGTGGTGGAGGAGCTCATTCCCGAGTCCCAGCTTGAACAAAGCACCCATTTTGCCACGGTGGGTACCATGGCAGGCTTTGCCGTGATGATGATTCTGGATGTTGCGTTGGGCTGAGCCCATGCGCCTACGGGAGCGCGGTGTAAACACGTTGCGTGTGAATCCTATGTGCTGTGAGGCGACGTCGCTGTTGGGGCGCATCAAAGGAGAACATGGAGGTGGCTGGTGAGCGAGGAGATAACGTTGTTCGAAAGCACAGAGCAGAAGAGTCGTCCAGACGTGAGCGCATTCCTGCAGCAGCTGGCCGAGCAGATGGCGGAAGGCCGGATCGTGTTACGCCAGGGACAAAAAGAGGTCGTGTTGCAGCTCCCTGCTACGCTAACTCTCGAGGTGCAGGTGGAAGATGAAGACAAAGGCACCCGAGGTATCCAGCGCAGTCTGGAGGTGGAGATCAAATGGTTTGGTTGACGAAGTCACCACGCTCGAGCAGATCTGCCCGACGCCCGGCGACATGGCCTGAAGTACCCTGTGATTTGTGGTGCCCGCTGTCACGCTGACTTCACTCGCCCGGTGTCAGTGCCATCGCATTGACGTACTGCTGCATGAAATCGGCATCCTGATCCAGGTTGATCTGCTCGGCGCGCGCCGCCAAGCGCTCGCCCCAGGCAAACCCCTCATCCGGCAAGAACATCGCCGCGCCCAGCCCGGCCCCATTGGGTATGGTTTCCACGACCTCGCGGCGCACTGGCGGTAGCATTCCAACACCTAAAACGGCCTCGATGTCCAGCTGAGCTCCAAACGAGCCGGTCAGGATGACGCGTTGCAGATCGGATGGACGGAGTCGCAGCTGCTTTAGGAGGATTTCCATCGCAGCACGCATCGCCCCCTTGGCCTTTTGCAGCTCGCGGACATCCTTCTGGGTGAAGCTCAACCGTCCATCAGGTGTAAGCAGTAGGCGGCGGCCGTTGCCATCTTGGACAATGCGATCAGCCAGCACGGGTGGATCACTGGCAAAGCGTCCATCCGCGCGCAACACCCCTGCCCGGCGCAACGTCCATACTATGCTGAGCAATCCGGAGCCGGTCAACCCGACAGGCTCTGCATCCCCAATGGTCTCGTAGGTGAGCTCGCCGTCTGTCAGGTGCACACCGATAATTGCGCCGTCCACGGCGCGGGTGCCACACGAAATGTTCACTCCTTCGAAAGCGGGGCCGGCAGCGGTCGAGGCAGTGAGGATGCGCTTGCCATCGGTGACCATCACTTCGCCGTTGGTGCCCAGGTCGATCGCGGCAATTGGCCCGGGCGGGTTATCGAAACCAAAGTAGGCCAGGCAGGCCAGCGTGTCTGTACCTACGAAGCCGCCGATCAACGGGGGCAAAGACACTCGCACGTGTTCCGGAAAGATGCCACCCATCAGCGGTCGAGCGTCGCGAATGGGCGACTTGTCATAGGGCTGGAAGGGCATCATCGCCAGCGTGTGCACCGGCAGCATGGCCAACAAATGATGCATTGCTACATTGCCTACGATAACTACCCGGTCGATCCGATCGTATACTTTCGGCGCCAGCTTCAGCGCATCGACTGCCTGGTTGATCGAGGCCAACGCCAGGTTATGCAAGCGCTCTGCGTTCTGGGGATTGCGCAACACAGCGGCCAGGCGCGAGATCACATCGCCGCCGAAGACGGTCTGCTGGTTGAGCGTGGCCGCGCCGGCGCACACCTCGCCATTGTCCAGCATCGTGAGAAATGCAGCCACGGTGGTCGACCCCAGATCGATTGCCAGGCCCAGCGGCACGTCGGTGTCGCGCTTATAGCGGTTGCTGGAACGGAAGCTCTTATTGGAGTAGACTACGATCGGCGCCAAGGTCACCCGTGTGTCCTCGTATACGCGCGCCCGGCAGGCCAGTCGGTAATGCAGCGCGCGTTCTCCTGGCGTGAGATGTTTCAGCTCGATCTCATCGAGAGTGCTGAGGCCACCCTCAGCCAGCACCTTGCATTTACCACAGGTGCCACGTCCGGCGCATGGCTGCTCGAGCGGCAAGCCTGCTGCGATGATCACATCGCCCAAGAGGCTGCCCAGCGCAGCGGGCAGCGCGCGCACCTCTTCCCCGTAGATCACTGTGACCATTGGCATCGCAAGAACACCCTCTTTGATCGATACGTCTAACTCTGTTTTGGGGACGCCCATAACGCGCGTCGCTGCACACCCTCATTCGCCGGACGCATGGAACTGTTCCTGGGTGATCTCACCGCCCGGCGGCACTACCACAAATTCTCCATCCGCCTGATCAAGTGCTGTAGCGACCTCGATCAGCCGTCGCACATAGCGATCGGAACCCATGATCTCCTCGTAGCGCATCCCCCAGCGCTTGCAAAAGTTGGCAATCTGTTCCACGCGCGGGCGATATTTTTCCAGTTCTGCTTGCGTGTGCGCCACGAACACCAGTCGTCGATAGTTGCGGTACATCTGATCTATCAGCCACTCTGCCGTCTCCGGGCCATACTGGGCTGCATACGTTTCATACGTGGTCAGTGGATCGGCGCCGTAGCGGGCATCGCTCATGCCGGTGTGGTTGAGTCGCGCGACATCTGCCTCCAGCCATCCCCGTCCCAAGTAATAGGTGCCCGGCTCCTTGCGAAATTCTTCCAGATAGGCCTGGCGCGAGCCCAGCATAATGGCAATGCAATCATCCACTCGTGGCACAAGCAGCACATGCTTGCCTGCTCTGAGGCCGAGCAGCCCGTTGCCACACAAGCCGTAAGCCAGCACGATCAAGCTGGGCTGTTCAATGCTATCAATAGCCTCCTGCAGGGTGCGCTGCATCTGTTTAGGGGTTACGTGCAGTGCCATGTCGAAGAACTGCAGCTGGCTGGCCAGGCCTTGTGGGAGCAGCTCCTGCAGCATATCCTGAAACACTGTGCAAGCCAGCACCACGACCGGGAGTTTGTCTTGTTCTGTAACTTGATCCCCCATCTTCGCATCCCAACCGGTTGTCTGGAATATGTGGTAAGACCTGTATTATCAGCTAAAGTGGCTTTTTCGCTACTTGAGTAGTGGCCGCATGTGTCCTGGCTAGCGTGGGCGCATCTGATAGTTAGGGGCTTCTTTGGTGATGAATACCCCGTGCGGATGACTTTCGATCAAGCCTGCCTGGGTGATGCGCACGAAACGAGCCTTCTCGCGCAGCTCTTGGAGATTTGCTGCACCCACATAGCCCATGCCCGAACGCAGACCACCCATCAGCTGGAACATATACTCTGCCAGCGGGCCCTTATACGACACTTGTCCTTCGACCCCCTCTGGCACCAGCTTGCCGGCGGTGTCCAGCTGGCCGCGTTCTACCGAATCTTGGGCGGAGAGGTAGCGGTCGCGTCCATATCCCTTCATCGCTGCCTGGGAGCCCATACCGCGGTAGACTTTGTAGCGTCTTCCTTCCCACATCACGATCTCGCCCGGCGACTCATCCAGCCCGGCCAAGAGGGAGCCAAGCATTACGGCGCTGGCGCCGGCGGCCAGTGCTTTGACAATGTCGCCTGAATATTCGATGCCGCCGTCTGCGACCAGAGGCACTCCATGCGGCATTGCCGCCCGCGCGCATTCGGCAATTGCAGTGATTTGGGGCACCCCCACGCCGGCGATCACGCGGGTGGTGCAGATGGAGCCTGCTCCAACCCCAACCTTGATGCAGTCGGCGCCAGCTTCGATCAAGGCTTCCGTGCCTTCTGCGGTCACCACGTTGCCCGCCAGCACAGGCAGGTGCGGGGCGATCATTTTGATGCGACGCACCGCGCGCAGCACTGCCTCGGCGTGGCCATGGGCGGTGTCCACGGCCACAGCGTCTACATCGGCGTCCAGGAGTGCCTCCAAACGATGTTCTAAGTCTTTTCCTACCCCTACCGCGGCAGCTACCAGCAGGCGGCCGCGGTCGTCCACCGCAGCATTAGGAAAATCTTGCTTCTTAAGGATATCCTTGTAGGTGATCAGGCCGCGCAAGTTGAAATGCTCATCCACCAGCGGCAATTTTTCGATGCGATACTTTTGCAGGATGCTCTTCGCTTCCTCCAGCGAGGTGCCAACCGGCGCGGTGATCAGCCCCTCGCTCGTCATGAACTCGCGCACGGGCGCATCCAGCTGCGTGGCAAAACGAATATCACGGTTGGTCAGGATGCCCACCAGGCGGCCGCGATCGGTGATCGGCACGCCAGAGATGTGGTAACGTGCCATGATCGCCTCTGCTTCGCCCAGCGTCGCGTCCGGTGGGAGGGTGATCGGGTCTACGATCATGCCCGACATAGAACGCTTGACCTTGTCCACCTCAGCCGCTTGGTCTTCCGGGCTCAGGTTGCGGTGGATCACACCCAATCCGCCCTGGCGCGCGAGAGCGATGGCCATACGCGATTCGGTCACCGTGTCCATCGCCGCCGACAAGACCGGGATGTTCAACTGAAGGCGCTCGTGCAGCCGAGTGCGCAGGTCAACCTCTGCGGGTAACACCTCGGTGTAATCAGGGACCAACAAAACATCGTCAAATGTCAGCGCTTCCGGCCCCAACAGATCAACAAACTGCATACCTTTTATCTCCTCTGCAGAACACAGAATTTGTTATGCTCACCCTGATGTCCTGTATCTCAACACAGTAGATTATCTTGCACGCGACTTTACATCGATTCGGGCGCTGAGACGCCGATCAGGCGCAACGTGTTGGCCAATACAATCTTGGCAGCCTGCACCAGTTTCATGCGGGCGCGCCCGATCTCAGCGTGTCCAGCATCTTCCGAGACAACGCGACACTCTTTGTAAAAAGCGTGGAACGCAGTTGCCAGCTCTTGCGCGTAGTGCGTCAGATGGTGTGGGCTGAGCGACTCGGCGCACAAGGCGACCGTCTCGGGCAAGCGCACCATCTGGCGAATGAGCGCCTGCTCAGCAGGATGGATTAGCAAGCTGACGTCGCCTCCTTCCGGCGAGAAGCCGCGTTCCCGGGCGTAGCGGAAGATGCTGGCGATGCGTGCGTGGCCGTACTGGACGTAGTACACCGGATTCTCGTTGGACTGTTGCACGGCCAAGGTCAGGTCGAGCTCCATCTGACTCTCGGCGGCGCGCGTCAGCAGCATGAAGCGCGTTGCGTCGGCGCCAATCTCCTCCACGACCTCGCGCAGCGTGATGATCTCACCCGTGCGTTTGCCCATGCGGACCAGCTCACCGCCGCGCTTGAGTGTCACCAGTTGATAGAGTATAACCGTGATGCGATTAGGGTCGAGTCCCAGCGCGCGGGTGACCGCTTTCATGCGCGGCACATGTCCCTGATGATCAGCGCCCCAAACATAGATCGCCCAGTCAAATCCGCGCGTGACGAGCTTGTCCCATACGTAGGCGATGTCAGAAGCAAAGTAAGTCGGCCGGCCATCGGAGCGCACCACCACGTTATCTTTGTCCTGCATACTCCTGACGAGGGCCTCTGTCTGCTGTTCCTCAGTTGCTTGGTGGTCTCCGCCTGAGGATGTGTGGGGCGTCTCGGTGAACCACACGGCTCCATCACGATGCACCAGCCAGCCACCCGCGCTCAGTCGATTGAAGACGAGGCCATAGATGCCATCCTCATAGAGGCTGCGCTCCGATTTCCAGCTGTCGAAGTGGATGCCCAACGCTGCTGCATCGGCCTGGATGCTCGCCAGCATGCGCTTCAGCCCTTCTTCGCGCAATGCAGTCAGAGCCTGACCTCGTTCCATAGTTAGGAAGCGTTCGCCGTATTCTTGGGCCAGCTGGTGGCCCATCTCCACCAGGTAATTGCCGGGATACCCACCCTCCGGCAACGGCTCATCGCATCCCAGCGCTTGTGCGTAACGCGCATAAAGGCTGGCAGCGAAGAGCTCCACCTGTGTGCCTGTGTCGTTGATGTAATATTCGCGATGCACGCGCCAACCCGCTGCAGCCAGCACATTGGCCAGAGCGTCGCCCAGGACAGCATTGCGTCCCGAGCCGATCGTAAGCGGTCCGGTGGGGTTGGCGCTGATGTATTCCACCTGCACTGAGCGCCCTTTGCCCAGATCTAAGTGCCCAAAGCGTTCTCCTTCTGCGAGGATGACCTCCACCTGCTGGGTCAGCCATTGCGGCGACAGGGTGATGTTGATGAAGCCGGGGTGCGCTGCCTCCACCTTGCCAATGAAGGGTGCGGGTGGCATGTGTGCCACAACCCGCTCTGCGATGGCGATCGGGGCCATACGCGCGACACGCGCCAGAGTCATGCAGACGGGACTGGCATAGTCGCCAAAAGCTTCGTCTCGAGCGCGCGTGACGGGCACCTCCGGAAGCCCAAAGGCGGGCAACTCTCCTTTCTTCTGTGCTCTACGGATAGCTTCTGCGATCAACTGAGCGATGTCATCACGAACCATGAACACCTCAACGCATGGATCCAAGGAACAGTTTGCTGTAATTTCTGGTTTCTCAACGCCTTGGAGTTTCTTTTCGCAGCCTTGCGGTCGCCGCGAAGGCTGGGCCCTGTCATTTCATACTCCCAGTCCCCTGAGCAGGACGCCCACACCGTATGCCACGCTGGCTGCCAAGCCGCCAACTACAAGCATTTCCAGACCGCTGCGCAGTGAGTTCAGATGGGTGACAAATACTTTAGCCGCACCCAGGCCAAACAGTGCCAATGCTGACAGTCCTGCAGCCACCGGGAATCGCACCTCCGTAGGGATGGCAACCACCAATCCGGCCAGATAGATTAGCAACGGCACGGCACCAGCCAACACGAAAGCGCCAAAAGTCGCTAATGCGCTGTAGAAGGGTTTGCGTTCGTCCGGCAGCAATCCCAGCTCTTCCACCATCATTGCTTTGACCCATAGCTCTGGGTCCCGCGTTTTGATTTCCACCAGGCGCTGCGCGTCCTCTTGTGTGTATCCCTGTTGCAAGTAGATTTCATAGAGCTCAGCGCGCTCTGCCTCGGGCATATGCTCAACTTCCCAGCGCTCACGCGCCAGCTCGCGCTCGTAGTATTCCCGTTCCGCGCGAGCGGACAGGTAGGCACCGGTTGCCATCGAGAAGCCATCGGCGAACAGGTTTGCCAGGCCGAGGATCAAGAGGACGTGGACGCCCAATTGGGCACCCGCCACACCACTCACCACGGCAAAGGTGGTTACAATACCATCCAGGCCGCCATAAACCATGTCCCCGATGTAAGCGTGGCCGGCGCCACCATGCTCCTCGATGTGTTCCCGTCGCGCCGTGCGAACGATGCGCTCCAGGGTATGTGCTTCGCGCGCTGCCTCGAGATCGCGTTTGGCGAATGCGCGGCGCGCGTCTTCGACACGTTTCGACAGGCTCACCGCGGTACCATCTCCAGCCAGTTTGTGCCCACTTCGATATCCACTTTGAGTGGCACGGCCAGCTGGAACGCACCACTCATTACCTCACGCACCAGAGGGATGGCTGTGTCGACCTCGTCGTCGGGCACCTCCAGCACCAGTTCATCATGCACTTGGAGCACCATGCGTGCCTGCATAGCACGCTCCTGAAGCGCTCGATGCAGCCGGATCATGGCAATTTTGATGATGTCCGCGGCCGTGCCCTGAATAGGCATATTGATTGCCTCGCGTTCGGCACGTGCACGATCGGGGCCGCGCATCTTGGCCAATCCGGGGAAGTAACGACGGCGGCCCAGCAGGGTTTGCACGTAACCTTGTTCCGCTGCCAGACGCTTGGTCTGCTCAATGTAACGCAACACTCCAGGGTACTTCTCGAAATAAGTTTTAATGAACTTGCTTGCTTCCTGCTGGCTCATACCGGTTTGCTGGGCCAGTCCGAAAGGCCCCTGCCCATAGCTGAGGCCAAAGTTGACGCTTTTGGCGATGCGACGTTGTTCCTTGGTCACTTCTGAGATGGGAATGCCTAACACAGCAGCCGCCGTGGCAGCGTGGATGTCCTCATCCCGCATGAAAGCGCTCAGCAAGCCAGAGTCTTGCGATACGTGCGCCATCACGCGCAGTTCCACCTGAGAGTAGTCCGCGGCCAGCAATTGCCAGCCCGGTTCGGCGACAAACGCTCGGCGCACTTCTCGGCCCACTTCAGTGCGGATGGGGATGTTCTGCAAGTTGGGATTGCTGCTGGAAATGCGTCCGGTGACAGTGCTGGTCTGGTTAAAGGAGGTGTGCACCCGCCCGGTGCGCGGGTTGATCAGCTGGGGGAGCGCATCCACGTAGGTGCTCTTCAGCTTGGTCAGCTGGCGTTGTTCCAGGATCAGCTCGATGACGGGATGATGACCGCGTAGTGACTCCAACACGTCGGCAGCTGTCGAGTAATAACCGCTTTGGTTCTTACGCAGGCCTGTGGTGGGCAAGTTGAGCTTGATGAACAGTGCATCTGAGAGCTGCTGAGTCGAGTTGACATTGAAACGATAGCCCACCCATTCGTAGATCTGTTCCTCAATAGCCTGCAGGCGCGCATCAAGGTCACGTGACATCTGGCGCAACACCTCGACGTCCAACCGCACGCCAGCGCGTTCCATAGCCACGAGCACGGGCACCAGCGGCATCTCCACCTCGCAAAAGAGGGACTCCTGACCACGCTGGCGCAGGTCACTCTGCAGGCCATCCACCAGGCGGCGCGTCATGTCCACGTCAGCACAGGCATATGCCGCAGCGCGCTCCAGCGGCACCTGGTCCATGGTGATTTGCTTGCGGCCACTGCCAATGAGGTCGGTGATCTCGGTCATATCGATGCCCAGACGGTTCCAGGCAAGATTCTTCAGCCCTAGCGTCCCGGCAGGATCGAGCAACCAGGCGGCGACCATCGTATCAAACAGCTGGCCGTGCGTTTCTACACCGTGTTGCGCCAGGACAGTGATGTCATATTTAGCGTTGTGGGCGATCTTGGGCAACCGCTCGTTGGTGAACAGAGGGCGCAAGATATGCAGCACATCCTCTTTGGGTAAGCGCACAGTTGGTGAGGCGAGCGGCACATAGCTGGCATGGCCTGGGCCGTCAGTCAACGCGATACCCACCAGGTCGGCGGTGATGGCGTCGGTGGAAGTGGTCTCCACGTCAAAGGTCAAGTTCTCTGCTTTTTTTAGCCGGTCGGCCAGCGTGGAAAGCTCAGTGAGCGAGGTGATGACATGGTACTGGGGCTTTTCGGCCACGCGTGGCGGTGTGGGCGCTGGTGCTTCGGCCATCCCGGGGGTGGTACCTTCAAACATGCCCAGCTGCACGCCAGCGGGTGAGACAACCGACGTTGCAGCGCGCGCGGGGCGGCCAGGAATACGATTAAGCAGGCTGCGAAACTCCAGCTCTTGGAACAGGCGCAGCACTTCGTTGACGTCAAAATCGCGCGTGTGGCAGGTTTCTAAGTCGAGGCGGACACCCGGTACATCGGTTTTGATGCGTGCCAGCGCGCGCGAAAGAAAGGCCAAGTCGCGCCCGGCTTCCAGCTTGGCGCGTTGGCCGGGTGGCAGCTCATCGAGGTGGGCATACAGCTCCTCGAGCGTACCATACTTCTGAATCAGCTGGATGCCTGTTTTCTCGCCAATGCCCTTAACGCCTGGGATGTTGTCGCTGAGATCACCCACCAATCCCTTCAATTCGATTAGTTGGGCTGGGGAGAGTCCATAACGCGCCCGCAACTCAGCTTCATCGTACAGCTTGCGTTCACCGAAGGTCCTGCCCGAAATAAGCACTTTGACGTGGGGGTCAATCAGCTGAAAGGCGTCGCGATCGCCGGTGACAATGATGGTTTCGATGCCCCGTGCCGCCGCCTGCTTGGCGAGTGTTCCCAATACATCGTCTGCCTCGTAGTTTTCGGCGGTGAAGACAGGGATGTTGAATGCACGCACCAGCTGTTCGACGCGTTGCATCTGCGAAGTCATATCCTCTGGCATCTTTTCGCGGGTTGCCTTGTACGCAGCATATTGGTTGTGCCGAAAGGAGGGTCCAACGTCAAAAGCCACTGCCAGGTACTCGGGGTTGTATTCTTCCCACAAACTGAGCAGCATTAGCGCGAAGCCGTACACGGCGTGGGTCGGCTCGCCGGCACGCGTGTGCATGTTCGTGTTCGACAGGGCAAAGTAGGCACGGTAAGCCAGCGCGTGCCCGTCGATCAATGCCAGGACAGGCGGCCGCTCTACGCGTGTATCCGCCATTTTCTCTCCCATGGCTTTTCCCCTTTCCACATCTGCCCTGCGAGATATACAAAAATTGTACCGCTGCGAGATGTGAAAGTCAATGCATTGGCTTATACAAAGTCGGGGCGTAGTGGTATGGTGTCATTCAATAGACTGTGCGTTTTTGCCCAAGCTGTATTGCACAGCGTGACTCATCGGCCTTGCAAGTGTTCCTATGTAACGAGTTGATTCCTTTGCTGGTCTGTCTAAAGGATGTTATACTCCTGGCCTCATAAATCTGATACAGGCTAAAATTTTCCCTTATCTGCGGGAGGTTGGAATGGCATCTGAGAAAGGTTATCGAATGGTGGTGCTGGTGAAACAGGTGCCAGATACCCGCCATCTGAGCGGCGAGGTGATGAAACCGGATGGGACGGTCAACCGCGCCGCACTACCCGCCATTTTCAATCCGGAGGATCTCAATGCGTTAGAGATGGCCCTCCAGGTGCGCGAAGAGAAGGGGGGACACATTACTGTCATTACGATGGGGCCTCCTTCGGCGGCGGAGGTGTTGCGTGACGCGCTGTATCGCGGTGCCGATCAGGTTATCCTGCTCACTGATCGACGCTTCGCCGGTTCCGACACTCTGGCCACTTCTTATGCGTTGTCCTGTGCTATCAGGAAGCTGGGCCCCGTAGACCTGGTGTTCTGTGGTCGGCAAGCGATTGACGGCGACACCGCGCAAGTGGGCCCTCAGACGGCTGAGAAGCTAGGTATTCCCCAGATCACTTATGCCGAACGCATTGTGCAGCTGGAAGGGGATGAGATCGTGGTCATGCGTGCGTTGGAACGGGGCAGGGAGATGATCAAATGTTGCCTGCCGTGTTTGTTGACTGTGGTAGCATCAGCCAACCGACCTCGCCCTCCTTCGGTGCGCAGGTGGATCGAATACAAGTTGGCTGCGGCGCCGCACGAATATCCTGCTCTGCTGCAAAAATGGCCAGAGTTTGAAAATGAAACCCAGTTAGATACCTTCCTGCGCGCGCGAGGTCTGCGCATCCCCGTCTGGACGGTGGATGAAATCGGTGCCGACCCGGACAAAGTTGGTCTGGCCGGCTCACCTACCCAGGTGTACAAAATCAACATGGTGGTGCTGGAGAAGGCAGAGACCAAGGAGATTCCGCCCACACGCGAAGGCATTGTCGCGCTGGTGCAGGAGCTGGTGCAAGAGTACATCATCGGGTGAGTTGTGGGGTATCGCTGACCTAACACCAAACGAGATTATGCTGGTGTAGATTCCGGCACAGCATTGTTTTCTCTAGGGAGTTCCTATGATCGACGGACGCGATGTGTGGGTATTCGTAGAACAACAGGAAGGCAAACTTGCCGATGTAAGCTTAGAACTGCTGGGGAAGGCCAGCGAGCTAGCACACACCTTGGGTAGCCGTGTGGGTGGTGTGTTGTGTGGTTATCAGGTGGAGGCTCAGGCACAGCAACTCGTTGCGTTCGGAGCAGATTTCGTGCTCTGGGCGGACCATCCTGAGCTGGAACACTATCGAACTCTGCCCTATGCTCATGTGCTCAGCCAGCTGATCCGTGAGCGCAATCCTTATATTGTGCTTATTGGCGCTACACCGCTGGGACGCGATCTGGCGCCGCGCGTGGCGAGTGCAGTGCGTGCCGGTCTCACGGCAGATTGTACCGATTTGCAAATTGGAGATTATCATTCTCGAAGGGACGAGAAAACTTACAAGGATTTGCTCTTCCAGATCCGTCCTGCGTTCGGTGGCAATCTGATCGCCACGATTGTCAATCCCCTGATGCATCCCCAGATGGCCACAGTGCGTGAAGGGGTTTTTCGTAAGCCGCAGCCAGACGCCACACGGCAGGGCACTATCGAGCGCATCCATCCTGCTTTTGAGGGAAAGGAGCTGGTGTTACAGGTGCTCAGCCGCGAGTCGCGCGAGTCGAGTGTCAACTTGAAGGATGCGCCGGTGATCGTTGCCGGAGGTGCCGGCATGGGTAGCAAGGAGAACTTCCAGCTGCTGCACGATCTAGCCAATCTGCTGGGCGGCGAGGTGGGTGCTTCGCGCGCTGCCGTGGATGCCGGTTTCATCTCGCGCGAACATCAGGTGGGGCAGACGGGCACCACCGTGCGCCCACGCCTCTACATCGCTGCTGGCATTTCAGGCGCAGTACAGCATCGCGCTGGCATGAGCGAGTCGAATAAGATCATCGCCATCAATACCGACCCCAATGCACCGATTATGCAGATCGCTCATTACAAGATCATCGGCGATGTTACCGAGGTGATCCCGCTTATGATCAAAGCTTTGCGTGAGAAGACTCGTTAATGGTCTCGTTTGCCGTGAGAGATTTTTGTGTTTTCTCCGCCGGGGGCGAAAGACGTCTTACTTCGTTGTCAGGCCAATTTCGGGAATCCGATAGAAGCGCACTCGACATGGTTCGCCTTAGGAACTAGGGGAAAGTGAAAAGATGGAAGGGGAAAGGCCCACTGGCGTGACCATCATGGTTATCCTGTCCGTGATTGCAGGCGTTATCGGTGTCATCGGCGGGATCAGCCTGCTGGCGTTGGGTGCGCTTGGTGCAGGTATCGGTGCGCTAGGCGCTGGTATGGGCGTTCTTGCATTGGGCTTTTTCACCCTGGTGATCGGCGCGGGGCAGATTGTTTTTGCCCTTGCGGCATGGTCGCTCAAATCGTGGGCATGGGCGTTGGGCGTGATCGTCCTGGTCGGCAACATATGCCTGTCTATCATCTCTGGCGCACTATATGGTGGTTGGGGCTCTCGAGTCGTTTCAATTGTGGTTGCTGCCGTTGTGCTCTACTATCTGAACACGAGACGTGTGAAAGAGGTATTGAGGAGGGCATAAGACTTGATCGGCGATGGCATCCTTGTGCTCGACGGGGCAAGCTACTTTGGGATGTTGGACATCTGACATAGGGCACTTGTGAATGTAAACTTACAGGGAGTACACGTATGACCGATAACTTCTTCCTGGACAATCCCGACCTGCAGTTCTACCTCGAACATGCTGACCTGCATGAGATCGTTGAGCTGAAGGAGAAGGGTTACAGCTATCGTGCACGTTATCCGCAGGCGCCGCGCAACTATCGGGATGCTATGGACAATTACCGCATCCTGCTGGAAGTGCTGGGCGAGATTTGTGCCAATGTTGTGGCGCCACGCGCTGCCGAAGCAGATAAGGAGGGTGCTCAGTTGCGCGACGGTAAGGTGGAGTATGCCGCTGCAACGCGTGAAGCACTTCAGGCTCTCAGACAGGCAGAACTGATGGGTGTCATGCTCCCTTGGGAGTATGGTGGGTTGAACGTCCCAGGGACGATCTACCAGATGATGGTCGAAATTCTCTCGCGCGCTGAGGCGGGTTTGATGACCATCTTCGGGTTGCAGGAAATTGCCTCCACGATTGCCGAGTTCGGCAGTGAGGATATGAAGACGCGTATCCTGCCACGCTTTGCGCGCGGTGAGGTGAGCGGTGCCATGGTGCTCACCGAACCCGACGCGGGATCAGATCTGGGATCGGCGCAGACCCGTGCGACGTGGGACGAGGCTGCAGGCGTGTGGCGCATCAACGGAGTCAAGCGTTTCATTACCAACGGTTGTGCGGATGTGCTGGTAGTGCTGGCACGCAGCGAGGAAGGTAGCACCGACGCGCGTGGCCTGTCCCTCTTCCTGGTCGAGCGCGACGAAACCGTGAAGGTGCGTCGTATTGAGGACAAGATGGGGTTGCACGCCTCCCCCACGTGTGAGCTGCAGTTCGACAACACGCCGGCGCAGTTGATTGGCAAGCAGCGTTTTGGCCTGATCCGCTACGCTATGGCAATGATGAACGGTGCACGGCTGGCCGTGGCGGCACAGGCGGTCGGCGTCGCCGAAGCGGCTTATCGTGAGGCATATAAGTATGCACACGAGCGGGTGCAGTTTGGAGTGCCCATTGCTCACCTGCCCGCTGTCTACCGCATGTTGCTGAATATGCGCGCCGAGATCGAAGCGGCGCGCAGCCTGGTCTATCATACCAGTTATTGGGTGGACCTTGCTAAGGCGTACGAGCAGTACCTTGCTGAGACAGAGAACCCCGACAAGAGCGTGCGTCAGCGCCAGAAGGATGCCGCGCGACTGGCCGAGGCGCTGACTCCATTGGCCAAATATTACGCCACCGAGATGGGCAATCGCGTCTGTTACCAGGCGATCCAGGTACACGGTGGCGTCGGCTATATGCACGACTTCAATGTCGAACGCCACTTCCGCGACATTCGCGTCACCAGTATCTACGAAGGCACTAGTCAGCTGCAAATTGTCGCTGCTATCGGCAAGCTGCTGGCGCATGGTCTGGACGACCTGCTAGACAACTGGGCAGACCTGGACTATGGGCCCCAGCTGGAGTCGCTGAAGGATTCGCTGGAGGAGATCACTGCTCAGCTGAAGCAGTGCGAAGACCATCTGCGCGAAAAAGAGCGCGCTGTCATCGATTACTATGCCAGTGATCTGGTCGATCTGGCAGTGTACACAATCAACAGCTGGTTGCTGTTGCAGGACGCCTGTCACTCGGAGGAGAAAGCCGACATTGCGCGCGTCTACATGGCCGAGGTATTACCCAAAGCGCGCGTCCACGCTGCCGCGATAATGACAGCCGATGAGACCCCACTTCAGCTGCACGAACGCTTCCTGGCAACACAGGTGTGAGAGCATCCAATGGCATCATCCAGCGCCGTGAGAGTGTGATTCTCCCTCTCTGCGCACTGGTCGAATAACGCACTCTAATGCTGCATTCAGCGGGGAGACAGGATATCTCTCCGCCGTGCAAACGGAAGCTATGGGCAGTGCAACGTCAGAACATGCTGCTAGGTTGAGAGCGCGACTCAATCAGGACACAACACCCTAGATTGACTTCTAGGCGTCCCTCGTGTGTTGTGTGACTATGCTGTTTCGGTGAGCTGGGTCCCTCGAGGCTGCCGATCTCACACCCGGCGGCCGCCCCTGAGGCTGTCTTGTAGTGTCTGCAGTTCGTCCCATTTCCCGGCAGCTGCCAGTGCAGCCTGCTGCGGCCACGTGCTGGGATCGGCGATGCGCAGATTGGCAGCCAGCATGATCTCGCGCAGCTGTTCCACGTCAGTCGCGGCCAGTTGGGCAAAGGTGGTGATACCGTGAGACTGCAATATGGCCGCGATCTTGGGGCCGATGCCCTCGATCACTTTTAGATCATCCGAGGGTGCAGGCTCGGTCTGCGCTGCCGGTGCCACTGCCTCTGCCAGCTGTTCGGTCTCCGGTGCAGGCATTGCCGGCTCAACGCTCTTCTCGGCCTCTGCGGCGGGTGCCACTTCAACTTCCTCTGTCCATCCCACAGGCTCGGCAGCCGGCGCCGCTATGTGTGCTTCGCGCTCAGCTTCACTCACCAGTGGCTGTACCGATGGAGGAGCCTCGACAGGAGCCTGCTCAGCACTCCACTTGGGAGTCGGCGGTGGCTGATATGACGCCTCCGGCTCAACCGGACGGCGAGTCAACCACCACCACAAGAGCAGGATAATGATTACTGCGATGACGATGATAACAACTGTAAGCATAACCTTCCTCCTTTTCTCTTCGCCGTCAAGCCAGCTCGGAGGTGCAATAGGCACAACGCTTAGCGTTGAGCGGGATCTGGGATAGACAGTATGGACATTCGCGGGTGACCGGCGCAGGCGGCTCAGACTGGCGTTTTAGCTGGTTGACCGACCGGATGACCAGAAACAGAACAAAAGCGACGATCACAAAATTGATGATAGTGTTGATGAACAGCCCAATGTTGACCGTCACAGCGCCAGCGGCCTGAGCTTCCGCCAACGAGGCATAGGGTGGTGGTGTCTTGCCCGCCTGGAGCAGGATGAAAAGGTTGGAGAAGTCCACACGCCCTAACAACAAGCCGATGGGTGGCATGAGAACGTCGTTGACCAGCGAGTTGACAATTGTGCCAAAGGCGACGCCAATGATGATCCCAACCGCCATATCGAGCACGTTGCCACGTAGAGCAAATTCTTTGAATTCCTTAAGCATTGGCTGACCTCCTTATCAGATTCTGCACCACCCTCCTCGGTGCGCGTTACAGTTTTGGGGAAGAAAGGTATCACGAGCTGCTTAAATTATCGTGGTACGACCCATCTCTTCTGTTATGTGATTGAGACTGCTAAAAGTTGAATTAGCTACCATAGTTATTATATGGCAAATTGTCATGGTGTGCCACTTTGCTTGCCCCGTTTAACAGGGTACTTGGCGGCGAATTGCAATTGCGACCGACAAAATGCCACAAGAATGCTCGAGGGTGGAGATTTGGCGCGGAAAAAAACAAGTCGGCTATGGGTGACAGGCAGAGCTGGCCTTGCCACAGACCACGAATCTCATCGTCCGTGCCACACACTCTGTCGCGCCTTAGTTGACAACTACCAGCACGGCGTGCCGAATCACTTTAGGATAATAGGTGAAGGTCACATCGAAGTCGCCCCGTTCCCCTGACGCTAATGTCGCAGGGCTGGGGTAACCGAATCCCACGTTGACCACCCCGCCCCCACGATCGTAGAGAATGACCACCACACGCGCCCGTTCGATGCGGCGTGTGCTCTTGTTCTCTACTACACCAGCAATGTGGTAGAGGCCAACATCATCTTCGAAGCGGCGGGAGCTGACCACACGGAGCGCTGGTGTGCTTCTAGCGTGTATGCCCCCATCAGCACGGGCGGTAGCGCGTAAGCTGTAATATGCATCTGGAGCTGGTTGCTCTGCCTTCAGGACAAAAGGGGAACACTCCCCCGGTGCCAGGGCATCGAGCACAGCTTTGCCGCTGATCTCTTCCTGTCGCTCACCGTCCGCCCCGTAAAAAACAGCGTTTATCACGGGATCAATGACGTCCACGTTTGAGTCGTTGCGCACTTCGCCGACAATGTTGAGGTACCCATCTACTTCATCAATGTGGTCGGATGCACTGACGAGGCCAAGGATGATCGTGTCCGGCGGGAGCGGAGTGGGTGCTGGTGTCACGATTACAATGGCACGGGTGGGGGTAGGCAATGTCATCAGCATGCGATTGCCAATGCGTGCCATGACCGGTTGTGGTGGCGTGGTCACCTTCTGATCGGCCAGGAGCATCTCTTCATCGTGGATGAGCGCGACGACCCGATAGCGATAGATTGCCGCTGGGCGCAGATGAGTGTCAATATATGAAGTCTCCTTGGTTTCTGCCTTTAACACATACACTCCGAAGCCACTCCCCATATCGCTGTAGAGGCGATAGCCCTTTGCCTGCTGCACTGGCTCCCAGCTCAACTTCACGGCATCCACCGCAAGTGGTTGTGCTTGCACGGCATCCGCCGCACCATCGCTGACCATCGTATGGTTTGGGATCAGCATTGCTTGGGGCGACGCCATCGTTGTCGTTGTTGGCGTCGCCGTGGGCGTGGGTATCTTGGTGATGGTGGGCGAGGTCGTCGGTGTTGCCGCGGGCGAAGGGGTGTGGGTAGCTGTCGCCGTTG
>OGCI01000385.1_pt1 | contig 53855 bp, 66 predicted proteins | sample 1570021 | NCBI WGS metagenome assembly OGCI01 (sample SAMN06264664, study PRJEB24512) | hot springs metagenome | isolation source: Hot spring water | place: South Africa: Tshipise | collected 2015-06-21
AGATGAAATCCTGTTGGGCAAGATGTTAAAATACAAGACGAACCATTCCAACTAAAATTCTGCTCACATTTAATACAAGAGTTATTATAAAGATGAAATCCTGTTGGGCAAGATGTTAAAATACAAGACGAACCATTCCAACTAAAATTCTGCTTACATTTAATACATAAATCTCCCTGCCAAGGACAACTCTTTTGGATATTCGTTGCATTAGAAGGTAGTGTTGAAACACAAATACCTCCTACAGGAGTACATGTATCTGTTTGCCCTCCCAACTCACAAATACCAGTTTCTTCCCTACATAAAGTTCCCCCATGACATCTTTCTTCAGTTCCCCAGGTTAAACACGAATTTGAAGAATTATAATATCCGCATGTTTTTTTAGTTGTTCTAGTAACACAAACTGCTTGTCCAACGAAATTACATTGATCTAAACAAAATCCTTTGTTAATATTAAAATTATAAAAAGCGCTATTATTTAAGTTATCCATAGAACTAATTAATCTCGCCTCAAGAGTACCATTCATAATTTTTACTCTTAAATCCTTACAAGTTAAGTTAAAAGAAACTCTTCTTTTCAATAAATTTCCTTCTTCTGTCATTCCAAAATCAAAAGTTCTTTTTATTTTCGTTCCATTAAACAAATTATAATTAATAGTTACATTAAGATTCCTTTTATTTTCTGATAAATCTAATCCATCTTTTTCTAAAAGAAATTCAAATGGTCCGCAATCTTTTTCACATTCACATTCATCTCTTGCTAAAGAAATTCTCGGTTTTATAAATTCAAACTGATTATTCTTACATCTCCAAGTATTTCTTAATATATCACCGTCTCTCAATTTTGTTGCAAAAGAAGGATTTTCTTGTCCACAATAATACCAGCTATTATTATAACATAAATAACTATTGTCTCTGCTTTGTATTTCTCTTAAACTGTGCGGATTATTTATTTGCCCAAAAGAAAATTCTTTAATCCCTATTTCCATTTCTTTCCCAAAATAAAATTTATTGATAGTAGGAAAATATCTTATACATCCAAATTCTTTAGGAAAAAAAATTCCTTTTCCAGATTGATTAAAACATTTGAAGTTCCCAACTACATTCTCATTAGAGAGGTTTCTTATAAACGATCTTTCTATGTTATTTGCAGGCACATAACCGCAAGAATAATATTCTCCGTTCAAACAATAAAATCTTGTATCTTGTTTAAAAACTACGTTTGGATTATTGGTTGTATTTAGATGATAACCAAAAGTATTATTATACGCAAAGTCTCTTGTGTTATTTAAATTATTCCAATTAAAAACACAACCAGAAGAAGGAACCCAAACTTTTAAATGTTCAGAACATCTCCAATTACCAATTTGTTGATTATGTCTAACATAAGTAATAAGATTATTTAAAGAAGGATTATTAAGAACCCCACATCTATATAGGTTTCCTTCAAAACACAAAATTTTAGAATCTGCGCTTGTTAGATTATTTGAAGACGCATTATAGAGTATATTGTTAATAGTCCTATTACAATAATGGGGATCCAGTATTACATTCCCAGTTATTTTTCCAAGGAAAGAATTTGGTATAAATAAACTAACAAAATACAAAATCAGAACAAAAAAAATTAAAATAAAAAACCTGTTCAAAATCTTTCTTTCCATAAATTTTTATGATCTTTTAAGTTTATAAAGTTTTCTTATTTTTTATGTTTTTTAGAATTATAAATCATCTGTTCTTCTCAAAAATCTCTCTAACTTTCTTAAAATCTGCTCTTCTTCCGCTCAAATTCATAACTTGCCCTATCAAAAAATTTAAACTTTCTTTTTTTCCTTCCTTAAATTCCACAAAAACTTTTTTGTTTTCCTTTATAACTTTTTCAACCAACTTTTTTGTTTCTTCTTCACTTAATTTTCCTAATTGAATTTTCATATTTTCTTTAACAGAAAAACTCTTTGGAACAAAATTATTCATTATTTGCTTTGCATTTAAAACAGTTAATTCTCCCTTATCAACCAATTCTAAAAGTTCGACTAAATGTTCCGGTTTTATTTCAACATCTTCGTCGTCAAGTGTTTTTTTGTTATAATTTAAAATTCTTAAAAGTTCAATTGTAATCCATGAAATGTATTTAGGCAGATTAATTTTTTTTGCAATCTCTTCGGCAAATTCAACAAGGGCCAAATTTTTAACTAAAATTTCAGCATCTTCCTTTCTAAGAGAGAATTTATCAATAAGTTTTTTTAATTTTTCAGAAGGTAACTCTGGTAAGGATTTTTTAATTTTTTCAATATCTTCTTTTGAAATATCTAAAGAGGGTAAATCAGGGTCTGGAATAAATCTATAATCTGTCTGACCTTCTTTTTCTCGCATTTTTATTGTTTTTCCTTTTATATCGTCGTAAGTTAAAGTTTCCTTTTTTATCTCTCTCCCATTTTCATATTCTTCAATTTGTCTTTTTATCTCATATTCTAAAGCTTTTTTTATTTTTTCCAAAGAGTTAATATTTTTTATTTCAATTCTTTCACCATATGTAGAAACATTAACGTCTACTTTTATTCCAGCATTTTTTCTTATTACTTTAATATAAGAAAGAGTATTTATCAAATTTGATAACCAGGATAAGGTCTGTTCAACACTTTTAAAGTCTGGTTCAGTTACGATCTCTATCAGAGGAATTCCGCTTCTGTTGTAGTTTATTTCACCATTTTCAGGATTCCATTGGGCAGGGTCTTCTTCCAAGTGACATTCTCTTATTCTTATTCCATCAAAAACCCCATTTTCAGCACAAGGTGTTGAATGCGCGCCGGATATTGTGTCTTGATATCCTTTTGGCAAATCAGGCCAATCATAGTGTTTTCTTTGCCATTTCATTTCTCCTTCATAATTTATTCTGCAATTAAGAATTAAAGAAATTTGAATAATTTTTTTAATTGCTTCTTCGTTAGGAAGCATTGGCTTACTACCTGGTTGCCCTGTACATATTGGACAAATAAAAATGTTAGGAGTTTTTTTTAAGAAATCTGTCTCACATCTACAAAAAAGTTTTTCTTTTGTATTTAAATAACCGTGTATTTCTAAACCTATTTTTAATGGGTAGTTTTTCTCCATTTAAAAAAAAATTATAAGCTATTTATAAATTATTTGGTATTTACAAAAGTTTAAAAACATACTTTGAATAGTTAATAAATGGAAAAAGAGATTGGAAAAATAAAAAAGAATAATAACACTGATATTGTTCTTCGAATAGACGATTTTGGTGGAAAGGTTGGATTGACTATAAGAGAGTTCTCTAACTCTGAAGGTTATAAAGGTTTCACAAAATCAGGAACGAGAATTCCTTTAGAAAGTTTGGAAGATTTTAAAAAAATGATAAGCGAAATTGACATTGAAGAATTAAAAAGTTTAGCTCCTGAAAAAAAAGAAGATAATTATCTTTAAATCCTTTTATAAAAAATATTTTATTATTTAACTAACTCTTTTCTTAAAATCTTCCCAGAATTCCCTTTGGGAAGTTCGTCTATAAATTCAATAATTTTAGGATAAGAATGCCCTGCATAATTTTGTTTTACAAAAAGAGAAATTTCTTCTTTCAATTTTTCAGATGCTTTGTTTTTATCTACTAAAACGATAAACGCTTTCAAAATTGAACCTCTTTCTTTGTCAGGAATTCCAACAACAGCACATTCTTTTACCCCATTAAACTTAATTAAAACATTTTCAATTTCTAAAGGAGAAACTCTCTCTCCAGAAGTTTTTATTATGTCGTCTTTTCTTCCTTCAAAATAAAAATAACCTTCCTCGTCTTTTTTTGCTAAATCGTTCGTATGAAATAAATTCTTAGAAAAATAACTTTCATACATTTTTTTATTTTTATAAATTCCGACCATCATTGAAGGCCATGCTCTCTTTATAACGATCTCTCCATTTTTTAAAGACGCATTAACTCCGATTGGTTTTCCTAGAGCTCCGAGTTTAAAAGGAATGTTTGCAATAACAATAGAACCAACTTCGGTCTGCCAATATGTATCTATAATTTCGATATTTAATTTTTTGTAAAATTCGACTAAACTTGAAGGCAACGCTTCTCCGACTGAACAAACTCTCTCTAAAAAAATTAAATCCTCTTTTTTTATTTTTTCTTTTAGTAACCTAAAAACTGTCGGCACGGAATAAATATTCGAAATTTTATTTTTTTTAATAAATTCTATCCACTTTTCAGCATTAAACCTTCCTTCTATTGAAAAGACGCTTGCTCCGACGAGAAAAGGTGCTATAACTCCATAAATGCTCCCAGTTACCCATCCTGGATGTGCAGAACAAAAATATTTTTTTCCTTCTTTTAAACCTAAAATCTCTTTTGCAGTATAAATCCATTGAACCGCTCCCTCATAAGGAAGCAAAATTCCGGCGACCGGAGTTCCAGCAGTAGAGGAAGTAAACATCATCAAGCAAGAATCTTTTTCTCTCGGTTTAAAACTTTTTAGAGAAGGTTTTTTTCTCGATAAATTTAATCTTTCTTTTTGAAGATGTTCAATAAAAAAAATTCTTTTTATTTTTTTATTTTTTTTGTATCTTTTAAAAAGCTCCTTATTTGTTATCAAAAAAACAGCATCTCCTTTTTTCAAACGCAAATCTAATCCTTCTTTCTGAAATGCTTCAAACAAAGGCATTGATATCGCACCTATTTTAGCAAGTGAAAGAATACAAAAATAAAATTCTGGGCATTTAGGTAAAAAAATTGCCACTTTTTCTTTCCTTTTAACTTTGTTCCTAATAAAAAAATTTGAATAGATTTTTATTTTTTCTACAATTTCACCATAAGAGAAATCAACAAATTTTCCATCTTCATATTGAAAGTGTAAAGCAAGTAAAGATGGATTTTTTTCAGCAAAATCCTCTATTATATCAATAAAATTTCTTTTTTCCAAAAAATAATCTTTTTTAAGTTTTTTCCAGTTTATCATCGAAACCTCTTTTCCATTCTTATCTTATTTATTTTTTCCCTTTAATATTTTTCGAATTTTTTTATCTCTACAAAAGCAAATAAAAGAAAGGTTGCGATGCCTTTTCTTTGAAATTTTTTGTTTAGTGCTAAAAAACCAATTTCTCCTTTTTTAGTTAGAAAAACACGGGCAACTATTTTTTGTTTTTTTCAAAAACTAATAATAAATCCCCCTCTTGAATCTGTTTTTTAAAATATCAAAAAAATTAAATCTTTTTTCATGATAACCTGAAGAAAATTAAATTTTTCTATTTCTTTTAAATCAAATAATCTTGCTTTTCTTAACATAAGTTTTTCTCCATTCTCATCGCTCTTATTGGTTTAGATAATTTTTTCTTCTCAAAGAAACCTATCTTTTTATAAAAATCAACAGATTGCAGAAGAGAACGAACAAACACTTTCTTATAATTTTTCTTTTTCGTCAAATAAGTTAAATAGTTTAGAATAAACTTTCCGGCACCTCTTTTTTGAAATTTTGGATCTACATAAACTGTAGCAATTTCTTTTTTCTTCGTTAATCTTCCTGTTGCAATTATTCTGCTCTTTAAAAAAACAACAAAAAAATTAGAATTTCCCCCATAAATTTTTAAATTCTTAATTGAATATTTTTTTTTAAGAAAACTCTTTTCTTTTCTATTTAGTTTTTTGGCAGTTTCTATACAAGAATAAATTATTTCCTGACATCTTTTAGCAAAATTTTTTCTAAACTTTCTTATTTGAAATTTTTTCATGAACAATTTTTAAAGCTTTTTTTTGATTTTTATGAGTAAGTTTTTTTATTGCTTCTTCGAAATTAAGCCAACGATAATAAGAATGCTCTTTTTTATCAAACTTAACATTTCTATTTTTAACTTCTGCTGAAAAAAGAATAAAACTCTGCCCAATAAAACCATTTCTATCTTCGAATTTTTTTTTGTATTTATATTTCCCTGAAAAATTATATCTTTTTATTTTAATTGGGAATTGTCCACATTCCTCAAATGTTTCTCTTTTTACAGCTTTCAATAAATTCTCTTTTTCTTCGATACCCCCTTTAGGAAATTCCCATCCTACCCAGTGTTTTTTTCTTTTAAGGACCAAATAAAATATTTTGTTTTTTTCATTTCTATAAACAACTATAAAAACTGCTTTTCTATACCTTTCTTCTTTCATAAAGAAATTTAATTAAAAAAGTTTAAATATCTTACTAAATAAAATTTTAAGAGGTTAAATGAAATACCATATTCTTATTGGAGGAAAAGCTGGGCAGGGCATAAACAAAATTTCTTCTTTTATCTCTAAATTATTTTCTGAAAAAGGTTATTATATTTTTAATTACAGGGATTATCAATCTTTAATTCGTGGAGGACATAATTTTAACATTATTTGTGTTTCTGAAGGAAAAATTTCTTCATGCGAGAAAAAAATTGATTTTTTAGTTTGTTTAGACGAAAGAACTAAAGAAATCCATAAAGAAGATTTAAAAAAAAATGCTGTTATTCTTGAAGCAAAAGAATTTGAAAATCTCAAAATTGATGTAAATATCGCCCTTTCAATAAAATTAGGAAAAATTTTTTCTTTTGAAAAAAAAGACTTCTTAAAAATAGCAGAAAAAGAATTTCCGAATAAAAAAGATTTAATTAGTGATTTATATGATAAGATAGAAACGAAAGAAAAACTACCTTTGAAAAAACTGAACAAAAATATTGAATTAATAGATGGAAGCAAATCAGTAGCTAAAGGATCTATAGAGAGCGGTTTAAATTTTTATTTAGGTTATCCGATGACGCCTTCAACAAGTTTGTTAAATTATTTTAAAGAATATGAAAAAGAAAATTCTTTGAGAGTTTTACAACCAGAAAGCGAAATTTCTGTAATAAATACTGCATTAGGAATCTCTTTTAGTGGAAATTTGGTTATGGTAGGAACTTCTGGAGGTGGCTTTGATTTGATGACCGAAGGTTTAAGCTTTGCCGGTCAATCAGAAATCCCTCTAGTTATTTATCTTGCTTCTCGTCCAGGACCAAGCACAGGAGTTCCAACATATACTTCTCAAGGAGACCTAAACTTAGCTTTATTTTCTGGCCATGGTGAATTTCCAAGAATCGTCTTAAGCCCGGGTTACCCAGAACAAGCAATAAAAAAAATAAATGAATCCTTTTTTTTAGCAGAAAAATTTAGAGTTCCTGTTATTTTTTTGACAGAAAAAAATTTTGCAGAATCCTTATTTTCGTTAGAAAAATTCCCAAAATTAAAAAAAATAAAAATTGAAAGAGAAATTCCAGGAGAGCAAATAGTAAAAAATTCCAGTTATGAACACCTATCAAATGGGGAAACAACAGAAAATGAAGAGCAAATAAAAGAAAATAATAAAAAAAGAATAAAAAAAGAAAAAGAAATTTTAGAAGAAATAGAAAAAATGAGCCCTATAGAAATATTCGGAAAAAAAGATTCCAAAAACCTAATTTTTTGTTTTGGCAGCACTGTGAATGTTATAAAAGACATTCTTACTTATGAGAAAATAGATGCAAAAGTAGTCCAAATAATTTATTTAAAACCTTTCTCAAAAAAGATAAAAGAAGAAATAAAAAAATCTAAAAATATTTTTATAGTAGAACAAAATGTAACTTCTCAGCTTTCTCGTTTAATTAAAGAAAATACTCTTTATGAAATTCCTGAAAAAAATAGAATATTAAAATACAATGGCAGACCTTTTTTTTACGATGAACTAAAAGAAGAACTCAAAAAAAGAATAAAATGATTTTTCAAAGAATAATCGCAATAATCGGACTTGTTTTTATTGTTTTTGGCAACTTTTTAATTTCTAGCAAACTTTCAATCAGAAGAAGATATACTTATCCTTTGCTAATAATCGGAGGTATATGTCTTCTCTATTACAGCGTTTATTTAAAAGACAAAATTTTCATAATACTTCAATCGATTCTTATCATTACTTCAATAATAGGTTTAATAAGAATAAATAAAAAACATTTAAAAAAAGAGATAAACAAAATTAAAGGAAAAAAATGACAAAAGATATTTCAACAAAATCTCAAATAACGTGGTGTCCTGGTTGTCCAAATTTCCTTATCTTAGAAGCTGTTAAAAGAGTTATAAATGAATTGATAAAAGAAGGAAATAAACAAGAAGATTTTTGTATTGTGACAGATATTGGTTGTAACTCAAAAATTTATGATTACCTAAATCTTTCAGGAGTTTATGGTTTACATGGGAGAGCAGTCCCTTTAGCCGAAGGAATTAAAATTGGAAACCCTAAATTAAAAGTTTTAGCTTTTCAAGGTGATGGTGGAGCTTATGCAGAAGGAATAGAACACTTAATTCATGCAATTAGAAAAAATACAGATATCTCTTTAATTATTCACAATAATGAAGCATTCTCTTTAACAACAGGCCAACCAACTCCAACCACTCCTTTTGGAAAAAAAATAAAAAACGAAGAAATTAAATTAGAACCTCTAAACCCAATAAAATTAGCTCTTTCTTTAAATGCAAAATTCGTCGCGCGTTGCAATCCTTATGATATTGAAGACACAAAAAGAATAATAAAAAAATCAATTCTTTTTAAAGGATTTTCTTTTGTTGAGATAATTCAAAAGTGTTTAATTTTTAGTCCTGAAATGTCTATTTTTGAAAAAAATTTTTATAAAATAGAAGACAATAAAAGATTAGAAAATGCTTGGGAAATTGCTAATCAATGGAATTATTCTTCAACAGAACAAAAAATTCCAATAGGTATTATTTACGAAAAAAATTAATATTTAATCTCGAGACCTTTTGCTTTTGCTTCAATATACAACTCACGAGGACATTTTGTTTTCGTCTTTGAAAAAGCACATATAACACAACAAGAAGTTATTGGAGTTTTAACTTCATTTTTGCATTTTGGGCAGATATAAGATTGTGGAGAGTATTCTATTGAAACTTTCGCTTTAGTTCCTTTTTTACAATGCGGACAAACCAATATTATTGTCTTAGGAATTTTTTGAGTTTTTTTTCTCGTCATCTTTTTTTTAATAAAGAATGGTTTTTTTATTTTTATTACTTTTAAAAAGTAGTAACAAAAAAAAGCTTATAAAATAAATTCTCACTTAATTTTTATGGCAGAAAATGAAAAGTGGCTTCTTTGCCCTCTACAAGATGAGAATGTAACAGAACTAGTTCTACCTAGAAGAAATGTTGCATATTTAAGAAAAATCAGCAAATCCGTGCTAGAAACTACAGGATTACTCTATGGTGTTGTTAAAGGAGAGTCTTTATATTTTTTAGAAGGTACTGTTCTTGGAGTTGGAAGCCCAACCAGATGCGAATTTGATCCGGCTTATAGAAAATTTCATGATGGGTTTATAAAAAGAGCTTACGAGGTTCAACCAGTTTTAGTTTCAATACTCTACCAATAATCATCCAGCCTTAACTATCCAAGCTTATCATGTCGAAACAATAAGAGCCATCCAAGAAGATTTGCAGAATGGAATATATGATTTTCTAAAAGATTATGGCATTCAACCGAACTTAGAAGAATCCCTAAAAGAAAAAGGTAGAAATTTATCTGGAGCAGATATTACTACTACTTTAGGCAGATGCGATGTTTTAATCTCAGATACAGCAAGATTGGGAGAAGATTTTTCGCACATAAATGCGTAAAAATTAACACAAATGAAATTGATGAAACTGAAAGGGTAATCCCTTTAAACCTATTTAAGATTGTTCCATTGTCAGCAAAATCTCCCTGAGAGTATGTAGGGGTTATTAGAGAATGTGCTAGGTTAAAAGCGATCTACGATGCCTTAAGAACAGAGTTTTGAGGAAGGAAAAAATTGTTTATTTTTTTAAGTGATTTTTCAGAGTTTAGTGAAATGGCGAATAAACTAAATTATATTAATCATTTCTACCCCAATTTATGTAACAATTCATTTAATTAAAAAAATATATCTTCTGCTCTATAAATTCTTTTAAAACAAAATGCTTTTTCCTAATCATGATAAAAGTAAGACATAATTGCGGAATCGCAGTAGCCCACACATTGCATGATGCTTATTCTTTCATAAAATCTTTACAACATCGAGGAAGAGAAGCTTGTGGAATTGCTGCAGTTGGAAATTCTATTGATGTTATTAAATGGGTAGGAAATGTTTCCAAGGTTGACCTTGTTGATTTACATAAAATTCTTCCTGCACAAAATTATCAAATGTTTTTAGCTCATGTTCGTTACGCAACAAAAGGTAGGGAAGACAGAATTTTACAAGATGCTCATCCACATACTATCGGAGGAAAAGAAATCATCAAAAAAGATCATATAATTATAAAAAACTGTAATGCTGCTATAATTCATAATGGACAAGTAGACGCAAAGACATTTTGCAACAAAAACAAAGAAGAATGTGATACAAAAAATATTTTGAATTTTTATTGGGAAAATGAAAGTCATGAAGTGATTCATAAAATTCCTGGTTCCTATACTTTAGCAATAGCGGACAAAAGAAAGAAAGAAATTATTGTAATCCGAGATAGGTATGGTGTCCGACCGGGAGTTCTAGGTTGGAAAGACGGAAAATATTGTGTTGTTTCTGAAGATATCGCTTTAAAAGAAAATGGTGCAAAATTTATAGAAGAATTAAGACCTGGCTCGATATATTATCTTTCTTTCGACGGTAGTTTTAGAAGAAGTGATATTTTAAAACCTACACCAAAGCATTGTTTTTTCGAATGGAATTATATCTCAGATGTTGATTCATTTTTGAATGGGGTTAGTTCAAGAAGATTAAGGGAAGAGTTAGGAAAAGAACTTGCAAAAGAATTCAATTTAAAAGAAGTAGATTTAATCACCTTTCTGCCACGTTGTCCCGAGGTTGCCGCAAGAAGTTATGTGAAAGCATTAGGAATGGAATATAAATTCTCCCCAATATTTTATAAATTACGAGGAGAAAGATCTTTTCAAGGAACAACACAGAATGACAGACAAAATTCAATAAATTCTAATTTGCATATTCTTCCGGGATTTCAAGATTCTTTAAAAGACAAAAGAGTTGTTTTGATAGATGATAGCACCATTAGGGGAACAAACTCTAATAGAGCAAAGGAACTCTTAATCTCAGCAGGAGTTAAGGAAATAATTCTACTCAATTACACTCCGAAGATAGGAGTCATAGGAAAAGACGGAAAAAAGAGGGGTTGCTTATTTGGTGTAGACATACCTCCAGGAGATAATTTCGTTGTTTTAACCTCGGACAAGAAAAGAAACAGAACTGATAAAGAGATTTCAAAAGAACTTGGTTTGAAAATTGGTTTTCTTTCTATCGAAGGAATGTTCAGAGCATTTGAAAGAGTAGGAATTAAAAGAGAACACTTATGCTATTTTTGTATTGGTGGTAAGCATCCATTTGAATAAGATTTAAATTTCCTTCCAGTCATCTTACAACCTTCAAAATTAAACAAAATATAGTTTTGTAAAATTTTTAAACCTATTTTCTTTTGTATAAGTATGAATAAAACAAGAATTTAAACCCTAAGAACTTATTTTCTCTTAATTCGTCCTTATTAGTTTTTTATACTTTTTGCGATTATTTTTTCATTTTTGAGTGATGTAAGACAATTTTTAGAAAGATTTTTGTTGAAAATAGGAATAGACAGGGCGACAGAATATTTGGGAAGAAAAATTTCTCTAAATTTTTTAATGGAAAATTTTGGAATTCTTTTGACTATTTTTTTCGTAACTGTCTTATTTTCAGCAATTTTTTCTTTTATAGAAATTCATTTAATTAACAAAATAGAAGTAAACGCTACTGCAGATTTAAAAAGAAAATATTTTTCCCATTTGATAAATCTTGATTATGAATTTTTTACAAAACACAGAACTGGCTTATTTGTTTCTTGTCTTAGTAGGGACGCCGCTGCAATTGAAAAAGTGACTGATTCTTTGTTTTTTGAATTTTTTTCTTTAATAATATAACTTTTAATAGCTTTTTTCTCGATTCTTTATTTAGGAAAAACTTTCTCATTTATTTTAATAATCTTTACAATTGTTTTTTTAACTTATAGTTTTATTCTTCAAAAAAAAGTTAATCTTTATCATGAAGAGGCAAACAAAAAAGAAGATATTGAAAAAGGGAATATGGCAGATTTCTTTACAAACATCTATTCCATAAAATATTACGAGAAAGAAGACTTTGTAAAAAACAGATTTTTCAATTTAACAGCAGAAACAAAAAAAGCTCAAATAAAATCTTAGAATATGTGAAGATATGTTTCAAGCGGCCAGTTGATAATTCTTTCATTGTGGTCTTTTTTTATTGTTTATTTTTCTTTTAAAAAATTTCTAAATGGGCAAATAAGCATCTGTGATTTAACTTTCTTTATACAACCTTTTGATGTTTATAAATCCTTTATTTAGTTTCGTTTTTAATGTGAGAAATCTTATGCGAGGCCTTATAAACTTAGAAGAACTATTTGAATACGGAAAAATAAATTCAAAAATAGCTAATAACATCGGAGCAAAAGAATTCAAAATAAAAAGAGGAGAAGTTGCTTTTAAAAAAGTTTCTTTTGGTTATGATGAAAAAAGAAAAATCTTTGAAGATTTTAATCTAAAAATTCCTGCATGGAAAAAAGTTGCTCTTGTAGGACATTCTGGTTCTGGAAAAACAACCTTAATCAAACTTCTTTATAGATTTTATGATGTCCAAGACTGAAAAATTTTAGTCGATGGTCAAAATATAAGAGATATAAGGCAAGAATCTTTAAGAAAAGAAATGGCAATAGTTCCACAAGAATGTGTTCTATTCGATGATAGCATTTTTAATAATATTAAATTTTCAAAACCGGACGCAACAAACGAAGAAGTCTGTAAAGCTATAAAATTCGCTAAGCTTGATAAATTTATAGAAAATCTTCCTCAAAAAGAAAACACAATCGTCGGAGAGATGGGAATTAAACTTTCTGGAGGAGAAAAGAAAAGAGGTTTCTATTGCAAGAGCAATTTTAACAAATAAAAAAATTTTAATTTTGGATGAAGCAACTTCTTCTCTTGATTCAGAAACTAAGAAAGAAATTCAAGAAGAGATTAAAGAATTAACAAAAAGAAGAACAACAATCATTATCGCTTACAAACTTTCTACAATTATGAGTGCGGACATTATTGTTGTTTTAAAGAAAGGAAAAATTGTCCAAATAGGAAAACACAAAGTTTTAATAAATATGAATGAAGAATATTCTAATTTATGGAGATTACAAAAAGGAGGTTACATTAAATGATAAAAAATGATTTAAAACTTATAGAAAAAAACCTTTCTAAAAAAGAAGAAAAAAGATTGATAATGCTTGCTCCTTCTTTTTTAACAGATTTTTTTTATCCAGAAATTATATGCCAACTGAGCAACCTTGGTTTTGATGTTATAGTTGAAATAACTTTCGGAGCAAAAATGGTTAACCGAGAATATCACCGCCTTTTAAAAGAAAGAAACAAAGAATTGTGGATTTCTTCTACTTGCCCAGGTATTGTAGAAGGAATAAAAAGAAATGAAAGTTTAAAAGTTTTTGAAAAAAATTTGGCTCCGATAGATTCCCCTATGAAAGCCATGGCAAAAGTTTGTAAAAAACATTATCCTTTCTATAAAATTTTTTTTCTTTCCCCTTGCCATATGAAAAAAATAGAAGCGGAAAAAATTGAAGAAATAGATTTTGTTATTGATTATCAACAAATGAAAGAGTTTTTCAAAAAACATAATATTTCTTCTTGCTCAACGAAAAGAAAATTTGACAGATTTTATAATGATTACACAAAAATATATCCTCTTTCTGGAGGTTTAACAAAAACAGCGCATTTAAAAGGCATTATTAAAAAAAGAGAAGTAATAATAAAAGATGGTTGGGAAAAAGTTAAAAAAATTCTTTATAAACTTAAAAAAAACCCTGAAAAATATAAAAAAATAAAATTTTTAGATGTTACTTTTTGCAATGGCGGTTGTATCGGAGGCCATTGTACAAATCAAAATATATCTATCCGAAAAAAGAAAAACCTTGTAAAAGAATATAAAAAATTATCTTTAAAGGAAGCAATTCCTGAAGATAGAATTGGTCTTATAAAAAAAGCTGAAGGGATAAAGTTTGCATACTTCTAATTTTTTAAATTTATTCCGAAATCTTAAAATTAAGATAAAAAGCTGACAAAAAAATTATTCATAATTTCGTGCGATTATAAAAATATTTTTATTTTTCTATCCATTGTATTTCAATAATCTCGTTTCCAAATACAGGTTGTTCTTCTACTCTTGCTATCTTTAAATCTGTTTTTTCATAAACCTCCGAAACATCTTCCATCTTAATTAAAATCCTTTTTCTTTCTTTGTCAAAAAAAATATTCTTGGTTATTCCTCTTATTTTTTTAATATTTTCTTTCGGATTTTCAAAAACAACAAAATAAACAACATTTCCATTTTTCAATCGTTTACCGAATGGAAGAATTTTTCTTCTTAAAAAACGATTTCTTAATTGGTATAAATCTTTTGTTTCCGCACTACAAAGATGAACTCTTAATTTTGTTTTCTTTTTCTCTAAATATTTCAAAATCTTTTTTCCTGTCTCCAGAGAATTTTTTATTGTGTAAGTGTCCTTATTTAATTTAAATTTATTTTCAATTTTTTTTTGATTCGTTTCTGAAATTTCAAATTCGTTTATATTAACAAATGAAATAAAATCCTCGATTTTTTGAATAAAACTTATTATAGCTTTTTCTTTATTTGGAAGACAAGGGAGCTCTATACCTATTTTTTTATTAAAAATCATCGAAGCTTTTTTTATTTTTTCTATTTCATCATTAATAACTTTTTCATCTTTTTTTAGAAAAATCGAAGGATGAAATCTAACTTCGTCAACATAAAAAGAAAGTTTTCTTAATTTTTTCTCTCTGACGAGATTCAATGGCAAATAAATATGAATATGAAATTTTTTACCAAAATTTTTTCTTAATTCTCTTAAAATTTTTAGTGTCTTATTCAAATTTATTAATGGGTCTCCTCCAGTAACTCCAACTCCATTAGAATTACTCTCTTTTATTTCTTCGATAATTTCTTTAATTTTTTTGACTGGTCTCTCATTAATAAAAATTTTATTTGTTTTTTTTCTAAAATCACTTAAAGAACAATACCAACAATTTCTTGAACACCTTCCACCTATAAACAAAACAGATTTTTCTCCCCGAACACAAAGCTTACAACCTTCAGAAATTCCATTTAGTGAATACGAAGAAAATTTTGTTTTTTTCATAAACCAAAAAGATCTGTCGCGTTTTTAAAAATTTTTTCTGCAACTTTTTCTTCTTCAATTTTCTTTATTTTTGCTATTTCTTTTATACTTATTTCAACATTCCAAGGATAATTTATTTCTCCTTTTACCGGGGATAAATAAGGTGAATCAGTTTCTGTAAGCAAATTCTCTAATGGAACAAGTTCGGCAATTATTTTAAAATGGTTCAACCTTACTAAAACCGGAGGTACAGTTAGAAACCACCCATTCCTTACACACTTTTTTATTAAAGATTTTCTTCCATTAAAGCAATGCATCACAACCTTCTTCATCTTAAAATTTTCTAAGATTTCTATACACTCGAGTTCTGCTTTTCTTGAATGAATTATAACTGGTTTGCCAATTTCTTTCGCAAAATTTAAAATCTTCTCAAAAACTTCTTGTTGTTCTTTTTTATATTCTACCGCAATCTGAAAATCCATTCCAATTTCACCTATAGCAACAAATTTTTCCTTATTTTCTTTAACAAAAAGCAATTCTTTCTCAACTGAAAAAGGTTTTATTTCTCTTAAATCCTCGTCTCTTTTTATTCTAATTTTTTCTGCAATAGAGTCAAGAGGATAAAAACCTGCCGTCGCTTTAACAAACGGATATTTTTCGGAGATTTGAAGAACTTTTCTATTTGTTTCAAAGTTTACACCAGAAGAAATAACAACAACATTTTTTTCTTCGCATTTTTTCATGATACTCTCTAAATTTCTAAAAATTCTTTCATCATCTATATGGGAATGAACATCAATCATTTTCATAAAATTTATAAAACAGATAGGATTTAAAAAATTATGGAAAAAATAATTATATTTTTTATATTGTCTATGCTTTCTGTCTTCTTTGGTTTAATCGGAAAAAAAATAACTTTTTTCGAAAAGAACATCTACAAAAATAAATTTTATTTTCCTTTATTTATTTCTATTTTAACTATAACAAATGTTCTATTTCTTTTTATAAATTTAAAAATGTCGATTCTTTTTTTTTCATTTAGTTTAATTGCTTTATCATGGTATCTTTAAAATGGTATTTTATCTAATTGGCCTTGGACTTAATAAAGAATCTATCTCAATAGAAGCGAAGAAAGAGTTAGAAAAATGTGAGAAAGTTTATCTTGAAAAGTATACTGTAGACTTTCCTTATTCTTTAGATGAACTTGAAAAAGCATTAAACAAAAAAATGATCTTTCTGAAAAGAGAAGATGTTGAAAGCGAAATTTTTATTCTTGAAGCAAAAGAAAAAAATATTGCTCTTTTAGTTTATGGAGATCCATTCACAGCAACCACTCATTCACAATTAATTATCTTTTGCAAAAGTAAAAAAATTCCATTTAAAATATTTCACAATTCTTCAATAATGAATTCCGTTGGAGAAACTGGCTTGTCCCTTTACAAATTCGGAAAATCTTGCTCTATCCCTAAATGGAGTGAAAATTATAAACCAACAAGTTTTATTAATTATTTAAAAGAAAATAAAAAAATTAAGGCACATAGTTTAATTATCGTCGATATAGACATAACTTTTAAAGAAGCCATATTTGAATTAGAGGAAGCGTCCAAAAAAGAAAAATTTTCTCTTCCTAAAAAAATTTTAGTTGTTTCAAAAATTGGAACTGAAAAACAAAAAATAATTTATAAAAAAATAAGCGAAATAAAAAATGAGGAAATAGAAAAACCTTTTTCTTTAATTATTCCCTCGAAAATGCACTATCTTGAAAGAAAACTATTAAATCAATAAGGTATTAGGTATTCTTCTGGCATTGCTCCTTTAATTTTTTCTTCTAAAAATCTTTTTTCTTTTTCAGATAGATCACTTTCATTTACAGAAATTGCATTTCTTCTATTAACTACAACAACATCATAAATTCCTTGGATTCTTCTACCTTCTCTTTTCCATTCTTTATTACTGAATTTTGTTTCATCAAAAGAAGAAAAATCTCTTAGAGCGTATCTGACTCCATTAACATCATAAAATACAACAATTGGTACATCTTCTCTTTCATTGTTATAACCACCATAGCCAACTTTTTCTAATTTAGAAATTTCTTTTCTACAACCACTTCCAACCCCAATAACCAAAGATGCTACAATACTTCTGATTATATTTTTTAATGCCATAAAATATTAATGAAAATAGGGTTTTTAAATCTTTCTATTTTGTTACTATTGTTAAAGGACAAAAAATACAAAGATTTATAAATGTAAAAATCATCGGAAATAAATGGCAGATACTTTATCTTGGGACGATATAAATAAAATAAATGAGGGAAGAGTTAGACAAAGACATGAGGCTCTTTATAGAAAATTATTAGTTGGGGAAATTGACGAAAGTTATTTGTTGCGTTTAGCAGAAGCTTTCGATCTTTACGATCAATATAGGCAAATACTCCCAAGTAGAACTCGGGAAGAAATTTTAGAAATGTTAAGAAGAAAAGGTTTGTTAAAAAAGAACGAAGGTGTTTTATTAATGGAGGCCGCTTATAGGATAGTAAATCAAGATGAAAGATATGAAAAATATGTGGCAAATAAAAAAGATGTTTCTGTTAGACAAACACAAGAAAAAAATGAAGATGAAAAAAGTAGGCCAAAACAAAGAGAAAATCCCGGACAACTAGAGCTCAATCTTGATATTTAAATCTTATTCTAAAAAACAATAGTATTTTTAAATAGAAGTTTCTTAAAAAAAATAAAATCTGAAAGGAGGTAAATAAAAAAACGAGATGGTATTAGATTTTGCAAAAGAGGCAATACAAAATGCAGATAAATATAGCATAAACTTCGACGAACTTAAAGCGGGAAAAGCAAATATAAAAGTTTTTGGTATGGGTGGTTGCGGTTCAAATATGGTAACTTGGCTTTTCAATAAAGGAATCAGTGGAGCAACAACTTACGCAATAAACACTGATGCATTACACCTTTCTATTTCAAAAGCAGACGAAAAAATTCTTATAGGAAAAGAATTAACAAGAGGCCTCGGTTGCGGAGGATATCCTGCTAAGGGAAGAGAGGCAGCGAAAGAAGCTATCAGCGAGCTAAAAAAGGCTGTATCGGGTTCGGATATGGTTTTTGTTTTAGCTGGTATGGGTGGCGGAACTGGAACTGGCTCGATTCCTGTACTTGCACAATTAGCAAAAGAAGCAGGAGCAGTAGTAATTGCAGTAGTTACAATGCCTTTTGAAGCAGAAAAAGCTAGAATTGACAAAGCAGAATTTGGTTTACAAGAATTAAGAGAAGTTGCTGATACTGTTATTGTCTTAGACAATAATAGGTTAGTTGATGTTGCAGGCCAATTACCTATGGAACAAGCTTTTGCAGTCGCAAATGAGCTCGTTTCAACAATGATAAAAGGTATTGTAGAAACAATAACATTGCCTTCTTTAATTAACCTTGACTACGCAGATGTCGCAGCAATAATGAAAAATGGCGATGTTGCAGTTATAGGTATTGGAGAAGACAACTCAAGCTCTAGAGTAGATACTGCAGTACAACAAGCTTTAACACACCCTCTTTTAGATGTAGATTACAGAGGAGCAACAGGTGCTTTAATTCACATAACTTGTGGCCCAGACATGAAATTAGAAGAGTTTGATAATATAGGAAGATTAGTAACAGAAAATCTTTCTCCTGAGGCGCAAGTTATTATTGGAGCAAGAATTAACAAAGAGTTCCAAGGGAGAATAAGAGTTATTACAATTATGACCGGAGTTAAATCTCCTTATATTCTTGGAAAATCCGAATACGAAGAAAAATCTTCAAAATCCTCTGTAAATGACTTTGGTTTAGAAGATTTAAGTTAAACTCAAATAATGCGCCGCTCATCGGCGCTTTTTTCTTTTTTTATTTAAATTAAAAAAATAAGGATAGTTTCTATTAAAGCGGCAATAAGAAGAAGAGGTATTATAATCAAAACAAAAACTTTCAGTGCTTTTTCAAGTTCTTCAATTGTTTTTTTGAAAGAAAACTCTTTTATTAAAATTATTCCTAAATTTAATCCAAGCGCACAAGAAATAAAAAAAGCAGGTAGTTCAAAAACCCCGTGAGGAAAAAATTTCCATATCTCAAAAAATGATTTTTCTTTTGAAACAAAACGAAAAACAAACCCTGCTAAATATCCATTAAAGAATAATATTAACATAGGAATAAATCCTAAAAAAATACCAAGGAATATCGCTAAAAGAGAAATTCTTGAATTATTAAAAAACAACAATAAAAAAGTTTCGAAAAAATTTTTACCTTCGAAAATTTCAAGAAATTCTTTAATTATCTCTAGAAATTCTTTTTCCATAACGGGAAAGAAAAAGCCTATCAAGAAAGAAATAATAAAAACTAAAAAGTTTAAATAAAAAAATCTCTTAAATGATTTTAAATAAACTAATTTTTCTTTTATTTCTTTCATGAAAAGATTCTTCTTATTATTCTAGTTTTATTTGGGAATTTTTTCTTTAAGTAAACTCCATAAAAAAGCCCGAAGAGTAAACCACCGAGATGTGCAGAGTTACCAATAGGAATTCCACCAATTATTGAAAAAATCCAAAAAAATAAAAGGAGAAAAACTATCCCTATCCAAAGAGGCATAGGTATTATAAAAAAAACTAAAACTTTCATTTTAGGAATTAAAATTGATAGGAGCCCAGCAAGAGCAAAAATTGCTCCGGATGCTCCAACAGCATAAATTGATGGGCTACCGAATAAGGCTTCGCCTACTTTTCCATAACCAAAAAATCCTGCTAATAAAACAAAAAATAAGGCTGCAAAAATACCGCTAAAAAAATAAAACCAAAAATATCTTTTTTTTCCGATAATTTTTTCAACCAATATCCCAATTGAAGCAAGAGAAAACATATTCACAAAAAGATGTGTTAATCCGCCATGCATAAAAAAATGCGTAAGAAGAGTCCATATTCTTTTTCCTTCGAGAATATTACTTGGTTTTATTGCTATATTTTCAATCATTTTACTATAACCAAAAAACAAAGATAAAATATAAAACAAAAGAAAAAAAATAACATTAAAGATTATTATCTTCATTGTTAAAGAAAAAGAAAATAATGGTCTTCTTTCGTTTTGGATAACAACATGGCGAATAGGTCTTTTAACTCCCCCATACTTAGAATTAAATTTATCTTCAAACCAACTCATTTTTTCTTTCTAATACTTCTTTTTGTTTGCTTCTTCTTTTTTGTTTTTCTTTTATTTTTACTTTCTAAAATTTCTATCTCTTTCCTAACTTCTATAAGATTTTTTTCTTTTCTTTGAATATTTTTGTTTAATTCCTCTATTATTTTATCGTTATTTACTAAAGAATAGGGAGAATTGCACTCTTGGCACACAAACTCTTGTTCTAAACCTGTTTCTTCATCAATTTCATTTTTACAAATAGGACAAAAATAATTCCTTCCTTTTTTTCTTTTTTCTAAACTCGCTTTCAATTCTTCTATTTCTTTTATTATTTCTGATTCTATTTTTAGAAGTGCTTTTTCTTGATTAAGAGACCAAAAATAAATAAACCAACCTTTTCTTTTATCCTTTTTTTTATTGAAAAAAACAATCCCTTCTGAAGAAAGTTTGTAAAGAATGTTTCTTATTTCATTAACTGGCATTTTTGTTCTTTTAGAGAGAATATTTTCACTAACACCTTCTTTTTTTAATAAAAGATTTATTACCTCTACAGATTGTTTTCCACTAATTTTTTCAACAAGGTTTCTTAGAAGATTTTCCTTCATAATCTTTTATTTTAATGTTGGTTTTAAAATCTTGCTGTTTTATTTTAATTACTAAAAAATTAAAACAAACTATTAAAAATGCATTTATTTCTAAACAATTATGGGGATCTTTAAAAAAGAGGAAAAAATTCCTGAATTAGAACCTTATTCCTCTACTTTGGAAAGAAAAATACCTCTTCTTCCATCTATCTCAAATGAAAGATTAAACCAAACAATAATAAAAAATAGTGTGGAAGAATCAAATGACTATTCAATAGATCAACAAGACGACATAGCAAGATTCAAACCACAATCATCTATTCCGGAATTACCTTCTTTAAAAGATATTCAAAATAAAACTGATAGCCCTCATTTTTTTCAGTCAGTCGAAACAAAAAAAGATATTGTGGTTAAGGGTCCTGAAGAAGTTTTTGTAAAAATGGAAAAATTCAAGCAAGCAAAAAAAGAGATGGAGGAAATAAAAAAAGATTTATATGAGGCAATAGAGTTATTAAAAAAATTTAAAGATTTGTCTAAAAAAGAGGAAGAGGATGCTAGAGATTTAGATTTAAGTTTAGAATCTGTTAAAAAAAGATTGGACTTTATAGATTCTTCCATTTTTAATAAATTTTAAGATGGCTTCAAATGTTTTTCTAAGATTTGAAAGGGGCTCTTATATAGAATCAAAAAAAGAAATTTTAGGAATAGAAATGGAGGTTTTAACCTTAAGAAAAAAAATAAACCTTCTTATTTTAAACAGAAAAAAGAAAAATGAAATAAAAAAACAAATAATAGAAAAAGTTATTCAATTAGAAAAAAAAATTAACAAACTTTCTGATTATATCCCTAAAGAAAAAAAAGAGTTTGAATTGTTTAAAAAGGAAAAAAAGAAAGAAAAAACAGAACTTAAAAAAGAAGGATTATCCGAAAAAACAACCAAAGATAAAGAAGATATAGAAAATGAACTCCTACTTATAAAAAGAAAAATAGAGGAACTTTCCAATAACTAAAGTTTTAAAAAACAAATTTTCATTAAAAAAATATGAAAAAAGAAGTTCTTTATGTTAAATCAACATTCGAAGTTTTAAAATTAAAAAGAGAACACCCTGAAAAAATAGATGACGAATTACTTAGGATTCTTTTAAAAAACCCTTCTTTTAAAGAAAAAGAAAAAATTGAAGTAATAAAGGCTGCTAACATGGCTTTAAAGATAAAAGAAAAAGAAAAACTGACGGATAAAAAAATTGCTCAAAAAGTTTTAGACAATTTGAAATGATTTTTTGCTTTTTTAAAAAACATTAAAGAAAATTGTTCTGTATGTTCAAAAAAAGATCTAGGTATAGAGAAAATTTTTGTCGAGAAAAAATGATTTTGATAAGAAAATTTACCTTTTTCTTCTTTTATCTTGTTTAATAAAAATAAATAAGTTGTTGCTCTTCCAATGAAAGATATTAAAAAAACAAATAATATTGGATCAATTAAAGAAATATTTTTTGAAACAATATATCCTCCTAAACTAGCTCCTAAAAAAACAGAAATTCCGTTAAGAATATTTAAATAAGAAGTACAATATACCATTTTTTCTCTACTAACTATTTTAAAAATAAAATTAGAAGATGCAAGATTAAAACCTCCCCAGCAAAAACCAGAAATAGCTTCTATAAGAAAAATTAAAGAAAAAAATAGTATTTTATTTTCTATAAAGTTTGAAATAAGATAAATCAAAGGTATAAAACAAATGCCAATTAGTGTTAATTTAAAAATTTTCAAATTTCCTTTCCTATCGGATATTCTGCCCCAAAAAGACATTGTTAAAACAGACATTGATGTCATAATTAAAAGAGTTAAAGAATAAAAAGTATAGCTTAGCTGCTTCATCCTCAACAAATAAACGACAAAAAAAGGGCTTGCTACAGCAACAAAAAAATTCAATAAAGAGAGAAAAATAACAAATTTTCCAAAGTTATTATAAGGCATATTGTCCAAAAATTGTTTAAAACCGAATTTTTTATCCTCTTTTATTTTGTATTCTGGTTCATACTTTTTTGTAAAAAGATAGGCAGAAAAAGCTCTTGCCAAAAAAGAAAAGAAAAACAAAATGAAAAAAGCATAAAGAACATTCCAACGCTTTTTAAAAAAATCTAAGAAAAGTCCAGCTAAAAATGAAGAAATTATTATTAAAATTAAAATGATTTTGTTTCTTTTTGAAAAATATTTTCCAAGCTCTTTTTCTCCCACAATATCTTTCATCCAAGAAGACCAAATCGGCCCACTAAGAGAACCAAAAATTATTAACAAAGTATAAAATAACAAAAGAATGAAAAAAGATTGCTGAGAAAAATCTCTATTGTAAATAAAAATAAGTCCTGGAACAATTAAAAAAAGCCAGAGTATTGATTGTAAAAAAACAAGTAATGAAATAGCTTTTTTCCTACTTTTTGTTTTTTTTAAAATAGTGTGACTAAAAAATTGAGATAAGTTTCCGAGTAATGAAGGTATTGAAGTTAACAAAGAAATTAAACTATCCAATTTAATTAAAATAAGAGCATATGCTGAAATGTTTCTTAAACCAAAACCTTCTGAAAAGGAATACGCAGCGCCTTCATAAATACTGATTTTTTTTGCTTTTTCTTTAAGTCTTTTTTCAGAAACCATCTTAATAAGAAGAATAATTTCCTACACCAAGTTTTCTCTCGAGAAGTTCAATTCTTTGTTCTAATTTATAAATTTTGTTGTCTAATTCTTCTATTTTCTTATCAATCTCTCTTTTTTTGTAAAAATCATTTGAAACCGCGCTATCTATATTTTTTGAAGATAGAAAAAGAAAGGGGTCGCTTGAAGAATTGCTTTGGTTTAAAGAAAGGTCTACAAAACCTTCTTTATTTTCTAAGATAGTTTTTTCTTTTTTCGGTGATTTAATCACTCCTTTTCTTTGAAGTTCTGTCAAATCTATAACTTTATTTTTTTTAAATAACATTCTCTTTTTAATAAATGAGGATATTTAAAGTTTTAGAAAAAGCATTTAAAAGCAAAAGCTAACTCATACTATTTTTCTAAAATTAGTGTGGTTTGTATTTCTTTAATTATTATAATGACTTTTATAACTTAGATGTATATTATAACTTTCTAGGGTTTCTCTTAAGGAATTATATTGCCAAAATAAAACCTTATTTTTATTTTATCGTCGGTAAAAGACCAGAAAGATTTAAAAACGCTCCTGCTTTCTTCTTAATGAAAATGAGTGAAGAATATTCTGCAAAAGACATAAAAATTCTTGAGGGATTGGAAGGAGTAAGAAAAAGGCCCGCTATGTATATTGGAAGTACTGGAAAAGAAGGCCTTCATCATTTAGTTTATGAAATATTAGATAACTCTGTAGATGAATGTCTGGCAGGATTTTGTAATTTGATTAAAATAAAATTAAATAAAGACGGCTCTGTTTCTGTAGAAGATAATGGAAGGGGCATTCCAGTAGATATTCATCCAGTTTACAAAAAATCTGCGATGGAAATTATAGTTACAAAACTTCACGCAGGAGGGAAATTTGATAAGAAAGCTTATCAGGTATCTGGTGGTTTGCACGGCGTAGGTATTTCTGTTGTTGCTGCTCTCTCAAAAAAAATGATTGTTGAAGTTAAAAGAGATGGAAAGGTTTGGATGCAAAGTTATAAAATTGGTGTTCCGGATGCTCCAGTTAAAGTTATTTGCGAATGTGAAAAAGGAATTAGTGGAACAAAAGTAACTTTTTTTCCGGATGATACGATTTTTTTAACAACAAAATTTGATTACAATACGTTATTAACAAGATTTAGGGAAGTTTGTTTTTTGAATCCTGGTTTAAAAATAATATTTGAAGACGAGATAAACAATAAAAAAGAAGAACTTCACTTCCCAGGGGGTTTAGTCGAATTTATTAAATGGCTTAACAGAACAAAAGAAGTTTTACACCAGCCAATTTATTTTAAAAAGAAAAATAATGACGACCTTTCTTTAGAAGTTGCTATTCAATATAATAATTCTTACAATGATAATATCCAAGGTTTTGTCAATACGATAAACACTATAGAAGGAGGAACACATATTGTAGGCTTCAAAACAGCTTTAACAAGAGTTATTAATGATTATGCTGAAAAAAAAGGTTTGTTAAAAAATGGTGGAAAACTTGAGGGAGACGATGTTAGAGAAGGATTAACTGGGATTGTTTCGTTGAGGCTGAAAGATCCCCAATTTGAAGGCCAAACAAAAACAAAACTTGGAAATTCTGAAATTAAAGGAGTTATAGATTCTATTGTTTCTAATGCACTTACGGAATTTTTTGAAGAAAATCCCTCTATAGCGAATAAAATAGCACAAAAATCTTTAGAAGCTTATAAAGCAAGAGAAGCCGCAAAAAAAGCAAAAGATTTAGTAAGAAGAAAAAATGCATTCGGCGGAGGAGGGCTTCCAGGAAAGCTTGCCGATTGTTCTTCAAATAAAAAAGAAAAAACAGAGATTTACATTGTAGAAGGACAATCTGCCGGTGGAACAGCAAAGGGAGCAAGGGACAAAGAATTTCAAGCAATTCTTCCCCTCAAGGGTAAAATTTTAAATGTTGAAAAAGCAAGCCCTGTAAAAGCACTCTCTTCAGAAGAAATTGCAAATTTAATCACGGCAATAGGAACAGGCATAGGAGAAAATTTTGATATAGAAAAATTAAGGTACAACAAAATTATTATAATGACCGATGCAGATGTTGATGGCCAACATATTAAAACATTATTATTAACCTTTTTTTATAGATACACTCCGCAATTAATAGAAACAGGACATATTTTTGTCGCAGTTGCTCCGCTTTACAAAGTAAGAAAAGGACAAAAAGATATTTATGTTTATTCTGATGAAGAGTTAAAAAAAGTTCTTAAAGAAATTGGTGGGAAACCAGAAGTTTCTAGATTTAAAGGACTTGGGGAGATGAATGATGAACAACTCTGGGATACAACAATGAATCCAAAAACAAGAATTTTAAAAAAGATTTCAATAGAAGATGCTGTAGAGGCAGATGAAACTTTCTCTATTTTGATGGGTGACGCGGTTGCTCCAAGAAGAAAATTTATAGAAGAAAACGCCAAATACGCGGAGGTTGACTTATGAAAAAGGAAAAAAATAATTTTTGTTTGGGAGAAATTTTAATATTAATATTTGGTTTTATCTTAATTTTATTCAATTTAAGTTTGTTAATAAACAGCTATCTTAATTTTTTCTTTTTATTTGAGGGTCTTGGTTCTGGTTATCTTTTATTATTTTTAGATTTTATTTCTTCCAGTAATTTTTTTCTTCTTGTTATTTGGACTTTGTCTTTGCTTTTCCTAAAAAAAATTAAGATTCTTTTTTTTATAGTTGGTTTTTATGTTATTGGTCCTACTTTAATAAATATAAATAAATTTGCATATTTTTCTTTATTTGAAAAATTTTTTTTAGCATTTACATTAGTTTATTTTGTTTCATCTTTCGTTTATCTAACTTATAAAAAAATAAAGGAGAAAAATGAAAAAAATAAAAAACGAATTTAATTGTTGCGGGGAAGAATTCTGTAAAAAAACAAAAAAAGATTTTGTAGAGGTTTATGTTTGTCCTAAATGTAGAAGCCTTGATGTAGAGTTTATTTTTTCTTTTAGAAATCTATTTGGAATTATCCCTAAGATGAAATGCAAAAAATGTTTTTATGAATATTTTATGTTTCCAAAATGGAAAATATCTAAAAAAGCTCTAAAAGAATTTGAAAAACAGCAAAATAAAAAATCTAAAAAAGCTTCCTATAAAGAAGAAATAAAAGAGATTTATTGTCCTAAATGCAAGGATTTAGTTAGTGTTGAAATGAAAGACGGAAGTGTTGAAACTTTTATATGTAAAAATTGTAAATTTAAAATAAAAAAGAAAAGATGATCCTTGAAGAGATTAATCAACATAGAAAAGAAACTAAAGGCGAAGTAGAAGCAAAAGATTTAGTAGACGCAGAAATCTCTGAAGAGATGAGAAAAGCTTACATAGACTACGCAATGTCAGTTATCGTTTCTAGAGCTTTACCTTCTGCTGAAGATGGTTTAAAACCTGTGCATAGGAGAATTCTTTGGGCTATGTATTTAATGGGTTTAGAACATAATAAACAAACAAAAAAATCAGCTAGAATAGTCGGAGACGTCTTAGGTAAATTTCATCCACATGGAGACGTTGCTGTTTATGAAGCAATGGTAAGAATGGCACAAGAATTTTCTTTGAGATATTCTTTAATAAAGGGGCAAGGAAACTTTGGAAGTATCGATGGGGATCCGCCGGCAGCAATGAGATACACAGAAGCAAAGATGTCAAAAATTTCAGAAGAACTTCTAAAAGATATTGAAAAAAACACTGTTAAGATGTTACCAAACTTTGATAACTCGTTAGAAGAACCAGAACTTCTTCCAGCAAAATTACCGAATTTGTTATTGAACGGTGCTTCCGGCATTGCTGTTGGTATGGCAACAAATATTCCTCCACACAATTTAAATGATGTTTGTGATACAATTCTTACTTACATAAATGATCCCGAAGTCGAATTAGAAAAACTTGCAGAAATAATAAAAGCACCTGATTTTCCTACTGGTGGTTTTGTCTCTGGTGATCTTAGTGAAATGTATAAAAATGGAAGAGGAAGGTTTATGATACGCGGAAAAACAAAAATAGAAGAAAAAGAAGGAAAAACAAAAATAGTAATAACTGAAATTCCATATCATATAAGCAAATCTTCTTTAATAGAACAAATTGCAGAGTTGGTTAGTGACAAAAAACTTTTAGATGTTAGTGATATAAGGGATGAATCGGCAAAAGGAAATATAAGGATTGTTTTAGAATTGAGAAAGGGTGTAGATCCGAAATTTACAATAAATCGTCTTTACAAATATACAAACTTACAAATTTTCTTCGATGCTGTTTTTCTTGCTCTTGTAAATGGGGAACCAAAAGAGTTAAACATAAAGCAATTAGTTGAAGTTTATGTAAACCACAGAAGAAAAGTAATTAGAAAAGCAACAGAATTTGATTTAGACAAGGCTGAAAAAAGATTACATATTGTCAAAGGACTAATTGTCGCACAAAAAAATATCAACGAAGTTGTAAAACTTATTAAAAGTTCAAAATCAAAAATTGAGGCTACTGAATCTTTAAAGAAAAATTATGATTTATCAAACGAACAGGTCGAAGCAATTTTAGAAATGAGATTGCACCAATTAACCTCTTTAGAATATGAAAAATTGAATAACGAAGAAAAAGAACTCAAAGAAATGATTGAAAAATTAAAAAAAATTCTTGCTGATGAAAAAGAAATTTTAAAGATAATAAAAAAAGATTTGAATGAAATTAAAGAAGAATATGGTGATGAAAGAAAAACTACAATTCTTTCAAGCGTTAAAGATTTTGAAGAAAAAGATTTGGTTGATAAAAGAGATGTTGTTGTTACAATAACAGACAAAGGTTACATAAAAAGAATTGATTTAAAACAATACAAAGAACAAAGAAGGGGTGGAAAAGGAGTAATAGGAAGTGATTTAGTTACTGGAGATTTTGTTAAAGATTTATTGACTTGCTCGACTCACGATTACTTATTGGTATTCACAGATAAAGGAAAAGTCCACTGGCTTAAAGCTTACGATGTTCCAGAAGGTTCTAAATATGGAAAAGGAAAAGCAATTGTTAATATTTTAGAACTAAAAGAAGAAAAAATCTCTTCTATTATCTCAGTTAAAGAATTTAAAGATTATTTAATTATGGCAACAAAAAAAGGTTTTGTTAAAAAAATAGAATTAGCTGAATTTAGTAATCCGAGAAAAGGAGGGATAAAAGCAATCGATTTAGAAGGAAAAGATGATTCTTTAATCTCTGTTAAAACACTTAAAGAACATCAAGAAATTCTTCTTGTTTCAAAAGAAGGACAAGCATGTAGGTTTAATTCGGACGATATTCGCTCTGTTGGGAGAAATGCATTCGGAGTTACTGGAATAAGATTAGAAAAAAATGATGAAGTTGTTTCATTAGAAATTTTACCTTTAGAAAATCAAAAGGAATATTCTATCTTAACAATAACTGAAAAAGGATATGGAAAAAGAAGCGAAATCGAGGATTACAGATTAACTTCTCGTGGAGGAAAAGGCGTCATTAATATAAAAGTTACAGATAAAACAGGCAAGGTTATTACTTCACAATGTGTTGTTGAAAAAGATACAATAATTGTTACAACTGCTAAAGGAATTGTTATAAGAACCCCTGTTACAGATATTAGAATTATGGGAAGAGCAACACAAGGGGTGAGAATTATAAAATTACAAGATTACGATTCAGTTACAGATTTAGCAAGAATTCCAAATATTGAAGAATTTAAAGAATAATGTAGTAACTCTGAAATTACAAAAAAGCAAAGAATTTATTTATAAACCCTATTTTTATTAATATTTTATGGCGTTAGATGCAAAATTAGGAGGTAATCTCTTTAATAGAGAAGATTTTTCAGGTTTAGAAATAGCTTTAGGTAAAATTGTTAGTGAAAAAGATATTAATTAAGTTTGTACTACTTTAGGTAGTACTGATGTATATGGAAATGCTAAGGGAGTTTTTACTGCTTTAGGAAGTAATGATGTAGGGGAAGATGCTAACGGACTAATGTTATCGTTGGTTATTAACAGAGTTAAAAATATATTAAGAGGAGTTCAATTTTCTTTTTGGTTGAATATTTGTGGAGAAGGAAGTCAGGGAGTTCAAATAGGATTAATTAATTACAGAAGAAATAGTAATAAGTGGACAAGAATTATTCCTTTTTTCGCTATTAGAACTGGTAAATAATTCAAACAATCTTTAACATTTATAAAATCTTTTTTCTTTAATTTATGATGATGTTATATTAATCGAAAATAAAAAAATAAATATTAAAATAAAAATATAAATTGACTATGCACTCATTCATCAGAAAGATTATTAATTATTTTTGAAAAAAAGTTTTTTGATTTCTTTTTTTCTTCATTCTCATTATTTTTGTTTAATCTTTTTTTTAAGTAAGCTAGTTGTCCTCGTAAAGAAAAAACTTGCTTTTTCCTTTCTTCCTCTATTTCTTCAATTTTCCTCTTAAAATCATCTATTAAATCTCTTTTCTCTTTTTCAAAATTTTCTTTTTGTTCTTTCAGTTTTTCTTCGACAAAACCTTTTAAAATATCAGTTTTTTTCTCGTTTTCTTCGATTTCTTTTCTAAAAGAACTTTTTACCAAAATTAATTCTGATTTTGTTTTTTCAATTTCTTTTTTGAAAAAATTCTTTTGTTTTGAGAAGTTAAGTTCGATTTTCTTATTAAAAAGATCAAATATTTCTTTTTCTAACTGTTTTTTTATATCGTTCTTTGAAAGCTTTTTTTCTAAATCATCTATAATTTTTTCATTATTTTTTATTCTTTCTTCAAAACTCTTTAATTCTTTTTTAGAAGAATCTTCTATTTCTTTTATCTTTTCAAAAATTTTTTCTTTATTTATTAATTCTTTTAAATTGTTTAGTGAGTTAATTATTTCGAGGTTGTCTTTTTTTATGAGGCTAAAAGATCTTCTTAATTTTTCTTCAATTATAAAAACTTGTTTATCTATTATTTTTTTTGCAATTTCTTCAAAATATTCTTTTGTGCTTACCATTTTAATAATATCAAAATCAATATTATTAAAAGGATTATTGCAAACAAAAATATAACAATAAAAAAGGATAGGTAATCAAAACTATCTTTCTTTTCTGAAAATTTTTCATTTAATTCTATCTTTTGTTCTGGTTGGTAAATCCTATCTGTGTATGAAATATTGTTTTGAATACTATTATAATAAAAATCTTTATTGGTATTTCTTTTTTTTGTTTTAACCTCTTCTAAAATGTTTCTTCCTTCGTTTTGTTGAGTTAAATTAACATAAAAAATTACAAAATCACATGCAGTCCCATTTTCATTTGTTCCGCAAACAACTAAATTGTGGCTTCCATTTGTTAAGTTGGTTAAATAATCTCCAGGAAAAAAACTTTTGTTTCCAATATTATCTAAATTATAAACCCAACTAGATATTATTTGGTTTGATGTTGCATTTATGACAATAGAGCTGACATTATAAAAAGTATTATTTTGTGGAGAAATTATTTTTACAGAAAGGTTTGTAAAAAACTCTTCGTTGAAAGAACATGGCATTTCTCTATATTCGTAATAATTTATATTTGGAGCACAAGAATAAGTGTCATAAGATACTAAAATTCTCCCTTGAAGTATTGTATTGTTTGGTCTACAAAAAGTTATGTTTTCCCAATTGCTCCAAGTCGTATTTATATAATTTGGACCAACTAAACGATATTCGTAATAAGTTTTATTTTGGAATGTACCACAGTTATTTGTGTCATACTCAATTCTAAATCTCGACTGATTTCTATATAAATTATTAATACAACCTAAATTTTGCCATTCGCTCCAAGATGTATTTTTTATATCTAGAGCACATTGTATTTGGCAATTAGTAATAGCCGGAGTCCCGTCTTCACAATAGACAAGATTTTCATCAGGAATACACGAAGAAACCCTAAAATTAACAGAATTAAATGAATTTCCATTTCCTTTTATCCAAATTTGAGAAGATGGATTTCCTGAAAAAGTGTTTTTAAATACACAACTTTTATAACCTCCCCCAAGGTCAGCTCCGTTTCTACCTCCTACTTCAAATCCATTTGAGATTGCGGCTATAAATGTTTCTCCAGTTTCATACCCTGTATTATCAAAATAATTTTTTATTATTAAATAATAATTTCCATTGGTTAAAGGAAAATTCTTTCCTATAGCAGCACCGCCATAAAGCAAACAACCATAAGGTCCAGGAGACTCACCGCATATTAATCCATACCTTCTAGGAGCATTTGGTATTTCTTTATACCAATCCAATCCTAATAAAGAATTAGAACAAGATCTATAATTCCCCCCACAAACAACATAGTCGTTTTTTGTTCTCCAATTTTGCCACTCAGAATCATAAGAAGAAACAAAACTAAAAAATAGAAAAATAACTATTAAAAAGCATACTAACAATATTCTATTTTTTTGTAATTTCATAGTAATAACTTAAAAAAAAGCTTATTTTTAAATCTTTCTATTTGTAATAACTATTTAATAGCTACATTTTTTAAAAGTAAAAAAGCATTAGATTTATAAACAAAAATTTCAAGTTTTTTTTATGGTATTTAAATTTAATGTGTCTCACAAAGGAATTACGAAAAAATACGAAACAGAAAATGAAGAAATTATTGGTTTGTCTATCGGAGATAAAATTAAAGGAGAAAGTATCTCCTCTGAATTAGATGGATATGAATTAGAAATAACAGGAACATCTGACAAAGCAGGTTTTCCAGGAATTTCCAATATACAAGGGCCATTTTTGAAAAAAGTTATTCTAAAGAAAGGGAAGGGTATGAAAGATAATTACGAAGGAATAAGGAGAAGAAAAACTGTTAGGGGAAAAGAAATATCTTTAGAAACTGTTCAGATTAACACAAAAGTTATAAAAGAAGGAAAAAATAAAGCACAAAATCTATTTAAAAAAGAAGAAAAAACAAACTAATTTTTATAAAATTATTATACAAACTCTTAATTTGACTCTCTCTAAATAAATTTTATTTAATAACAATTTAATTAGCAAAAATTTATTAACTCTTTTTTTTATTTTGTTTTATGGAAATTATAAAAGAAGTTCTAAAAAATTTAAGTGAATTAATTAATAGTCTAAACCCTAACATTTCTTTAATCGTAAAAATATTTTTATTATTTCTTTCAATTACTTTTTATGCTGTTTTTGTTTATTTTTCTTGTTTTGTTTTTTCGAGAAAAAATCTTCTTGATTTCAATTTAATGAAAAAAGCAAGTCAAAATTCTGCTGTTTTATCTTTTTTTAGTTTTTTTCTTTATATTCTTGAATATATGATAATCATCCCAATTTTTGTTTTTTTATGGTTTTCTTTTTATTCGATAATTCTTTTTTTAGTGTCAAATAATTTATCATCTAATCAAATTCTCCTTATTTCTACAGCACTTATTTCTTCTATAAGAGCAACATCCTTTTTTAAAGAAAAAATTTCCGAGGATCTTGCCAGCATTGTCCCAATGTCTTTTTTAGGTTTAATCTTGATTGGTGAAAGATCTCTTTCTTTAAATTTAATCTTAAATAAAATTTCAGAAGTCCGCGTTTTAATCAGTTTTTTACCAATTTATCTTTTATTTATTTTTTCCTTAGAAATGATTTTCAGACTAATAGAGGCTTTTAGAATATTTATTTTAAAAATAGAATAGTTTTTAAACAAACTTTTATTTTATTTTTTATGAAAGAAGATTTAGAGGTAATTAATGTCGGAATTTTTGGTCATATAGACCACGGAAAAACAACATTACTATATCGTCTCACTGGAAAATGGGCAGATGAACATTCAGAAGAATTGAAAAGAGGAATAACTATCAAATTAGGTTATGCAGATGTTATTGTTAAAAAAAAATCTGACGGAAAAATTACTTTAAACATAAATGAAGAAGGCAAACCAATAAGACAAATAACTTTTGTTGATGCACCTGGTCACGAAATGTTAATGGCCACAATGCTTTCTGGAGCAGCAATTGTTGATGCAGCAATACTTGTTATTGCAGCAAATGAAGGAATAAAACCACAAACAAGAGAGCATTTCCTTGCTTTAGAAGCAAAAAAAGTCCCTTATTTAATAATAGCACAAAATAAAATAGACTTGGTTTCAGAAGAACAAGCCATGAAAAACTATAATGAAATAAAAGAATTTATTAAAGGGACCTCTTACGAAAATTCTCCAATAATTCCGCTATCTGCTCAGCAAAATATTAATCTTGATGTTTTAATAGAAGAGATTTGTAAGATAAAAATAAAAGAAAAACTTAAAGAAGAAGACCCTATATTTTTTGTAGCAAGGAGTTTTGATATAAACAAGCCAGGAACCCCCTTAAAAAAACTTCATGGTGGTGTTTTAGGCGGAGCCTTAAAAAGAGGAGTTCTGAGGGTTGGGGATACAATCGAAATAAAACCTGGAAGATTAGTTAAAAAACAAAATAAAAATTTTTACGAAACCATCAATACAAAAATTGTTTCTATAATGAGGGGAAACCTTTCTTTAAAAGAAGCGAGCCCGGGGGGAAGTCTTTCTCTAGAAACAACCCTTGATCCAATTTTAACAAAATCAGATTCTCTTGTTGGTAGAACGATATCTATCAAGGGAAAATTACCAGAAATTTCCGAGGTTATTTTTATTAAACCAATTTTGTTTAAAGAAATATATGAAGCAGAAGAAAAAATAATTCCAGAAAAAATAAAAATTGGCGAAATACTAATGTTAAACATTGATTGTTTGACGACAGTTGGTACCGTTAATCAAATAAAAGAAGATACTCTTTCTATCCAACTGAAAATTCCTGTTGTCCCTTTAAAAGGAGAAACTATTGGAATAGCCAGGAATATAAAGGGTCACTGGAGATTAATTGGTTATGGGGAGCTAAAAGAAGATTTTTAAACTTAAAAATATAAATAATTTTATGGTTGGTGATAATAACTTGAAAGATCAAGAAATCATTCTAAAAAAATACCTTTCTTTTTTTTTCAACAAAAAATCTTATGATGAATTAAAAAAAGAAGTTATAGAAAAAGGTTATTCTTTAGAGCTTTTTGATAAAACCTACAACGAATTTAAACAATCACGAATTGGAAAAATTCCTTCTTTTGATTTTAACGAAATAAATAAGATACAAAATCAACCAAATATTGACAAATCACAAATAAAACAAGATAATCAATCTCAATATCTAAAAAAAATAGACGACCAATTATTAGAAAAAAAACTTTTTTCTCAGATTAAAGACGGAAAAGAAGTAGTTATGATTCCAGTTGAAAAAAAAGAATTAGAAAGAGTTTTAAAAGAAAAAAGTCCTAAAAATTTTTTTGTACCTTCTTCTATAATGACTTATGTCTTTTCTTTAATTTTGCTTATTGCTTCTTTTTATTCTTTATATAACAGCTTTTCTTTGAAGAATATAACTTCTCCACCTGATAGTGGTGTAGAAATTAAATCGTCTTTCTTCGAAATAGGTTATCCTTTAGTTTTTATATCTGTTTCTGCTATAGACGAAAATCCTTTAAAAATAAATTTTTTTTATTTATTAGTTGATTTTTTTATTTATTTAGTTGTTGCATATATAATTGATATTTCAATTAGGGCATTTATTTTTTCAATAAAAGAAAATATAAAAGCGGTTAACAAAGAAGAAAAAGAAAATTTAAATTTCAATAATTTTCCCTCTAACCCCAACATGAAAGACTTTCGTTTTTCTAAACATAGTTTCTAGTCCCTCTGCTTCATGAATGTGGGAACATAAAACAACTTCGGGGGAATATTCTTCAATAATTTTTTTTAAGAGTCCACTTCCTTCTATTCCAGAAAATTCTGCCGAAGATTTTTTAGGATGCAAATGTGAAACAATAACTTTTTTTGTTTTTCTTTTTTTTATGTTATTTAAAATACTTCTTAAAGAATAAAAGTCCTCTTTTTTATGGTTAAAATTTAAGTTCGAATTACCAAAACCAACAATATCTAAATTTTCTTTTTTGTGGTATTTTAGATGAATATTTTTTAAAGAATATTCTTCTTCTAAAAACTTAATGTCTGGATCAAAATCCCAATTTCCTGGGACAAAAACAACTTCAAGTCCTCTTTTTTTAAATGGTGTTATTATACTTTCTTTTCTTAATGGGTGAGTTAAATCTCCGCACAAAACAACTAAATCAACTTTATATTTTTCTCCTTTTTTTGCGAGTTCTTCAGCTACATTATTTCTTCCGTGGATATCTCCTGCTGCTAAAATTTTTATTTTTTTCATATTATTATAAAATTTTTTTTATTTATTAATCTAACTAAACTCGCTTAAAGTTTTCTGTTTTCCATAATTTTGAATTATCTTTGATAAAAAAAAGGTACTTATTAAAATCCAGTTTTAAATTATTTTTTATTTCACCTAATGCTTCTTTAATATTAGAAAATTTTTTTGGCTCTCTTTCGAATGCTCTTCTTAAACTCTCTCGTATTATTCCTACACCTAACGGAGCATAATACTCTTCTCTTTCCTCGTGAAAAACAACAACTTTTGCTTGTTTTCTTATTCTCATTAGATATTCAACGCAAGATAGTCTATCTGCATAATAGGCTCCAATAACATTTTGGCATAGGTTTTTCTTCCGAAAAAAGATTCATGATCACTTACAGTTGATGTTTTTGTTCCCCACAAACTACCAGAAAAAGTTGTTTCCATAACCTCAAACTCAAAATAACCAGGTAAAAAAAGAATTCAAACTGATTTCCATTGTAATACTCTCCGAAAACGAAAAATTCATTTATGCTTGGAAATTCTTTTACTTTTTCTAAAATCTTTTTTCCTATATTATCATCGACAGCAGTTATTGTTCATCTTATAGGAACAAATTTTCTGTTTTTTTTCATTCCTAAAAGTCCTGTTGAAAAAAGTTTTTGTATATGACTTATTTCTATGTTTGAATTATACAATTCTTCTATTGCTTCAGTAGTTTTAACATAATCTTCTGATATAATAGAATCGACTTTTTTTGGAACAATTACATTTTCTTCAATGACTGCTTTTCTTAATGGAGCAGGATTTGCCATTATTGAAAAAAATTTTGAAGCTGAAAAAGAAATAACTGGCTTATTATAAAGAAAAAACTCTGTCGAAACAGCTTTATTTAACGTTGCTAACTCTTGCAAAGTATTTTTTATTCCTTTTTTAAGTTTAATAATATTCTCTTTATTTCTTGCGTAAATCATTTTTGCTCTGTTAGAAAGAATATTTTTAATAGACATATTTTTTTAACCAATGCTTCTGGCATGGACATTTTTTCTGTTCCTTTTTCTTCATTAGTTGGAAACAAAATTCCGCAAAAAACATTTGGATAATCATTTCTACCAACGAAAATTTCTGGCGGGCTTTCTCCTGAAAAATGTTCTTTAATTTTTGGAGAAAAATTTTTTATTTTTTCTAGTATTCTGCATTTTCCCCTTCCGCATAATCCTTTTCCCCTACATTTTATACATAATTCTTCCATAACTCAATTTAGAAAAAGAAGTTTATATTGATTATGTTCTATTCCCAACGAGACAGAAAGTGCTAAAAAATTATATTTCTATTCCAATTTCATAGTGCTTTAATTTATAACCTAATTTTTCATACAAACCAATAGCTTTTTTGTTTTTTACTCTCACACCCAATCTAATTTTTGTTGTTATTCTCAAGACCAAATTGGAAGCCAAAATATTTTTAATGAAAATGCGAAACCATCTGATTATTTATGGCTTGGGGTACAGGACGTAATAAATAAAAAAAATAAGTTTGTTCTTGTCCGGATTATTTTTCTAAGAGATTTATTTGGTGAAGAATTTCATTTAAGAAGAGAGAGAATAAGTACTAGCGCAGCTTTGGGAGAAATTGGGACAGAAAAGGCATTTAATTCTGTCTTGTTGTTCAGATAACCAAATTCCGTCTTTCATAATCCACAATAATTTTCTATTATTCCTATCTTGAAATCTTATAATTGAATTTACAACTCTTTAAAGATGAGTATCATGCACAGTTTCGGTTTTTCTACTCGTTTTTAATTCCTTTACACAAATGTTTAGAATACATTATTGGTTTTGATAGAAATTGGTCAAGAATTTTACCCCATTTTCCTCTTATCTGATTATTATATTCATAAGGTATAACTCCTTTATTATGATACTCTTTATCTAAAGGATTCCATTCTCTTAACATCCTTATTCCTTTACTTCCAGGTTTTGAATTAGCCTCAATTACAACTAAATTGCCATCTTCAGAAAGTACAAAATCTATTCCTATTTCACCCACAGAATAGTCTTTAGAAAAAGCATTAACAACTTTTATTCCTAATTTGTTAATATCTCGTTTTATTTTTTTATAATCTTCAAAAACAACATAAGGATCTTGTGGATGACCTTTTTTTCCAATATTTGCTTGTTCGGAATATGGAGCTCCAACTCTTACATAAAAACAAGTCATTCCTAAATGTCCTTGACTTCCTCTTTGAAATACTGCTCTAAAATCATATACCCGTCCATCAAGACGATCAACATGTATACCTTCTTGAACAAGATAATCTTCACCTATATTATATTTAGATAAATAATTTAATACTTGATGTAGACCATTTAACCTCTGTAATTGATTATTAGAACTTGAAATAATTAAAAAATCTTCTTTTCCCAATTCTCTTATAACAAATTGGTTTCTCCCTTGTGAGCTGACTCTTTTTTTTACAAATACAAATCCTTTTCTTTCTAAAAGATCTTCAAGGCATTCTGCTGAAAAAACATGTGTTTCTGGGGTAGATATTCCTCCATTAACAAACACTGAATAAGCCTTAACTTTATCTGCACACATTTCTCTAAATTCTGGAGAATTGACAAAAGAAATTCCTGCTTTAGACATAGCATCTACAATTCTAATTCTTCTTTTATCAGAAATATTTATTCTATCATATATCACTTGCGGGATTTCACCCAATAGTTCATACATTGATTTGCCATCCCAATATCTAAGATGTACTTTATCCCTGTATGCAATTCGCAAGTCTAAGTCTTTTTGTAGAACAATCTGAACTAAGCCCACATTTCTTTTTCTTGCTATATCTGCTCTTTCTTTGTATGCTCTCCATGCAGATTCATTTTTTGCAGATAAAAATCCAACGAAGTTTTCAAAATAACCCTGATCTAACAATTTTACCATTAATCCCCCATCCAATAATTTGTCTTTTGTCCTGTTGCTTTTCTGAAAGAATAATTTAAGTCAGAATATTGAATTCTTATATTTCCATCATAATCTTTACCAACTATCATTTTAGCCATAGATGTCTCATTCTCTCAAAATTCTTTTTAACATAGTTTGCAATTGTTTAATCATCGGTTAAGTCTCCATAAAAATCTGGAACTGAAATAAGAATTCTCACAGATATTATTCTTAGATCTTTTCTTAAATAAAATATAAAATTTTCTAACTCTCTTTTGAGCTCATTTGCAACTTCTTTTGCCCAATAAGAAGCATCATATCTTTGTAACAACAATCCTATGAAATCAGGTCTTTTTTCTCGTTGAACAGAGGCTCTTTTAATATCTCCTATCCATTCTTCAATAGATTGGCTTTTTTGTTCTATTTGATGTAATGAATAATCAACAATATAAACTAAATCTCTTATTGATTGTTTGCTATATTGAGTTATTGCTGATCCAAATTTAGAATGATAAGAATAATCTTTCCTTAGAACAGAATCAATTCTTTCTTCAAATAACATTAGGTAAATGTGTCTTGATCTATCTCCTGTTTCAAAACAAGGTTGATAATTATAATACTCTGCCATTTCATCTGATATTTGATTACAACCGTGATTAGTTTCATTGAAATAACCTATTTCAACTAGTTTTTGTTTTGTCATCTCTTATATTCTCCATCAATAATATTTACCATTTGAACGCTTGTTGGATAGATAAAAGCATGACTATGTGTCCAAGCAACAGGATTACCCCTTATATAGAAAATATCAAAAGGAATCATTGTCCCTACTGTAAAAGTTTGTCTTAACTTTTCAGATTTGTGAACATGACCGGTTATGCTTTTTCCAAAATCATTTTCTTTTGAAGTTATATTTCCACGTCCACCATTAGGACCAGTATCTCCATGATTTCCAAGCTGATATCCTCTAATTTTCAAGTCATCCCATCTCGTCAAAAAAGTTACATTAACAGGCACACCATAAACATACTTAATTCCTTCTTCAACTGGATTTTTTCCATCTGCATAAGCAGAAGCCATCTTAAATGCAATTCTTGCATTTATCGGATCTTTTATAAACCTTCCTTCATCAAGATATCTATTTAAAAATTCGAGATGGTTTGATTGAATGATATAAATCTGCCCATTACCTACTTTATTAGCAATTATTTCTAATTCTTTACCACATAAAAGTAACTCCTGCTCAAGTGAAAGATTTCCTTTATCAGCACCTTCGCGTATCAGTTGATAAATAAACTGTTTTTGCATATGGTGTGAAACACTATAACCATCAAAAAAGTCATGAAGAATAAGCCTTTCAGGTTCATATTCAGCAATCATATCTAAAGTTGCTTTTCTAACTTTCCTATCAGTATATCCAGTATGCCAATCACCACAAACCATTGCTAATGGTCTTACATCTCTTAATTTTCTTCCATCATATTCAACTCCTAAATCACTAAATTTTCCATTCTTTTGTGAAACTAAATTTCTCCAATGATACTTTTTCTCATTAATCACTTCCACAACTATTGCACCATACTCATGATCTCTTAATGCAATATTTCCTAATCTTCTTCTTTCTGCACTGACATCATCACCTGTTGCATAATTTGGCTCAGTTGAGGAACCTGTTGTAATCAATGCTTTTGGCATCTTACTATTAGAATGAGGGATATATTTCCATCTTTGTTTTGGGCTTGCAAATATAAGAGACCTTTCTCTTTGGGCAAATCTCTGCAACCCGGTAATTGGATCAATCTGATAAGGTCTAACATTAAACTGTTCAATTCCAATATTCTCATTGAGAGGTTTTCTTTCGTATAACAAACCATATTCTAAAATCCTCTCATGAAAATTCTCAGGAACATAATCTTCAGATGCAGAACTGCCAATCATTGGTAGAATAATAAGTTCGGCATGCATTTTATCTATATAGGATTCTAAAGAATCTAAGAATTGATCGTTAGGTTTTGCCAAAGCTTGTGCACTTGTTATTACATAAGTCTTTTTTTTATGTTTGACATCCCCCATACATATTTTAAAGAAAAAGAATAAATATATACTTTTAGTGATTAAAGTATATAGCATAGAAAAATTTAAATACTCTAATATATTCAAGTAATTATATGAATGAATTCACAAGAAAAATACAAATTGTAGGAAATAGGTCTTATGCTGTTTCTCTTCCAAAAAAGTGGGTCATTAAGAATAATCTTGAGAAAAAAGAAATAAATATAATAGAAAAAGAAGGAAATTTAATACTCTCTCCAAAAAAAATTCAAAAAAATACAACAGATAAGGACATTCTAGTTGAAAATTTAGAATTAATTCCCAGTATTTTATTGCTATGTTATTCAAGAGCTGTTTCAAAAGTTAGACTAATTTTCAAAAATAAAAATGATTATTTATCTGCAAAACCTATAGTGCTTGAGATACTATCACATTTAGAAGGTTTTAAAATAATAAACGATAATGATGATGATAATAATATAACAATTTGTGATTCATATGAAAAGACAAACATTTTAATTCGTGATCTAGCAAAAAGAATGGTTATAATCCTAAATAATATGGTTGATTGTATCTTAAATAACAACAGCAAAACAAAAAATATATTGGAAAATGAATCAGATAGCCTTTATCATTTCTCAAAAAGAATACTTTATGAAAGTAGTCAAAAATTAAATTTAAGAGATGATACTGTTAATGACATTGAAGAAATATTTTTATGGAGACTAATATTCAAAAAATTGGAAAACATTGGAGACATTTTAGAAAAAACTACTAAAGAATCTTATATAAAAGAAAATATCCAAGAGGTATTAAATAAACTTAATGATTTTATCATATTACAAAAGAAAATAAGAATAAATGAGATTCAAAAAATTAAAGAGATGAAATTTAAAAATTTAAATAATGATAAAATCAAGGAATTAGTTATTGATATTTTAAATAACCTCTTGTTAATTGATTTAAATAAAACTTACTTTCCAAACTAAAAAAAGTAAGCAAAAAACAGAATTCCCTTACGAAACTACGGCGACAAACTCTTAATAATAAAACTAAACTATGAACTTTCTGACAAATTCCAAATTAACTCCGCGGTTTTTCTTGCGAGAAAAAAATGCTCGATCATGTTGCATTTTTTCATTCTGAAAAACCTCGCATAACACCAATTAGTTTCAATAAGCTAGCGAGTGTTTTTTACTAAAACTATTTAAACAACCTTCTACAAGAAACATTAATAATAAAATAAATTTATCAAAAAAATAAAAATGAAAGTAGGTGAAAATAGATATTGCTTCAATAATCCAATATGGTAAATGCAATTATTGGGTTTTTCAATATTTCTTCTATTTATAGCTCTCGCTGTTATTCAAATTATAACTTGGTCTGTAAAAAGAAAGATTATTGCGGCAAGAAACGAACTTGGAATAAAACAGCCGTTTATTGATAAAAAATTATATAACTTATCGCTGATGAATACTTCTCTTACAAAAGAAGAAATTGCAAAGTTTCTAAAAGAATTACAGAAATCTTTTGAACTAGCTAGGAAATTAGATTTTGTAAGAATTATATTATTCTTTGTTTTGATTGGTACTTCTTTTATTTATAACACTATCTCAGACATAACTCTAAATATAGCGGATTCCAACCTGCCATCAACTCCCATATAGTAGGTAAGGTGTTCCAGACTTAAATAATACTTATCGCAAAAATTCTACTCTTCGAAACTCTAAGTTTCTCGTTGTTTCATCTCTATCGGTTCAGCTCTCAAAATGCTTCCGCATTTTAGATGAGCCTCACGAGGAAACAAGAGCCTAATATGATTAGTTTCAATAAATAGGGGTACACACCTTATGCTCACTTCGTTCGCAAGAGAAAAAATCAATCTACAGCAAGTGGTGTCGAAATTCTACTTCAGGCTGATTTAAAATATCATCTATGCAACCAATAAAAACAGGTTTTTTCTCAATTCTATCTCTAACCTGTCTAAGAAAATTATTCCTTTCATCTCCTGAAGCCACTACTACCTATTTGTATACTACGATTATTGCTCCACCAAAAACCTCTCTAAGAGTATCTTGATTTTGCATTACATACTTACTTTCTTCTTAAAATCCATATTCCATTTTGATTTTTTCTCAGAAACCGCTCTGAGGCACGAACACTTCTTACTTGATAATATGAATAAAAACAAAAATACACAACAACTTCTATTATTAAAATGGACAGCGTCCAGCCGTCCTAAAGTGTCTCTTTAAATTAATATGGCTCACGACTTTGTTTTTTCCCCGGTACCTTACACTAAAAATCAACCCTCATTAGTTTGAGAAAACTAAAAAGACACAAAGATAAACTTTTTAATCTTCCTTAAATTTTTAATTTTATGAAAGTGTGCATTCTTTTTTCTGGGGGAAAAGATTCGACTTATGCAGCTTGGCTTGCGAAAAAAGAAAAGTACGACCTTTCTTGCTTAATTTCTATTTTTTCTGAAAACAAAGAAAGTTATATGTTTCATACTCCTGCGATTGAAATGACAAAAAAACAAGCAAAATTAATGAAAATTCCTCTTTTAATAAAAAAAACAAAAGGAAAAAAAGAAAAAGAATTGTTAGACTTAAAAAAAGTCATTGAAGAAGCAATAAAAAAATATAGAATAGAAGGTGTTGTTAGCGGAGCAATTGAAAGTGTTTATCAGGCGTCAAGAATCCAAAGAATTTGTAATGAACAAAAAATAAAGTGTTTTAACCCTCTTTGGCAAAAAAATCAAATTGATTTATTAAAGGAATTAATTGATAATAATTTCGAAGTCATTTTATCCTCTGTTGCCGCTTATCCGCTGGATAAAAACTGGATCGGGAAAAAAATCGACGAAAAATTTATAGAAGAAATAAAAGAATTGCAAAGAAAATATAAAATAAATCCTGCTGGCGAGGGCGGTGAATACGAAACTTTAGTAATTAACTGTCCTTTATTTAAAAAAAGAGTTAACACTCATTTAATAAATATCATCGGTGAAGGAAATTCTTGGAGAGGAATATTCAAATAATTTTTTTATTTTAAACATCTATTTAAATTTTTCTTTATGAATAAATTCTTGCATATCTTCTGTCCAAAGATTTTTCTTTTCATTAATTTTCTTAAGTAAATCAAAAACAATTAATATTGATAAAGAAGCAAAAATAGAAAAAAGAATGTAAATTGGACTTACTGGAGTTGTTTCAAAGATCTTATTTAATTTATTGTTATAAATAGATAACAATGTAAAGATTATAGCTATTATTGAAGCAAAAAACAAAGGTTTATTTGTAAAGGGACTTCTATTCAGAGACATTTTTCTAAAAGAGCGAAAATTAAAAGCATTCGTAATTCCAAAAAAAACCATTGTTGAAAAGGCAATTGTTCTTGCTACTTTTTCAGAATTTTCTCTTAAAAGAGTATAATAAAAAGCTCCGAGGGAAAATAGTGAAATCATTAATCCAGATATTAATAGCATTAAGAACAAAGGTTTTGTTATTATTTCAGATTTTTTTCTTGGTTTTTGATTTATGACATCTTTCGAATAAGGATTAAATGCTAAAGTTATTGCGGTCACCTCGTCGGAAAATAAATTCATGAATAAGATTTGTATAGCAACTAAAGGTATTGGAAAACCAAAAAGAATCGCTAAAAAGATAATCATAACCTGAGCAAAATTTATTGATACTTGATATGTTGTAAATTTTTGTATGTTAGAAAAAATAGTTCTTCCTTCCTTTATAGCTTCTATTATTGTAATAAAATTATCATCTTTTAAAGTAATATCGGCAACTTCTTTTGATACGTCTGTTCCTCTTTTTCCCATTGCAACTCCAATATGTGCTTCTTTTAACGCAGGAGCATCATTAACTCCGTCGCCAGTCATTGTTACAACTTCCCCATTCATTTTTAACGCCTTTACAATTTTTAACTTATGTTCTGGTTTTACTCTAGCAAAAATAGAAATATCTTCAACAACTTTAGATAGTTCTTCTTCAGTTATTCTTTCTAAATAATCTCCTTCAACTATTTTTCCTTTCAATCCTATTTGTTTTGCTATTGACAAAGCAGTCTCCTTATTATCCCCTGTAATCATTTTAACTTTTATTCCAGTATCATTACAAATCTTTAATGCTTCTCTAACTCCTTCTTTTGGAGGATCTTCTATTACTACAAAACCAAGAAAAATTAGATCTTTTTCCTCGATTAAATCTGTTTTATTTTTTTTGTATGCTATCCCTATTGTTCTAAATGCGAGAGAATTAAATTTTTTATTTATTTCTAAAATTTTTCTTTTTTCTTTTTCAGTTAATCTAAATATCCCGTCTTTTCTTTCTACAAATGAACATTTTTCTATTAAAATTTCGACGGCCCCTTTTGAATAAACTTTTTTTTCTTCCTTTTCCTTACATAAAACTGACATGATTTTTCTTTTAGAATCAAAAGGTATTTCTTCTATTCTTTTTTGTTTAAAATCTTCCTTATACAAATTAATTTTAGAAGCTAAAACAAGAAGAGAGGCCTCTGTAGGCGATCCAATTATTTTAAATTCCCTATCATCACCAGTTCTTTCTATTATTGCATCATTACATAAAACACTAGCCTCTATTAACTTTAATAAAATCTTCTCCTTTTGAGGGTTTATTTTTTTATTTTTATAATTTTCAACACAAAAAATTTCTCCATGCCCTTTATATCCTTCTCCAGTAACTTCATAAATTCTTCCGTCTACTAAAATTTTTTTTACTGTCATTTCTCCTTTAGTTATAGTTCCTGTCTTATCTGTACAAATAACTGTTGTTTCTCCGAGGGTTTCTATTACTGACATTCTGTTTACTATTGCATTCTTTTTTGCCATTCTATAACAACCTGTCGAAAGAGCTGTTATCAAAACTACTGGAAAACCTTCTGGGAAAGAAGAAACAGCAACAGCAATTACAATGATAACTGCTTCTATAATAATTTCTTTATTTATTTCCTGGTTTCTTAAAATAAAAATTAAGCCTATCAAAAGAGAAAAAACAATTCCGAAAAAAGCAAGATATTTTGCTATTTTATTCAATTTTTTTTGTAGTAGCAATTCTTTTTCTGTAGACGAAATCAAATCTACTATCTTTCCAAATTTTGTGTTCATTCCGGTATGAATTACTTTTGCAATACATTTCCCTTGAATAACAAAAGATCCCATAAACAAGATATTTTCATTAGTATAATCGTCTTCACTTTTAATTTTCTTCTTTGAAACTTCTTTTGACTCTCCTGTTAATATAGATTCATCAATAAGAAGATCTTTTTCTTCTAAAACTAAACAATCTGCAGGTATTTTCTCTCCAGTTCTTAATATTATTATATCTCCAGGAACAATTTCTTTTGATGGAATTTCCTTTTCCTTTCCATCTCTAATAACGATTGATACTGGAACAAGCATTTCTTTTAAAGCTTTTATTGCTTTTTCCGCCCGGTATTCTTGAATAAAACCTGTAAATATTACTATGAAAACAACCACTAATATTACATATCCCGTAGTTGTTTTTTCGACTAAAAAAGATAAAATCGTCGCAAATAAAAGAAGATATATGACAAAATTATTTTTTATTTGATTAAGAAGAATTTTTAATATTGTCTTTTTATTTTTTTCTTCTATCTCGTTTAATCCATATTTTTCTAAAAGCTCTTTGGATTTTTTTGTTGAAAGTCCTTCTTTATCCATAGATTTTATTTATTTTTTTTATTTAATAAACTTTTGTTAAGTTTAAAAAGAATATTCTTTTATTTAAATTATGGTTGTTTTGTTAATATCAACATGTAAAGAAAAGCTTCATAAAAAGAATTTTATGCTTGCCTTTTCCATTCGGAAGTTAGAAATAAAGAAGCCATAAGAAATTTTTTAGAAAAATGAATGAAGAACTAAACCAGGTTAAAAAAAAGAAAGAGTTTTCTTATTTACCGGATTCTTTAATAGAAAGAGCACTTATTTTGTCTAAAAAAGATATTAAAAAATGTCGTGCTATTTTAAGAAAATATTTCTTAGTTTTTTCAACTAATAAAGTTCTAAAAATTAACGACGAAAGGATATTAAAAAGTCATTTTTCTTCTAAAAACAGAGATTATCCTTTTTTCTATAATAAAATATTCGAAAAAAATAAAAACTTCTCAAACATTCTTGATTTAGGTTCTGGGATTAATAGTTTTTCATACCTTTTCTTGAAAGAAATTCTCGGAGAAGTTAATTACATCTGTATAGAAGCAGAAGAAAGAATTGTTCAGAAAACAAATGATTTTTTTAATAAAAAAGGTTTTCTAAAGGCAAGAGCCATACAAGAAGATTTATTTAATCTTGGAAAAATTGAAGAAATAATATCTTCTTTAAATTCACCAACTGCAATTTTTTTATTTCAAGTAATAGATGCTTTAGAATTTTTTGAAAGAGATTATTCTAAAAAACTTCTTTTAATGATTAAAAACCAAATAAATGAAAAAGATCTCATCGTTATTAGCATGCCGACAAAAACAATTTCAAAAAAGAAATCTTTTGAAGCGAAACGCACATGGCTTAAACTTTTTCTAGAAGAAAATTTTTTTGTCGAAGATTTTTTTCTTGGTGATGAAAGGATATTTAAATGTAGAAAGAAATAAAAACCTTTCTTATTGATTCTAATTATGGGATTATTTACCAAAAAAGTTTTTCGCAATGGTTTTACCTTAATCCATGAAAAGAGAGATATCCCCGTAGTTAGTTTAATTATTTCTTCAAGGTTTGGTTCTGCTTTTGAAAACGAAGAGGAAAAGGGCATAGCACATTTTTTAGAGCATATGTGTTTTAAAGGAACAAAAAAGAGAGATTCAGAACAAATATCTAAAGAAATTGAGATGGTTGGTGGGATTTTAAACGCGTTTACTCATGAAGAATTTACTTCCTATCATGCAAAAGTTCCAAGTAAATATTTCTTAAATGCTTTAGATGTCTTGTTTGATATTTTTTTTAATCCTATTTTTCCAGAAGAAGAAATAAAAAAAGAAGCATTAGTAGTTTGTGAAGAAATTAAGATGTATGACGACAATCCAATTTACTTTACACTAAATAAAATAAAAGAATCACTTTATGAAGCCCCTTTCGGTTTACCAATTTCTGGAAAAGCAGAAAATATTCTTTCCTTTAGAAGAGAAAAGCTTTTAGAATTTCATAAAAATTTCTATTCTTCTTCTAATTCTGTCCTCGTTGTAGTTGGGGGTGTCGATTTTCAAGATGTTTTAGATTTTGTTGAAAAAAAACTATCCTTAGATGAAAAAAAACTTATAAAAAAGATAAATATAAAAAAAAGAATTTCTAACATGTCATTCACGAAAAAAGATTTGAAGCAAGCGAATCTTTGTCTTGGATTTCATTTTCCTCTTTCTTCTGAAAAGGAGAGTTATGCTACAAAAGTTTTTAATTCTATACTAGGAGAAGGAATGTCTAGCAAACTTTTTTTAGAGGTGAGAGAAAAAAAAGGATTGGTCTACACAATAAAAAGTGATTTGGATACGGGAAAAAATTATTCTTATATGTATATTTTTGCAGGTACTGATAAAAAAAATATCGAGGAAGTAATATATACATCCCTAAAAGAATTTTCAAAACTCTCAGATTTAACAGAAGAAGAATTAACAAAAATTAAAGAGAAAGTTATAGGAAATTTCTATCTTGAAAATGAAGATTCTTTAAACGTCGCAACAAATTTGTTAATGTTTGAAATTACAAAAAAAGCAGAGGATTATTATAATTTTGAAGAAAACATAAAAAAGGTTTCTTTAGATGAAATAAAAAAAATCTCCAAAATAAAAAAATTTTCAAAAGTTGTTTTAAAACCAGAATAATTATTTTTCAACGATTTCTTTTAGTTTTTCTGCTGTTTTATCGTCGAGAATTTTTTCTAAATTTTTCTTCTTTTCCGTAAATATGGATATTAAATTTTGATAGTTCTTTAATAATTCATTTGCTTTAGCAGGACCTATACCAGGAAAACCCTCTAAAATAAATTTTTTTTGCTCTTCTAAACTTTTTAATTCTTTTTTTATTCTCAAAGAAAAATTTTTTTTATTCTTTTTTTCTCTCTTAGTAATTAATATTAGAAATTTAGCGCTATCCTCTTCATCTTTTGTAAAAATTATTGGGATATTATATGAAAGGGCAACACTTAACAATGCCCCGCGAATTGCATTTTCGTTTATTCTTGAATTTTTATAGCTTTCAAAACCTTCTACCAATAAAACTTTTCTTTTAGTCTTTCTTAAATTTTCAAACTGATTTTGAAATCTTTTGTCTATAATACTTGATTGAAAATCAGAAAAAGTTTTTCTTTCTATAATTATATCATTTATTAAATAATCACCTATTTCTAAGTTTTTCAATTCAAATTTAATTTTATTCTCTATTAAAAATGGAATAATTAAAGAATTTCTTTCCCTGTTATCAACGATTATTTTTGTTTTTATCACTTCTTTCTTTGTTTTTTCTTCCGAAAAAATGTCTTCTATTTTTTTCATGCTATACATTAAAAAGATTTTTTTGTTTTTCTTCTGTTTTTTGAGAAAAATTTTCTTTTAGTTCTTTTATAACTCTGTACATCTTTCTTTCCCTTGATTGGGAAGCATAATGAAAAGATAAATCCCTGGTATTGTTAGTTATTAAAATTTTAAGATTTCCTTTCATTAATCTTGCAGTTCTTCCAGCTCTTTGGATTTTTCTTATAGCTGAAGGAACAGGTTCATAAAAAATAACCTCATTAACCTCTGGAATATCTAGACCTTCTTCTGCTATAGAAGTTGCAACAAGACAATTTATTTCTCCTCTTGAAAATTCTTCTATGATTTTCCTTTGCTCTTTTTGGTTTAATCCTGTTTGTTCTTCTCCTTCTCCTTTTTTTGCCTGCCCGACAAAAATTTTTGATTTTATACCATAAATTTTATTTAAGCTATCTGAAATCTTTTTTACACTATCCCTAAACTGAGAAAAAACGATTATTTTCGCTTTAGGATTTTCTGAAATTGCTTTTTTTATTATTTCAACAGTCTTTTCTAATTTCGGATGCTCAAAATCTATATTAAAACTTAAAGTATATGCTTTTAGAAATCTTTTATCATTAACAAGTTTTTGTACGCCCTTAGATTTTTTTTCATCTGCTTGTTTTTTCAATTCTTTTAAATAATTCGTAAATGAAAGAAATGTTTGAGTTTCTAACAATTCTAGAGCATGTTGAATTTTTATTGCTTGAGAGCAAGAAGACAAAGCTTTAAGATAATTACCTTTCTTTTCGTTTTTTAAAAGATTAAATAATCTCTGTTGGCACTTTATTATTTCAATTTTCGTAGGAATAGAATAAAAAATTTTTCTGTTTCTTAATTCTTCTATCAAATCATTAAAAATTTCTTTTAAAAGCTGCCTTATTTCTTCATATTCTGGGGGAAAATCAACTTTTATTTTTTCAAAAGTGAGTTCTTGAAGGTATGGTTTAACATCTTCGCTTTCTCTTGTTCTTATTTCAACTTTTTCTACATTTAAATTGTTACAGATTTCAAGAATTTTCTGTTTTTCCGAACCTGGAGAAGCAGTTAGTCCTAACACTCTTTGATTTTTTCCTTTTTCCTTATAATGATTCGCTATAAAAGTGTATGAATAATTTTTTAAACAGCGATGACATTCATCCTCAATTAAAAGAGAAACTTCCGATAAGTCATAAAGATTATTTTTTATATCATTAGCTATACACTGAGGAGTTGAAAAAATAAATTCAGCAGTTTGCCAAATTTCCTTTCTTTTTTTTGCAGGAGTTTTTCCTGTAAATAACTGCATATCTGCAAAGTTCTCTGGCAGATTTTTTTTAAAATATTCGAGATGTTGTTCTATCAAGGGTTTTGTCGGAGCTAAAAAAAGAATTTTTTCAGTTTGGAATTTTTTAAATCTTTCAACAGCTAACATTAATGCGATAAGCGTTTTTCCAGTTCCTGTCGGTAGAATAACTAAACAATTATTTTCCTTACAACTCTCAAAAATTTTTTGCTGATATTCTCTAGGTTTTATATTTAATTCATTCATTTTTACTATTTTTTAAAAACTTAAACTAAACACTATTAAACTGACTAAAATAAGAACACAAGAAAAAACCCAAAGTTTTCTGCTTCCGAATAAAATTTTAGAACCGTCTAATCTGCTAAAAGGTAATAAAAGCCATATTGAATAAAATAAACTTATTTTTCCTAACTCTATCTGGTTAAAAAATAAAAATATAAAAAACAAAACCAAATTAGAGAAAAGCCCAAAAAAAGCAATTAAACCGGAATGCCATTCTGTAACAGAAGAAAATCTATAAAGTTCATATCTTTTTGCAACCCTTTCAACTCTTGCTTTTTCTTCAAACTCCAAGATTGGGAACCATTGTAAAAACCCTCCAGAAAAGATACTTAAAACAATTGGAAGGAAAATCATTGGAAGAGGCTTATTAAAATGTTTTTTTTCAAGAAAACCATAATAATACACTGACCACCATTTAGTTTCTATGTTAATATCGAGCGTTCTAGCGACGATTTTTTTTGTTATTATGTTTACTCCTAAAACAAGAATAAACATCCCAAATAATTTCAAAAAAAATTCGTTGGATTCTAAAGATGGATAGATATAAGAAATAGAAAGGATTATACTTGCTAATAAAATAATTAATATCTCTTTAAAAAAATTTTTTTCCATTGTATTATTATATTTCTAAGTTTTTTAAGTTTTTGTTTATATTTTTAAGAATAGAAATATATTTAAATCTTCTTTTTATTAATTTTTTATGGCAAAAATAAGAAAAATAAGTGAGGTTATAGGGAAAAAAATATATAGTGATAACGGAAATTTGGTTGGTATCGTCGAAGAAATCAATTTGCTTGATAATAAGGTGGATGGATGGAGAGTTATTGTTTCAAGAAATTCTGAAATAAATAAAACTCTCGGAGGAGCAAGAGGAGTTATTATCCCCCAAAATTTTATAAAGTCAGTAGGAGATATTGTTTTAATAAGTAAAGAAGCTATTCCAATAAAAGAAGAATTTTCTTTGGAAGAAGAAACAGCAGAGTCTTCCATTGAGAGTTTAGAGTAAAAATCTGTCTTTTATTAAATCTTGAAAAATTTTAACAAAAAATTAATTAAATTTATAAACTCTTTTTTCTTTAAAGATTGATGGATTTAACAAAAGTTCCATTTTTGCAGGAGGCTCTTCTTTTTGTTTTAATTTATGTTGTAACATTTGCAATTTTACAGAAAACAAAAATTTTAGGTGATGGAGTTCATCAAATAAACTCTTTGGTTGCATTAATTATTGCATTTATTTTTGTTAGCTTTTCTTCTATCTCAGGTATTGTTCAAAAAATTGTTCCTTGGTTTGCCGTCGCTATGACGGTAATTCTTCTATTTTTTTTGTTGGTTGGTTTTGTTCAAGGAGATTTTTCTTCTATAAATCCAAAGATCAAATGGGTAATTGTTTTTTTGATTTGTGTTTTTATGACTGGATTGGTTTTGTGGGCAACCGGACTTTTAGATAAAATAAAAAGTTCTACTTTTTTAAATAACTCTTTTTTTTATTCAATAATTGTTTTTGCTCTTGTTATCGCTGCAGTTGTTTACGTTATTGTTAGTTCGAAATAACAAATTATTAATGTAAATTTTAAGAACGTTTTTCAATTATAATCTTTTTAAGATTCATAGAAAAATATATAAATTCTTTTATTTTTGATTTTATAATAAAAGAGGAAAAAAATGGCAACCAAAAAGAAAACGGCAACCAAAAAAAAGAAAAAGAGTTAATTAAACTTTTTCTTTATATTTTTATTTTTTCTTTTTTATTTTTTTAACAAAAACTATTTAAATAGTGTTTTTCTTTATTTTCTATGGTAACAATAACGGAAATGTTAAACAGGCTTAATGAAATAGGTTTTTTTTCTTATGTTTTACCTTTTTTACTAATTTTTGCAGTTGTTTTTGGGCTTTTACAAAAGATTAAAATTTTTGGTGATGAAAATAAAGCTAAAGGCATTAATGTAATCGTCGCTCTTTCTATAGCTGGAATTTCTCTTCTTTTTGATGTAGTTCCAAGATTTTTTTCAATTATTTTTCCTAAATTTGGTATTGGCTTGGCGGTTTTTCTCGTTTTATTAATAGTTCTTGGTTTCTTTTATATGGACAAAAACGAAAAACCGGACAATAAATTAAAACCGATTGGTTGGATTGTTGTTTTGGGTGTTGTTATTTGGGCTTTGTCAGAATGGGATGAGATTGGTGGTTTTAGTTATGGTAGTATTAATTTAGGTTCTTGGCTTAATGAATATCTCCCATTTATTATTGTCATCGGTTTAATTATTTGGGCGATAAGTGCTGTTATAAAATCAGGAAATGAAGTAAAGGAGAGATAAATGGCGGCTCAAATTTCTGGAATAAGTTATTTTTTACCAATATTCTCTTTTCTTTTAGTTTTTATTTTGGTTTTTGCTGTAATAAAAAAATCAAAAATTTTAAATAATGATGCTGTTGCAATTTTTGTTTCTTTAATATTAGCATCATTTTTTATTGTTAATACAAAAATGGTTGAATATGTCAGATTTAATGCTACGTGGTTCGCTGTTTTTTTAGTTTGTGTTGTTTTTATTTTGGTTTTTTTGGGTTTTGTCGGGGAAGATTACTTAAAAGCATTTACTGGAAATAAAATATTTGCTTTTGTTATAGTTGGAATATTAATTACTGCTTTTATTATTTCTGCGGCAAGGATTTTCAATTTCGTTATTGATAAAGCAAAATTAAAGATGTGGGCACAAAGTGATTGGTTTGGAATGATTTTACTTTTTGTTGTTGCAGGAATTGTTGCTTTTGTTATTAGTAAGAGCAAATGAAGGATTCCAAGAAAATTAATTTTGTTAAATCTTTA
>OGCI01000386.1_pt1 | contig 53473 bp, 42 predicted proteins | sample 1570021 | NCBI WGS metagenome assembly OGCI01 (sample SAMN06264664, study PRJEB24512) | hot springs metagenome | isolation source: Hot spring water | place: South Africa: Tshipise | collected 2015-06-21
GTTGTCATAACTTTCCCTCTGCACTCCCCTCTTATAGAAAAAATTGTCTTAGTTTCGCCTTTGCGAAGAGCTAGAAGAAGCAAGCTTTACTATTTGAAGCAAGTAAAAGATCCAGCTAAATCAGTTAGGACTAAACCAGTTAAAGTAAAGTCCTTGGCAGTTTAGAGTAAAATTTAAATTAGTTATATGAACCTAATACCTTACACTTATTTTATTTACGTTAATTGGTTGCTTTTTTTAGGTCTACTCATGTCAACTTGGGTGATTTCACCCTCTTCTATTGAGATTAATGTGTTCATAACTATTTGTTCTATTATAGTTCTGCTTGTTTTAATTTTCTCTAAGAGAAAGGATTTTCCTAAATGGCACAAAATCCCCACTAGGATAGTTCAGCTAGTTGTATTTGTGGTGTCGATTATGGTGTCTTTTTCTCATTACTTTTTCAATGTTGACAATAACAATTTAATTTTGGTACTTTTGATATTACCAGTGATTTCTTTGTTTTCTCTTATTATTCTTAATAACGAAGAGGATATCAATAAAAATTAAAAATTTTAATTCTTAATTTTAAAAGTTATTAAACTTAAGTGTTATGATAAAAGTTAAAAGAATCGAAGGTGATACTGATGTCAAATTGGTAGCTAGGTTTGTGAAAAGAGTCAAGCTTTCCAATCTTGTGGCTAGAAAAAGAAAAACTAGGTATTTGGTAAAGTCACCTTCCAAACTTCAAAAGAAACGAAAAGCTATTCGTCGAAGTAGTTATCAAGCTATGGAGGAATTTCTAATCAGAACAGGTAAAAAGTAAAAACTAGTTGAGTTTTCCCATGGTTTTTATCACCTTCTTTGTAAGTTTATTTTATAAGATTATTTTATAAAAACATAAATAATGATTTAAGCTAGTAGTGTCCAGAGATCCATATTTAGTGGCAACAGATATCGGCTCTAACTCTATAAAATTGGCCGTTGCGAAGAGCAGTCTTGACGATCAAGATAAGGTTCAAATACTAGCTTTGGTGGAAAAACCATCTTCGGGTATAAAAAAAGGTATAATAACCAGCATGACCGAGGCTACAGAGTCTTTAATTGATGTTGTAGCCCAGGCTGAAAGCATTGTTGGTCTGCCTATTAGAAAAGCTGTTTTTGGAATTAGCGGAACAAGTGTTAGTTTTGTTAATTCGGAGGGTTTGGCAGTAATTTCTAGACCAGATAACGAAATTCAAGAAGAGGATGTCGAAAGAGTTGTACAAGATAGTCTAACGAAAGCTTTTGGTGTGGGTAATAGCGAGATAATTCACATTATTCCAAAGGCCTTTAAGGTGGATAATCAAAGTGGAATTAGGTATCCAGTAGGAATGCTTGGCAACAAACTAGAAGCTAAGACTTTGATTATCAGTGTGGAAACTAGTTTTTTAAGGAATTTTACTAAAGTAATTACTCAAGCTGGTATTGATATTTCTGATCAAATTTTTACTCCACTAGCCAGTAGCAATTTTTTGTTCTCTACTCGTCAAAAAAAATCCGGGACTTTGCTAGTTGATATTGGTTATGCTTCGACTTCTTACATTTTATGGGAAAATGAAGAGATTTATGCTAGTGGTGTAATTCCAGTAGGGAGCGAGCATATTACTGCAGATTTAGCTGTTGGTTTGCAGACTACTATAGAAATGGCAGAAGAAATCAAAAAGCAACATTTAGATCTTAGTGATAATGTTTCTGACGATGTAGAAGAAATAGAAATGTATAATCCAGATCTGCAAATTAACGAGACTTTTAAGTTAGAAGAAATTAGAGATTTTGCTAGAGCTAGAGTAGAAGAGATTTTTATTTATATCAATCGAGAGTTACAAAAAATTGGCAAAAAAGGCAAGCTACCGGGTGGGGTGATTTTGATTGGCGGAGGATCAGCTTTAAAAGGGATTGAAGACGTGGCCAGATATGTTTTAAAATTAGCTATTTTTAAATACCAGTTTGATCCTAAAAAAATTGAATTTTTACCTGATTATAATGGCGACCCTTCTTTTATAAATTGTATTGCTTTAGCAGCTTATTATCTTTTTCATTCTGAAGAAATTAATTACAGTAAAGCTAGCAAAAACGCATTTACAGCTAGAATTAGCCAAAGTAACACAAATTCAGATATTGGTTCTGTTTTTGGTACATGGCTTAAAAAACTTTGGCCTTTTAGTTAGAACTGAATTTTTAGTAGATTAAAAAAATTACCTTTGAAAATGTAGTTTGCTTGAGTGTGAATAAATGAATGTTGTGTACCAACTATCTTTTTTGATTCATAGAAAAACCTTAAATTCACCTTGATTTTGATAATAAAACTATCTAAATCTTTGGATAGGATGTCTTAAACAGGGCTCAAAATTTCATCTTTTATCTTTTTAACTTAGAATTAAAAATCGATTTTTTTTGATTAGACAAAATATTTTTTACTACTTGACTATACTGATTGGGTTAAACATTTTTTGAGAATTGCTAAACATTGCAATATGTCCCTATTTTTTATCACTCATCTTTACCCTAAGCACATGTCTATCTATGGAGATATGGGTAATATTTTAGCTATACAATACAGATTAAAAAAGATGGGTGTTAGGTATGTATACCAAACAGTAGACATTGGGGAACCTCTACCGGAGCAAACGGATTTTTATTTTATCGGTGGGGGACAAGACAATGAACAGTATTTAATTTTTCGAGACTTACTAACTAAAAAACAAAAGTTAGTTGAAGATATTAAAAATAATGTTGGGTTATTATCAATTTGTGGAGGTTATCAATTATTAGGTAAATCGTTTGTAACAGGTGACGGTAGGCAAATTGTAGGTATTGGTATTTTTCCCGTAGTTACTAGATCACCCGATAATGCAGTAAAGTCTAGATGTATTGGTAACATTGTAACTGAGTGTTTAATTCCTGAATTAAAGGGTTACAGACTGGTAGGTTTTGAAAATCACGGCGGTCAGACTTTTTTTGATCCTGATATTGCCTCTAATTGGTCAAAAACTGTCGATGGGGCTAATTGTATAGAAAATTCAGATGATATTGACGGATCTGTTTGTGATCATCTAGGTTTGTCAAAAGCTCAACCATTGGGTATAACTTTGTCGGGATTTGGTAACAACTCGACTCAAAAACTGGAGGGGTGTGTGGTCAATAGAGCCGTGGGAACTTATCTACACGGTTCCTGTTTGCCTAAAAATCCCAAACTGGCAGATTGGTTTATTTTGCCAAGGTTAAACCTAAAAAACATCAAACCAAGGGGTTTTCCAGACGACACACTAGCCAATCTTGTGAGACAAAATCTTTTTGAGAGGTTTCTCTAAATCTAAAAACCTAATTCATAATTAAGGGAGATTTGTTCTGCCGGGCTATCTCTTACTTTCTCTAAAAGCTAGAGATTTATCTAGTTCTTAAAAAACTCTAATTTGCAAAATTTAAGCAAATACAGTGAAGATTTAAATCTAAATTTTCTCAAAATCCTCAGTCAATTTTTCTACATTGCTCTTTGTACCATAAACTAAAATTCCTAAGTATTTAATCTGTTCGGCAGTTTTTTGGAAATACTCAACACTTATTTCAGTATCGTGACTCATAGCTTGCATTTCCTCGGTAAAGACTGTGACTAAGAGTTTTTCCTGTTCAGCTTGCCTTTTTAATCTTAGCAAATCCAGAGAATTTATCGACTTCTTAATGACAATTGAAGGTTGGATGTTTATATCAATTTGCTCTCCGTCCTTAGTTTTAACTTTTTCTATTGTTAGTATGTTTTTTCTTTCACGTGCGATAAAGTTAGCAGTTAAGTGGGCAACTGTATTGTATTTTTGCCAATCGTTCATTTTGTTTTCATCTAAAAGCACAATATGAGCCACCATTGTTCGGTTAGACTTTCTTATCGGATTATTTTCATTACGAACATGTGGAAAAGTGACACATTCTTTAATATGCTTACCAAGCAAGAATGACAAAAATCTTTCACTAGTGCCAAAACCAGCCATTGGTGGAGTACCAAGCTCCAAGGCTTTAACATAGTCTTCATCCATAAATTGAGCTTCCTCGTCTCCAGCATCTCTGGCGGCTTGTTGTTGTTCAAATCTACCAAATTGGTCTATTGGATCATTTAACTCACTAAAACATTTACCCAATTCGGCAGTGCCAGCTACAATTTGCCATCTTTCGGTCAAATCCGGTCTGGGTGGGTGCCTTTTAGCTAATGGCTCTAACTCAACCGGAACTAAAGCCAGAAAAATGGGATTTTGAATATATGGTCTAGCTACTTTTTTGTAAATTTTATCCATAACACCAGATATTGCTGTACCCGGTTCGATTTCTACCTCGTTATCTTTAGCAATTTGCAACAATTCCTCCAAAGATTTACCTTCAAAATCGACTTTACCTTGAGAATAAAATCTGATAGCTTCGAAATATGGGATAATCGGCCAACCAAAGATATTAGCCTCTTCCGGTTTTAGCTCGATTTTAGACTTATTTTTTTTATCAGAAATATCTGGTTCCCAGACTTTATCTACAGTTGCTAGTCCCCAACCGTTTTTTAAGGCAGTTTCTAGGCTACACCATTCACCCCAGTTAATTTGGTGGCCATAATAATCTGTTTGGATCATTTCACCTAAAATTTCTTGGACAATTCTTTGATAAATCCGTTTAACCAATTTCATACCATCCGTATAGTCGGCATATGCCCAATACCACTCAATCTGAGTATATTCTTGTAAGTGTTGGGGACTGGAGCCCTCGTTACGGAAGATACGACCAATTTCAAAAACTTTTTCAAAACCTCCAGCAATCAATTTTTTGAGAGGTAATTCAAGTGAAATTCTAAGATAAACTTCCTGGTCTAATTCATTGTAAAAAGTAGTGAAGGGCCTAGCTTCAGCTCCACCTGGAATGTGTTCAAAAACTGGGCACTCAACTTCTAAGAAACCTTCTTTTTCCATTTCTTCTCGCCAAATTGACCAATATTTTTGTTTTAACCTTACCAAATCTCGTACTGACAAACCATTTGGATCTTTGGTGTTCATCTTAAAATCCACTACACGGTTGGTGTATCTTTCTTCAAAATTCTCATAATCTAGTTTTTCTGGCAGTGGTCGTAGACATTTAGTCAAAATGATAAAAGATTCAACAAACAAACTAGGTTCACCTCGCTGTGATTTGTCTAAATAACCACTAGCTTGAATATAGTCACCTTCATCGATTAGGGTTTTTAGGTCTTCAAAAGTCAAGGAATTTTGTAAAATCTTGTTAAGTTTTTTTTCTATTAAGTTGGGTCTGTTATCAATTACATCTTTTTTAAAGATAAACTGAAAACCTTCTGGTAAACTTTCATCTTCTATGGTAGCAAAACCAATTTTACCGCTCAGTCTTTTAGATTTGATTCTACCAGCTAGAACTACCCTTTGGTTTGGTTTTAAACTTATTTGCAATTCAGTCTCGTCTTGCGGATTTTTGTTTTTAAGTCCGAAAAAAGTATTCAAGTACTCTTCTCTAGTTTCCATAGAAACTTTGAGCAGGTTGGGGAAAAATTTTCTTACTTCGTTTAACTCACTCTCATCAAAATCTAAGATATCTCCAATTTCTTCATCTTCTAGGTCTAAATCGACATCTTTAGACATCTGTCTAAGAAATAACCTTTTTTCTTGTTTTTCTATCAAACTACTAGGAAACAAGGCTTGATCCAAAAAATGATACTGCATTTCCGGTTCGGGAAACTCGTTTATAAAATTATTCAAATCGTAATCATGAACAAAATTAAACCAAAAACTAACAAAACCTAAAGTAAAATCTCGCCGACTTTTGACTGCAAAAGGCTCGTGTCCTTTGGCTCGCAGTTTTTCCATTTTTTGGATTCGTAAACTTCTTTGAGAGTCAATTGAGGATAGTGAAATATTTTGACTGCCGCTTGAAGTACTTTTTTTTGACATACAAAATGTGTTTAGTCATAATCAACTTGGATTGTCAAATCCAATATTAAGTAGATTTGTTTGATGTTTTACTAAAAGTTTAAGTTTGTATAATTGCTAATCTTTGTCTGATAGGAGTTAAACCTTCTTATGGGTAGAAACTCTATTGTTCTTAAATTGTTCAATAAACTTACAAAAGAAAACCAAATTTAGGTGGATTGTGCTTGTAGAGCTGTGTTTATTTCTTTGACTATTCTTACAGCATCTTCATTGTTTACATGAATATGAGTTGGCAGATTAATCACTCTTTTTTGTAAAAGTCTTTTGGCTGTTGGCAAGTCTTCCAGACGACAGTTAAACTTTGATAAATCAGTTTCTTTGTTAGCGAACAGATTTTGATACCAGATTCCTAAAAAAATACCCTCTTTCTTACAACGAGACAAAATTGAGTTATATAGGCTTGTATAATCTTCTTGGTCTTTTAACCACTCTAAATTAACAGGAAACCTTAGGTAACTAGCTTGTGGGTAGTATTTTAAATTTAACTCATCCGAGTAGATTTTGGCTATTTTTTTCCTATGTATTCTAAATTTCTCAAACTTTTTTAGTTGATTGAGGAGTAAAAAAGCCAACTTGTCGGAATATTTTTGACCAAAAAATTTGTCTGTTCCTAACATTTCTTCATATGAATAAATATCCGGCACTATTTTTAATTTCATGATTAAAGACAATACTATTTTACCAACCCAAAAATGATATAAAGGTAGTATAAATCCTGAGATTATCGTAAAAACCAAACTTTTAAGTTCCTTTTCGGGTTCCAAAGGTGGAAGTTTTTGATATTCTTGATTTAATCTTCGTTGCCATTCTGAGTTAGGTTTATTGATAATGACAGCTCCACCGAAAATTGAGGAAACTATTTTGTCGCGGCCAAAACTAAACATACTGGTTTCGCCCCAACTACCAGCCGGTTTACCGGCAAAAGTAGATCCTAAAGAGTGAGCACAGTCTTCAATTAAGACAATTTTATGTTGGTTACAAATTTGCTTGACTCTGTGCATATCAACCATTATTCCAAAAGTGTGTTGCACAATCCAGGCTTTGGTTTGTGGAGTTATTTTGTCTTCTATTTTATCTAAATCAAAGTTAAAAGTTTGCGGTTCAATATCACAGACTACTGGTTGATATCCTGCTTGAAGTACTGCATTTGGCACCACCACACACGAAAAACCTTGTATTAAAACTTGACTATTTTTGGGCAAATTTAGACTTTTAAGTATCAAATACAAAGCCGTTCTTCCGCTGTCGGTAAGGTAGATTTGGCAAGTATCTGTTAAATTAAAAAAATTCTTGAACCATTGCTTAACTTTTTCTTGAGAGTCTACGGTAATATTTTTTTGCAGCAAAATTTTAAAAGCCAACCAAGCATCATCCAATTCGGTATTGGGGCAAATTTCTGGGTTAATAAATTTAAATCTACCAAACACGACAAAACAAAATCTATACTTAAAGCTCTTTGTCAAGACTTTTGTCTGGCTGTATTTTAAAAGATGAATGTATGAGTTGCTGTAAACTTGGGCAAGTTACAAGAATTTATTCAGTACGCAAATATGGCTAGGATTAATATTTTTTGGTTTCGTCGTGGTTTGAGATCATTAGATAATTCTGGATTTGTAGCTGCTTATCAGCCCGTTTTTTGGTTTTACCAATATTTATTGTAGATCTGTATTTTTATGAATCTTGGGGAAGTAAGAGTTTTAAGAGTCAGATTTTTATATGAGTCTTTGCAAGATTTAGATAGGCAGTTAAAGTCTATTAGTTCCCAACTGTTCTTAATGCATGATAATTCTATGGAAGTAATACAGGAACTTTACACGTAGCTGCGGGATAAACACCAAATAATCTTATTTTTCAATAGGGATAGACAAATTCATATGGTTTAAATAAGAATAAAGATCCGTAAATAGTTGATTTTACCGAAAAAAATCTAAATTTCTATTAGCCATAGAAAACTCTAATTTTTTATTACTAGAAGAAAATATGCCAAACACTGAACAAGATGATTTTTTTGGGAAAATGGAAGTTGGGGGAAATTGATTTTTTATTAGTTAATGTCGCTATGAAGCAATTAAAAACTGTTAGTTGGTCAAATCTTAGAATGAAGGCTGTGCGTACTACATTTTTGACTATTAATTGATTACGCGGTTAGCTGGCATTGGGGAGCTAGACACTTGATGCAAACCTTGGTTGACGGTGATGTTGCTACAGATAGCTGGCAATGGCAAATGCATGTAGGTATAACAAACCTTTACCAAATTTTTTGAGAATTTATGACCCAGACAAAAATCTAGAAGAAGATAGTAATTATTAGTCTATAAATAGATGGTTATCTGAACTTGCTTATTTTATTCCTGAAATATACAAATTTTCCAAAAAATCTTCGAACAATAAAAATGTTGGATTTTGAGAAAACTAAGTTACAAAACGATCAAAAAACACAAAAAACATAAGAGATAAGAAAGTTAGTCAAGTAAAGAAATAAAGATTGTCAGAACAAAATAGTAGAACTATCCAATGACTAAAGTACAAAAACAATCTCGTCAAGCTTATTATCAAGCTAAAAATTAAAAACATTTAGACACTTAGATGGAAAGCTTGTTTTAATTTAAAACAATGTTTTATCTAAGTCATTTTCTCTTAAGGTAACCGAAGGCAAAACTATTTTTTTGAATCATAAAAAATTTTTTACTTACTTCTTTTCTTAAGAAATTTATCTGATAAAAAATAAATCGTGCCTAAAGAGGTATAGACAAGATACTAATTTATCAAAGCAAAAAACGGAGCAGGAGGTTTTGTGTCGATGTTACAGTTGGATGAAAGCATAAAAATTGCAAATTTTTACACCTAGATAACTAGGCTTAATCTTCGCTTGATATAAGATCTTCCATTTCTTCGTTTTCATCTACACTTGCTTCTGCCACATTACCAATAGCTACTCTGCCTTCTTTTAATCTCTTTTGGAACTCAGCAAAAATCAAGTCCTTAGCTTTGGTTAAAACTTCTTTATTTTCGTACAAAAATTTTTTAGCATTCTCTCTTCCAATCCCCAGCTTTATATCTTCAGAACCTAGTTTGAGTTTGTAAGTATTGCCAGTTTTTTCGATAATCCCGTAATTTGTTCCAATATCAACAATTTCTCCAGCAGTAGAAAAAACACCAGGTTCATTAAACATCATATCAAACTCGACAGTCTTGAAAGGTGCTGCCATTTTATTTTTGACGATTTTAACTCTAATTCTCACACCGACATTGTCGTTACCAGATTTAAGATTGCCAACTTTGCGAACATCTAGTCTTTGGGTAGCAAAAAATTTGAGAGCTTGACCTCCAGTAGTAGTTTCGGGGTTACCAAACATCACCCCAATTTTGAGTCTGATCTGGTTGATAAAAATTACTACGGTTTTGGATTTGGAAATTCCACCAGTAAGTTTGCGAAGAGCCTGAGACATCAACCTAGCTTGCACACCCATCTGACTATCTCCCATATTACCTTCCAATTCGGACCTGGGTACTAAAGCAGCTACTGAATCAACCACAATCACATCAAAAGCATTCGATCTAACCAAATTATCTACTATTTCCAAAGCTTCCTCTCCATTGCTTGGTTGAGATAAATACAAGTCATTTACTTTAACTCCTAGTTTTGCCGCCCATTCTGGATCTAATGCATGTTCTGCATCTACAAAAGCCGCAATACCTCCTTGTTTTTGAGCTTGGGCAATTGTAGCTAAAGCAAGGGAGGTTTTACCAGACGACTCTGGTCCATAGATCTCGATGATTCTACCTTTCGGAAATCCGCCAATACCAGTCGCCAAATCCACAGACAAAGAGCCCGTAGAAATAACTTCTACATCGGTGTTAACTATCTCGTCCATCTTCATAATGGATCCCTGACCAAAACTGGCTTTTATTTGAGAGGCAACTAGATCAGCCATTTTTCTTTTTTCTGCAGCATCCATAGCTACTACTGGTGTAGTTTTGTGAAGTGTGTTTTTTTTAGACATAATTTGGAAAAATTAGTTAAATTAACCAATCAAGTTTTATTTTATTTGTCAAAATTTTGGGGTAAACTTGTCAGTTAGTATAATTTTTTTTGATTAAGACTAGAGATAATTTTTAGTTACAAATTCTCTTTATCTTTTATATTACAAAATCTGTAAAAAATTTGGACTTTCGATTCTAACTTCAAAAAATAGTTTATGTCAGTTACTAATCAATTAACACTGATTGATGGTTGATTTTTCTGAAGATAGGATTGTTTTTTCTTGTTTGTAGTGATAGGATGTCATTCTTTGACTTGATCTAGGATCCATAAAACAACCAGCCTTTATAGCTACTCTAACGGATTCTTGCTCTCACAGGAGTAACTAGCTCCAACGGAATTGCTTCACTTTTCTCACAATTGAGTGGGTATTATTGATATTTAACGAAAAGGGTATATTTTACCAGAAAAACCTTCTAAAACTACTTCAAATCTTTCTTAATTTGAAAAATTGACCAAAGTGAGGTGAATTAACTACCACCAATAAGGAGTCTCTGAACTATCAAAGATACATCTAAAACTATTCTGAAAATGAGATATATTAATCCCATAATTATCAAAGCTATAACAGTATTTTTAAAAGTTTCTTTTGCTTGTGCACTAGTTACTTTGCCATCCTTATCAAGTATAGATGATCCAGCAGCCCATTGCCAGCCACTATAAATCAACATTAAAACACCGATCCCAAAAGCAATGTAAATTGCATAATCAACAAAAGAGAAAATCAAATTACTTGCATCTTTAACATTTCCAGTCCCCTCTATACCTTCAAGACAAGGTCCAAAATCACAAGGATCCAATGTCGGAATGTTTCCGTTTACATCTTTTAACAAAATTGGCGCAATAAGGAAGAAAAAATTTGATGTATGTAACAATTTTTCTTTGTGTATAATTACTTGCACTGATCCAACAGATAAAATAGGTATAAATAAGGCAATAACAGCACCTAAAATGATTGACCAGAGAATGATTCTTTTTATATTTTTTTTTCTTTCTTCTTTGTTATACATTTTTTAAAAATGTAATTTTTTTACTTTTACTTAAAAAGTAAGTGTTCAGTGATTGTATTACAGGTTGATTTCTTTGTCAAATATAAAACTATTAGAAGAACATAATCATTTAATTACGATTTTTTAAAACTGAACTGAGTTATATTAATTTATCAACTATTTTTAACTAATATCAATTTGGCATATATTGAATTATTATTTTACTTATTATTTTACTTATTTGTATTACTTATTCTTTTTGTATTACTTATTCTTTTTAAGATAAGAACAATCAATTAGGATTTAATAGTTACTTTATAAATAATATTGACAGAAATATCTATATTAATTATTAATATTATATAATATTTATTTATATATATAATATAATTCATATTTATTTAATATTATTAACAGATTAACAGAAATATTTATTTAGTTAAACTAATAGCTTGGTTAAGTAAATAGGTTATGATAATTACAACTACAGATTTTATTCCTTCAAAAAATATTATAGAAATTTTAGGTGTTGTTCAAGGCAGCACGGTCAGGGTAAAACATATTGGTCACGAGCTTCTTACTGCTTTGAAAAGTATTATAGGTGGAGAATTGTGTAGCTACACTCGACTTATTACTGAATCTAGAGAACAAGCTATCCAAAGAATGATTGAAGATGCTAACCAGATGGGGGCTGATGCTATAATTAATGTTCGTTTTGTTACGGCTGAAATTACGACCGGTGCTGCCGAAATTTTGGTATACGGAACAGCTGTTAAAATTGCTTAAATATGCCCAAATTAGGGATCTCTGAAAGAGAAGAGTTTATAGCTAAAATGATTATAATCGTATTCTTGATTATGGTACTGGTTGTTACTAGTTTTTTTGTGTTTATGGTATTGAGCGATAGACCACCAGATCCAGATTCACAGAATCCGGCAGATTCGTCTTTTATGTTTTTGGACTTGAGATAATATTTAGTTAACTGATTAACTTGTCTAGTCTTTATTCTTCTTCAGTAAGAGAGTAGATAGTTGTAAAGCAAGGGTATTAATTGAGTTATCCTAACTAAACCTGGGTAGGATTAAGTTTTTAGTGTATTCTGAAACAGATTTTCCCATCTTATTCTTTTAAGTAATTAAGCTATACTAAATAAAATTGAAATAATAACAAAGACAAAAGGTTTACAAATTACTATTATCATCTATTTCCATTTCTATGATTTTCTTAGTTTCTACCAACCTTGCATTCAAGCCTACCATTTTTGCACCTTGGCTTTGGGTATCTGGTATAACCAACTGTAATTGACTTAGTTCGTCTTGATTAAATTGGCTAGTATCTCCGGGAATAAATAAATTTTTACTGACAGCTAGATACTTCCATTCCCACAAACTACCTTTAGTATCATATGCTCTAATAAAAATCTCATCTCTAGGCACAAGTTCAGCTATTCTATCAAAACTAAATCCCTGATTCATAGCTATTTTGGTTTCCACTAGAGCATTAAATCCATATATATGTGTTATACCTAGTTTACCGGGCATACTAGACTCTTTTGTGTGAATTAGCTGTTGCGTTAATAAGTCTTTCAAATCGTTTTTCCAGACGTCCGTATTCCAAGATATTAATATATCCTCATATCCTAGTTTTGGTATTGATAAATATCCTGCTTTTATAGCATCCACATCAACTGTGAAAGTAGTTTCTTCCATAACCTTTTTTTCGGGCTTATTTTTTTGTTTTTTTACAGCTAAACTTTGAAGTCTCAAAGAGAGAATGTTCGTAGATATAAAATCACCTGCTATAGATTGGTTGTTTTTCGGGTTTGTTCCCGACAATACATCTATTCCATCTAAAACTTGGTTATTATTTTGATTTGGATCTAAAGGGTTTGTTCTTAACAAGAATTCTTCGTAGTTTGTTAGTCCATCTTTATCTATATCTTGATCTGGTAAGTTATCCTGTTCTCCGATAAAAATATTTGCCCATTGGGCGTAATTTTCGGTTCTAGAGTAAATTTGCCTTTGAATTACTAAATATAATTTCTCAAATTTTTCGCTTATAGTACCACCTAAAAAAAGCAAAATAAGACTTATAATTGTAGACGTTATAAGTACTTTAAGTACTAATTTTTTACCGAAAAACTTAGTTAAGTTAGACCTAATTAATTTTATAGGCTTAGGTACATTTATACCTATTTGCTGTATTAGTTGGGTAGAGTCTGTATTCCTTTTTGGACAAAAAACTTGTTGTTTTCGAGAAATCAAAATTTTGTTAAGTTTTTCTTTGAGTTGTTTGTTATTATTTTGGTTTAACCAAAACGGGATTATATTACCTTTTTTCTTAATTTTGCGATAAATACTTAATTTTAACGATTTAAAATAATCTATTATTGGTTTTAAAAAACTTAATAGTTTAGATTTAAAATTGTTAGTATTTTCATTACTAAAGTATAAATTTTCTAAGTCCTTTACTTTAGAGCTGTTCAAAATTGCATCAGTAAAATCAAACTTCGGAATAAATTTCAGATTTTTTTGTGATTTGGCTTTTTTTTGTTTTTGTTTTAAGTTATACAATCTTAATAAATTTTTCCTATTTTTAGGATCTAACATGTCTAAGAAATGACGGCGAGATTCATCAGATTCGAATGACTCGTATTTTTTGAGCAATTTTGACCAGTTTTTTATTGATGAATTAGTTTCTTTATTCATAAATTATTTTGAGCCTGGGAAATTGTAAATTTTTGTAGGTATTTCATTTGTTTTGGAAACCAAATTTGCAAGTTTAGACCAATTAGACCAATCCATATTTGTAAATCTGCTAAATTACTTAGTGCGACGTAAATATTTAAATAGTCAGCAACTCCCCCAAAAATTAATTTCTCAACTATATTACTCCAAATACCAGTAATAATAAGAATACTAGATACCGGGTAATCTCTAAATAGATTTAGAACAAAAACCATTATTGTAGCTGTTAAAGCAAATAATGTTATAAGCCATAAATCTATTTTTAGATGGAAAATATCTTGATTAATTACAAAACTTCCAAAATTTCTTACGATTAAAGACATTAGTAAATTAAAACCTAACAAGAAAATGATAATATTAAGCTGATTCATTAACCAATTAGAACCTAATCTGTTAGAAGGTGTTTGTTTTTTAGCCATTGTATTTTGTGAGAAAAGTTTTTTAATTTTAACCAAATAAAAGTTATTATAACCTTATTATAACCTATTTTTTAGTCTTTTGCAAACTAACTATTTATTACATTACTTATTGTTTGATTATCATAATATCATAATTATCGTAATATCATAAAAAAATAGTTTATGATAGTTTAAAAATTTTTTAAATAAATTTATTTTATTTATATTTTGTTTGTTTAAAAATTTCAAACTTACGATTTATTTGTTTGACATCAATTTTGAACTTGATTATACTGCTTCGGCTGGATAGAAAAAATTTAACAGCAGTCTGTTTTTTAAAATAGTTTTTTGGTTAATTGATAAACTTTATAAGTAAATTCTAATTATTTATGGAAATACCTTATTTCATTCAAAATCTTTGGGAGACTAGAAAGACTTTAGTGATTGTTGTGGTTATTTTGGTTGTATTTGTTATAGTTAGTGGACTAGTATTGTTGTTTATACCTAAAAACAAAATAATCATGGAACTCAATATTCCTAGGGAAAAAGTTGAGCTTATATGGTGGAAACCAAAATTTCCACAGATGAATTCAAGCTCATACAGAAATATAATAGGTAAATTTAGGTCAATAAATCCAAATGTAAATATAAAAATAATAGATAAAACATATGGTCCAGATTATTATAGAGATCTGCTTTTAGCAATGGCAGGAGGAGAAGGTCCGGACATATTTTCCATTCATAATAACGATTTAAGAGCATATTTACCCTATATTAGTCCTATATCTACTTTTCAAAATCGAGACCCAAACACTCAAGAAAGAATATTAGAGCTATACAAAAGAGATTTTGTGGATATGGTAGTAAGAGACACTATTTCGCAAGACCAAGTTTATGGTATAACTAGCTATGTCGATAATATGCAAATGTATGTTAATCGAGATTTACTTAATCAAGCTGGCATACCTTTGCCAGCTAGAACTTGGGATGATTTGTTAGTGCAAATACCGGCCCTTACTAGACAAAGTCAGTTTGGTGGAGTTTTTGAGCAAAGTGCTATTTCTCTAGGTACAGGTAATATTATCGGAAGCCCTGTTCCAAACATAGACAAACACCATGAAATTTTACCACTTTTAATTTTCCAAAAAGGTAACCCTATATATGATAATATAAAAGAAGAAGTAACACTAAATCGAAAGGGTGACCGAGGTAACAATCCATCCTTAGAGGCTATTAATTTTTATTATAGTTTTGCTGATCCTAAAGACGAAAGATATACATGGAGCAATACGTCGCCTAATAATGTTGAAGCTTTTACTTCAGGAAGATTGGCATATATAATTCACTATAGTTATTTTGCGTCAGAAATTCAGCGGAGAAATCCGAGGTTGAATTTTGAGGTGGTACCCTTACCTCAGTTTGATGGGACAAATCGCAAGACTTTTGGATTTTTCTATATGGATGTTTTAAGTAAAAGATTAGAGCAAAATTTTGCTAAAAAATATTGGGCAGAACAATTCATGCTATATTTGTCGCAGTCGGAGCAACAAAAAGAGTTAGCCACTATAACCGGCTTTCCTCCAGCTAGAAGAGATGTAATTCAAGAGCAACTACTCGGTGACAGACAGAAGCAAGTATTTGCACAAGGGGCTTTAATTGCGGATAGTTATTACAGACCAGATCCGGCTAAAACTGAGAGAATTTGGTCTGAGATGATCTATAGAATGCACTTTGAAAACAGAACTGCAGCACAGGTTTTGGATGACGCTGTAAAAGAATATCAAGCGTTGGTAAGAGCCGGTCCTAAACCTAGGTAGAATTTTCTCTTCCCCAGTTCTCACCTTGACTGAGTCTGAGGTAATGTGATTTCTAATCAATCTTCTACAGATAGTAAGAATTTAAAGTTGACTTTCAAAATTTTTCAAAATTTCTTAAAAGAGATTAAACTAAAATACTCTCCACATTAGATTTAACCGAAATCTCGGTTTTTAATAAAAAAATCACAAGGTTTAATTTGTTAGGGGGCAAATATGGATACAATCTTTTAAAAAAGTTCATTCTAGTAAACTTTTCCAATCTTGAGCAAATTTTAGTAATCCTTTTGTTGTTAATTCGTGAGAAATGTCTATGTCTTGCCACTTCTGAGTGTAATCTAGATTTTCAAATCCTATGGGTGTCAAGTTTTGAGGAGAATAGGTTATGTTCTGGCTTTGGTGCCATTCTTTTATGATTGATAAAGGTAAAGTGACAATATCTAGACCAATGTCAAAACAGTACTGTAAATGATTGAGATTGCGGATACTAGCACCCAAAATTTCTACCGGACTCTGAAGTTGTTGGTACATCTTTTGAACGTTAGCTAACAAATCAACTCCTTTAAGACCAATATCGTCCAGTCTTCCTACAAAAGGAGAAATAAAAACTTGACCCTTGGTAGCACCTACAGAAATTACTAAATTATGAATAGCTAAGGCTTGTTTTTGATTAAATACTAAAGTAAAATTGGCTCTGCCACCTTGCTTTATGAATTTTGCAGCAGCCTCTAACGCGGCTGGAATGGTTGGAAACTTAATGTGAGCATTATCTATCCATTCATTCATACTTATAGCTTGCTCGTAAATCTCTTTAGCACTTGTTCGCTGATCTGCATAAACTTCAATTGACACTGATCCGTTTGGGATTAGCTTGGATATTTTTTGGACATTAGTTTTATAAAAACCAAGCATTTCTTCTTCAGAAATTTTGCTTGATTGGTTCAAATTTTTGACAACTAAACTAGGATTAGTTGTTTGACCATCTAAGCCACCAAGCATTTCAATCGCCTGAGCTGTTTCAGCAGGGTTAGCACTATCCAAAAATATTTTAGTTTTTTTGTGAAACATAAAACCGTAAAATGTGTAAAATATATATTTGGTATAACCTTTTGTTTAAATAAAATTTGAAAATGTCAATGTGTATTTGTTTTTTTATTAGGTTAAGCAAGTTGATCCAAAAATCTTTACACAAGATTTTAAGTACTAAGTAAGTTGTGCTTTTTTAAAAAAACTCAAACGCACAAAATCAGGATAATAATTATGTCAAATTGTTAATTTCTTTGGTTTTTGTATAAAATTGATAAACAAAATATCAAGACTGAAAACCAAAAAATTCCTAATTCAAAAAACAGCATTAGCCAAAGATTGTGAATCGGTTGGTGTATACTCAAAGCAAGGTCAGAATTGTAGCTTCTGTGATAAAAGGGGTATTGACCTAACCCGATTCCAAAGATTTTTTGCCACCAAGGTAGTTGCCAAAAAGTTTCCCAAAACCTAACATATTCATTAATTCTAACCCAATCGCTACTATAACTATAGGCAAATCTAGAAAAAAATACGAATCCAAAAGTTATGATAAAACTAGATAGAATATACCATTTCTGTTTTATAAATTCAAAGATTTTAGTCTTTAGCAGTTCTGAGCTAAGGTTCTGTAAACCTATTTTTTGATCCAAAAAATAAACTAATATTAAAAAAATTAGGCTAATCCAAGCAATTCTACTAAAACTTAAAACTACAATTGCTCCGCTAATTAGTTTTAACCACCAACTTAGGGATTTTAATCTGTAATTGGTATTGTATTTTTTAAGTAAAATTGCTAACCAAAACCCTAAAATACCAACAAAACCAAGAATATTTGGATGTTGCATCAAACCGTAACCTCTTAGTAAGACTAAATAATAATCGCCTATAGGTTGTCTAGCTGTAAATCTGGTATTGAGAGACACTGGTGGTTCGCCTAAAAATTGTAATCCTAAATTGTGTCCAGTAATAACTTGACCAGTCGCTACTACTAGATTTTGAATAAAAAATAATGTTAATAAGAATAGAACACTGGTGAATAGAATTTTGGGAATGTTTTCGGTATAGTTTAGAATTTGCTTAAAAATGGACATCCCCGAAATAGTGATTTTTGTAGCTAATGAAGAGTTTTTAGAAGAAACAGAGGTTTGTTCAAAATTTAACCGGTCGTTTTTAAGAAAAGGTGTTAACAAATTTTGACCAGATTGAACAGGTAATCTTTGAAAAGTGTTGATATCGTGTTTCAAGTATTTCCAATTATTAAAGTTTAGATTTTCTAATCCCGAATTAAACAAAAATGATTTTTGAGATTTTATCTGAGAAAGTAAACTAGTTGGTTTTTGAAGTAAACCAGAAATAAAACCAAGCCAGATTATTTGAAAGATAACCCAAGCTAGCAAAACCCCAAAAGGGCTAGAAAGTAGCAAATGATCAAGTAAAGAGTATGCTCCTAAAACAATCAGCCAAATTTTGAATAGGGGTTGTCGAAACCATCGCCAAAAACCAACTAAAATTGCTAGCCACAGAACCAAATTTGACCAAAAAATAATCATACTAGCTAGCTCATCTAGGCTAGGGTTGGCTAGGTTGATTTGCCATAAAGAGATTGTTAACAGCCCTAAAACAAAAAATTTGTAGAGAATATTTTGTCGAAAAAGTTCAAAAAAGACTAGTATCAAAACAATTAAGTTGCCTAAAGATAAGACAATATCCAAAAAGTTATTCACTAAAGAATAGCCTAAAAAAGGATTAAAATTTACAAATTTGGGCCACAACAAAGCTAAACAAGCAAGAAATAAACAACTAGCCAAAACTAAATGCTTAAATAGATATTTAAGCTGAAATGTATTATATGTCACAACTTCTACATAAGTCATTTTTTATAAATTTGTCTAAAAGATTATATCTTTATCAAAAATTTAAATTAAATTTAGTGTGGATATTCCGCACTAAAATGGTAGATAAATTTAAACAATCTTGACAAGATTAGTTATTAAGTTATTATTTTTTTACTTTTTGTTAAATTTTTTTATTATGATTAAAGCTCAAAATCCAAACACAGAAGAATGGTTTGATCTACCCGAGGGTACTTTGGTCGGGGAGATAGTAACCGATCCTATAACAGGAGAAATGTTCGAAGTGGTCGCAATTGGAGATGGTAAAAACGGTGGAATCGCTACTTTAAGACTAGTAAATGTAGAAGAGGATTGGGGGCAATAAAAAGCATAAAACCATGATTTTTTTGGTTTGTTAATATGTGTTTTTAATACAAATTTGTTTTTGGTGTTGCCGTTTGCTGTAACTAGCTCTTTGTCAATATTTTTTCAAGTCAAATTAAAATTACAAAAAGCTAAAATTTTAAACGATTTTGAAATTAACATTTGCTACATTTGCTAAATTATGAAAAAAATAGCACTCCTTCATACAGGAATTAGATTAGATGAAAAACTAATCATTGAGGCGGCTGAAAAACGACGTATTCATATTGAACTGGTCAATTTTAATGAAGTTATTTTAGACCCTCAGCAAATAGATTACTGGTTACAGTTTGATTGTCTTTTAGAAAGATGTGTCTCTACTGTAAAAGGTAACGCGGCGATTGAATTTTTTAGTAATCTTGGACTTAGAATAGTAAATAATAAACAGATAATGAATATTTGTAACGACAAATTTCAGACCTCTACAATTTTAACAAAACACAAAGTTCCTCACCTTAAATCCATTTTGGTTTTTGGGGAAAACCAGGTAAGACAGGCTGTTGATATGCTTGGTGGTTATCCTGTAGTTATTAAATCTAGGGAAGGTTCTTGGGGTAGATTTGTCAGTAAAGTTAATGATGAAGATTCTTTGGAGGCTATATTTGATCTTAGATGTCAGGTTGGAGTGACTCATCAAGCTCACATCGTTCAAAAGTACATAAGTAAGAAAAATAACCGAGATATTAGGGCTGCTACTATAGATGGTAAAGTTGTGGCCGCAATATATCGCACTACAGAGCACTGGATCACAAATACTGCTAGAGGGGCTAAAGCTACCTACTGCCCTATAGATGAAGATTTACAGAATATTTGTAAAATGGCTTCTGATGCAGTCGGTGGCGGAATTTTAGGAATAGATGTTTTTGAAACTGATACTGGTTATATTATCAACGAGATAAACCATACAATGGAGTACAAGAATGTACAAGCTGCTACAGGAATCAACATTGCTGATAAAATTTTAGATTTTTGTGTTGGCTAATTTTCAACTCATTTTTAGAATAATTTGGAAGGATATGCATTTTTTCATATCTAAAGTGATAAATTAAAGTGATATTTCAATTAGTCAGAATTTTTTATTTGTAGTGTTTGCTAGTGAGCTTGATTTTTCGAAGCACAAAAAGTGAGCACTAAGCACTTGACAAAAGTAGATTTTGTCCTTAACCTCCCAGTTCTATTAGCTTAAATTAGTTTGAAAACTATATATCTATAATATGATCGGCACCAATCAAATATATGAGTTATATTTCATTCTTAATCCAGAATTATCTGCTGAGCAAATAGATACCCAGATTTCTAAAATCTCTAAACTTGTAAAAGATGAAATAGGTGGAGAAAATATAGAAATAGAAAAACAAGGTTTAAAAAGATTAGCTTATAGAGTCAAAAAACATTACAGTGGGTCTTATGTATTAATGAATTTTGAGCTAGAACTGGAAAATTGTAAAAAAATTGGTAGTTTGGAGAAAAAATTAAATATAGAAAAAGAGGTTCTGCGATATATAATTCTTAATCAAACTGAATTTCTTATTCAAAAATCAAAAGAAAAACCTTCAGCCACGGAAATCAAGAGTCATAATGAATTAAATAAAAAAGCTAAGAGACCTAAAGACAGAAAATGTATAGTTAAACATATGGGTTTAAGAGTAATAGATTACAAAGATGTGGATTTCTTGCAACAGTTTGTGTCTCCATATGCTAAGATTTTCCACAGGGATAAAACCGGTACCGGTGCAAAGTTTCAAAGAAAAATAGCTAAAGCAGTAAAAAGAGCCAGACATATGGCCTTAATGCCTTTTACTCCTCAGGAGTAACTCTTGTTTAAGAGTAAAGATTTTACATTTCAGTATTTGTTGTAGTTTACAAAGTTTAAAATCTACCTTGGTTAAGTGTTGCACTGGTGGTGGTATGTTTTTTGGGTTTGTTTAAGTTAATTTAGATTTAACCCATAAAAAACACTAGAATTTAGACATACAAACATACAAGAATATCGTCGGGATTACCATTAGTTATTAGTTATTTTTCTGAAATTTGTATTTTTGCCACCATTCATCAAACTTGCCAGTGTTAATTTTTTGTCTTATTTTAGCTGTTAAATTATGATAAAATTCTAGATTATGCATTGTGGCTAATCTATAACCTAAGGTTTCTCTAGTTTTAAAGAGATGCCTTAAATAGCTTTTAGAATATTGTCTAAGCTCTGCGAAATTGGAGTTAGGATTGATTGGGTTAACGTCTGTTTCAAATTTTTTTTGTAAAATTCGTTCGGTAGTGTAAGTATTGTCATCAAGTTCAAAAAACAAGGTTCCATGCCTAGCGTTTCGGGTGGGGTAGACGCAGTCAAACAAATCAATACCATACCCCACGAATCTAACTAAGTCGGTAGGGGTTCCTACTCCCAATAAATGTTTGGGTTTGTAAGTTTCTAAAATACTAGTTTGAATATCAACTTGGTTCCACCTGCTTTCTTCTGGTTCTGGTCCCATAGCCATACCGCCAATTGAATAACCCGGAAAATCTAGTTCTAGAATCATTTCTGCAGACCTCTGGCGAAGATCCAAAAATCTTGCTCCTTGGGTTATACCAAAAAGAATGTTTTGTTTACCCGATTTGTCATAACCTTGTGAGCCTATCCATTTACCTTGGTGTAGTTTTATCCACTCCTTTTTGCTTCTTTTAGACCATCTAAAAGTTCTTTCAATTGCTTGTTCATTCAGCTTATAATTCGTTTCTTCTACTGGTAAATAGTCTAAAACTAAGGAAATATCGGAGTTGATGACAGTCTGAATTTGCATACTTTGTTCTGGACTAAAAAAAATCCTATCCCCACTTTCAGGTATAGTAAAGAGGATTCCTTCTTCGTTAGAAATATTATTTTTTCTGAGACTAAACATCTGAAAACCTCCAGAATCTGTTAAAATTGGTCCGTCCCAACTATTAAATTGATGTAAACCTCCAAACTGTTTTAGCACTTTGATACCTGGTTTGAGCCATAAATGGTAAGTGTTACTGAGCAAAATTTGGGCTCCGGTGGTTTTTAATTCCTTGTTAGTGAGAGTTTTAACTGTTCCAAGAGTGCCAATTGACATAAATGCTGGAGTATGCACAGTTCCGTGAACTAGGTTTAAGGTTCCAGTTCTAGCTTTAGTTTTTGGAGATTGCTGATGTATCTGAAAAATATTATACAAATATGCCATAACTGATGACAGTGGTTGAATTACTTTGTCTTTTTGGTCAAATACTCAAAAAGTTTATTTTATCGATCATTCGGAACTAGCCTAAAATTTGGAAAATTAAATTACTATAAGTAGGGATTTAAATTGTTCTGTTTTTTGAGCATGTTAGTATTACTAAATTTAGATACAACTTAATGGCAATATTATATAACAATGTTGATTATAATTTGACTGTAATAATAATAAAATTGACACAAAGCTGATTCTTGGCTAGAATCACCCTTTCTCTTTTAAAGAATTTTTATTATCATTATGTTTAGTAAATTCGATGCTTATTTAGAAAGTATACCTTTTTTTAATTTAACAATCTTTGGCAATACTTTAGCTAAGTATATTGTTGCAATTATAATTTTTACCTTTATTTTTATATTTTCACATTTTACTAAAAAAACACTACAAGGCAAAATTAATGAGTATGAAAATCAGGATAAAAATAAACTAATTCATATTTTACACAATTTAATCTCGGTAATTAACTTACCTTTTTACTTTATTGTCTCTCTGTATTTTTCTCTCAGATATTTAGACATAAGTCCTACACTGAATACTTATCTGACAATATGTATTACTACTGTGATTTACTTTTATTTAGGTTTAGGTTTACAAAAAGCAGTAGAGTCGATTTTAGATGCTTTGACTACCGCTGAAGGAGGGGAGGAAACCAATAATAATGGTAAAAATAACTTAGATCCGGGAACTGCAGATTTTTTAGGAAAATTTATTTCCATTATTATCTGGACAATTCTGTTTTTGATTATTCTTCAAAATTTAGGGTTTGATATAACTGCCTTACTTGGTGGTTTAGGGATTGCTGGTATTATCGTTGCTTTTGCTATGCAAAACATATTGTCTGATATTTTTACTTATTTTACAATCAACCTTGATAAACCGTTCAAAAAAGGAGATTTTATTATAGTTGGGAACGATATGGGAACTGTTACAAATGTAGGCATCAAAAACACCAGAATAAAAACTTTGCAGGGACAAGATTTAGTAATAACTAACAAAGAATTGACTAATTCAAGAATCAACAATTATACCAACATGGAAAGACGAAGGGTTGTGATTAAATTTGGTGTAACTTATTCCACTTCCGTGGAACACTTAACACAGATACCAGTCTACATCAAAGATATTATAGATGCTAAACAAATAACCACTTTTGATCGAGCTCATCTGAAAGAGCTAGGGGAATATAGCATCAATTTTGAAGTCGTATATCATGTGGAGACACCTATTTACGACAGTTATATGGATATCAATCAAGAGATTTTACTCGAGCTAATCAAGAAATTTAGAGATGAAAAAATCGATTTTGCTTTTCCTACTTCTACTGTGTATTTGGTAAAATAGAGTGGGTTAAAAGAAAATAAAATTAGGGGAATAAAATTTATTTTAAGAGATAACTTAATTTCATACAGCAATCTGGAAACATAGGGTAATGTAAAAACAAACAGGTAAATTCAAATTAATTAAAGTTTAATTACACTCTATTCTAGATTATCTTTAATTTACAAAGAAAGTAATTAATAGACTTGAACGGCTTGAAAGAAGTTTTACAAATATCAGTAAAGTAGTTAAAGAAACTAAATTAGTCGAATTAAACAAGCTGATATGGATAAAAAACCTAGTCTTATAAGGTAATTATAAGGTAAAATTAAAAATATAAGAATTTACATCAACCTAATTACCGCATCATCATCAAAATTTCTGATAAAATCCTTACCTTTTGGGGTTAGTTTACGACCGCTACTGTCTTTTTCAACAAAGCCAAGATGGATCAAAAACGGCTCATTAACCAATTCCAAAGTCTCACTCTCCTCCATTAAAATAGCACTGAGTGAAGATAAGGACAAACTACCATTTTGTAGAGCTCTAAGATAAGCTAAGTCAGTTTTAGTTAGGCCTTTTTCGTAGATACCAAGTTTAAGCAAAAATTCCTCGGCTTTAGCTCTGTCAATTTCCGTTAACTTATTTACAGTCTGTAAATCTACAAATCTTTTGAGGATATTATTAGCAATACGAGGCACTCCTCTAGATCGTCGACAAATCAACATTTTTGCCTCATCTGTCATTTTCAGGTTTAAAATTTTAGTATTTCTTTCCACTAGTGTCAACATGTCGCTTTCGGAATATGGATCTAATCGAAATATGGTTGTAAAACGATCTCGTAAAGGTTTAGACAATTTACCAATCTGAGTTGTGGCTCCAACTAAGACAAAAGGCTCTAAATCAATTTTCATTGTAGTTGCTCCCTGACCCTTACCAATCAAAATATCTACTTTACCATCTTCCATTGCACTGTACAAAGACTCTTCCAACGGGGCTCTAAGTCTGTGGACCTCGTCAATGAACAAGACCGTGTTTGGCTCCAAATTTACTAACAAACTTACCAAGTCACCAACTTTCTGTAGGTTGGTTGCGGTTACCGTTTTTAATTTGCATTTTAATTCAGTCGAGATAAGGCTTGCCAAAGTGGTTTTACCAAGACCAGGAGGTCCATAAAATAAAATATGTTCTGGCAAAGTATTTCTTATTTTGGCAGAATTAAGAATCAGACTAAGCTGAGCAATCAGTTTTTCTTGTCCAATATATTCAGCTAAACATTTAGGCCGTAATTTTAAGCTATCATTTTTTTCTACTAAAATCGTTATCTCTTCTACTACTTGAGAATTGTTTTTTTTTGCTTGTAATACCTTATTATCCGAGGAAATAATCATAGTTTTCTAAAACTACTAACTATAGTTAGTAGTAACTAAAGTCTAAACTACCTAATTTGTCAAACTTTTAGTCAAATAGTTTATAAGTACTCACTACGCTTGTTACAAAACTTTTTTAACGTTCAAAAAAAGTTTGTTTTATATAATTTGTTCTTTAATATTTGATTAGACAAGAATATCGCACTTAAACTAAAACAGATAGATAATATTTGAAAATGGTATTCCAAGTGGTAAATTAATCTTTAAAATATTTTTTCCTGACATTTATATCTTTTACTTTATTTCTAGAATTTTTTGGATATAATTAACTACTTGACTTGTCTTATAGTAAATGAAACCGGTTTGTGCAGCTAAATTAAGATTTTGAATAGTTTGGGTGAATAGTTCTGGTTGGCTGGTTTGTTTGGCCAACTTTTGCCAGTATTGTGGAACAGAAATTAACGGTTCTCCAACTAACCAAATTTCTGCAAAGTTTGGACAGTTTTTTTGAGAATTTACAAATCCAAAGTCTCCAATTCTTATGTTTATAATACCAACAAAATTTCTGATCAACTTGGAGTAAATTTTAGTTAGGCTGCCAGATTCACCTAAAGACAAATAATCGTTTGGACGGAAGTTATCTGTGAGACTCTTTTGAATTTTTTTAAGAGCGAAGTTGTTTCCGCTAAGAATTAGTACAGGGGACTGTTTTTCTGTAGCCAAATTGTGTTTCTCTTGGAGAAAATCAACTAAAGATGGAATATTTTTGGTTACAAAAGTTTTAATATTTTGATTGTGATAAATAATTTTTGGATTAAAATTGTTGAAAATATCAGTTAAATCGGCAACATCTAAAAGTAGTTTAAAATCGCTTTCGGAAAGATAAGTTTGAATTTGTAAGTTTTGAAAACGACTAAAAAACTCAATAAAATAGTCACTTAATTCAAAATCAAGTTTAATTTTGGAAACTACAAGTTTTTGGTTGGTAAATTTTAGAGAAAGATTAGTGTTTGTGTCCCAAGATCGAATTTGTTTTAAAAAAGAATTGATTTTTTTAGCTACCTTTTTTTCCAATTCTTTGCTTTCTTTGCTTGCCTCAAAGAGAGGTAGATCCTTGATTGAATTGAACAAAAAGATTAATTTTTGTTTTAAGATTGTTTCGTTGCCTACTATATCATTTGGTTTATACCAATATTGGTAATTATTTAATGCCCAAAAAGGCTCCATAGCAAACAAGAAAAAGTCGTATCCAGCAAGCACTTTGGTAATTTGTTTGTGTTGATTTTTTGGGTTAATTTTTTGCCAGACTTCCAAAAGCCATATAAATCTACCAAGATCGAGTGTTTCTTCGGAAAGACTTTTAATTTGCCACAAAATATCTTCAAATCTGTCCAATATACAATTAAATTGTGGTTGCTTAAAAACCACCTCTTCTTCAAAATCTTCTTCAAAAGAATCAAACAAACATTCTACAAAAATTTTTTCTAAGTGAGAGTGGGTGTGTAGTTTAAAATGGTTGAAAAGGTTGTTGTTTTTATACACTATACTAGTATAGACAGCTGCCAGAATTATTTTTAATTCAAGCTCTATTGGGCTTTGAAGAAGGTCTAAAATCTGGTCAATCCAGGCTTGTTTTGGTTGTGAACAAATATAGTTTAATTTTTCCGATAGGCTATGAGATATAGTTTCGCCAAGTAAATTAATTTTTGTTTGATTGTTTTGGTGGTGGTTATGCGGGTTTAGGTTTAGTTCAAGAGGTTTAGGGTTGGAATAATATTCTATTTTTAATGGTAAAATTTCATTTTGTAAAAAATTGTATAATTCTCGAGCAAAATTCTGTTTTTTTAAAAAACTGACAATCTTTTGTAACAGAGCTGCAGTACACCATGTATCATACAAAGCCCTGTGAGTTTGACTAGGGTTTGGTTTAGTGAGATGTCTTTTTTCTGTAAAAAAAGCTGATAGATTTAGCTTTTCGACTAAAGATTCTAGATTTACTGCAGGCAGAAAAGTAAAGAGAATTTTGGTTGCTTGTAGAGTATCGATTACTTTAGCTTTTTCTGGTAAAAACCAATCTTCAGCTTTCAAGAATTTTAGATCAAAATCTATTGAATGACCACAAATAACTCGACAATCTGATTGATGCTTATCCAACCAATTTGCCCAATTTTTTTGAGCATCAGCTATTTTTGGAGAACTACTCAGTTGTAATTCGGTGATACCAGTTAGTCTAGTGATTTTTTCATCAAGAGGCTTTCGATTTTGGACCAAAGTTTCAAATTGGTCAATTACTTGAATTTCCAATGTGACTACATCCAAATTTGCAATTATTCCTGCAATTTCTATGACTTGACCAGACAAAGGAGTTAGGTTGCTAGTTTCGCAGTCTAAAAAGAGAATTTTCATATTAAACACAACATACAAGTATTAACTTGAAAAGTCAAACTAGATTTAAACTAGACTAAAAATAATTTTAATCACAAAACGATTGTATGCTTACAAAGTGTGAGAGAACTGTTACACATTTACCTAATAAAAAACAAAGTTAGAGTAATTAAAGTTAAAAAACTTAAACTTACAATCACTAAATATCTTAAGATTTTTCCCTCGCCCTCACTAATTCCCACCGTAGCCATAGCCGCCAAAATGTTACTAATAGCAAACATATTACCAAAAGCACTACCTACTATTTGACCTACAACTAAGACTGGGCGTTCATAGTTTAACATATTATTAATTTCTAACTGTAAGGAAGTAAAAAGTAGATTAGAAACTGTACTAGAACCTGTTAAAAAAGCACCTAAAGCACCAATCAGTGGTGAAATAAAAATAAAATTGTCACCTGCCAACGTAACTATTCCATCAGACATTACTCGAATCATACTAGACATATCACTGTTGCTATTAGAATCAAATCTTAACAGCTCAACCAAAGCTAGTGCTGAACATAAAGTGATAATGGCTGGAACTAGTTTTTTCCAAGTCTCTCGAAGAGTGTGTTTAGTGTTTTCTAACTTAGCTTTAAAAAACCAAAGACAAAATATACACACAGGTAAAAATGGTAACAAACCGGGAATCATCAAAGGAGTGATATTATAAGTTAAGTTCTGCACTTCCAGAAAATCTGGAATAACTATTTTTATATTACTTAAAAAATCGCGAATTCCAAAACTTCTAACTCTAGTAATAATTAAAATCAGAGAAATTAGTAGGTACGGAAACCATGCCTTCAAAAACTCTTTTTTGGATACAAGTTTTTGTTCCTTTGCCACAGTTTCTAAATTTTCTGCTAAAAGAATATCTTTTGGAGTCAGCCAGTTATTTTTTGCTAGTAACACAAGTACTAGAATAGTAACCAAACCTCCGACAATTGAAGGAATTTCCACTCCTAAAAAAATAGCACTAACAGAGTAAGTTACTAAAAACACGATTGCTGATAACAAAGTAAAGGGCATGATTTGAAAAACTGCTCGCCATCCACTAACTTTACGAAGAAGTTTGAGGTAAACGATCATACCTACTATTGGCACCAATATACCAACTAAAAAATGTATTAATACAGAATTTTGTAATAACCAATGTTTATCTATTGGCTCTACTAAACCCAAAGTTGCAAGCATAGGAGTTCCACTAGCTCCGAAAGTAACTGCTGTAGAATTAAAAATAAGACTAATGATCACAGTAAATATAGGAGTAAAACCTAGACTAACTAACAAAGGTGCAACGATGGCAGCGGGAGTGCCGAAACCTGCAATACCTTCTAGAAAATTGGAAAAAGCATAGCCTACAATTAATAATTGAACTCTAGCATCTTTATGAATATTTGAAAGGCTAAGCTGGATTACCTGAATTTGTTTGGTTTTTAGTAGAATTTGTAATAACCAAATGGCTCCAAATATGATTAGCAAAATTTCTATGGCTTTTAGAGTACCTACCAGCCAAATAACCAAAACTTCAAAAATTGAATTTTTCCAGACAAGTATAGAAATTATACTAGTTAGTAGTAGACCAATTGGCAAAACTTTTTTAGCAGGTAAATTAAAGACTGACATGGATACGACAACCCATATAATAGGTAAAACTGACCAAAAGAAAAACATAAACAATTTAGAATTTAAAAGAGGTTTAAGATCATTCAGATCTATTTTTAAAAAGATTGAACTCTTACCTGTTTTGAAAGAAAGGGGTCGTAAACTGATCGTTAATAAATTTTGTATAATGTAACTACAACCCAAACATACTGATCTTTTAGGATAATTATGAAATGATGTTTTGTTTTCAACAAACAAATTTTAGCAAATAACTAGCTGCTAATTTACCAAGCCAAAAATTTTTGGTACATATACCTTTCATTGGCATGTCTTTAGTAATTGTAAACACTCTCTTTGGTTAAGCTTTTTGTAGATACAATACAAAAGAATCTGACAGTTTTACTAAACTAAAAGCTATTTTTTAATAGGATAAAATAACTGTTACATTTACAAGCTTATTGAGACTATGGCTAAAGTTGGTTCATGTCCCAGATGCAGTTTATATCCAACCTCTATCTTTCATGGCGTTAACTACACGGTTGATAGCCACAATATAAGCTCCATACCTTAAACCAGCTTCATATTCCTGAGCTGTTTCCCAGCAGTTATCAAAAGCCTCAATCATAATTTCTTTAAGTTTGCTTTTTACTTCTTCAGCTTTCCAGTAATAGTTACTAGCATTCTGTACTTGTTCAAGATAGCTTACCGTCACTCCACCAGCATTCGCTAGAATATCTGGAATTATTTTTACACCTTTTTTATATAGATATTCGTCTGCATCAGGCGAGATTGGTCCATTAGCTAGTTCAACGATTATATCAGCTTGTACATTTTCTACATTTTCATGAGTGATGGAGTTTTCCAAGGCGGCCAAAACCAAAACGTCAACTTTTAAGCTGGTTATTTCTTTGTTCTCTATTTGATCTTCAGACTCTTTGAAAGTATCGACTCTTCCGTGAATTTTTTTGTGTTCGATTAATTCAGGAATGTCTAAACCACGGGCCGAGAAAGCCATGCTTCGAGAGTCACTCACAGCTACAACTTTATAGCCCTTTTGGTAGGCGATATTAGCAAAAATTGATCCAGCATTACCAAAACCCTGTACGGCAATTGTGGCATCAGCTTTTAATTGTAGTTTTTTAGCCAAAGCTTCAAACACATAATAAGCTCCGTCGGCAGTAGCTGTGTCTCTACCTAAAGAACCGCCAAGAGAAACAGGCTTACCGGTTATGACACCTCGATTGTAGAAATTTTGATTCAGTTTTTCATATTCGTCCATCATCCAAGACATAATTTTGGCATTAGTATAAACATCGGGAGCGGGTATATCTATATCTGGTCCAATGTTTTTATGTATTGCTTGAATATAGCCTCGCGACAATCTTTCTAACTCTGATTCGGATAATTTAGATGGGTCAACGATAATTCCACCTTTACCACCACCTAGAGGAATATTTACAACCGCACATTTCCAAGTCATCCACATACTAAGAGCTTTAACTTCGTCTTCGCTAACTTGGGGGTGAAAGCGAATACCTCCTTTGTATGGACCTCTAGCATTGTTGTGTTGACTACGAAAACCTTCAAAAACCTTAATACTACCATCGTCCATTTTTACGGGAATAGCTACTTTAAGAACTTTTTGTGGGTATTGCAAAAACTCTAAAGCATCAGAAGACAAACCAATCAAGTCAGCAACATCTTTTAAAGTTTCTACCGCACTGTGGTAGGGATTGATTTGATTGAGTAGATTGTTATTTTGATTAGCCATAGAATATAATATTTTGTTAGTTTTAGTAAAAAAAACATTTTTTAAAAAACTTTTTTGTAAAAAAGTCAACAGATTAGACTATACCCCAACTTTACAAAAAAATTTTAATTTTTGCCCTATTTTGAGATAATACTTTTTAGATTTAAAATCCTACTTTTACCCAATTTAAAATTTAAAGAAAGATAAATTTTCTGACAAATTTATCTACAAGTATCTACAAGTTGCCATTTTTTGTAAGCTTCGAATACTAAAGTTAGTTTTCTTAAAAAGAATCAATTAATTCATAAGCATAAGAAGATGCATAAATTACAAATGCAAATAACTTAGCTAAGTATTGATATTTTCTATTTTCTAGGATTCTCATCAAAAAGACGTTTTACAACAAAAGCAAAGTTTAGAATTTAACTCAACTATCTAAAACTTAAATATAACCACCAATTTGCCAGTATTGATACAAGAGCCAGATATTCAGAATCCATAAAATTAATCCCAAAATTGACTCGATTATACTGTTGGTGCGAAACAATTTTAATCCAAATTTGTGTTTGATTGGCCAGAACAAAGGAATTCCTTCTTTGGTTAAAAAATCTCCAAGTAAATGCACAACATAACCAAAAAATATAAACCACAACCCAGTAATTAGGTTTTGAATTTCAAAAGAAAAATGATAGATTCTACCTAGCCATACAAGTAAAACAAGAAAAACAATCAAACTAGCTAGACCAATTTGTTTTTTACTGAAAAAATTACCACTAAATTTTTGAATTTGAATTAGAGAATTTTGAAATATAGCAAAACCGAACCAGGCTCCCACAAAAGCAAAGTACAAAAGTATTATTGGTAAAATTTGATCAAAAAACCGTAGACCTAAATCAATCAGTGTAATCAAAAGATAAAGAATAACTACGGCCAGTAGACTGTGTGTCACTCCGCGGTGCCTGAGCAGTTTTGTAATAATCGGAATTTTTTTGCTTATTTGGCTATTAGGGTGATCTATGTCGGGCAGCAAGGAGCCTACAATTACAAATAAAATCAGGGGCAACCAAAAGGGTTTGTTAAGTAGTAGACTAGCTCCAATAACGGTAGCAGTGGCTGAAGTTGTGTGATTAATAGCAAGCATTTGATTGTATTTAATTTAAAATAATATTGTAAATTTTTCGCAATTTGATTAGTTGACGAATGATTTTTAATGAAATAAGTGTTTTGATTTTTGTATAGAACTGTATAAAATTGATTAAATCAAAGTTTTTCCCCTAATCCTGAATTATATAAAAAAATTATGTAAAATTAATTGTAAAATTAATAATTTTAATAACTGGAATTTTTAAGTAATTTAAATCCAATAGACAATACCAAAAATTAAACTTGCCAGACAAATTCTGTAAACAATAAACACTCTAGCACTATTAGTAGCAAGATATTTAAGAAGCCATTTTAGACAAATTAAACCAAAAAGATAAGCCAATAAAAATGCTATAATTAAACTAATTAACGACAAATCAATAGTGTTTTCTGACCAATTCTGAATATTGGGTAAAATAAAGTTTGATTTTTGTGACATTTCTTTAATTATTTTTATTAAGTCATAAACTCCTGCTAGTCCAAGTGCGGGAATAGAAAGTAAGAAAGAAAATCTGACCGATTCTTGGCGATTTCTTCCCAAAAATAAAGCGCCTGCTAAAGTCGCTCCACTACGGGAAATACCGGGGAAAACAGCTAAACACTGACATCCCCCAATCACTAATACTTCCCAAACACCCATTTTGCTAGGTTTTAAAGAGTTTTTTCTGTTTTTATGGACAAGTTCACTGATTGAAATGAGTAACCCTCCTGCTAGGAGAAAATAGGCGATATTAAGAATATTTTCTCTCAATAATTCCACTTGATCTCGCACTAATAAAGCAAAAATTACAATAGGTAGAGTAGCGATTATCACCTGTGCAATTAAAATATCTAAATCTGCTTCTTTTTCGTCTCTAAAATTTGACTTGCCGGTTATCCAAGTAGTGATATTGTGACAACACTCACTAAAATCTTTTTTGCTGGAAAAAACTTTTATAATATGCAGAAACAAGTTTCTAAGTTCTGGCCAAAAATATTGTAAAATAGCCACCAGAGTACCCATCTGAATTAGGTTGCTGGCGGCTAAGCCAATATCTTTGTGCACTAAAAATTCGGAAATTAACCTAAGATGAGCGGTTGAAGAGATGGGTAAAAATTCGGTTATTCCTTGAACTATGCCTAGTATTATAGCTAATAATAGCTCGTTAAGAGTGGAAAAACTCATAAAAATGAGTTAATAACAGACTTTTTATAGCTTTTGTCAATTATCTTATCTAATAAAAGACTACACACTATCTAACAGAAAATAGATTTTTAGTTTGGTAATCCTTTGAAATTATTACCAAATTAATCAAACCACTTAAGATTTTCTAAGATGTACTCTAATACCCAATTTTTGTTTATAATCACTTTTTTAACTCCTACTTTAGCCATTTTACGACCACAGTCTTTACATGACCACCAATGTCCAGTTAGATAACAAGTAGAATCTTTTAATTGCTCTAATTTTTCTAGATTTGCAGGATTAGCTATTGCTTTGTCGAAATCTTGTTCGTTGTTAACCCCAAAAAAATCGTACAAAGCTTTTGCTTCCGAATGGTTGTCTTCATGGCTGCCCGGGTTTAGTTCATACCCAGTACCACTAGGGATGGTAATAAATTGTTTGAGAGCTTCTCGCACATCCAGACCACTTCCTTCCAACACTTTTGGTAAGTTTTGTTTAATTTTTTGAATTTTAGAATCTTCGAGATTGTACATACTTTGAAGCATAGACCACCACTTTTGGTCTGTGGGAGTTTGCATAATATGTTTAGAAACATCCTGAGCGGTGGCGGTTATAACTTGATTGTCTTTGACAAACATTGAACCAGTTAGAAAGCAACCTTTGTATCCAAATTTAGTTCTTTGTTCAGTTATTAGTTTTTGTAATACTTCGAAGTATGGACTGACAGAATATTCTAACTCAAATTTACCCCAGAATGGTTGATAAATCCAAAATTCAAGATTTTGACGATTTTCCATTGTTTGGACTGTTTTATGCAAAAATAAACATTGTTGCAATTCAGGGATTTTGTTGGTTTGAATAAGTGTTTCGACTTTATAACTTAGAATCACTAATTTTAGCCCTTTGATATTTTTTTGGGATATAGTGTATGTTGGTTGCATAATTTTTCGTTTTAAAAGACAAACCAATATCACTGAGTATTTTTACCCAAATGTTTTTTGCTGATATGATTTTGAGTTCTAAATTTTAGTTAGATTTAACGGTGCAAGTGATATCCATAAGTTTAGAATAAAGTAAAATTAAGTCAAGAGGGTAATTTTTAAATTTTGTCATAAAACAAGGTAGCTATTTTTTTCTTTGAGGTAAAGTTGATAAAACGAATAGGTTACAAAAGTAGTACCAGTCATTTCTAAAGGTTCTTCCAAAACAACCCGCATAAAAATTTTACAGGTAGCAAATAACCGTCGGTTTGTCTAGTTTTATAAAAGGTACCCCTAATAGCAACAAAAAACCAAAAAGAGTAAGTTCTCAGGAACCTGTATCTCACATTTTCCCAAGTCTTATAAGTAAAGAATAAAAGTAGGAATGATAATAAAAAATGTGGCTCCTTCGATGGTTATATAAATAAGCAAATTAAAAAACAAAAACAGAACCAAAAATTACCATTTTCCCAAAAATCTTTTTATTTAAAGTAGTAATATGTATGAAGACCAAAAAATCAAAAAATAAAAGTTTTAACTCTTAATAGACAGTTGAGATATTTGACTCCAAATCTTAAAAACCGACTAATAACCGACTAATATTGGGAAACAGTAAAATGTAAGTTTATTAAAATCAAGTCAAAAGCTAAAAAACCATAACAACCTGTTTTTAGCAAAAAAGTTTAGAGACATCCATATAAACCAGACCAAAATTAAGGCACAATGTTTTTGACAAAAAACAGACTAGCTAAAAATATTAATCGTTGTCAAACTTCTTACAAGTGAGACTAAGTTGTAAACTTGGTTCACTAAAGCCTTGTCCTTCTTTATTTATTGTTTGGAAGTTTTGTATGGTTTTTTACTTGATAAGCTTAGGTCTTTATCCGACTTTAGTAAAATTAATAAGCCGAATTTAAGTAAAGTACAACTTTTTGTGGGTCTGTTTGTGAATATTGTTTTTTTAAATTTTAATTTTTTGGTTTTTAGAAATTTGCAGATATTTTAGATTTTGTATTCTAACTTAAAAATTAACTATTAGTCCATATCTATGAACAAAATTTACTGTTTCTAAATCAAAGTTATCTAAAATCAAATCACTTACTTCAATTCTGTTTACCTTTAAGCCTTTTGTAGTAAAAAAACTTTCCCAAAAAATAAAATCTGTAGTATAAAAAAAGTATTGAGCGTATTCTCTACCAAGGAATAAAGGTGGTATTTCTAGGCTTCCTTCGGGTAGTCTTCCTAGCTTTTTGATCAAAATATCATATAATTTTCGGGGATCAGCAAAACTGTTGGTTTCTTTTTGAAAGATCTGAACATCATAAAAAAACAAATCAAGCAATTCTCCTTGCATCACAAAATTTATTTGTTTAGACATTTCTTGAATAGCTTCTTGATACTTTTTGAATTTGGTGTGGATGTATATGTTGGTATACAATTGTTTTGTCCAAAAACCTTTGAATAGATTATATTTTTTATATTTTTCTAGTAAGGCAAATAGATAAGCTTCCAAAAACAGTTTCTTTTCTTCATAGTGGTCTATTTGTGCTATCTTCAAGATTTTTATGTCATTTGCCGATACTTTTTGCCAACCCAAAAAACAATGGAATTTTGCTAGTTTACAAGTTTCTGTAAAATCTTCCAACCCCAAGTCAATTTTATCTATTTCAACTTTCCAGATAAAATAATCAGCTACTTGAGCCAAAATTAAATTTTTTAACTCGTTGTTGATCTTAAAAATATCGGCAAAGACTAGTGTTTTAATGTTTGGTTTTATTTTTTTGATTTCATTTATGCCTTCCAGGATGTCTCGACACAATCCGTTTTGTACATAAAAAACCACCAAATCTACTGTGACTTCTGATTGTAGAAAATTTTTAAGCAGAGTAGTGTTCCAGTGAAGAGTGCTTTTTTCAATGTCTAGACTCACCAATTCAGTTCTTGCAGACAACCAACTCACTAGTTCTTCTGGGCATAAAGGATGAATTAGTACTTGCTTAAAACTTAGTTGTTTATTCAAAAGGTGTTGCAGACAACTCGGTAAATCACAAAAAGCTTTTAGGGTAAAAAACTCTGAAGTATCCACTTCTTGTGAATCACTAGCAAGGATTTTTTCAACAAAACGTTTTAGAAAAACACTATGTTCTACTAAGTCAAGCTTGAGAGTGTTGATAACAATTTCAATTTTCTGCCAAATTTGAGTTGAATTTAGTGTGCTACCTTTCACGGTCTTTTAAGTTAAAAGTTCTGTCTAATAATTAACATTTTTTTTAAAGAAACTTAAGTCAACAAGCTAATACTTTAATTAAGCTTAGTCAACATTCATCAACTTTAATTCTTTTAATCGCCAAAAGTTCAAACGGGCTAGGAGATTTAGTTTTACCTGATAGATTGACTCGAAGTGGCCAGAGGTAGGATCCTGTATCCCTATTACCCTCTTTTAGCCAATTTTTAATTCTATTTTCCCACTCATTTATTAAGTTTGTTATCTGTTCTTTGATTTGTCTTTCTAGTTCAATAATTCTATTGATTTTAGGGTTAAAATTTGGAGTAAAAACCGGGGTCAGAGCAATGTATTCTTTAGTAGTTTGGTATAATCTGTCCTGTAAAATTTTTAGTTCTGGTTTTTGAGTTGTTATAAATTTTAGAATCTCTTCAAGATTAGCTTGACTTTCCTCGATAGTTATTTTTTTCCATCTAAGATCTTCTAGATTTGGCGGTTTGTAATACAAAATACAATCCGATTCACTACCAATTTCACTTAACACGGTAATTCGGTTTTTGTCTAAAATATAAGCTAAATAATGTTCGATAATCTTCTCAGTTGGTTCAAAACAGGGTAGATGGTTAGAAACACAAAAGTTTTGCCATAAAGAAAATTTAATAAATCTGTTTTGCTCTATAACAGAGGCTAAATCAACCCAGTCATAAAACCATTCATTCATACTATCTGGTAGTTTTTGGGGTTTTATGTCAGTAATCGCCAAAGGATATACATAAAAAAACATCTGTTTACCAGTCCAACTCTCGCCATCGTGATACACAAAAGGTTTGTTTATGAAAATATTTTCTAAACTCATGATTTTGTCTTTTTCTAAAACTAATTGATCCAAAGACTCTTCTTTTACTTCTCTTATTAAAGAGTCTATGGGGTCACCTTCTCTACCTCCACCAAGTGGGTAATAAAGCCCGTCTCCAGGCATTCTTTCATCGTATGTCATATAGACCTTCTGCTCATCGAAATCAACCAAATAAACATAATCACCAATTCTAGCTTTGTTGGTTTTATCTTGAATTAGACGGTTTTTATCAGATAAAAATACAAATTCCTTCAAAGTTAACATTTTGATATACTCACGATTAAACCAATTAAGTTTTTCTAAACTAAAGCGGGCAGGGGCTTTGGATAATTTAGAAACATCAAACTCTTTAGAGATATTATGAAGCAATTTTTCAATTCTTCGCTCTTGGTTAAGTGTTTGAAAATCTTGTGGTTCTAGATATAATTCTTGTTCGGTTCCAGGATTCCACCCTAAAAAAGCTAGATAATTGAGAATAGCTTCGGGTAAATAACCTTTGTCTAAATAATCTTGCATGTTAACATTACCGTCTCTCTTGCTAAGTTTTTTGGTGCCGGTTTCTGCTAGTATAAAAGGAATATGCAGATATTTAGGCCCACATCCCCAATAATCCAAAAACATGGTTTGATGTTTGGCTATAGAAGGATACCATTCCTGAGCTCTAAAAACCAAAGTTGTTTCCATTAAATAATCATCTACAAGATGAGCTAAATGATAGGTTGGAAAACCGTCTGACTTGAGAATTATGAAGTCTTCTTCTAAGTTCAAATCAAATTCACTTTGCCCCATTAGCTCATCTAGACACCTAATTTTATCATCTCTTTGAATACGGTATCGTAAAACTGGTTTTAAAGGATCGTTTAGCCCGCTTTGTACAGATTGAAATAGCAAATCCTCACCACTTTTTTCTAGACTTATTTTGAAATAATTAATCGGTTTTTTGTTGATCTTTTTGATTTCTTGCAACTCGTTTTTTTCTTCTTCGGTTAAGTATGACCAATAAGCTAATCTTTTGTCTATCAGTCTTTGGCTGTGTTCGTGATATAAGGGTAACCTTTGAGATTGAATATAAGGACCATACTGACCAGTTTGATAAACTCCATAAAAATCATCTGGACCAGAAATTTCATCGTATTTTTTGTAAGAATTGACCAAAGTTATGCCTTCATCAGGCAAAAGATATAACTGGCTTAAACTTTCTAATAATTTTCTAGCCGAGTCTTTCTGAAGTCTAGTGCGGTCGGTATCCTCTAATCGGAGGTAGTAGGTTCCCTGTTCTTTAAGAGCAAAAAGTTTGGTGAACAAAATTTGTCTGGTCGTACCAAGATGTAGATAACCTGTGGGTGATGGAGCTTGTCGGATGCGAAAGTTGGCCATAAATCGACTATGAAAAAGCTTTGAAAAAACTGTTGTCAAGATTAATCATAATTACTTGTTTTATAAGTTATAAACTTAATTTTTGCAAAAGGTAGAATTACACCGAATTGACATTAGTTATATTTTATGATATATCGGACCGATATAGTCTTTCATTTCTATGAAATATGTAGATAGTTTAGTATCATCCGGTTTTACATATAATAAAAATAGTAAAAGTTTTATCGAGGCTAGGGTTGCAGTCTCCGATTCAGAGTATGATCTGATTCATAAAGTGTTTTATCAAATAATTAAAAATTATGGGTTTTTAAATATTGAACAACAACAGGATCTTAAAAGAGTAAAAAAACTGATGCCAAGATTTTTTAAAGATTGGAGACACAAAGAAATAGAAAAAGAAGCCAAGAACTTGCTATTAAAAGAAGCCTTTAGATTAAATGCTACAGGTTTTGAGGACTTTTTCCCTAATTTAAAAATATTCCTGAAAAAATTAACTATTCAATCTATTTTTGAACAATTATATATTGCTCTCACATATAGTAAGATAATATATAATATCTATAAACTCGATTTCGTGACTAGAATTTATTTAGAAAAAATGTCCATCGTTTTTGATTTACTGTCTCCTTTTTTAACTCAAGAACAGATAACCAAGTGGCAACAAAACATCGCTCCCAAACTAAAAAGGTTTTAGAAATGCGAAGATAAGTAAATATTGAACCACAAAAAAATACCAAATTTCTCGTCTAGCTCTACTAATACTTGCTTTTGTTTTATATCAATGTTTCTAGCAACAAGCCCTAATATCTACAAAAATTCTAGTTTTGATTTGAACCGGAAAGTCTGTTTCGAATATTATTAACAGCTATAGTTTTTTTGTATCTGGAGAGACTGATAGAAGACAGATATCTGAGCAATTTTGCTCTTTTTCCAACTTTTTTCAGCAAACCAACCCTAGAAGAATAGTCTTTTGGATTTTTTTTGAGGTGATCTGTAAGGTTGTTAATTTCTGCGGTAAGAATAGCAATTTGTACTTCAGGAGAACCTGTATCATCGTCATGAATTTGATTTTTTTGAATTATATTGCTTTTGTCGGCTAGAATTTTTTTACTGCTTGACATACTAAAATATTTTAAACGTTTGATGGTTATTATGGGTTATTAGGCAATTTGCTTTAGCAAAAGCTAAAGCTTGACGAGCTCGTTTGTTGACAAACAAACCAAACTTGTGTTATTTTGTCAATAACAATATTAGCTTGGTTAGGATTGAGTCAATCTTTTTTATTTTATATCTATGTTTTACATCACAACTCCCATTCCTTATACTAATGCAAAACCTCACCTAGGACATCTTTTGGAAGCGGTTTTTAACGATACAATCGCTCGTTTTTACCGTAGACTTTATCCTCAAACTATTTTATCAATGGGGCTTGATCAACACGGAATCAAAATTTATCAAAAGGCTTTAGAACAAAATCAAGATCCAGTAGATTATGCAGTTGAACAAGGTAAAACTTTTAAAAATCTTTGGAGTCAATTTAACATATCATATGACAGATTTGTTGAGACTACTTCAATTCACCATAAGTTAGTTGCCAAAATAGCCTGGTCAAAGCTAGCTCAGAAAGGTTTTATTTATAAAAAAAGTTACGAAGGTTTGTATTGCATTGGGGATGAGTCTTTTGTAACCGAAAAGGATTTAATTGATGGCTGTTGTCCGAACCATCCAGGACAAAAGCCGATTTTAATGAAGGAAGAAAACTACTTTTTTACTTTATCTAAATTTAGTAATCAAATCCGAGATTTTTTAAAAAAAGCTGATATTCAACCTGTATATGTGTCTAAAGAATTTCTTAATTTTGTTGACGAAGGCTTGCAAGATATTTCTATTTCTAGAGACAAAACGAAAATGCCTCACGGAATAGATATTCCCGGTGATGATTCTCAAGTGATGTATGTGTGGTTTGACGCTTTACTAAATTATTTAACTGCTGTTGCAGAACCTTCGACTTTGGATAGTTTATCATTAAACCCAGACAACCAATCACTTCAAGAAGCTGTGTGGACTCAAATATCTGAGTCTTTACCAATCGATTTAATGTATTTAGGTAAAGATATTGCTAAGTTCCATTTAGTTGTTTGGATAGGGATGTTGGTTGGTTTAGAGTTAGAACTGCCGAAGCGGGCTTTGGTACACGGATTTATTAACGATTCTCAAGGTCGTAAGTTTAGTAAATCCTTGGGTAATGGGGTAATGCCAGAAGAATTAGTAGAAAAATTTGGAGTTGATGGTACTCGGTTTATTTTATTGTTTGAGGTAAATGTGGATGGTGACACTAATTTTGATTGGTATAAAGTCACAAGTTCTTACAATGCTCATCTAGCCGACAATTTAGGAAATTTGGTTATGAGAGTGACAACTTTAGTAGAAAAGCTATTTAAAGGATATGTTGATTTTGACGAATTAGACAGTCCTTTTGATTTTTCAGAAGTTTATAAAAAATTAGACAAACTCAATACTCGAGAGGCTTTAGAGATTATCTTAAAAGGTTGCAGTTGGGGTAATGAGCTATTAGAAAAGGAAAAACCTTGGCAGTTGGCTAAAGCAGGAAAAATAGAGGAAGCTAAAGAAATTTTAACCAAATTATGCAAGCTCTTGTGCGATATAAGCGAAATTTTAAGCATCTTTATGCCAGAAACAGGGGATAAAATTCGTACAATTATTACCAATACTCCCATCACTAAAGCTACTCCTTTATTTCCTAAAGTAGATGTGGTTTAAGTAAAAAGAATAAGCAAACTGTTCACAGAACTACAAGTCTTTTTGGGAAAATCAGACGTTCTTCTACTGTATGAACCTAAATGGGATATTCAGGTATTTGAAATTGATTTTATTAACAGTGATTTCGGTAATTGTGATTTTTATAAAAGAACTCTGGTTGATGTTTGTGGTTTTTACCACATCTTATTTTATAGTTTTGCTACGTAAAAAGATCAACAATTCTGGCTTAGATTGAAAATAATAGTATTCATTTTTAGATTAGTTTTTAGTTTTAACTTGCTTTTTTGTATTGTTTGGAATTTTGAGATAGGTGTGGAGTATGCCAACATTGTCTGCTTTTAAAATAGCTACTCTAAGCTCGTTGTTGTTCTTATTTAATATCTTTATCTTAATTTCGGAATTAAAAAATTTTTAGTTTTTTATCTAATTCATTAAAGATTAATTGTAATCCTAGCCCTAGGCTTGCTTCCAACTATAGTGAGTTAATTTAATAAAATCCAAATTATCCAAAATCCAGAGGATACAAACCCTTTAAGATTAAATTTATTAGAACTTTTATTCCCCGTTGTAATAGCTTTAATTGACAGATCTTTCGCTAGAGTAGAACAAATAACCATTATAATCCAACAAAGAAAAGGTATCTATAAAAATTTGGGCACTTACTGAAGAACCGTTAGTCTTAGATTAAACAGAAAACCAAGCAAATAATCCTTTTATTTCTGCTTTACTTGGATTAGGTAGATAACTGAGCAATTTGATTGGATATTGTTTTTGTATAAATTCACTGTTTGTAGTGTTATTGATTCTCGTTTAGATGCCGTTAGTTAAGCATTAAACACTGATAGGTTTAGAAAAAACATCTGGGTCATTTTTTCACTCGCAACTCCAGAACTTTTTAAATACACAAAAAGCCTACTAAAAAAAATCACTGTCTTTAGTCGATTTTTACATTTTTACTTTCCCATAATACTAACAACGAACTAGAAATAAATTCTAAAATTTTTGTGATTTAGTAGTTTTATTTAGTCCAGTCTTGAAATTGCATCTGTACTTGATAGGCATATAAACCTCCAATTTTATCGTTAGAGTCTTTTGGTTTTGCCATAAAATTCATGGAATACAAGATTCCATTTCTAGTGAAAACTACAGAGTAGGCATGCTCCAAATTTTTATTTCTAGACATCTGTAAGTCTCGAATAGAATTATCGGCTATAAACCATCCAGTTTTTTCAAACAATTCTTCAGGACTGACCATGTTTTTACCTGTTAGGCTGGCTCTGAACGATTCGCTCATCTGGGAAATATTAAAACATTGTACAAAAACCGTATAACCTTCACCAAACTTTTCGGTTGGGGTTTTGTAACCAGTGAAAGCATAAAAATTCCAAAATGGTCTAGCGGATTTAGCTGGTTGTATTCTGTCAAAATCTACCATCGCATTATTAGCAGTTCTAAGTGGATATTTTACATTCAAGTTACATTCGTTGATCTCTAAAACTCTACTATTATCATCACCAACAAATTTAATTTTTGGGTTTAAGTTAGAGAAAATATTCTTTGGATAAACTGAGGAAGAGGTTGAATTGTTTGCTTCATCCGACTGCAAATTGGTCGTATACAGCTGACCATTCCACTCAAACACAGCATTCGGACCTAATTGACTGCGAGCTATAGCGAAAGCCTCAGCAAAACTTACCCCGTTTATGGGGTTATTTGGATTAAGATTGATTGCTCCACTGTTTTGAGTATCATTGTTTCGGTTTGACAAAGTATTTTCTTGGTTATTCTCTTTTTTAAAGAAATTTCCGCTTTCAGGTTCGTATACAAAAATTTCGTTTGACCGATTTTGTGAATTTCCTAACTTATCCTGATTATTGTTATTAGAATTTTCCCATGATTGACCCTCTCCTATACCGGCAACTTGCCGTTTATCCGTTTCGTTGGATTGATTTAGTAAATATATTATAGGAAGGCCAATTAAGCCTACAATTATAGTACCCAAAATGACAGCATAGACTAACCTACCAACCAGAGAAGCAGATTCTTCTGCAGTATCATATCCTTCAATTTTGTTTGTTTGATTAGCCACAGATTTTTGGTTTGGTTCGTATTCAGTTTTATAAAAAAACTTTTTATCATCTAAACATTGAGATAAATTTGAACCAAAATTTTGGTCATTGTTATGTACTTGGGGATTATAAAACTGGGTTTGAGTGTTTTGAGAGTCGTGAGATTCTGGTTGAAAGTCAAAATCATATGGGTTCTTTTTTAAATTTGTATTGTTGTTTTGGTGTAGTTGGTCATTTTGTGTCATAGACGATTTATGAAAAAAAATACAGTTTAGTGCTTATACTTTACTTATACTTTATTATTTAAGATAGTCAAGTAAGGAATTCTATTTGTTTGGGAGTCTGTATAGGGTAGTTATACAAGACACTATCACTTTCAAATATATTTTAAAACACAGTGATATTAGTATTATAAATTTTTATCTTAAACTAAAATTAACTGGATGTTTGATATGTTGATATGTATTTATCAGTGTTATTTATCAGAGTAAAATAGTAATTACGTAAAAAGTTTGTGCATCAAATAGCTACGGGTATCTTGAAGTAAGTAAAAATCGTGTTTACTTTTTAAAAAGGAGTTAAAACAAAGTTACTATTCATACTCTCTAAATATTTTACGTTTGTAGTACGTTTGTGGTGCTGAGAATTCTTCCGAAGTCTTTCAAGCAACATTCTTTTGGTAAGAGGGAATTCACACTCCGTCAGTTTTTGGTTAATATCTTTTTAGTAAGTAAATGAGTTTTTCTGATCGGTAAACCTACTAAAAATATTGGCATTTTGGTTCAAAATTTCATTTTTACTTTTTTTAAAAAAAATACTTTGGAAAGACTAATCATAAGTCTAATAAAAACTAATGTTGTTTGGTTCTGCATAATACAAAAACTTTCTTGAATAGAACCACCAATTAAGTGTATTTTTACACTCAATTTTCTAAAATTTAGGTAGAGGATTATAGCAACTTGACAAAAGTAAAAATGTAATTCTTCAACTCGGAAGAATTAATATTTAATTTTTTTTAAAAACTATGACAGAAGCTAACAACGCTAACGGTTCTCAAAATGCTGACACTATAACAAATACACAAAACACTAGTCAAAATCCTACTGAGTCGCTTAAAGTAGAGGTTCAATCTAGCTCAAGTAACGATAAGCTTATTGCTGCTTTGGGGTATTTAATTTTTTTCTTGCCCTTGGTTATTGAACCAAAAAGCGATTTTAAAACTTTTCATGCTAATCAATCCCTTTTACTTTTAATATTTGTTGTTGCAGGTAATATAATAGGTGTGATGCTTACGTTTATTTTAATTGGGGTTTTGATTGTACCACTAGTGAATTTGTTTGGATTTGTTTTGTTTATACTAGGTATTGTCAATGCTTTTAATGGTGAAAAAAAGAGGCTTCCACTAATTGGACAATTTGATCTGCTAAAATAGTTTAATCATCATTCGGATTTTCTTTGACTTGTGTTTCAAGCATGTGCGTGGCTGGTAGTCGGTCTAGTGTTTGGTTTTGGTGTTTTCTGGTTAGATTTATTGAAAAAATTCAGATGTATAGGTCAGACTAAAAAATATTTAATCGAGAAATATGGGAATAGAGAGGGATTTTGCTATTCGGAAAGTGCCTCGATAAGATGACTGGTTTGAGGGGAACTTAATTAGAAATTGTAGATGCAGTTTTTTCAGAAGGATAACCTCTTTGTTCATAAGTGTTTATTTACTCACATGACGGAATAAAAATTATTGTTCTATAAGTTTTGGATTTTGTAACTTATCTAAAATTTGTCACAAACTTTCTCAGCTTGACCGTGAGAGTATTTTGCGACAAAAGAAAAGGTTTCTTCAAAAGCTTAGTCTAAACTTTATATTTATGGATAATAGTACTAAGAAATTGAAAAAAATTCACCTAAGACCAAAGACCATAGAAGTTCTAGAAAAATTAACTGGACTTAAAATTTATACAAAGAATGTTTGGAATATAGACAAAATGGAGTTAGGCAATCTGCTACAGCAGGGTAGAATAAATGCTTTAATGTATCTGCAAAGATACCAGCAAGGACAAAAACTAAGTATTTTTGAAGAACAAAATTTGTTTAAAGCCCTTGTAGAGATTCAGCAGAAATTATCTTTAAACCAAATTCCGATACATATTGAATGTTATGATGTTTCCCATTTTGGTGGCAAATATGTCTATGGTTCAATGGTCGTATTTATTGAAGGTCGAAGTGTCAAAAAGCTTTATAGATTGTTTAAAACAGCTGAAAAGAACGATGATTTTGCTAATTTGCGGGAAGTTCTTCTAAGAAGATTTAAAAAATGGGAAGAAAATCAACACCAACCGCCTACAATTAAATTGAATTTATCTACCAAACCTATTCTAAAAAAACCTTGGGAACTACCAAATTTAATTATTATCGATGGTGGGAAAGGTCAGTTATCGTCTGCTAATCAAGTGTTGCAAGAATTTAAGCAGAAATATTCTAGTATTACTACCCAGATTTGCGCACTGGCTAAAGGAAAAGAAGAGATATTTTTGCTAGACAAAGACGAGTCAGTTTTGTTTGAAGGACAGGCTAAGTTTTTATTACAAAGAATTAGAGATGAAGCTCATCGTTTTGGTATCACTAACAGTCGCAAAGCTATAGTTCGCCAGTCGTCTAAATCCAGTTTAGATTCAATCAAAGGAATTGGAAAGGTAACTAAAAATAAATTGTTAACTATTTTTGGATCCATAGAAAACTTGATTAATCATTATTATTTTGATCCCCAAACTTTACAGCAAATCTTAACCAAGACTCAATTTAAAAATCTTGAGAGTTGGATTAGAAACGGGGAAATTTAAGATATCTAAAATTTTCCATTTTTACATTAACTAAACCTCCTTCAAACTTAACTAAGAGATAACTTTACTATTTTGTCTGATGTTAATTAAAAATTGTTCTAGTTATCTTTCTAGATTATTAAATAATTAGTTTTGTTTTTTAATTTTTATAAATTTGTCTCTATAAATACTTCTCAAACTTTAGATTTCAAAATTTGTATTTAAAACACCAAAAATAAGAGACTCTTGTTTATATTTAAAGAATCTTTGTAAAATCTAATCACAAGACAGTAAAACTATCGTGTTAAAACTTCTATCCCTGTTGTGGTGGCTATCAAATCATCTTCAATTCTTACACCAATTCCTCGGAACTCTAACGGAATGTCTGGATCATCAACTCCAAAATACAAACCAGGTTCAACTGTGAAAACCATATTTGGTTGCAAGTTCATTTTCAAGGTGTTGTCCGATCGCATATCATGTACATCTAAACCCAAAAAATGACTAACTTTATGTGGATAATACTTTTTGTATATCTTATCTTGCTTAATCTGTTCAACTGACTGTTTTAAAATTCCTAAATTGTGCAAACTTTGGCATATCAAGTCAATAGTTAGCAGTTGTAAATCCCATAAAGAAAAATTCTTTTTTAACCAGCTGTCTTGGCAATAGGTAATTATTTTATTTTGAACTTGTTGGACTTCATACCAAACAGCTTGCTGAGCTTTAGATGGAGTACCTACCCAAAAAGTTCTGGTTATATCACTAGCATAGCCTTGATATTCACAGCCAGCATCAATCAGTAAGAGATTGTTTTTGTCTATTAGACTAGTATTATTGGTATAATGTAAAATTGTGGAATTTACTCCACTAGCGACAATTGGCCAAAAAGACCAAGTGCAACCATGTTGACCGTAAAAATAATTTAAAAAAGACTCTAACTGATATTCGTACAATAATTCTCGGGGTTCAAAATTCTCAAAAGCTGGTTTATCATATACATAATTCTGGATTATTCGTTCTAGCTCCTTAAAAGCTAGTTTATTTATCTTACAAGCATTGCGAATAGCAGAGATTTCCTCATTATCTTTAATGAGTCTTAGAGAGGCTATAAGTTCAAATGGACTTTGAAGTCTGCCGTTAAATAATTTCTGAACTAAAAACCAGCAAGTGTAGATCTCTTTTAAACTAAGTTCAAAAAAGACATTGTCAACTCTTTGGTGAGTTTGGAGATAATTTTCTAACTCATCTATACTATCTACAAACTCTACTTGTGAAATTTTTTTAGCTTCACTCGGGCTTAAAGTTGGTCCAGTCCATAAACTAGTTTCAGGGTTTGATCTTACCAAAAAGAGTCTTTCCTCAACTTGACCGTTTTTTGATTTGAATAAAACCAAAACATTGTCCGGTTCGTTGATTTGGGTAAAGTACCAGAAATTACTGTCTTGTCTGAATTTAAATTCTACATCTGGATTGCGAACTATGGTTTTAGCCGCTGGCAATATTGCTAAACTGTCGTTGGGTAATAATTCTAAAAGTTTTTGCCTTCTTTGTTTTGCTAAAATTGAATGTTTTATTTTTTGCATTTTTCGGTAAAAAAGTTTGCTTCTCTTTCTTAAAAAGATTCAAAGCCTGAGACTAGTTTCCATGTTTTTAGTATTACTTTAGTTCAGCTACCATTCAATGAATTCTAAATAAAAACTAGAATTTCATTAACTCTTCTTCTTTACGTTTGGCCATTTCTTCAAGCTCTTTGTTGAGATTGTCGACTTCAGTTTGAAGATTTTTTTCAAAATTTTTTAGTTCGTCTTCAGAAATTAAACCGTCATCTTTTTCCTTTTTTTTGTCTTTAAGGGCATCTTGACGATGTTGTCTGAGGCTAATTCTAGCTTCTTCAAGCATTTTGTGTACCTCTTTGACTCTATTTTTGCGGTTTTCTTCGGTTAAAGGTGGAAAATTTAATCTAATTCCAGCACCATCATTAACCGGATTAACTCCCAAAGTTGAGTCTCGAATAGCCTTTTCGATTGCGGTAGTGACAGATTTGTCAAATGGAGTAATAAGTAGTTGACCTGGTTCAGGTACAGAAATTGTGGCTAATTCTTTGATAGACAATTTAGTTCCATATGCTTCTACAGAAATGAAATCAATTGTAGCTGGAGTGACTCTACCAGTGTGAATGGTGCTAAGTTTGTGGGCTAGAAAGTCTTTGATTTTTTGAGCAGGTAAAATGGAATAATTGGGCATAAACTATTATGGGCTAAAAAGCCTAAACATTGTTTTTGGTGATGTCAAATATAACTTTTGATCAATACCTTACTAACTATAAACTCACAGTTTAGTATAATTTATTTAATTTTAAAGATAAATATTTCAAATTTCAAAGTAAACCTTGTGTATCTTCAAAAATATCATTTTGAGCTTTTTGTATATGATATTTCTGAGTTGCAGGTATATTTTTGGGGGTATTATGTTTTGCGGCTATAACCTTGCAGATTAATTGAGCTACTTCTATACCTATCCCTTCTATACCTAATCCTGCCAAAAATTTATAGTCTTCTTTTTTTCTAGAATCGTCTATGGATTTTTTAAGATTGTCTACAGATTTTGGTCCAAAGCCTTCTAACTGAGAAATTTTAGAATAGGGCAGTTTGTAGAGATCTGGAATGTCTTGAATACCATATTCACTGATAAATTTTTGTATGTGCTTATCTGATAAACCAACGATATTAGCTATGTCTCTTTGGCAAAAATAACTCAATCTACCAAGTATTTGAGCTGAACAATTTTGTTGATTTGGACAGATTAAATCAATCTTCGTAGGGCTGGTAATTAGTTTTGTACCACAAGCCGGGCAAACCTGAGGGGCTAAAAATTCTTTATTAGTTTCGGTATCTATTCTCAAATTTACTAACACATTTGTAATCTCCGGGATAATATCCCCAGCTTTGCGAATAACTACTGTGTCATTTTGTCTTAACCCTTTAACTAAAAATTCTTTGTAATTATGCAGTGTAGCTCTTTTGATCACGGTACCAGCCAGCAAAACAGGTTCTAATTCTGCCACTGGTGTTAGTTTGCCTGTACGACCGACTTGCCAGGTGATATCTAAACATTTTGTAGTTATTTCTTCTGCGGGAAATTTTACGGCACACCAACCTCTGGGGGTTTTGCCAACAACTCCAAGTTGAGCAGCTAAATTATTATCATTGAGTTTGACGACCACTCCGTCAATATGGTATTTCATACTATCCCTTTTTTTTTCTAAATCTTGAACCCGTTCCCAAACTTCTTCTGCCGAATCAGCAGTCATAATTTCGTTGTTTGTATCAAACCCTAATTGTCTCAAAAATTCCAACTCTTCAAGATGACTGGCGAAATTGGATGATTCAAATTTTTCCATATTTTTTAGAATACTTTATTTTTTTGACTTAACTGTGATTTTTGGTTTTTAAGTTTTGGTTTTAGTTTTTGTAGAGATCTGTTTGTTGAGGTCTTTAGATCTGTTTATGATTGCAGCTTTTGACTTACTACTTTTTTTAGGTTTTAATGTTTGTTCTATTTTTGCAGTTTGAGTTTGTAAGACTAAATACCGGGAAACTGGTTCTGTTGATAAAATTAAATCTCTGCTGTGTGAACTACTTGATCTTGCTCGCCAGTGTAAATATCCCCAAATAGCCACGATCAAAACTAAGATACTGATAACAATAGGGTAAAAATAAAAGGACTCTAGCAAATTTATTGACACACTAATTGAAGTGACTAGCAGCAAAGCACACACAAAAGCCACAGAAATTAACGAGTTTTTAACAAACAAGGTAAGAATTGGTAGTTGTGCTAAAATACCTTGAATTCGACTAAGTAAAGCGATAAAGATCAACCAAAATACTAGTAAGACAGTAATTCTTGCTAGCCATAGAGGTTTATGGTTTTCTGGTGTTTGCGAATTTTTAAAATCGTCAATGGTGCCGGTATATAATTTAAACAAAGGTTGCTTGTCAGCACCCACAAAAGGTACAACAGTATTGTTTACAACCGAACCTACGACAGTCACAACTTGAGGTAATACAACCTTGTAAGATATTTTCAGATCCCCAATTTGGGGGTTTTCGATAGAATCCTGATTGAGGTATATATAGTTGTCTCGGACGACTGGCGTTGTTTTGATAGTTTCAGAATTGTTGGAGGTTGTTTGAGAAACAGATTTGTTTTTTAGATCTACTTTTGAAGAATCTAATGGTAAATTTTGATACGGAGGCAGACCTGCTTTAGATATATCAAACGTGAAACCATTTATACTAACCTGTTCAGCGGTTATAATCTCATTTAGAATCTTTTTTGGAGGGTTTGTGTAATTATAGTTTTGGAAAGTTGCCGAATTTGGAGGAGAATCAGTCCATTTGGCTGTGTATTTTATAATTTCGTCACCGTTTTCTAAGTTTTCAATCTCTTCGTGCCAAGAATACATCTCTACTACTCTATGGATAGAAATGTAATCAGATGATGGTAACAAAAAATCGTCACCAAGCTTTTGTTGATTCTTTACAACCCCGGTTATGTAATACACTTGGTTGGGATCGAGTTTTTGAGTTTGGTGTAGCGTATCAATTGAAATAGCTTGACTTAAGAGATCTGTTCGTAAAAAAGCAAATTCGGCTTGAATTAAAAACCCAATAGACACACCCAAAGCTATCAAAGCAGTCCACAAACCCAACCAGGAAGCAGCAACTTTTTGAATAGAAAGAACCATCGTCTAAGAGACAAATAAAACAACTTTATAATCTAAGTTAGATTAAAATCGGTTGTAGATTTTGCTAAATCTGTCAATTAAAAGCAAATTTTTACTGTGAGTACGTAATTTTATGCTTTCACAAAGCAATTTGCATCTTACCTAGACTAGGTTGGGGTTTGTATTGGCTTTTGAGTTGAGTAAAGATTTCTAGCACGAGACTTTCATCTTTTTGAACTGCTCGCTCAAAAGAGTTTTCAGGAAGGTTTAACAACACTGGCTGGTGTTTATTTTTTCTTTTAGACAACTCGTTAGCTTGAGTAAAATGGTTTTCGTAAATATGGACATTAGATCCTGAATAGTGTAAATATCCCGGCTTAACACCTAGTTTTTGAGCTAAAATCATCTGTAACAAAGCAAATCCGGCTACATCGTGAGGCAAACCTAGCATAACATCTTGGGAGCGGAACAAAAAATGTAGATGCAATTCGCCGCCGACAATGTTAACCGTCCATATAGGTACACAAGGCACATTTTTTTTAGGTGGACTATCCAGACCATCACTGTTAGGATCCCAAGTCACCACCACTCCTTGCCGACTCGAAGGATCTTTCTGAAGTAAATTAATTAGGCCAGCGATTTGATCTCTACCAAAAAACGATCGCCAACGATAGCCGTAGGAAGTTTCTACTGTGTTGGAACCTGTCTCATCCATAAAATCATCCCAGATTCGGCTAAATTTTTGAAAGAAATCCAAATTTTTATCACCTTGCAAATACCAAATAATCTCGGCTACGAACAATTTGATAGGAATCTTGCGAAGGGTTAAAAGAGGAAATTCTTCACTTGGTCGAAATGATTGAGCCACTCCGGTTATAGTTTTTGTGTAGTAACCAGTCCGTCGGTTAAATTCTAAAACACCTTCTGTCATTATTTTTTTGACAATTTGGCGATACCATTGGTCAAATTTAGTCATAGTGAAGGTTTTAGAGTGTAAAAATAACATCTGGTTCCAAATTGGTTTGATTGGTGCCGTTGTAGTAGTTGCCTGCTGGACTGGGGAAAAGATGTAATTGTTGAGCGGAACTAAAAATATGTTCAATTTCCTCAAAATTATCAGTTTTTTTAAGCAACTCTACACCTTGTTTGGTGAGTTTGGTTTTCCACACCAAAGGTCCACAAAAACCCGCATCAATAATTGCTGAGATAACTTGTTCAATATAGAGACTTTGGTCTTTGCCTTGCCTTAAAACACGACTGCGATTGGCTAGGTTACCGTAGACATTCTCAAATCTAAACACTAATTTAGTTTGAAAATAAACTAGCCAATTTATTTCGTCAAAATGTAAGAGCCTAATTTTTTCTAGGTCAAAAGTAGGTTTGCTGGTGATTTTAATAAAAACAGGCATCTTTTGCCCAAAAAGTTTTAAGACAAAAAGCAAACTTAGTCAAACCCAATTTTTTGTCAAAATCTAGCTTGTATAGAATCAGTTTGACGTGTAATTTGTAAATATCGATAAATAATCGATCTTTCAAATTTCTGAATTTATTTGTTAGCATTAATTACTCAGATTACATCTATCGGTAGATACGAAGTAACACCTGTATATCACCTTATTTTAAAGTCTAGAAATAAAGTGTAAACACTAAAATTGTGATTGAAAAATAAAACTCATTAGAATAATGGAACCCAGTGTATAGTTGCGTGAATTCCTCGATGTCCAGGACTAGGATCAGAATATACAGGATTATGGCGAATCACAACCCTATATGGAGTACCCTGTCGTACAGGTAATGTCATTTGAGCATGTCTGTTTATCAGATAATGGCAAGAAATCGCATTCATCAGAATAGCACTACCACTAGGATTATGACCAGAAAAGAAATAAAATTCAGCATCACCTTTTGAATCACCATATACATGAGGAGCTTCTATCCGAACAACCACGAACCCATCGGTTGATGGTATGCTAGCACTGTTTGTAGCATTGTATATGTCTAGAGTATCCCCCGGTTGCGGGTTATTAGTTCTATCATATGTTGCTAAAAGCTGCCAATTTCCTATTCTACCTGATGATTGATTAGCTGCGGTGTTAGTAATTATATATGTACCATTATTATTAGTTATAGAAATGCCATTACCGGCACTAATACCATTTCTTGTTATTGAAGTAACATGACCGTTGTCAACACTTAGGCCAGTAACAACTGGTATAGTTCCTGGTGTAGTAGAGCTGGATGTACTTATAGTTGCATGGGTAATTGTAACATCACCCGAGCCTATTAACCTGTTATTTGCATTTCCACTTAAATTGATCTGATTACCAGCTACTAAGCTGCCTCTCTGTAAGATTCTATC
>OGCI01000388.1_pt1:0-7500 | contig 53117 bp, 42 predicted proteins | sample 1570021 | NCBI WGS metagenome assembly OGCI01 (sample SAMN06264664, study PRJEB24512) | hot springs metagenome | isolation source: Hot spring water | place: South Africa: Tshipise | collected 2015-06-21
CAATCCAAATTGTGGCTTGCGGCGGCACGACGCCGCTTTGCCGTCATGCCCCGCAGGCCGATCAAAAGCGGCAGCACACTGCCGCAATCCAAAAGCGGCAGCACACTGCCGCAATCCAAAAGCGGCAGCACGCTGCCGCAATCCAAAAGCGGCAGCACGCTGCCGCAATCCAAAAGCGGCGGCACGCTGCCGCAGTCCAAACTGTGGCTTGCAGCGGCGGGAAGGATCGTCATTTCGACAGGCCGCCTGTCTCGCGCGTTTAGCCGCCGCGCACGGTGTTGAATTTGTGCGGCCGCTGCCAGTTGCGCGCCATTTTCTCATCGAACAGAGCGTCGGCATCGAGGCCCAGAGCGGAGAGCAGATGGAAGATGCGGATCACCGCATCTATCAGCTCCTCGCCGACATGCTCGAGCGGCTCGCCCTTCTTGTAGGCGTCGGTTGCCTCGGAGATTTCGGTGTGGATCAGCGCCAGCATCTCCCAGATGCGTTCTGGCGCGGAGGAAAAGCCCTTGGCATCGGCCAACGCGCGCACCTGGGCCACACGGTCGTTCAAGCCGCCACTGCCGGTCACAGAGGGATAGGTCACGGTCGCGCTACTCCGCATCGGCGTCAACCGGCATGGCCGGCAACTGGTCCGGTCCGAAGGCGGCCGGCAGCAGCTCGGCCAGAGAGAAATGCCGCTGGCGGCCGGCAGCGTCTACCAGGATCACCGCCAGCTGCGGATTGAATTCGGCCAGCACCTGGCGACACGCGCCGCACGGCGCGACGCCGTTCTCCGTGACCACGGCGATGGCGACAAAATCGTGCGCGCCGCTGACCACCGCATGCGCCACTGCGTTGCGCTCTGCGCAAACGGTGAGGCCGTAGGATGCGTTTTCCACGTTACAGCCGCTGTGAATCGTCCCATCGGTCGCGGCCAGCGCAGCGCCCACGGCAAAGCCCGAATAGGGCGCATAGGCCCGTGCGCGGGCCGTCACGGCCGCGGCGATCAGCGCCTCCAAATCAAACGCGGGCCAGGCCGGCTTGCCAACCGCCCGCTTCATCTGATCGTTCACCGGCCCCACTGTTGAACCGCTCACTCGTCGCCTCACTCTCGCCCTCGGTCGCTGCTTCGCCCGGTTGCAGGCTGGCCCGTACCTGTTTGATCCGCCGTCCCGCCACCGACAGCACCTCGAAGACCACGTTGCGAAACTCCACGCGGTCTGAGACGGCCGGCACCCGGCCCAGCTGACTGTAGATGAAGCCGCCGAGGGTGTCGCCACCCTCTTCTGGCAGCTCGACGCCGAGGTGTTTGCACACGTCGTCCAGAGAAATGCGCGCATCGAACAGATACTCGTGCTCGCTAACGATTTCAACCGTCGGCTGCTCGGCGTCGTATTCGTCCTGGATCTCGCCGACGATCTCCTCAAGCAGGTCCTCGATCGTCACGATGCCGGCCGTGCCGCCGTATTCATCCACGACCACGGCCATGTGCACCCGCCGCTGCTGCAACTCTTGCAGCAGTTCGTCCACCTTCTTCGATTCCGGGATGAAATAGGCGGCGCGCAAGATGCGATCCAGCGAGATGTCGGTGCGGCCGTCGCGCAAATAGCGCAGCAGATCTTTGGCATACAGGATGCCGACGATGTTATCAATCGAGCCTTTGTAGACCGGAATGCGCGAATGGCCGTTCTTGAGGATCACATCCAGCGCCTCGGTCATCGGCGCGTCCACGGGGACGGCCGCCACATCAATGCGCGGCACCATCACTTCGCGCACGAGCTTGTCGCTGAACGCGAAGATGGAGGCGATCATCTCCTTCTCGTCCTCTTCGATCACCGTTTCCTGGCCAGAAGCATCGAACAGAAGACGCAGGCCCTCGTCGCCCAAGAAGAGGTGCTCGCCGGGGCTGCCTGCGGCGGCAGCGCCCTGAGTCAGGCGTTGCAGCAGAGCCGTGACCGGAGTCAATCCCCACACGAACAGACGCACCAGCGGCGTGAAGCCCAAAACGGCGGCCAGAGGACGCCGAAGCGCCCAGGCGCGCGGCCAGGTATGCACCAGCAGCAGCACGACCACAGCCGCGACCGTCGCCCACAGCAACCAGTTCGCCACAGCGAAATTGCGCGCAAGCAGAATTGCCGACACGATCACCGCGGCGTCACCGCTCAACCGCATCACCAGGAGCGCGGCAAGCAGGCGCGCCGGCTGGCCGAGCAGGGCTTCGGCAGCTGCCGCACGCAATCGCCCGGCAGCTGCCAGCTCGCGCACCTGGCCGCGATTGACCGTCGCGAACGCTGCTTCGGCCGCCGCTGCCCAGCTCACGATGACTAGCCCCGCCGCGAACAGGCCGACCAGAGACCAACTATCGGGGTCCAACCTCTCTACCCCCCTTCACAATCCTTTCGGATAGCCGCAGGTGCCCACGACTATCCGAAAGGCCTCAACTTATAGGAACTTCGTTGCGCAAATGTGCGAACGGGCCGACCGTGGTGCCGGGCGCCAACGCGACCTGCTCGACCACCGACATCGTCACCGTGCAACGCTCGCCGATCTGGCTGTCGGTGATGAGCGTGTGCGGCCCCAGCCGACAGCCGACGCCGACGGTGGTGCGCCCGCGCAGGTAGGTGCCGGGCAACACGATGGTGTCGCGGCCGAGGGTGACGGTCGGCTCGATGTAGATAGTGGCCGGATCGAGCAGCGTGACGCCGGCCTCCATCCAGCGCCGATTGATGCGGGTGCGCAGGATCTGTTCGGCCTCGGCCAAATGGACGCGCGTATTGATGCCGATCAGCTCAGCCTCGTCGGCCGTCTGCACGGCACGGACGCCGTGGCCCTGGCCGACCGCCAGCGCTACGGTGTCGGTCAGGTAGTACTCGCCTTTGGGGCTGAGCGGGATTTTAGGCAGATTGTCCCACAGCCAGGCCGCGTTGAAACAATAGACGCCGGCGTTCAGCTCGCGGATGGCGAGTTGGGTCGGCGTGCAGCTGGCCTCCTCGACGACGCCCAACGGCCGGCCGGCGTCATCGCGCACCACGCGGCCGAAGCCGCGCGGATCCTGAGCGATGACGGTGAGAAAGCTCATGACCACATCGCCTTGCTGGTAGCCGGCGACGATGGCGCGCAGGGTGGCCTCGGTCAACAGGGGCATGTCGGCGTAGGACACCAGGATGGCGTCGGCCTGGCCGAGCAGGAGTTCGCGCGCCTGCATGACCGCATGGCCCGTGCCGAGCTGCTGCGGCTGCAGCACATAGCGCACCCGATCGCCCAGGGCCTGGCGTACCTGCTCGCTGCCATGCCCGATGACGAGCATCGGGGCTGTGCCGGTCACTGCCGTGGCCGTCTCGACAGCGTATTCCACCAGAGGACGTCCCGCCAGTGGATGGAGCACCTTTGGCAAGTCGGATTTCATTCGCGTGCCCTGGCCGGCGGCCAGGATCACAGCCGTCAAACGCATGCTCACCTCGAAAAAAAACAGCGCAGAGTTCTGCCTGAGCGCCGGTTATTTCAGCCGGCCGTGCCACACCTCAGGCTGTCAGGCGGCATGATGTGACACAGTGCAACGTAAGGCCGCGATACAAACACACTATAGCACGGCTGGGGCTTAAAAGCCAAAGCCGCGGCCCTCATCAGTGAAGGCCGCGGCCGAAAAAGACAAACAAAAAAGCTCCGTTGGCAATGACCTACTCTCGCAGAGGCTTGCGCCCCAACTACCATCGGCGCTGACGGGCTTAACTGCCGGGTTCGGGATGGGACCGGGTGTACCCCCGCCGCTAACGTCACCAACAGAGCTTTTTTTACGATGTCAACGGCATCTGCGATGGCCCCCTGACAACTGAGCGGAATAAGACTGGAAGCTGGATCCATCTCACACTTGGCTTCCAGCTTCTAGCATCAAGAATTGCAATCTCGCGTGAATTAAGCCCTCGTGCATTAGTACGGCTTGGCTGAGCACATTGCTGTGCGTACACCTGCCGCCTATCAAGCTGGTAGTCTTCCAGCGCACTTACCTGGTTATCCAGTGGGGGATCTCATCTTGGGGCGAGTTTCCCACTTAGATGCTTTCAGCGGTTATCTCTGCCCGACTTAGCTACCCAGCGGTGCCCCTGGCGGGACAACTGGCACACCAGCGGTCGGTCCACTCCGGTCCTCTCGTACTAGGAGCAGCTCCCCTCAAATCCCCTACGCCCACAGCGGATAGAGACCGACCTGTCTCACGACGGTCTGAACCCAGCTCGCGTACCGCTTTAATGGGCGAACAGCCCAACCCTTGGGACCTACTTCAGCCCCAGGATGCGACGAGCCGACATCGAGGTGCCGAGCGGCGCCGTCGATGTGAACTCTTGGGCGCCACCAGCCTGTTATCCCCGGGGTAGCTTTTGTCCGTTAAGCCACGGCCCTTCCACTCGGAGCCGTAGGATCACTAAGCCCGACTTTCGTCTCTGCTCGACTTGTAGGTCTTGCAGTCAAGCTCCCTTATGCCTTTACACTCTTCGGATGGTTTCCATTCATCCTGAGGGAACCTTTGGGCGCCTCCGTTACCTTTTAGGAGGCGACCGCCCCAGTCAAACTGCCCACCTGGTACTGTCCCCACGCCGGATTACGGTCGCAGGTTAGGGTCAAAGCTGAATCAGGCTGGTATTCCAAGGGCGACTCCACCGAGGCTGGCGCCCCAGCTTCCCAGTCTCCCAGCTATCCTACACAGACTCAGCCCTAACACAATGCCAGGCTGCAGTAAAGCTCCACGGGGTCTTTTTGTCCTGCTGCGGGTAAGACGCATCTTCACGCCTATTTCAATTTCACCGGGTCCTTCGTCGAGACAGTGCCCCACTCGTTACGCCATTCGTGCGGGTCGGAACTTACCCGACAAGGAATTTCGCTCGGTAGTTCTCACCCTGTTTCCAGGGGAGCCGGACTTTATCTTTCTCGTCCTGTGTTCATCTGGGAGGCAATTGTCCGGATTTGTTCGATCCCCTCGGGTGTCAGGTGCGCTCCCCGCTCCATGAGGAGCAAGATGCGCCTGAACTTGAGGAAGTCGAGACGTTTCCTGGTTTTGAGAGGGTGCTGTTCGAAGAAAGGCACGATCCTTTCCCGGAGATGTGACACGCTGCGCACCCGGTACGCCAGTCGTTCAGCACGATTGCGGCGAACAACGCCACAGCCGAAGAACTGTTTGAGCGCGTACAGGATTTGCACATCACGTTCGTGCTGGACAACCGTGAATTCAGGGAGCACCTGAAAGCCTGTTTGCATCTCGGGATGCGAATTGATGCCTACGTAGAAACAGCCCTCGCCATCCACAAATCCGACGACCCATTGCGCTTCCAGTCTCGTGTCAGGCGAGACTGAACGTAAAGTCTCTGAGGGTTCTTCCTGGTCTTCTTGCACCATAGAAGTCTTCCCTGCGGATTGTCCCCGTGTCCGGTGGATTTTTACTGTCTGCGCGGGCGCAGGCGAGTACCACACAGCTGTATGAGGAGTTTCCCGCATATAGTTCAGTTTTACTAAGGCTCGCGACTGAACCTTAGGACCGTTATAGTTACGGCCGCCGTTCACCGGGGCTTCAGTTCAGAGCTTCGCTTGCGCTAACCCCTCCCTTTAACCTTCCGGCACTGGGCAGGCGTCAGCCCCTATACATCCGCTTACGCGTTTGCAGAGACCTGTGATTTTGGTAAACAGTCGGTAGGGCCACTTCTCTGCGGCCGTCTCGGGCTCGGACATGCAAGATACCTTACCCTACTGCGGCGCTCCTTCTCCCGAAGTTACGGAGCCATGTTGCCTAATTCCTTAACGAAGGTTCTCCCGATCCCCTTGGTATGTTCTACCCGTCCACCAGTGTCGGTTCTCGGTACGGGCACCCAGACTTCAACGCTTAGAGGCTTTTCTTGGCAGCCTGGGCTCAGTCACTTGTGGCCCTTGCGGGCGCCGCCCACTCCTCAGGATCAGGTCCCGGATTTGCCTGGGACCATCAACTCCCTACGAGCTTAGCACCTCCACGACCAATCGGAGGCTGACCTACCCTTCTGCGTCCCCCCATCGCTCCATCCAGGTGGTACAGGAATATTAACCTGTTGTCCATCGCCTACGCCTTTCGGCCTCGGCTTAGGCCCGACTAACCCGACGCGGATTAACCTTCCGTCGGAAACCTTGGACATACGGGGTACATGGTTCTCACATGCATATCGCTACTCATGCCGGCATTCTCACTTCTGATCGCTCCACCTGTCCTCGCGGTCAGGCTTCAACGCTACAGAACGCTCCCCTACCGCTCGCCCCCCAACGGAAGCGAACCCGCAGCTTCGGTGACAGGCTTAAGCCCCGGTATATTTTCGGCGCAGGATCACTAGACCAGTGAGCTATTACGCACTCTTTAAAGGATGGCTGCTTCTAAGCCAACCTCCTGGCTGTCCCAGTAACCCCACATCCTTTCCCACTTAGCCTGTACTTGAGGACCTTAGCTGGCGATCTGGGCTGTTTCCCTTTTGACCACGAATCTCATCACCCGCGGTCCGACTGCCACGTTTAGAGTATCGGCATTCGGAGTTTGGTTCGGTTCGGTAAGCTATACGCCCCCTAGCCGATCCAGTGCTCTACCTCCGATACTGAACACGTGACGCTAGCCCTAGAGCTATTTCGGGGAGAACCAGCTATCTCCGGGTTCGTTTGGCATATCACCCCTACCCACAGCTCATCTCCTAATTTTGCAATATTAGTGAGTTCGGCCCTTCACGGGACGTTACTCCCGCTTCAGCCTGGCCATGGGTAGATCACCCGGTTTCGGGTCTACTTCCTGCGACTGAACGCCCTCTTCAGACTCGCTTTCGCTACGGCTCCGCCTGTAACTGGCTTAACCTTGCCACAGAAAGTAACTCGCCGGCTCATTCTCCAAGAGGCACGCCGTCAGACCTGCCCAAAGGGCATCGTCCTTCGACTGCTTGTAAGCATGCGGTTTCAGGTTCTTTTAACTCCCCTCACCGGGGTGCTTTTCACCTTTCCCTCACGGTACTTGTTCACTATCGGTCGCCAAGAGTATTTAGCCTTGGGAGGTGGACCTCCCAGCTTCCCACAGGATTAGCGTGCCCCGTGGTACTCAAGGACACCGGCGGGAGCCCAGTCGTTTTCGCTTACGAGGGTTTCACTCTCTCTGCCTGGCCTTTCCAGGCCATTCAGCTAACCACTGGATTGGTAACTCCCCGGGTCTTCGGCAGCAGACCCTGCCAGGCCTTACAACCCCTGTTTTGCAACGCCTGCCGGCTATCACACAAAACAGGTTTAGGCTGATCCCCTTTCGCTCGCCACTACTCAGGGAATGATCTCTTTTCCTGGAGGTACTTAGATGTTTCAGTTCCCTCCGTGCCCCCCAACTGGCCTATGGATTCAGCCAGTGGTGTCCGAGTATTGCTCGGACGGGTTTCCCCATTCGGGAATCTCCGGATCACAGCTTGATGACAGCTCCCCGAAGCTTATCGCAGCCATCCACGCCCTTCATCGGCTCTTGGCGCCAAGGCATCCACCGCATGCTCT
>OGCI01000388.1_pt1:10000-53117 | contig 53117 bp, 42 predicted proteins | sample 1570021 | NCBI WGS metagenome assembly OGCI01 (sample SAMN06264664, study PRJEB24512) | hot springs metagenome | isolation source: Hot spring water | place: South Africa: Tshipise | collected 2015-06-21
CGGCGCAACGAGAGCCGAATTTATCACAGTCTCGTGAAGTTGTCAAATTTGAGGGAGTCTGCTCTGCGGCACCCGATCACCGCCTTCGCATTTCTGGCCTCCGACCGGTCGCCCGCCTCAGGCACAACGAGGGCCGAATTTACCATATCTCGCCCACGCTGTCAAATCAAAGCCCCTGTGCTCTGTGAAACCCCGTTGACCCCTGCGGCCATTTGCACCGCCGGCCCATCCGTTCGACCGGCTCCCCCTTGTTCGGGGCGCAACGGTCGGCAAATTTACCACAGGTGATCCGACCTGTCAAATTCGCGCCCCCCGACCGCATCACATCGGCCGCCGCCCCTCCAGCGCTCGCGCCAGCGTCACCTCGTCCGTGTACTCGAGATCGCCGCCCACCGGCAGGCCGCGCGCCAGCCGCGTTACGTTGACCCCGGTCAGCAGCAGCTGCTGGTGGATGTAGGCCGCGGTGTTCTCTCCCTCCAGGCTCGGATTGGTCGCCAAAATCACTTCGCGCGGGTGTGTCGTGCGCACGCGTTCGATCAGGTCGGCGATGCGCAGTTTCTCCGGATACACGCCGTCAATCGGCGAGAGCGCGCCGTGGAGGACATGGTAGACCCCACGAAAGACGCCGGATCGCTCTACCGCCAGCACGTCGAGCGGCTCTTCGACCACACAGATGAGCCGCTGATCGCGATCCGGATCCGCACAGATCGCACACGGACTGGTCTCCGCGATGTTGTGACAGCGCTCGCATTCGACCGTGCCCGCGCGCAGCGCGCGCAGGGCATCGGCCAGGGCAAGCGCCAGCCCGTTCTCCTCGCGCAGTAGATAGAAGGTGAGACGAGAGGCCGTCTTCGGCCCGATGCCGGGCAAACGAGAGAAGGCCGCGATCAAGTCGCTGACCGGTTTCGCAAGGTTCTGCGCCACGACATCTCTCCTGCATGCAGCCGACTCTGGCCCTGCTGCCGCTGGCCGTCGGCCTCACGTCAGCCCGGGGATCTTCAGGCCGCTGGTCAGCGCGCCCATCCGCTCGGTGGCGAGGGCCTGCGAGCGCTCGACGGCCTCGTTGACCGCAGCCACGATCATGTCCTGCAACATCTCGATATCATCGGGGTCAACCGCTTCGGGCGCAATCGTGATCGAAATCAGTTTCTGATGGCCGGTCATCACAGCCTTCACCATGCCGCCGCCGACCGTCACTTCGACCGTCTCTTCGCCCAGCTTTTCCTGCGCTCTGGCCATCTCGTCTTGAAGTTTCTGCAGCTGCGCCATCATGTTGCCGCCGCCACCCCCACCGGGCCGCGGCTGGCCGTACATCGGCCGGGGTTTGATCTTCGCCATACATGCCTCCCCAAAAACTGCTTCAGCCCAACCTGGTCACCACGGCGCCCAGGTTGCGGGCATCGTTGAGAAAAAGCTCGTCGTCGCTCGGCGGCCTGGCCGCAGCCTGGCCAGAGGTCGCGCCGGTCGGCGCCAGCGCCTCGCCCAGCAGCGCGCAACGCACCGGCGCCCGCGTTTTCAGCATCTCTTCCCAGAGCGCCTCGACCTGGCTGCGGTTTTCCGCCTGATTGACCAGATCGCGCGCAAACGCGTGGGAAAAGCGCAAGACAATCGTATCGCCGACGACGTCGAGCTCCTTGACCGAGCGCAACGCCGCCTGCACTTTCACGCCGCAGCGCTTGCCCGCCGCCGCCACGAAACGCTCCCAGTGCGCCTGGACGGCCTGGCGCAACCCGACTTCGCCCGGGCCGGCGGCCGGCTGATGCGGCGCTGCGGCCGGCGGCCCGCTCTGCGCAACGGCCGGGGCAGCGGCCGGCTGATGCGCCGGCCGTGCGACGCTCTTGTCGGCAGCAGGAGCCGCTGCAGCCACCGCGGCGGGCTGAACGACCGGCTCCGACCGGGCGCTTTGTGCATCTGCTGTGCCGGCCGCCGACCGCAGGAATGCCAGTTCGATGGGCAGCTGCGGCACGCCGGGAATCTGATCGCGCAGCGCGTTGCGCGCCTCGGTGAACTCCTGGAGCGCGTGGAGCAAGCCGGCCGGCGACCAACCGGCCGCCTGCCGGGCAACCGTTTGGGCCACGTCCTGGGGCAGATCGAGCAGTTCCGGCGCATGCGCCAGGCGCGCGAACAGGACCGCGCGCAGGTAGGCGATGATCTGATCCACCAGCTGGCCCAGCTCCACACCCTCGGCCACCAGACGGTTGAGCAGGGTCAGACCGCCGGCGGCATCGTTCCGGGCCAGGCAATCCACCAGCTGGCCGATGGCCTGGGCGTCCACCAGGCCCAGAACGCTTTCGACGCGCTGCAGGGTCAGAACCTCGTCGCCGTAGGAGAGGAGCTGGTCGAGCAGGCTCACGGCATCGCGCATGCTGCCCGTGGCGCGACGGGCGATCGCCGTCAGCGCCTCCGGTTCGGCCCGGCTGCCCTCTCGGGCCAGGATCTCCGCCAGGTGCGCCGCGATCTCCGCGGTCGGAATGCGCCGGAAATCGAAGCGCTGGCAGCGCGAGCGCACCGTCTCGGGCACCCGATCCGGTTCGGTCGTGGCCAGGACGAAGACCGCATGGGGCGGCGGCTCTTCGAGCGTCTTCAGCAAGGCGTTGAAGGCCTCCTTGGTCAGCATGTGCACTTCGTCAATGATGTAGACTTTAAAGCGCGCTTCGGTGGGACGAAAGCCGATCTTCTCGCGCAGATCGCGGATTTCGTCAATGCCGCGATTGGACGCCGCGTCTATCTCGATCAGGTCGAGCTGGCGGCCCTCGGTGATCGCCACACAGATGCGGCAGGCATTGCACGGCCGCGCGGCCGGATCTGCGGCCAGGCAGTTGATCGCTTTGGCCAGAATGCGCGCCATGCTGGTCTTGCCCGTGCCGCGCGGGCCGGTAAACAGGTAGGCATGCGATATGTGGCCATCACGCAGGGCATTGCGCAGGGTGAGCGCCACATGCTCCTGTCCCACGACCTCCTCGAATGTCTGGGAACGCCATTTTCGGTAGAGTGCCTGGGCTGTCATGGGGGCTCCGAGCCGGCAAATCAACAAATCGGCCAATGATGTTTTACGACGTCTAACGCTCGACTTTCGCAGTGTACCACATACGACAGCGAACTGCCAACTTCCGTCTTGCGCGGAGATATGTTATAATATCGCGCGTGACTTCGCAAGGCAAGATTTTGACCGGCTTGATGGAACGACGGGCGCTTGAGGCGGCGTTCGACGCGCTGGCCCAGGCGACCGACCCGGTCGAGATAGCTCAGCGCGCGCGTGTGATCGCCGACTTCGGAGAAGCGGCGCTGGCCGGCCTGTTGGCGCGGCTCCACACGGAAGACCCCAAAGTGCGCGGCGGACTCGGCCTGGTGGCACAACTGCTGGACCGCGATCTGGTGGTACCGGCGCTCAGGGCCGCCGTGCGGGCGCGCGACCGCAGCGACCAGACCCGTGTGACCGCGCTGACGTTGCTCGACCGGTATCTCCATGAGCCGACGGATGATGGATTGCTGACGGCAGTGCAGAATCCGGCCGGGGTGGCGCGACAATCGCTGCGCGAGCTGATTACGGCCATGGATGAGAGCCCGACGGCGCTCATCGAATACCTGACTCAGCTCGCCGAGCAACCGGCCGATGCGCCCGGCCTGCTGATGCAGGCGCTGCCCGAGCTGCTGCCACATCCGCATCTGATCGCGTTGCTGCGCATGTTCGCCCAGGGCGAGGATCCCGCGCTGGCGCACCAGGCCATCGAGATGCTCGGCCGCACGCGCACCGCAGAGGCGTTTCTGGCATTGACCAGCCTGACGGCAACCCTGCCGCCCGAACGCAGCGTCCTCGCCGAACGTGGAGCGCGCAAGCTGCGCCTCAGCGGGGTGCAGGCAACGCCGGATGCCGCACCGGCCGACTGGCGCGCGCTGCTCTCGCCGATAGACGGCAGCGGCGCACAATTGATCTGGTTCATATGCCGACAGTCGGCCGAACGGCCGGTGGCGCTCTCGATCATCAACAGGGACGGCGCCGGCATCCTGGCTGCCGCAGATGTCGGCCACCTGTCCGCCGACGAGATCCCGCCGGATGTACCGGAGGGCGAGATCTTGTCGCTGCCGCAGCCGGGCACGAACCGGCCATTGATGCTGTTGAGCGTGTCGTTCGACGAAGGGCGACGGGCGGTTCATCAGGCCGTGCAGCAGAACTGGCACAACGGCCAGCCGCCGCCGCTGTCTTATCGTTTTCTCAGCGCGCAGATCTGGCAATACGGGCCAGTGTCCCGTGAGGAGGACGCCGATGCGGCCGACGAAGCCGCATTGGCAGCCCGTTACGGCGAGCTGACCGCGACGTTGCTGGATCATCCGGCGTTTACGGATTGGTTCTGGCACGCGGCGGCCGTGGTGGAGGTCGCAGAACGGCTCGGCCTGCGCCATGCTAGGGCGGCCCGCCAGCAAGCGGTGACGGCGCTGGCGGAGAACGCTTTTGGCCCGGCCGACGCGGCCAGCTATCAGCGGCGGTTGCGCGGCATGGCGCGATGGTTGCAGCTGGCGCGCCAGCCCGCCATCGCGGAACTGGCTCGCGCGGCGGCTGCGCAGCTGGCCGCCGGCGCGGCGGGCGAGCTTCTCTTCGTCCGGCGACTGATCGGCATCGGCCTGGACGTTGCGACGCTCAACCTGCGCGGGGCCGCGGGCCGACGCCGCGTCCCGTCACAACGGGGCATTTGATCACGAATTCGCTTCGATCGGCGGCACTCATCGCGTTTGCGGACGCCGATGAATGCCGTACACTGAAAATATCGAGAGGAGTTGCACTATGCCAACCATTGGCCCGACAGAACTGATCATCATCCTGGTGATCGTCCTGATCATCTTCGGCGTCGGTCGCCTGCCCGAGATCGGCGGCGCCATCGGCAGAAGCATTCGCGAGTTCCGCGAAGCTTCCAAAGAGCCCGGAGGCGAGAAACCCAAAGAAGCCCAGGATGCGACCGCGCAGGAGCAGCCGAAGGCCTGATTTCGGCTCCGCAGCGAACAGGGGCGCGCACAGCGCGCGGCGCGAGCGCGACGGGCGCTGTGCATTGCAGCCGTAAATGCGGCGACGTCAACCGCCCCATGTCTCTATTTGCAGCCGGCCATGCGCGGCGCAAGCGAGGGCGGCATGTCCACGTCCGGCCCTGGCAGCAGTCCCATCCCTCCAGATCGGATCGCGAGCTGGCAGCAGGCTCGGCGCGTCCAGGAACTGGTCGCGCTCCACGCAGTCTCGACAGCCATGAATCAAGCACCGACAGAGCAGGAGGCGCTCAATCAGGCGCTGGCGCGCGTGCTGGAAGTGCTTCAGCTGGATGCAGGCAAGATCTATCTGCTCAATCCCCAGACCGGCCAGCTGGATCTGGCCGCGGTGCAGGGCAATGCCCAGCTCATAGATCCCGGCGAAGCCACCATTGCCCCGGGCGAATGCCTGTGCGGCATGGCCATTCGGGACGGCAATGTCCTCCAATCCCTGGCGCCCGGCCAGGACGCGCGCGTGGCGCGTGCGGGCTGCCGACAGTTGACCGAACACGCCTGCGCTGTCGTTCCCCTGCTGGCCAAAGAGCGCTCGTTAGGGGTGCTGCATGTGCTGGCGCAGCGCAAGGCCCCCTTCAATACGGCGGAGATCGCGCTGCTGCGTTCCCTGGCCGCGCACATCGGCATCGCCGTCGAGAATATGCGCCTGCGCGAAGAGGCCCGTCGCGCTGAGGCGCTGCAAATCCTCATCCAGGAGATGCACCACCGCATCAAAAACAACTTGCAGACGGTAGCCGATCTGCTGAGCCTGGAGCTTTCGGCCAGCACCAGCCCCGAAGCGCGCCACAGTCTGCGCGATTCGATCGGCCGCATCAAGAGCATTGCTGCGGTTCATCAGCTCCTGTCGCTGGAACACCTGCGACTGACAGACATCACCGAGCTGGCGCGACAGGTGTGCGACATCTCGCTGCGCCAGCTCACGCGGCCCGATCGCCTGATTGCGGCCACCGTCATCGGGCCGCCTATCTATTTGCCCTCCAAGCAGGCCACCGCGCTGGCGCTCGTGATGAACGAGCTGATCTCGAACGCGCTCGAGCACGCCTTCGAGGATGGCCGGCCGGGCCATCTCCTCATCAGCCTGGAGCAGGACGGCCCGCGCGTGACGGTCACCGTTACGGACGACGGCCGCGGCCTGCCGGCAGATTTTGACCTCGATCGCAACGGCGGCCTCGGCCTGCAGATCGCGCGCACGCTGGTGGAAAAGGACCTGGTCGGCACGTTAGAGATCAAGCGACGGCCGACCGGAGGCAGCGAGGCCGCCCTGACCTTTTACCGATGATGGAACCCCTGCGCATCCTGATTGCAGACGACGAAAGCATCCGGTTAATGAGCCTGCGCAAGCAGCTGGCTGCGTTGGGTCATCGCGTGGTCGCCGAGGCCACCAACGGCGCCGAGGCGGTGGCGCTGGCAGCAACAATCCGGCCAGATCTGGCAATTCTGGATATCAAGATGCCAGGCATGGATGGGATCGAGGCCGCGCAGCAGATTACTCGTGAGCGGCCGATTCCCATCATCTTGTTGACCGCCTACAACGAGACCGAGCTGGTCGAGCGCGCGGTCCAGGCCAACATTTCGGCCTATCTCATGAAGCCGGTGGCCGAAGAGGACCTGCTGCCGGCGATCACACTGGCGCTGATCCGCTTCCGGCAGTTCGAGGCGTTGCGGCAGGAAGTGAACGATCTGCGCGAGGCGCTGGAAACCCGCAAACTGATCGAGCGCGCCAAAGGCATCCTGATGCGACGGCTCAATCTCTCCGAAGAAGAGGCGTTTCGTCGGCTACAGCGGCAAAGCCAGGACACCAACCGCAAGCTGGCCCAGGTGGCCGAAGCGATCATCATGGCCGATCAGATGTTGTAATGGATCACTGGCGTGCGGAACATATTTCAGGAGAACGGTGTAATGGAAAATCTCATTCCCCACTTCGTCGAATTGATTCGCCGCGCTGCGACCGATCTGCCGGCAGATGTCGAGGCGGCACTGCGTCGCGCCCATGATCAGGAGGAACCCGGCTCGGCCGGCCAGGGCGCGCTGGCCGTGATCCTCGAAAACGTGCGCATGTCGCGCGCCTCCTCGACGCCGATTTGTCAGGACACCGGCACGCCCATCTTCTACGTGTACTATCCGGCGGGCTGGTCTACCCTCGCCCTGAAGAAACAGATCCGCGAGGCGGTTGCCGAGGCGACGGCGAAAGCCTATCTGCGGCCGAATTCGGTGGAAACCCTCAGCGGCCGGAACACGGGCAACAACCTGGGCGACGATTTCCCCTACTTTCACTTCGAGGAATGGGAAGAAGACTATCTGAAGGTAGATCTGATGCTCAAAGGCGGCGGCTGCGAGAACGTCGGCGCGCAATACAGCCTGCCCGACACGCGGCTAGACGCGGACCGTGACCTGGAGGGGGTGCGCCGCGCCGTGCTCGATGCCGTCCATCAGGCCCAGGGCTTGGGCTGCGCGCCGGCGGTCATCGGCGTGGCGGTGGGAGGCGATCGGGCATCGAGCTACATCAAGTCGAAAGAGCAATTCTACCGGCCGCTGGACGACATCAACCCGGATCCACGCCTTGCTGCGCTCGAAAAACGCCTGACCGAAGAAGCCAACATGCTCGGCATCGGCCCGATGGGCTTCGGCGGCAAGACGACGGTGCTCTCCGTCAAAATAGACTCGCTGGAACGCCTGCCGGCCAGCTATTTCGTCACCGCCTCGTACATGTGCTGGGCCGACCGGCGTCGTACACTGATCTATCGGGATGGCGCGGTGACGATCGAGTGAGACGTGATGCGTCCGCGGTCAGGCGTGAAACGCGATGCAGCAGCGCGCAAGTACGCGAATCTGTTCGCACATCCGCAATGATGCCTGACATCTGCCGTCCGGTATATCACGTTTTACGCAACCCGTTCGACGGAGCAATCCCATGCCCACATTCGACCTGCACGTTCCCATCAACGAAGCCGACATTCGGGCGCTGCACATCGGCGATCAGGTACGGCTATACGGCACCGTGATCACCGCGCGCGATGCGGCGCACAAATACATCATGGACACCTTCATCCATCCGCCGGCCATTCCCGAAAGCGAACGCGGCCTGTACGAGGAGCTGAAACGGCTGTGGCGCGGTGGGATAATCTACCATTGTGGCCCGGTGGTCAGCCGCGATGCCGAGGGGCGGTGGCATTTCGTGGCGGCCGGCCCCACCACCAGCATCCGCGAGGAGCCCTACGAGGCCGATGTGATCGCCCATTTCGGGGTGCGCGGCGTGATCGGCAAGGGCGGCATGGGGCCAAAGACGCTGGCCGCCTGTCAGCAACATGGAGCGGTCTACCTGCACGCCGTCGGCGGCGCGGCCACGCTCATCGCCAGCGCTGTCAAAGAAGTGCTGGCCGTCTTCAAAAAAGAGGAATTCGGCGTGCCCGAAGCATTCTGGGTCGTGCGCGTCGAAGCATTTCCTGCGGTCGTGACCATGGACGCCCACGGCCAGAGCCTGCACGAGACGATGCTCGCGGCCTCGGCGCAGCGGCTGGCAAAGTTGATCGGCCGCCATTCATAGGGGCAGCGCCTCTGTGGCCGCCCCTTCCATGCCCGCCTGGGCGGCTACAGAGGGATCGTGCCTACAGCCCTGGCAGCCGATCGGGATCGCCGCAGTGACGGCGCTCGACTTCCTGCACGCGCTGGCGCAGACGCCGCGCAAAATCGAGCGCAGCGGCCGCATCCTCGTCCTGCACGATCATCTTCAGCTCCACGACCTCTTCCGGCGAGAGCGCAATGGCGATTTTCGGCGGCTTGATCAGATTCAGATTCATCTCGCGCCTCTGATACTCCGGGCATCCCGACACCGACCGGCGCGCAATTTGACGATGGCGTCGAGTGCGGTATACTATACCCCAGTATAGTGTAGGGAGATGCGCCGTGTCAAATCGGCGCGCAAACGGAAAAGCCGAAAATGCAAGCACGCTCGCCAGATGTCAAAAACGAGCTCACCGTTCGCCTGCGCCGGATCGAGGGCCAGGTGCGCGGGGTGTTGCGCATGGTCGAAGAGGATCGCGAGTGGCCGGAAATCCTGCAGCAGATGAACGCCGTCCGCGCCGCATTGCACCAGGCCAGCCTCGTGGCCGCGCGCGACTACGCCGGCCGTTGCCTGGAGGATGCCAGCCCCGAACAGCGCGAGGCCATCCTGGACAATCTGATCGCGGCGTTGGGCAAGCTGGACTGAGGGTACGCCATGAGTCAGGCGGATCTATTGTTTGGCTTTCTGGTCATCTGGGGGCTGATCATGCTTTTCGGGCGAGGCAACTGAGCGGCGCAGAACACATGTCGGCCCCGTGCGGGTCGCACAAACGACGATGAGCCGGTCGAAGCCGGCGGAAAAGAGGAATAACCGATGGCATTGCTGAAAAACCTGTTCGGCGGGAAAAAAGACGCCGCCGAAGAAACGACCTCGGCGGTGGAACCACGCCACCTGACCGGCGAGGAATTCGACGCGCTCCTGCGCGAGGCGACCGTGCCGGTCGTCGTGGACTTTTGGGCCGAATGGTGTGGGCCATGTCGCGCCATCGCGCCGGCGGTTGCAGCCCTGGCCACCGAATTCCAGGGGCGGGCGCTGGTCGGCAAACTGAACGCCGATGACTACCCGGAGATCCTGATGCGCTACGGCATCATGGGCATCCCCACCCTGATCTTCTTCAAAGGCGGAGAAGAAGTGGATCGCATCATCGGTTTCACCAGCTACGGTATGCTGAAAAGCAAACTCGAACGGCTCTTGTAAACCGCCCGTGATCCTTCGTCTGTAACCCCGCAAGCGAACGGCGCATCCAATGGAGCAAAAGCCCGGCGCACCCTATCCTACAGAGGCCGACCTGATCCGGGCGCTGCAAGCCCGCGATCAATCCGCCTATGCGGAGCTGGTGGAACGCTATTCGCCGACCATCTACAACCTCGCCCTGCGCATGATGAACGACCGCGAAGAGGCGGAAGAGGTCTTGCAGGAAACGTTCCTGAGCGCATTCCGGGCAGTACAGCGCTTCGAAGGCCGCAGCCAGCTGAGCACCTGGCTCTACCGCATCGCGTACAACGCGGCGCTGATGCGGCTGCGCAAGCGCCAGCTGCCCACCACGTCCATGGACGAACCGGCCCAGAACGAAGAGGGTGACATCATGCCCCGACAACTCGTGGACTGGACGGGCCGGCCGGACGAGATGCTGCTCGCCAGCGAACTGCGGCGAGTGTTGGACGACGCTGTAGCCAGCCTGCCGGAGACATTGCGCAGCGTTTTCACCCTGCGCGACATCGAAGGGCTGTCCACGGCAGAAACCGCAGAGGTGCTGGGCCTCACCGAGACCAACGTCAAGGTGCGACTGCATCGGGCGCGGCTGGCGCTGCGCGAGCGACTCAGCAGCTACTTTGCTGCGGTAGATGCGGTCAGAGGGGCGCAGGCGGGGAGAGCCTATGTCGGTTGAATGCCACGAACATCTGGACTGCCTGTCTGACTACATAGACGGCGAACTCGACCCAACGTTGTGCGCGGAGATCGAGCACCACATGGCTGCCTGCGGCGACTGCCGCATCGTCGTGGACACCCTGCGCAAGACGGTGAGCCTCTATCGCAACTACGGCCACGAAGAAGTGCCCGAGGACGCGAAAGAGCGGCTATATGCCGTGCTGAAGCTGGCATACCGTGCGGACGACCAGGAGGCCAGCACCTGACCGCTCTGCTCGCTCTCGGCCCCTGATCTGCGGCCCGTAATTTGCCAAAAACCCGCTTTTGCGCTATATTTAAATTTGTTCAGGGCGGTTAGCTCAGCTGGCCAGAGCGCGGCGTTGACATCGCCGAGGTCAGAGGTTCAAACCCTCTACCGCCCACTGACAACACAGCACAAAGCGTAGACTGGGACGAGTAGGCGGCGTACACGCGCCAGAGAGGGCAGGTCACCGGCTGTAAGCTTGCCTCGCCAACGGCCGTCGAAAACCCCCCAGGAGCGGACGCCTCAAATCGGTGCCACGGTCATGGCAATCATCGTCAACCGACCGCCGTTGCGCCGAGAGTATGGTGTCCCGGCCGGCCCCGTTACGGCCTCGTGAGATGATCCTGTTCTGCCGAGCGGGATCAATTTGGGTGGAACCGCGAGCTCTTCGCCCCAACAGGCGAAGAGCTTTTTTGTTGGATCGAAGAGGAGTTGGATCGAAGAGGAGGTGATCATGTCCGAAAAACGTCAGGCAACAGCAGACGAATTCCTGCAACGGCTGCGCCACTCCGCGGCGCACGTGATGGCCGAGGCAGTATTGCAGCTGTATCCGAATGCCAAAATCGCGATCGGCCCGGCGATTGATACGGGCTTCTACTACGACTTCGACCTCGGCACCGACGAACAGGGCCGCCCGCGCACCTTCACCGCCGAAGACCTGGCCGAGATCGAAAAGCGCATGCGCCAGATCATCGCCGACAAACACCCGTTCATCTATCGGCAGGTGAGCGCCGACGAAGCGCGCCAGATCTTCGCCGACCAGCCGTACAAGCTGGAGCTGATCGCCGGCCTCGACCAGGGCGGCCTGGACGAAGACGGCAACGTGACCGACGAGCGCGTGGTCATCAGCACCTATCGGCACAACACCTTCGAGGACCTGTGCCGCGGCCCGCACCTGGAGCACACCGGACAGATCCCGGCCGACGCGTTCAAGCTGATGACCGTGGCCGGCGCGTATTGGCGCGGGGACGAGCACAACCCGATGCTCCAGCGCATCTACGGCACGGCCTGGCGCAACAAAGCCCAGCTCGACGCCTATCTGCACAAGCTGGAAGAGGCCAAACGGCGCGATCATCGCCGACTGGGCAAAGATCTCGACCTGTTCAGCACCAATCCGGACGAGGTCGGCGGTGGCCTGGTACTCTGGCACCCGAAGGGTGGACTGATGCGCCATCTGGCCGAAGAATTCTGCAAACAGGAACACCTCGCCGCGGGCTACGACCTGGTCTACACACCGCACATCGGCCGGGCACTCTTGTGGGAGACGAGCGGGCATCTGGACTTCTACCGAGAAAACATGTACGCGCCCATTGAGATCGAAGGCCAGGAATTCTATCTGAAGCCGATGAACTGCCCGTTCCACATCCACATCTACAAAAGCCGCACGCGCTCCTATCGCGACCTGCCGATGCGCTACGCCGAGTGGGGCACGGTCTATCGCTTCGAGCGCAGCGGCGTGCTGCACGGGCTGACGCGCGTGCGCGGCTTCACCCAGGACGACGCCCATCTCTTCTGCCGGCCCGATCAGATGCCGGGGGAGATAGATCGCGTGCTGCACTTCTGTCTGCACATTCTGGCCGGCTTCGGCTTCACCGAATTCCACGCCTATCTGAGCACGCGGCCCGAGAAACGCGTGGGCGAAGATGCGCGGTGGGAAGCGGCCGAACAGGCCCTGCGCGCAGCGCTCGAACGGGCCGGCATTCCCTTCGAGGTGGATGAGGGCGGCGGCGCGTTCTACGGGCCGAAGATTGACCTGAAGATGCTGGATGCCCTCGACCGCGAATGGCAGCTGAGCACGATCCAGTTCGACTTCAACCTGCCCGACAAATTCGACCTGACGTATGTCGGCGAGGATGGCCAGGAACATCGGCCGTACATGATCCATCGGGCACTGCTGGGCAGCATGGAGCGCTTCTTCGGCGTCCTGATCGAGCACTATGGCGGCGCCTTCCCGGTCTGGATCTCGCCGATCCAGGCCACGATCATCCCGATCGCCGATCGCCATATCGAGGCCGCGCAGCAGGCCGCGCAGCAGCTCAAAGCGGCCGGGCTGCGCGTGGAAGTGGACGACAGCAACGAACGCATGAACGCGAAGATCCGCAACGCGCAGCTGCAAAAGATCCCCTACATGCTCGTGATCGGCGACCGAGAAGCGGCAGAGGGCACGGTGAACGTTCGGCTGCGTACCGGCGAGCAGCGCGGCACGCTCCCGATCGGCGAATTCATCGCCTATGCCCAGGACGTGATCCGCAGGAAAACGCTCATCTGACGCCCCGCGCGCGGGCCGGTCTCCGACCGTGCCCGCCGCAGGCGAAGCCATTTGCCCTGCGGCTGCTTTTTTGACACCAGATGCTCGTTATGATATAGTTGTAGTTGAATTCCGGCTGCCGATGGCCAAACAGCCGGCGACCATCAGAAAGATGCCTGTGGCCAGGCAATCATCCTGAGAAAGAGGCTAGTGAGCACAACTACCGCCGCGAAAAGTACTCGCGTCAATGAAATGATCCGCGTACGTGAAGTGCGCGTCATAGACGAAGAAGGCCAGCAGCTCGGCATCATGCCCACCTACGAGGCGCTGCGACTCGCTCAAGAGCGTGGCCTCGACCTGGTCGAAGTAGCGCCCAATGCCGTGCCGCCGGTCTGTCGGCTTCTGGACTTCGGCAAGTTCCAGTACGAACGGCAAAAGCGAGAACGTGAGGCGCGCCGGGCGCAAAAAATCATCGAGGTCAAAGAAATCCGGCTGCGGCCCCGAACGGGCGAGCACGACCTGGATGTAAAAGTCCGTCAGACGCTCGCCTTTCTCGAAGAAGGTGCCAAAGTCCGGGTCACCGTGCGCTTTCGCGGTCGGGAGATCACACATCCGGAGATCGCGCGCGATCAACTGGCGGAATTCGCCCAGAAGGTCGGCGACGCGGCCATCATCGAGCAACAGCCGGCGATGGAAGGCTCCAACCTCTTCATGGTGTTGAGCCCGAGCAAAAAGTAAGCCAGCAGAGCAATGCTTTGCTGGGCTTGTGCCAGACGTAAAGCGTAGAGGCGTCACGGCTCACGCTTTACGTCTCATTTTGTGTAGGAGGGGTTACCGTGCCCAAGATCAAGACGCACAAGGCAACGGCGAAACGGTTCCGCCGCACCGGCACCGGCAAACTGGTGCGCCGGCATCAGGGACGCGGCCACCTGCGCCGCAACAAGTCGGCGCGGACGCTGATCGCCTATCGCAAGACCAAAGTCGTCGAAGCGCCGGCCGCCGAGAAGATCGTTTCTCGTCTGGCGCCCTATCTGGAATAGCGCCCAATCCATCGGGTCTGTCACCGCTGCGCACGACTCGTCATCGCCGCGGATAAGCCCGAAGGATCTTAACCGAAAAATGGCCACCACGAAGTGCCGGCCGTGCCGGCCGCCATTGAAAGGAGCATGACATGCCACGGTCTAAAGGCGGGGTCGTCCTCCGCCGTCGTCACAACAAGGCTCTGAAGTTCACCAAAGGACAGCGGATGTCGCGGCATCTGCTGTGGCATCGCGCCAACGAGGCGATGCTGAAATCGCTGTTCTACGCCACACGCGATCGGCGCCAGCGCAAACGCGACCTGCGCGGGCTCTGGATCACTCGCATCAACGCAGCGGCCCGACAGAACAGCATCACCTACAGCCGGCTGATGCACGCCCTCAAGCAGGCCGACATCCGGCTCGACCGCAAGATCCTGGCCGATCTGGCCGTGCGCGATGCGCAGGCTTTCGCCCGCATCGTCGAAGCAGCCCGATCCGCCTGATCACATTCGACTGAGCGCCAGCGCCAGGAGAGTGGGGACCTCCCCGCTCTCTTTTTTTGCCCTGTAGAAGGATTGCGCAGAAGCTCAACCTGGTGTATCATAAAGCTGTAAAATCAGTTGGGCGCGTTCAAACCCGGTTGAACGTAGTCCCCCAGGTGCCCATACGCGGACGGCGGTTCGGGCGCGATCACGAAAAACCCGAAGGGTCTGGAGCAAAGGAGGTAATCGCGACAAACAAGGCTGCAGCAAATTCAAATTGCAAATGACGATATCATAGAAAAGAGACAAACCCATGAGTGCCAATGCCGTTTCTCGTATTCTCGGACTTATCATCTTCGCGATCATCGGCTGGCTCATCGGGACGATCTGGGCAGGCACCGCACAACTGACCGCGGAGACGCTGCGCATCATTTTGCCGCTGTCGGTCGTGGGAGGCATCATCGGCGCGCTGATCGCGCCCTGGATCATTCTGCGTCCGGCGGGCTGGCTGCGCCGCAGCGTGCGCGAGCTCACCCTGAGTCAGATCCTGGCAGCCACGATCGGCCTGGTCATCGGCCTGCTGATCGCCGCGCTCGTCTCGATCCCTCTGTCGTCGCTGCCGTATCCTTTCGGCAATCTGTTGCCGACCCTGGCCGCGCTCATCCTGGGTTATCTCGGCGTCACGGTGATGCTGCTGCGCCAGCAGGACATCTTCAGCCTCTTTCGCCGGCGCGGCGCCGCATTGCACAGCAACGTAGCCCTGGATGCCGCCGGCACCGAGCCGCAGAACGATGTCGTCCTGCTTGACACCAGCGTCATCATTGACGGCCGCATCGCCGATATCATCACCACCGGTTTCATTCGCACGCCAGTGTGGGTGCCGCGGTTCGTGCTGAACGAACTGCAACACGTGGCCGACTCCTCCGACACCCTGCGCCGCAATCGCGGCCGCCGCGGCCTGGAGATGCTCAATCGGATGCAGAAAGAAGCGCCGGTGCCGGTGCGCATCGTGGACATGGAGATCGAGGGCGCCCGCCAGGTAGACGCCAAACTGGTGCAGCTGGCCCGCCAGCTCAACTGTCCGATCATCACCAACGACTACAACCTGAACCGCGTGGCGGGCCTGCAGGGCGTTGTGGTGCTGAACGTCAACGAGCTGAGCAACGCCGTCAAGGCGGTTGTGCTGCCGGGCGAAACGCTGACCATTCGAGTCATCCAAGAAGGCAAAGAAGCCGGCCAGGGTGTCGGCTACCTGGACGACGGCACCATGGTCGTGGTGGAGAACGGTCGGCGCTACATAGACAACGAGATCGAGGTGGCGGTGACCAAAGTTTTGCAAACCAACGCCGGCCGCATGATCTTTGCGGCGCCGGTACGCTGAGGCCCTGGCCCATGCTCATCACCCTGTCGCGCCAACTGGGCAGCCTGGGAGACGAGATCGCCGGTCGCGTGGCCGTCGCGCTCGACCTGCTGCTGGTGGACCGCGAGTTCATTCGCCTGGAGGCGCTGCGCGCCGGCATCACGCCGGACATCCTGGACCGCCTGATGTACGAGGAGCAGCGCAGCTTGGCCGCCGAGGTCGTCGAATCATTGAGCAGCGCCTCCCGGCAGGTCGGTGGCACGCGCGCTGCAGCGCCTGGATCCAATCCGCTGAGCAACGTCTTCGCGCCGATCATGCAGTTACCGAGCGTGGGCCTGGAAGAGGGCGCCAGGGCCATCGCCGCCATCATCGTCGCTGTGGCCGCACGCGACCGCGCGCTTTTCCTCGGCCAGGGCAGCCAGATCCTGCTGCGCGATCGGCCGCTGACGCTCCACGTCCAGGTAGTGGCGCCGCTGGAGTTACGCGTGGCACGCGTGGCAGAACGCGAACACCTGAGCAGGCCAGCCGCCCTGCGCCGCGTGCGGCTCAGCGATGCCGCACGCGGCGACTACCTGGCGCGCTATCATGCCGCCAACTGGCTCGATCCGTTGCTCTACCATCTGGTCATCAACACCGGCCTCTGTTCGGTGGCCGACAGCGTCGCGGTGATCGTGGAGGCTGCCCGTCGCCTCGAACACACAGTCTAGCCCAAAGTTGCTTTCGCCAGCAACGTTATCGCCGATTTCACCGTACTGCCATATTTCGAGAGGATTAGCCATGTCGCTGGTTGTGTACAACACCCTCACGCGCGAATACGAACCTTTTGTCACCGTCGAACCGGGCAAAGTGCGCATGTACGTCTGCGGGCCGACGGTTTACGACGAAGCCCACGTCGGGCATGCCATGTCCTCCATCGTGTTTGACTTCATCCGACGCTACCTGGAGTACAAAGGCTACGAAGTGCGCCACGTCATGAACTTCACCGATGTGGACGATAAGATCATCCAGCGTGCCCGTCGCACCGGCGAGGATCCGGCCGCCATTGCCGCCCGCTATGCGGAGAAGTATCAGAAGCAAATGGAGCAGCTGAACGTGCTGCGGCCAACCGTGTTGCCGCGCGTCTCGCAGACCATCCCGGAGATCATCCAAATGGTGGCCGACCTGATCGAAAAGGGCCACGCCTATGTTACGCCGGCCGGCGATGTCTATTTTCGCGTGCGCACCGATCCGGACTACGGCAAGCTCTCCCGGCGGCGGCTCGAAGCGGCCGTTTCGGGTACGCGCGTGGCTACCAGCGAGGAAAAAGAAGACGAAGGCGATTTCGCCCTGTGGAAGGCCGCCAAACCCGGCGAGCCGAGCTGGGACAGCCCGTGGGGCAAGGGACGGCCCGGCTGGCACATCGAATGCTCGGCCATGAGCCTGCACCACCTGGGCGACCAGATTGACATCCACGGCGGCGGCAACGACCTGATCTTCCCCCATCACGAGAACGAGATCGCCCAGACCGAATGCTACACCGGCAAGCCGTTCGCCCGCTACTGGCTGCACAACGGCATGTTGCAGCTTAAAGGCGAGAAGATGTCGAAGAGCCTGGGCAACCTGGTGACGATTGACGAGTTTCTGTCCCGACACAGCGCCGATGTCCTGCGCGTGGTGATCGCCGGCAGCGGCTATCGCAAGCCCCTGGCCTTCAACGACGACGTCGTCGCGGACGGCGAACGCGCGGTCGAGCGCCTGCGCGGCGCCCTCCGCCCGCCCACGGGCAACCTCGTCAGCGGCCCGGCCGTGGACGCGCTAGCCAGCCAGACCGCGAAAGCTCGCGCCGACTTCGAAGCGGCCATGGACAACGACTTCAACACCGCCGGCGCGCTGGCCGCGCTCTTCGAGCTGGTGCGGGCAATCAACAGCGCGCGCGATGCAGGCGTGGGCGGCCAGCCCTTCGCCGAAGCACAGGCCACCTTCCGACAGCTGAGCAGCGTGCTCGGCCTGCAGCTGACGGCCCCGCGCGGAGAGGGGCAGTCCATTGCGCCCTTCGTGGATCTGCTGCTTGCCGTCCGGCAGGACCTGCGCAAGGCCAAACAGTGGGCGCTGGCCGATAAGATCCGGGATGAGCTGAAGGCGCTAGGCGTCATCGTGGAGGACACCCCGCAGGGCAGCACCTGGCGCCTGCAATAAAGCCGGGATATTGCAATGGCCCGCCAGAATGCCGACAGACCCATTGCCGCCCCGCGCGCGATCGAGACCCTCTACGGCCGTCATGCCGTGCTCGAGGCGCTGCGCGCCGGCCGCCGCCACATCCGCCGCGTGCTCATCGGCCAGGGCGTGAAACAGCAGGCCGACATCGTGCGCGAGATCATCGCGGCGGCCCGGCAGGCCGGCTGCCCGGTCAGCGAGGTCAGCCGCAGCGTTCTGGATGGGCTCGGCAATGTGAATCACCAGGGCCTCGCCGCCGAGGTGGGGCCCTACCCCTACGTCGCGCTGGATGAGGCGATCAGCGGGCCGGCGCCGGCGCTCTGTCTGGTGCTGGATCACCTGCAGGATGTGCAAAACGTGGGCACGCTGCTGCGCACGGCCGAGGCAATGGCCGTCACGGGCGTCATCCTGCCCGGCCAGCGCGCGGCGGGCATCACCCCGGCCGTCGTCAACGCCTCGGCTGGCGCGGTCGAGCACCTCCGCATTGCCCAGGTGACCAACCTGGTGCAGGCGCTGGCCCAGCTCAAACGCGCCGGATTCTGGATCGTCGGCCTGGACGCGTCGCCGGAGGCGATGCCGCTGGCCGAAGCCGATCTGACGGGGCCATTGGCTCTCGTCGTGGGCGCGGAAGGTGCCGGGCTGAGCCGGCTGGTGCGCAAAACGTGCGACTGGCTGGTCGCCATTCCGATGTACGGCCGGGTCGCGTCGCTCAACGCGGCGATAGCAGGCTCGGTGGTGCTCGTGGCGGCGCAGGCGGCCCGACGAAGCAACCTTGCCCGCACGCCGCACACCACATTTTCATCTGCCATCCCGCCGGGAGGCTCTGCGCCGGTGTCGCACCCGCCATGAACACCTGTCCCGTCCAGATCACATGTCCGTCTCGCAAGCCGCCGATGTGCAACCATCATCCCATCTGTCGCCGGCCGGCGGCTCGTACGGCCCCCGACGGACATGTTTGTGCCGTATCGTCTTTTTTCTGCCCAAAAATCCTCGTCCACCCCAAAATGCCTTGTCGGAAATGCCAAAATCGTCTATACTATAACTATGGACCGGCTACTGGACGAACTCGTCAAAGCGATCGGCCAGGCGTGTGGCAGGGATATTTCTTGCCATGACGAGAAATTCCTGGCAAAAGCATTAGCGAAACGACTGGCCGAGCGTGACAACGAGAGCACAACCACCTATCTCGTCCGTCTGGCGAGAGATCATGTCGAGGCGGAGGCATTTTGTCGCTCGCTGATCGTGACCTGGAGCGAGTTCTTTCGCAATCCGCTCACCTGCGCACTCCTCGAAAAGATCGTCCTGCCGGGCCTGATCCAACACCAGCAGCGCACAGGGCGGCCGGCCATCCGTATCTGGTCGGCCGGTTGCGCGGCCGGAGAAGAAGCATATTCGATTGCCATCTTGCTTGACGAGCTGGCCGAGACGCTCGGCCGGCCGATTACGTACCATATCTTCGCCACCGATATCCTCGAAGCGGGGCTGGAAGCCGGCAGGCAGGGAATATATCGGCCGGAGGCCCTGCAGAACGTCCGCCTGCGCCACTGGCATCACTATTTCGAGCCATACGGAGACTCTTCCCGTGTCTGCGCCCGGCTGCGCAGCCAGGTGGACTTCTCCCATCACGATCTGCTGAGCCCGGACCGTCCCTGCCCTGCGGCCAGCATCTACGGTGACTTCGACCTGATCCTCTGCTGCAACGTCCTCCTCTACTATCGGGCCGATGTGCAGCGGGCGATCGTGGGCAGGTTGCGCACCTGTCTGGCCCCGGCGGGCTATCTCGTGACCGACGAGGCAGAACGGGCCATCCTCGAAAGGGACGGCAGCTTCACCCCGGTAATGCCGTCGGCGGTGATTTTCCAGCATACCTCGTCCAGGGAGAGATAAGCCCATGAAATGGCTCCCACTGATCCAACGTCTGCCGATTAGCCAGCAACTCGGGCTGGGGCTGGGCATCATCCTGTTTCTGGTGATCCTGCTCGGCGTCGTAGCCGGCCAACAGGCCGAAAGCCTGTGGCAGGAAACACAGGGAATGTACGATCACCCCCTTCAGGTGCGCCGTGCTGTCGGCGAGATCCAGGCCGATATCCTGGCAATGTACCTGGCCATGCGCGAGGCCAGTGAAGCCGAAGATGAAGCCACGCTCATGCGGATGATCCAGCAAGCGGATCACTACGAGACAGATGCCCATCGCCAGTTCAGCATCCTCTACGAGCGCTATCTGGGGCCGCGCAGCGACATCGAGGTGGCCGAACGCACCTTCGTGGAGTGGAAGGCCATTCGCGATGAGATCATCCGGCTGACACGCGCCGACCAACGCGCGGAAGCCGCCCAGCTCGTCAAAACCACGGGCGCGGGCGGCCGCCACATCGAAAAAATGCTGGCGGCACTCCAGACCATAAGTCAGTTCTCGATCAATCGCGCTGACCGCTTTTATGCCACAGCACAGGAAAAACACAATGCACTGCGGCAGCAATTGATAGTGGCACTCAGCGGCATCCTCGTGGTGGCCCTCGCTGTCAGCATCGGGCTTCTGCGCAATATCCTCGAGCCGCTCTATGAACTCACCGCGATCACAGACCGGTATCGCCGGGGCCAGTTCGATGCGCGCAGCCGCTTTGGCGGCCAACCCGGCAACGAGTTCGACCGGCTGGCAGCCGCGTTCAACGCGCTCGCCGACACGATACAGACGGAAATAGAAACACGGACGAACGCAACGCGCATCGCCAAAGCGATGGTGCAGGAAGAGGAACTGGAAGGCTTCGGCCGGGCGCTGTTGACGGCGTTGGCCGAGCATACCGGTTCTCAGATGGCAGCGCTCTATCTGCGCAATCAGGCCAAAACCGCCTTCGAGCACTGTGTCTCCATCGGCATGGATGCGGCCGGCCGGGCCGCGTTTGACGCCGCAGCCCTGGAGGGCGAGTTCGGCCTGGCCCTGGCAACGCAGCGCATCCAACACATCGCGGACATCCCAGAGCAGACCCGCTTCACCTTCGCTGCGACCGGCGGCGATTTCCGGCCACAGGCACTCCTCACCATCCCCATCCTGGCCGGACAAGAGGTCGTGGCGCTGATCTCCCTGGCCAGCCTGCGTCCCTATTCGGCCACCGCGCTTCAGCTGGTCAACGACATCTGGGATATGCTGAACGCCCGGCTGAACGGCGTGCTGGCCTTCCGGCAGATCCACGCCCTCTCCGACCAGCTCGAACGCCAGAATCACGAGCTGGAGGCGCAGACCACCGAACTGACCGCGCAAGCCACGACGCTGGTTCAAATGAATGCCGAGCTGGAGCAGCAAAAACAGCAACTGGACGAAGCGAATCGGTTGAAAAACCGCTTCCTCTCAAACGTAAGCCACGAGCTGCGCACTCCGCTCAACTCGATCATTGCGCTCGCCGAGTTGCTGGGCCGGCGGCTGGCAAATGTGATCCCACCAGAAGAAGATGATTACCTGGGCGTGATCGAGCACAACGGCAAACTCCTCCTCGATCAGATCAACAGCCTCCTCGATCTGGCGCGCATCGAGTCCGGCCGCGAAGAAGTCACCCTGGCAGCCTTCTCGGTGCACGACCTGATCGCCGAAGTCGTCGAGATGATCGAACCGCAGGCGCGCGAACGGGGTATTGCACTGGTGAACGAGGCGGCCGGCGACCTGCCCGTTATCACCAGTGACCGGGCCAAATGCCGCCATATCCTGCAAAATCTGATCGCGAACGCGGTCAAATTCACCGAAGTCGGTCAGGTGACGGTGGCAGCCACGGCCAACGCGGAGAGCATCCAGATCGCAGTGCGCGATACCGGCATCGGTATCGCGGCCGATCAGTTGCCTTTCATCTTCGATGAATTTCGCCAGGCCGACGAAGGAATCGCGCGGCGCTATGGCGGCGTCGGGCTGGGGCTGGCCATTGCGAAAAAGTACGCGATGATGTTGGGCGGCGATATCACGGTGGAAAGCGCGCCCGGCCGCGGCTCCACCTTCACGCTCATCCTGCCGCCGGCGACGAGGACAGCAGACGGGCCGGCTCCTGCACCGGAGGGACGCAGCGGGATTGCGGCGACCAGAGCACCAGGAGCAGCAGCCACACCGTCTCTGGCCGGTCGGCGCATCCTGCTGGTGGAGGACAACGAGGTGGCCATCGCCCAGATGCAGGATATCTTGCTGGGCGAAGGCTACCAGGTCACGGTGGCGCGCAACGGTCGCGAGGCGTTGACGCAGATCGCACTGGCGCCGCCCGACGCGATGATCCTCGATTTGGTGATGCCGGAAGTGGACGGCTTCACCACGCTGCAAACGATTCGCAACAATCCGGACATGGCCCGCCTGCCGGTGCTGATCCTGACTGCCAAACACCTGACCCAGGAGGAACTGGGGTTCTTGAAGAGCAATCACATTCAGCAACTGATCCGCAAAGGCGATGTGCGGCGGGCCGAGTTGCTGGCGGCCGTTGCTGCCTGCCTGACCGGCCCAGAAAGCGGGCTTGCCGAGACACAAGAATGCTGAAGGCACCTGCGTCGGTCTCACACAGAGATATCCAGATGGCATTTTTCATCTACCGCGGTGTCGGCTGCGGGATAGGACACCTGACCCGAAAATCGCCGCATGAGCGTCGGTTCTGGAAGCTTCTGTCATCATGGAGGGTATGATGACCAACAACGGCCTGAAGATCTTGGCGATAGACGACAACGCAGACAATCTGCTCACCCTTAAAGCCGTCATTCGAGATGCGTTGCCTGGCGCCATCGTGATCTCTGCGCTCAGCGGTGCGCAGGGGCTGGTTCTGGCGCAAGCCGAGGACCCCGACGTGATCCTTCTCGACATCGTGATGCCGGGCATGGATGGCTTTGCCGTCTGCCGGGCGCTGAAAGCCGACCCGCGCACCCAGCATATCCCGGTGGTCTTCCTCACCGCCCTGCGCGCCGACCGGGAAAGCCGCCTCAAGGCGCTGGAAGCAGGCGGAGAAGGATTCCTGGGCAAGCCATTGGACGCGGTGGAACTCACCGCGCAGATCCGGGTCATGGCCAAGATCAAAGCGGCCAACGTGCGCGCCCGCCAGGAGCAGACGCGACTGACCGCCCTGGTAGCCGAACGCACTGCGGCACTGGAACGAGAGCTGACCACACGCCGCCACATCGAGGCGGCCGAGCAACGCCATTCGGCATTGCTCCAGGGCATTTACCGGGCCGCACCGATTGGGATCGGCATGGCCGTCAACCGGGTGATTCAGGAAGCCAACGAGGCGCTGTGCCGGATGACCGGTTACACGCGCGCGGAATTGCTCGATCAGAGCGCGCGCATGCTCTATCCCACCGATGAAGATTACGAGTTCGTCGGCCGCGAGAAATATCGCCAGATCGCCGAACGCGGCTCCGGATCGGTGGAGACGCGCTGGCGCCGCAAAGATGGCACCGTCCTGGATATCCTGCTCAGCTCGACGGCGCTCGATCCGACTGACTGGACCGCCGGCGTCGTCTTCACCGCGCTGGATATCACCGAACAGAAACTGGCCACAGAAGCGCTCCGACATCGCGAAGAGCTGACCCGACGCCAGAACGAAGTCCTGCTGCGCCTGATGCAGCACGGGGTGCTCTTCCAGGGTGACCTGGCAGCGGCCCTGGCTGAGATCACCGAAGCCAGCGCCGAGATCATCGGCACCGAACGAGTCAGCATATGGCGCTACAGCGAGAACTACTCGACCATTCACTGCATCGAGCTGTACGAACTCAGCAAACGGCGACACAGCGCCGGCGAGGAGCTAGGCAGCGCGGACTTCCCCACCTACATGGCATGTCACCGCCGCGGCGAAATCATTGCGGCGACCGACGTGCGCACCGACCCGCGCACGCGCGAGATCCCGGCTGCCTACTGGGACGCCCACGACATCTACTCGTTGGTAGATGCGCCGGTGTGGTTACACGATCGGATGGGTGGCCTGATCAGCTTCGAGCAGGTCGGCGCGCCGCGCACCTGGTCGCCCGAAGACGAACGATTCTGCACAACCATCGCCACCTTCGTCTCCCTCTGTTTCGAGGCGGCCGAACGGACCCAGGCTGAAAAGTCATTGCGCGAAAGCGAGGAGCGTTATCGCCAGCTGGTCGAAATGTCGCCCGACGGCATCGGCATGATCACCCTCGACGGCCGCCTGCTGCTGGCAAATCGCCAGGTGGCCGCGCTCTTCGGCTACGACGACCCGGCCGAGATGCGCGATGTCAGCCTGCTCGACTGGTTCGCGCCGGAAGAGCGCGAGCGGGCGCGCGAGCGCTTTTTCTCGTTCCTGCACACCGGCTTTGCCCGCGAGGCCGAGTACCTGCTGGTGCGTCGCAACGGCGAGCGCTTCTACGGCGCCATCAGCGCCACGGTGCTACGAGACGCAAACGGCGTGCCGTATGCTGCAATTGGCCTGGTGCGCGACATCACCGAGCGGGTACAGACAGAACAAAAGCTTCAGCGCCAGAGCCAGCTCCAGAATCTGCTGCTCAAACTGTCGGCCGAGTTTATCAATCTGCCGCTGGATCGGATTGATGCCGCCATTCAGAACGCGCTGCAGGAGATGGGAACTTTCGTCGCGGCCGACCGCGCCTACGTGTTCGACTATGATTTCCGGGCCAATATCGCCATCAACACGTTCGAATGGTGCGCGCCGGGCATCACGCCACAGATCGAGGCGCTGCAAGCAGTCCCGCTGGAGGGCATCCCTGAATGGACGAGCCCACACCTGCGCGGAGAAGACCTGATCATTCCCGACGTTAGCACGCTGCCGCCGGGGCCGCTGCGGGAGATCCTGGAGCCGCAGGAGATCAAAAGCCTGGTGACGCTACCGATGATCGGCAAAGAAGGGCTCATCGGCTTCGCCGGCTTCGATTCCGTGCGCTGTCACCGGATCTACAACGAAGATGAGCTGATGCTGCTGCGCATCTTCTGCCAGATGCTGGTGAACGTCACCGAGCGCAAACGCGCCGAAGAGGCAGCCATCCTGCGCGCCCGCCAGCAGGCCCTCGTCGCCGAACTGGGCCAGCTGGCGCTGAGCACCACGAACCTGCAAACGCTGTTCGATGCCGCGGTTACCCGCCTGGCAGAAACGCTCGGAGTCGAATACTGCAAAGTGCTGGAGCTATTGCCCGACGGTCAAACGCTGCGACTCGTGGCCGGCGTGGGCTGGCAGCCCGGCCTCGTGGGCAGCGCAACCGTCTCCGCCGATCTGAACTCGCAGGCCGGCTACACATTGGCCGTCAACGAACCGGTGATCGTCGAAGACCTGCGCACCGAGACGCGCTTCAGCGGGCCGGCATTGCTGCGCGAACACGGCGTTGTCAGCGGCATGAGCACGATAATTGCGGGCATGGATCACTCGTTCGGAGTGCTGGGAGTCCACACACGGCGCCATCGAGTGTTCTCGGCCGATGACGTTCATTGCCTCCAGGCCGTGGCCAACATTCTGGCCGAGGCCATCCAGCGCGAACGCGTCAGACAGGCTCTGGTCACCGAGCGCGCGCTCCTGCGCACCATGGTGGACCACCTGCCCACATCCGTGTACGTGAAGGACCTGGAGGGTCGCAAGACCCTGGCCAATCAGGTCTGCCTGAGCCACATGGGGGTCTCCTCTGAAGCCGAGGCGCTCGGCAAAACCGACTTCGAGGTCTATCCCCCCGAGCTGGCCGCTGCCTTCGCGGCCGACGATCACTTCGTGCTCAGCACCGGCCAGCCTATCTTCAATCGCGAAGAGCGCATCACCCGGTCCGACGGCACTCTTGGCTGGCAGTTCACCTCTAAAGTGCCCCTGCATGACAGCAACGGCCGGATCATCGGCCTGGTGGGCATCGGCTACGACATCACCGAACGTCGCCAGATGGAGGATCAGCTTCGCCAGACCCTCGCCGACCTGCAACGCGCCAACGCCGACCTCGAGCGTTTCGCCTATGTGGCCTCCCACGACCTGCAGGAGCCGCTGCGGATGATCGCCTCCTATGCGCAGCTCCTGGAGCAGCGATATCGTGGCCGGCTCGACGCGGACGCCGACGAGTTTCTCGCTTTCATCGTCGAAGGGGCCAGCCGTATGCAACAGCTCATCTTTGATCTGCTTGCATACTCGCGCCTCGGCGCCACCCGTCCTGCCAGCCAGTCTACCGATGCCAGTATTTCCTGCCAGCTCGCGCTCATCAACCTCCAAGATGCGATTGCCCAGGCTCAAGCGACCATCATCTGCGACCCGCTGCCCACCGTGAAGGCCGAGCCGACCCAGCTCACTCTGCTTTTCCAGCATCTGATCGCCAACGCCATAAAATTCCGCGGGCCTGAACCACCGATCGTCCATGTCTCGGCCGTTGCCGACTCTTCCTCTTCCTTCGTATTCTCCGTGCGCGACAATGGCATCGGCATCGAGCCGCAGTATTTCGAGCGCATCTTCGTCATTTTCCAGCGCCTGCACAAGCGCCGCGAGTATCCCGGCAACGGCATTGGCCTGGCCCTGTGCAAACGCATCGTCGAGCTTCACGGCGGCCGCATTTGGGTCGAGTCCACGCCTGGCCAGGGCAGCACGTTCTTCTTCACCCTGCCCGCCGCCTGAATTTGCAAACGGGTTCGCCAGCCGGCCCGCTCCAGACCGGCTGTGGAGCGAGACCCACCGCCCATTTCCTGACTGCAACGATCGGCGGTAAAATGGAGACATGGAGACTCGACTGCTGCCTGCTATCCCTGAAAACATTGCCCTGGCCGCCGAAACGATCAAAGCCGGCGGTCTGGTCGCGTTTCCCACCGAAACCGTCTATGGCCTGGGCGCGAATGCCCTGGACGCAGACGCCGTAGCACGCATTTTCGCAGCCAAAGAACGGCCCACCGCCGATCCGTTGATCGTTCACCTGAGCGGCCTGGACCAGTTGTCGCGCGTGGCTCGCAGCGTACCGACCACCGCACAGAGGTTGGCCGAAACGTTCTGGCCCGGCCCGCTGACGCTGGTGCTGTCCAAGCAGCCGCACGTGCCGGCCCTGGTCACCTCTGGCCTCGACACGGTGGCCGTGCGCGTGCCCGATCATGCGGTGGCGCTGGCGCTGCTTCGCGCCGCGAACCTGCCCATCGCCGCGCCATCGGCCAACCGCTTCGGTCACGTCAGCCCTACCACCGCGCAGCACGTCTGGCACGATCTGCACGGCCGCATCGAGATCATCCTGGACGGTGGGGCCACAGCCGTCGGGGTGGAATCCACGGTGCTGGACGTCTCGACCAGCCCGCCGGCCATTCTGCGACCGGGCGGGATTCCGGCCGAGATGCTGGAGGCGGTCATCGGCCCGGTGGCGGTGCTGAGGCGCAGCCTGCCGCTCGACCAGGGCCTGCCGTCCCCCGGTCTGCTGGAGAAGCATTACGCGCCGCGCGCGGCGCTGATCTTCTTCATCGGCCCGACCGGCCGCGAGGCGCTGATGGCGCACCTGGCCGCGACGCGCGCGGCAGGCCGGCGGGCCGGTGTGCTGGCGATGGATGAAGACGCTCCCGCGTTGGCACGCGGCGGCGCCGTGGTCTATCGCCTGGGCGCCGATCTGAACAGCGTGGCCCGGCATCTGTACGCGGGCCTGCGCTGGCTGGACGCCCAGGGCGTGGATGTGATCCTGTGCCGCGATTTCGGCACCGGCGGCCTGGGCCTGGCCATCCGCGATCGATTGACGCGTGCAGCGGCCCGGGTCGTCGAGACAACATGAAAGGAAAACGATGGAGACAAGCCTGTATCGCAGTCAGACGGATCGCCTGATCGGCGGGGTGTGCGGAGGGATCGCCGAGTATCTGCGCATCAGCGCGACGCCGGTGCGCGTCTATTTTCTGCTGCTGGCTTTCACCACGGGCATCGGCTGGCTTCTCTATCTGATCTTGTGGGCCGCTCTGCCATATCCGGGCGAAGGCACTTTCGGCTCTCCCGGCGCCGTCCGCCAGGGGATCGGCGAGATTGCGGGGAAAGCACGGGATCTGGGCGATGATGTGCGCCGCGCCGTGCGTCAGCCCGATCCGCAGATCGGCGTGGCGCTGGGCGTGGCGCTGATGCTGATCGGCACGCTGGCGCTGCTGCGCAATCTGGGCATCCCGGGCCTCGGCTGGCTGAACGAGGGCCTGGTCTGGCCTTTGCTGCTGCTGATCGGAGGGATTGTCCTGATCTGGCGCCTGCCCCGGTAATGAAAAACAACGCGCCAGGCCCCTCGGGAAGGCGCCTGGCGCAAGAATCCACTCACCCGGCGACGTCTACATCTTCCGGTATTCGCCCTCAACGACGTCCTCGCCACCATCGCCGGACGGCCCGGCCGTGCCCGGAGGCGGGGTCTGTGGTCCGGCCTGCTGGTACATCTTCGCGCCGACCTTCTGCCATTCGTCCATCAGCTTATCGGTCAGGCGTTCCAGTTCGCTGGCGCCGGCGTTGCGATCCAGCGCGCTCTTGACCGCGTCCATCGCCTCTTGCAGCGTCTTCTTGTCGGCGTCTGCCAGCTTATCGCCGCTGTCCTGCAGGAACTTCTGCACCTGATAGTGCGCGTTGTCTGCCCGATTGCGGGCCTCCACTTCGGCCTTGCGCTTGCGGTCCTCCTCCGCGTGCTTCTCCGCCTCTTTCACCATTTGCTCGATCTGGTCTTTGGAGAGGCCGCTCGAGGCCGTGATCTTGATGCTCTGTTCGCGGCCGGTGGCTTTGTCGCGCGCGCTCACGTGCAGGATGCCGTCGGCGTCAATGTCGAACGTCACTTCGATCTGCGGGACGCCGCGCGGCGCGGGCGGGATGCCGGTCAGTCGGAAGTTGCCCAGCAATTTGTTGTCGCGCGCCATGGGCCGCTCGCCCTGCGTCACTACGATCTCCACCTCGGTCTGCATGTCGGACGCGGTGGAGAAGATCTGCGTCTTCTTGGTCGGGATCGTGCTGTTGCGCTCGATCATCGGCGTGGCCACACCGCCCAGCGTCTCGATAGATAGGGTCAGCGGCGTCACGTCGAGCAGCAAGATGTCCTTGACCTGGCCGCCCAGCACGCCCGCCTGAATCGCGGCGCCGATGGCCACCACCTCGTCCGGGTTAACGCCCTTGTGCGGCTCGCGGCCGAAGAATTTGCGGACCGCTTCCTGCACTGCGGGCATACGGGTCATGCCGCCCACCAGCACGACCTCGGCGATGTCGTTGACGGTGAGTTTGGCATCGGCCAGGGCCTGCTTGCACGGCTCGATCGTGCGCTGGATCAGGTCGCCGGTGAGCTGTTCCAGTTTGGCGCGTGTCAGCTTCATCTGCAGATGCTTCGGCCCGCTGGCATCCGCGGTGATGAACGGCAGGTTGATCTCGGTCTCCAGGACGCTGGAGAGCTCGATCTTCGCCCGTTCCGCTGCCTCTTTGAGGCGCTGCAACGCCATGCGGTCGCTGCGCAGGTCAATCCCTTCTTCGCGCTTGAATTCGTCCGCGATCCAGTTGATGATGCGCTGGTCGAAGTCGTCGCCGCCCAGGAAAGTATCGCCGTTCGTGCTCAGCACCTGGAAGACCCCCTCGCCGACATCCAGGATCGAGATGTCGAACGTGCCGCCGCCCAGGTCGTAGACGGCGATCTTCTGGTCAATCTTCTTGTCCAGGCCATAGGCGAGCGCGCTGGCGGTCGGCTCGTTGATGATGCGCAGCACATCCAGCCCGGCGATCTTGCCCGCATCCTTCGTCGCCTGGCGCTGGCTATCGTTGAAATAGGCCGGCACGGTGATCACCGCCTGGGTCACCGGTTCGCCCAGATACGCCTCGGCGTCGGTTTTGATCTTCTGCAGGATCATCGCCGAGATTTCGGGCGGCGAATAGTTGCGGCCGCCCAGCGTGACCCAGGCATCGCCGTTGCTGTTCTCGATGATTTTGTACGGCAGCACTTTGCGCGCCTTGGTCACTTCCGGGTCATTGAAGCGCCGGCCCATCAGCCGTTTTACCGAGAAAATCGTGTTATCGGGATTGGTGATCGCCTGCCGGCGGGCGACCTGGCCCACCATGCGCTCGCCGGTCTTCGCGTTGACGGCAACGACGGACGGGAACAACCGCGAACCCTCGGCGCTCGGGATGACGACCGGCTCGCTGCCTTCCATGACAGCCACCACCGAGTTGGTCGTACCGAGATCAATGCCCACGATCTTGCCCATGGATCAATTTCTCCTTCTCGCTCGCTGAATGCACACCATAGCGGGCAACCGGCAAAGGCGCCTGAGCGCCTGCTGGCGGCATCCGCTCACTTCACTTTGCCACCCGCACTAGGCTGGGCCGCAGCACCCGCTCGCCCAACATGTAGCCGCGGGCCACTTCGCCGATGATCTGGCCGGTCGTATAGCCTGCAACCTCTTCGTGCGTCACTGCGTGATGCAACGCCGGATCGAACATCTGGCCGTCGGTAGGAATCGCGGTAACGCCCTCGCTCTCCAACAGCTGATCGAATTTGCGCGCGATCAGACGAAAGCCGTTCACCCAATCACTCTCCGCCTGATCGGCCGGCAGGTTCTCGAAAGCGCGCCGGATATCGTCGCTGATCGGCAGCAGCTTTTCGAGCACGCGCACGGCAGCGGTCGCCCGCTGCTCTTCGGCCTCGCGCAACAGGCGCTTGCGGGCATTGCTGAAGTCGGCCGTGGCCCGGCGCCAGCTGTCGAGATATGCTGCGGCTTGCGCCTGCGCCTGCGCCAGTTGTTGACGCAGCACCTCGACATCGTTCACTTCGACCGGCGGCGCCGACTGTTCGCCGTTCGGCGCGGCCGTCTGTTCCATAGTCAGTTCATTTTCCTGGCTCATCGTTCCGATCCTGCTTCGCACTGGCTAAAAGTATGCCATTCAGACAGCGCTATCATGATATCGTCTCTCTATCAGCGAGACGTTAACAGAGCGTTTGTTTTTCGTTAGCGGTCACCGGTCGCCGAGGGCCGGCCTGGGCCGGGAATCGCGCACATCGTACCAATCGCCCACTAGGTCGCTCATCAGCTGCGACACGTAGCGCACCGCGCCGATGGTGTAGTCATACGACATGCGCAGCGGCCCGACCACACCTAGCAACCCGCTGGCCCCACCCTCGATGCCGTAGCGAGACAAGACCAGGCTGAGCTCGGCGAAATCGCGCCAGCGGCCCTCGCCGCCGATCAACACCTGCACCGCGCCGATGCTCAGCGGCTCGGCCGCAGTCATCACCACATCTACCAGCGTCGAGCCTTCGAGCATGTGCACCATCTGCCGCACTTGCTCGGCATCGGAAAACTCCGGCTCGGCCAGGATATGCGCCAGGCCATCTCGATACACGGCTGCGGCCTGCTGACTATCTTCATCGCGCAGCGCCTGGGCCACCAGCTGGCCGATCTGACCACCCAGTCCATTGCTGGCAGCCAGACGGGCGCCGATCTGGCTGCCGGTCAACCCCCGAAACCGTTCGTTGAGCTGATTGGAGAGGCGGCTGAGCGACTCTTGATCCATCGGCTGGTCCAGGGTGAGCACATGCTGCTTCACCATGCCGCCTTGCAGAACGAGGACCAGTAAGACCAGGGTGTCGCGCAGGCTGATCAGCTCCAGATGCTTGAATCTATTTTCGCGCGCCCGTGGGGGAGTTGCCACAGCGGCCTTGCGCGTGGTATGCGCCAGGACGGCCGCTGCCAGCCGCACCCACTGATCCAGTTCCAGCCGCGCCTGGTGGAACTGGTGACGGATCTTGAGCTGTTCTGGCAGCGGCAACTCCGTCTCGCCCAAAAGATGTTCGACGAAATAGCGATAGCCCTGCTCGGTCGGGATACGGCCGGCCGACGTGTGCGGGTGAGTCAGATAGCCCATCTCCTCCAACGCGGCCATCTCATTGCGCACCGTCGCCGCGCTGATCTCCAGCCCGTAGCCCTGGACGAACGCTTTCGACCCGACCGGCTGTCCTTTTTCGATGTACGAACGGATCACCAGGCCCAGCACGGCCTGGCGCCGTGGCGTCATTTCAGGCATCTCTCACCTCGCTTTAGCACTCTCGATGCGAGAGTGCTAACACTGCAGGGCAAATCATATCATGAAGCGGCAAAGGTGTCAAAAAAACGCGGGATGGAGGTTGGGCGTCCCGGCCGCGCTTCAATAGGCGTTTTTGTCCGTAAACGCCTTGAACGCCGTGCGCAGGATGATGCGAAAATCCAACCAGAGCGACCAGTTCTCGATGTACCAGAGGTCGTACTTGGTGCGCTCGGTGATCGAGGTATCCCCGCGCAGGCCGTTGACCTGCGCCCAGCCGGTGATGCCGGCCTTTTCCCGATGGCGCTCCATGTAACGGGGGATGCTCTTGCGGAACTGCTCGACGTAGGCAGGTTGTTCGGGCCGCGGCCCCACCACGCTCATGTCGCCCATCAGCACGTTGATGAACTGTGGCAGCTCATCGAGCGAGGTCCTGCGCAGGAACGCGCCCACGCGAGTGCGCCGGGGATCGTCCTTCGTCGTCCAGCCTGGGCCGTTCGCCTCCGCATCCTGGCGCATCGAGCGAAACTTCAGCACCTTGAAGGGCTTCGCGTCGAGCCCCATGCGCTCCTGCACGAAGAAAACCGGCCCCGGCGAATCGAGCTTGATGGCCAGCGCCACCAGCAGCATGAACGGCGAGGCGAACAGCAGAAAAAGGCCGCTGAACACAACGTCCACGATCCGCTTCAGCGTCAGCTTCCAGCCGCGCAGCGCCACATCGCGGATCGTCAGCAGCGGCAGCCCGGCCAGGTCACTGATCGTCACCTCCGATGCCATGATCTGGAAGACATCGGGGAAGACGCGGATGCTAACCTTCTCCCGCTCGCACTGCGAGACGATGCCGACCAGCTCCTGATGACTGGCTTCAGGCAGCGCGATGATCACTTCCGCGATCCCCGCGCGCTCGATGATCTGGGGCAGCTCGTCAATGCCGCCGAAGACGGGCAAGCCGAGCACGCGGGCCTGACTGGGATGAGGATCCACGAAGCCCACGACCTGATAGCCGAGGCCAGGCGTATGTTGGATCTTCTGCAGGATCATGCGGCCGACTTCGCCCGCGCCAATGATCAGCACCCGCTCGGCGCCGTGACCGCGGCGATGCAGCCAGCGCTGCACCCGGCTGTGCACCCAGCGGCCGATCGGGATCAACACCAGGCCGGCCACCCAGGCGAGCACGATCATCAGGCGCTGATATTCCAGCCCGCGCAGCACAAAACCCAGGAAGGCGATCGTCAGCAGCGTCGCTACGGAAACGCCGCCGAACATCCGATAGACTTCGTCCAGCAGAATCGCCGCGTGACGGCGATGGTAGAATTTATAGAAGAAGAAGACGAGCAGGGTGTTGACCAGCTGGATGACGGCCAACACGAGGTAGTCTGAGAAAGGCCCGAGCTTGGGGCCGACCGTCGCAAAACGCACCAGATAGGCGACATAGAAGGCCAACAGGCTCATCGCTGCGTCGGTGACTATGAACGACGCGACGAAAAGCGCCCGAGCGCGTCGCGGCGGCGGTGCGAACGCCTGCTCCGGCCCGGCCGCGCCGTTTCGCCGGTCACCTGCGGGCTGCGTTTGCTCCGGCTCAATCACGCCTGAAGTCTGCAACGGCGCATTTGAACTCATCGGCTTGCTCCCGAACCGATCACGAGCGGCCGGCAAGGGGCCCTTGCCCCCGCAGCCGCCGACCGAGCAGGTCAAGTTGTGCGAAGAAGAAAATGCCGCCCCGGATCAGCCAGTCCATCCAGCGCGAAGTCGTCGGCCGGTAGTGCTTGTCATAGAAGATGGTCAACGCCCGATAAAATTCGACCCGCGCCCGATAGGAGTGCCGGGAAGCGGCCTCCTTGATATGCGTGACGGTCACAGCCGGATTGTACCAGACTTCCCAGCCTGCGTCGGTGATGCGCTTGGCCCAATCCAGGTCCTCGCCGTACATGAAGAAGGACTCGTCCAACAGGCCGACCTGCGCGATCGCTTCGCGGCGCACCAGCATGAACGCGCCCACAATGGCATCCACGCGGGTGACCAGATCCGGATCGAGATAGCGCAGGTCGTAACGGGCAAAGCGCGGGCTGCGCGGAAAGAGGCGGTCCAGCCGGGCCAGATGATAGAACGAGCTCGCCGGGGTGGGAAAAGAACGCCGACAGGCGCGATCGATCGAGCCGTCCAGGCGCACCAGCTTCGGCCCGGCGGCGCCGGCCTGCGGATGCGCCTCCATGAACGCGATCATGTCGGCCAGCGCGCGCGGCGAGAGCACCGTGTCCGGATTCAAGAGCAGGGCAAAGCGCGGCAACGCGGGTCCCGCTTCCGCAGGCAACGCAAGCGGCCGATCGGAAAACCCGAAATAGCGCAACCCCTGATTATTGGCCCGCGGATAGCCCACATTCTCCGCGTTCGCGATCAGGTGCACTTGCGGAAACTCGGCGCGCACCATGGCCACGCTGTCGTCGGCCGAGGCGTTGTCCACCACGCAAACCCCACAAGAGAGGCCGCCCATCTCGCTGGCATAAAGCGAGCGCAAACAATCGCGCAACAGCGCGCTCGTGTTGTAATTAACGATGATGATCGCCAGATCCAGGGATACTGCCGGTGTATCGTTCATAGACGTCAAGATTATAGCATCGGATGTCGCCTGGGTCAATTGCTTTGCAGGCGCTCTTCATGTTAGAATAGCATTGATCTCCGATCTGTCACGAAGGAAACGCATGCCATGCAACGACTCTGGAGCGTCTTCGGCCTGGTGAGCTTGATTATGCTGATCGGGCTGGCCGCCATAACCGGCCGAGCCGCCACCGTCGTGCGCGCGCAGGGCACCTGCACCGAGCTGGTCCAAAATGGCGGCTTCGAGACCGACGTCGCATGGCTCCTGGGCACAGCACCGCAGATGCCCGAATACGTCACCTATACCTATCACGGCGGCCGGCGCTCCCTGGCTTTGGGCATCACCAAAGGCGCCAGCCAGAAGAGCTACTCCTCAGCTCGCCAGACGGTCGTCATCCCGCCAACCGCCGCTACGGTCACCCTTTCCTTCTGGTTCAACGCCATGGTGAACGATCCGCTCCACGACCAGCACATGGCGCTCGTGCTGCTGGCGCCGAACGGCGCAGTTCTGGATCAGCCCTGGCGTTCACGCAATGACAGCCGCATCTGGAATCAATTAAGTTTCGATCTGACGCGCTGGCGCGGCCGCACGGTGCAGATCTACTTCAACGTCTACAATGATGGTCGCGGGGGCACCGCCGGCATGTTCCTGGACGACGTCTCCCTGGTCGCGTGTTCCATCCCGCCGGCAACGCCGACCGCCGCGGCCACCCCCTCGCCGACCCGCACGCCGACCGCGACCATCCCGGTGTGGACGATGACTTTCACGCCCTACTACGTCACGCCCACGCGCACGCCCACCCCACCCACCGCCACGCCGACCGCCACCCGCGCCTTCTGGACGCCCACCTCGCCGCCGGCCACGCACACGCCGATCATCGCCACGGTCATCCCCACCCCCGTAACCCCTGGGCCGGGGAATTGTCTCGATCTGGCAAAGAACGGCGGATTTGATCAGGGGCTGAGCGGCTGGCATCCCGCCATCAACGTGTTGCCGGCACAGCTGGTCGGCAGCCCGACGCACAGCCCGCCCTACGCGTTGCAGCTCGGCACACAAAGCCAGCAGGCGCGCAGCTACTCGTCGGTGCGGCAATACCTTCACCTGCCGGCTGCCACACGGGCAACCCTGCAATTCTGGACCTGGACGTGGGCAGAGCCGAACGCCGGGGCCGATCGCCAGGAAGCGCTTCTTCTGGCGGCCGACAACAGCGTGCTCGCCGTGCTCTGGCGTGTCCTGGTCAACGAACAGGGCTGGCGCCAGGTGCGGGCCGATCTGAGTCCCTACGCCGGCCGGACGGTCGCCATTTACTTCAACGTCGCCAATGACGGCACGGGCGGCCGGACGGCGCTCTTCCTGGACGATGTCCAGGTGCTCGTGTGCAGCGAGCCCACCGGCACGCCGATTCCGATCACGGTGCTGCCGCCGCTCATCCTCGGCGACGAGAGGGCGCTGCCCGAACTCCCCGAAGGCGCGGAGATGGCCCCCGACCGCACCAACGGCGTCGGCATCAATCCAGAACCGGTGATGACCCGAGTGGCTCTGGAAGGATTCGCCAGCGCGACACCGACGTCCATCGCGGCGACCACTACGCCGTCGCCCGCACCGTCGCCCGTACCGACCGCTGCCCCGTCGCGCTCCCCGCTGGAGGAATGGGCGGAACAGGTCTCGGTATTGGGCTGTGTGGCTGGCCTGTTCCTCTTCGCGCTGATCGCCGTCTTGCTGATCTGGGGCATCCTCGTGCCGTGGATCGAACGCCAGCGCGGGCAGGGCCGGCCATAGATGCCGCATCATCACGAAAGGGGTTCATTCTTGGAACTGACGCTTTATCCCGATGAGAGGGGCTTCGCGGCGCTGTGCGCCGAGTGGAACGATCTGCTGCGGCGCAGCCGTTTCGACACGATCTTTCTGACCTGGGAATGGCAGACGACCTGGTGGCGCTGCCTCGGTACGCCACGCGGCCCGCTCTTCCTGCTCGCCGTGCGCGAGGGCGGCCGGCTGATCGGCATCATACCGCTCTATCTCGGCCAGCACGACCGACGCAATGCCCTGCAGGTAGTGGGCTGCCTCGAAGTGGCCGACTATCTGGATTTTATCGTGGAAACCGGACAGGAGGAGGCCGTCTACGCCGCGTTCCTCGATTGGCTGGACGGCCCCACTGCGCCGGCCTGGGAGATGGTGGACCTGTGCAATCAGCCGTCTCGCTCGCTGGCCTACACCGTGTTGCCGCAAATGGCGCGCGCGCGCGGCTGGATGGCTGACGTGTTCCAGGAGGACGTATGTCCGGTGATCACCCTGCCGGCGCCCTCTGCCGAACCGGGCTTCGACGGCTGGGAAGCCTATCTGGCCACCCTGGACAAAAAAGAGCGCCATGAGATCCGGCGCAAGCTGCGCCGGCTCATGCGCGAGGCGCCGGACGCCACCGTGCGCTTCGTACGCGGGCTGACCGGCCTCGATGAGGCCATCAACACATTCATCACCCTGCACCGGCTCAGCCGGCGAGACAAAGACGCCTTCATGGACGCTCAGATGCAGGGCTTCTTCCGCGAGATCGCGGCCACCCTGGCCCGGCAGGGCTGGCTCCAGCTCTCATTCCTGGAGGTCGAAGGCCAACCGATTGCCAGCTATTTCTGTTTCGAGTACAATAACGAAGTGCAGGTCTACAATTCGGGCTACGACCCGGAAGCCTACCCCCAGTTCAGCCCGGGATGGGTCTTGCTGGCCCGGCTGATCGAAGACGCCATCCGCCAGGGTCGGGCGCGCTTCGACTTCCTGCAAGGAGACGAAGACTACAAACACCGCTTCGGCGGTGTGGATGAACCGGTCTATCGCACCCTGCTCCGACGCGGCTGACCCGTTCTGCCATTTGCCGTGCCGATTTGCCGATTTGCTGATTTGCCCAGGTTCCATGCGCGTCATCTCTGGCTTTGCCAAAGGCCGTGAACTGCGTTCACCGTCCGGCAACACCACCCGGCCGATCACCGATCGGGTGAAATCGGCGCTGTTCAACATCCTCGCCGCCCAGGGGATGATCGCCGAACGTCGCTACCTCGACCTGTTCGGCGGCACGGGCGCGGTCGGCATCGAGGCGCTGAGCCGAGGCGCGGCCGAAGCCGTCTTCTGCGAGCGCGATCCGACGGTCGTGCAGGTCTTGCGTCACAACCTGGAGCTGACCGGCGTCGCCGCACGCGGTCGCGTGGTGGTCGGCGACGCCTTCGCCTACCTGGCCCGGCCCAACCTGGCGCCGTTCGATGTCATCTACATTGCGCCGCCGCAATATCAGGCCCTATGGCTCAAAGCGCTGCGCGCCGTAGACGCCCGGCCCGAGCTGCTGACCGCTGACGGACTGGTGATCGTGCAGATCTTCCCCAAAGAATGGATGGAACCGGTGCTCGCACAGCTCATCGTATGCGATCATCGCCGCTATGGCAGCACGGCGCTCTATTTTTTTGAACGGTCTGGGAGACGACATGCCGAGGAACAAACCCAAGCGGCCTGACGCGACCGACCAGGCCACGGCCGACCTGGTGGCACGGCTGGCGACCGAAGCAGCTTTGCTACGTCAAAACGAATACCTCTCCGCACTCCACGAGACGACCCTGGGGCTGATGCACCGACTGGACCTCGATGACCTGCTGGAGGCGATCGTCAAACGCGCCACGTATCTGCTGGGCGCTGCTTTCGGCTGGCTTTACCTGGTGGACGAAAAAACCAACACCCTCGAGGTCAAATTTGGCTCTGCCCAATTCGATGAATACATCGGCAATCGCCTGGAGCCCGGCGAAGGCCTGGCCGGCCAGGTATGGGTGACGGGCCAGCCGATCGCGGTGGACGATTATGCGACCTGGCCCCACCGTTCCGCCAAATTCGCCGCCCACCTGATCCATGCCGCCGTCGGCGTTCCCCTCACCCTCGATGATCAGATCATCGGCGTGCTCGGCGTCTCGCAGACAAAGCCGGGCGTGCCGTTCGACGCCGAAGAGGTGACGCTGCTCACCCGCTTCGGCCAGCTGGCCGCCGTCGCCATTGACAACGCGCAGCTCTACACCACGTCGCGGCGCCAGGCGCAGGAAATGGCGCTCCTGAATCAGGTGCGCACGGCGCTGGCCAGCGAACTCGACCTGTCCGCGCTGCTGCGCACCGTCGTCGAAGCCATCGCCAGCACCTTCGGCTACACCCTGGTCAGCCTCTACCTGCTGGAAAACGACGCGCTGGTGCTCCAGCATCAGGTCGGCTACGATCGCGTGCTATCCCGCATCCCCCTCACGCATGGGGTGATGGCGCGTGTCGTGCGCACCGGCCAGTCCGCGTTTCTGCCCGACGTCCACGCCGATCCCGACTTCCTGGAGGCGATCCCCGGCATCTGCTCAGAAGTGTGTGTGACGCTGCGCGATCGCGGGCAGATTGTTGGCGTGCTGAATGTCGAGAGCATCCACAACACCCGGCTGACCGAGGCCGACCTGCATCTGATGAGCGCGGTCGCCGAGCAGGTCAACGTCGCCATTGGCCGCGCGCGGCTCTACACCGCGGTGCGAGAGAGCGAACAACTCTACCGCTCTGTGGTCGAAAACGTCAAAGAGGTCTTTTTCCGCATTGACAAACATGGCAACTGGACCTTCCTGAATCCGGCCTGGACCGCTCTCACCGGCTTTACGGTGGCCGAGAGCCTGGGAAAATCGTTCATCGACTTCGTGGATGTGGAGGATCGCAGCACGCTGCGCGGCGATTTCGTCGCCCTCATCGCCATGAAGCAAAAAGAGTATCAGGCCGAGCTGCGCTACGTGGCCGCTGACGGCAGCAAACGCTGGGTCGAGGCGCGTGCCCAGCTGATCTATCGCGCAGAAGATGGCGGCTTCGACGGCGCGTTCGGCGTGCTCACCGACGTGAGCGAACGCCATCTGGCCGCCGAGGAACTAGCGCGGCAGCGCGACTTCGCGCTGCAGATCATGAACAACATGGCGCAGGGACTGACCGTCACGGATGCCGAAGGCTTCTTCGAATATGTCAACCCTGCTTTCGCGCGCATGCTGGGCGACGACGCCGAACTGCTGCTCGGCAAGCACCCGAAAGATTTCGCCCTGTCGGAGGACTGGCCAGCCCTGGAGGAAGCCTGGCAACAAGTTCGCCAGGGGGTCTCGGCCGTACACGAGAGCCGTCTGCGCCGCCGGGATGGTGCCATCGTCTATGCCCTAAGCACCAGCGCGCCGCGGCTGCGAGATGGCCTCGTCATCGGCGCGATCACGGTGGTGACCGACCTGACCGAGCGCAAACACATGGAAGAGGCGCTGGCCCAGGCGCGCGATCAAGCCCTGGAAGCCTCACGCCTCAAGTCCGAATTCCTGGCGACGATGAGCCATGAGATCCGCACGCCCATGAACAGCACCCTGGGCATGATCGAGCTCCTCCTCGACACAGAGCTGACCCCCGAACAGCGAGAGCTCGCCGAAGGCGCCCAGGAGGCTGCGCAATCGTTGCTGGCCATCATTGACGACATCCTCGACTTCTCCAAGATCGAGGCCGGCAAACTGGTCTTCGAGCATCTGGATTTCGAGGTTGCCGATGTCGTCCGCAAGGCAGCCGATCTGTTCATGCCGAAGGCGCGCGCCAAAAATCTCGACCTGCGGGTGCTGATCGCGCCGGAAACGCCGCAATGGGTGCGGGGCGATCCCCATCGGCTGCGCCAGGTGCTGGTCAATTTGCTCAGCAACGCGGTGAAGTTTACGCAGCGCGGGGAAATCGTCGTCGAGGTGGCGCTGGAGAGCATGAGCGAGAAGCACATCAGCCTCTACTTCAGCGTCACCGATACCGGGATCGGCCTGTCTGAAACCGCGCGGCGCCGGCTGTTCCAGCCATTCACCCAGGCCGACGGCTCAACGACCCGGCGCTACGGCGGCACGGGCCTGGGCCTGGCCATCTGCAAACGCCTGGTGGAAATGATGGGCGGCGAGATCGGCGCCGACAGCACCGAGGGACATGGCTCGGTCTTCTGGTTCACGGCGCATTTCGCGTACGCGACCGAGCATCATCCGACCCAACCCGAAACGAAGCAACGTGAGGCCACAGCCTTGACCGCCGTACCGGTTGTGGCCGCCCATGTCCTCCTGGCCGAGGACAATCCGATGAATCAGCGCCTGGGCGTGCTTCAGCTGCAGAAGCTGGGCTTCCGGGTAACGCCGGTCAGCCACGGCAAGGCGGCACTCGAAACCTATTTGAAGCGGCCGCATGAGTACGACCTGGTCCTCATGGATTGCCAGATGCCGCAGATGGACGGCTTCGAGGCCAGTCGGGCAATTCGGAAAGCCGAGGCAAGCCTGGGACGGCACGTGCCGATCATCGCCATGACCGCCAACGCGTTCCAGGGCGATCGCGAAGCCTGCATGGCGGCCGGCATGGACGACTACATCAGCAAGCCAGTGCGTTGGGCCGAACTGCGCGCCGTCCTGAACCGCTGGATCGTGGGCGCAGCGATGGAAGCCGAACCGATCGCCGACCTGACAGCCGGCGAGATGACGCCGACGCGCGATGAGACTGCGACCGGGCCGCTTGATCCGACCGTCCTGCGCAGCCTCAAACGCCTGGCGCCTCCGGACAAGCCCCAGGCGCTGGTCGAGCTGATCGAGACCTTCCTGGAGAGCACGGCAGCCCGGCTGCCCGATCTGCAGGCGGCCGTGGCCCGCGGCGACAGCAAGATGGCCGCTCAGATCGCGCACAGCCTGAAAGGAAGCACGGGTAGCTTCGGAGCGCTCCGGCTCAGCGGCCTGCTCGGGCAACTGGAAGCACTCAGCAAAAGCGGTGCGCTCCAAAATGCCGGGGCGCAGCTGGCCGAAATCGAAGCGGAATACGAGCGGATGCGGCTGGCGTTCGAGCAAGAGCTGGCAGCATGCCGGACGTCTGACGCGTCAGCCCGCCAGGCCGGCTCGCTGTTGTAGCACAAAATGGCGGCTTGCGCCGCATTTTCACCCGCAGAGACCGCGCGCGAACAGTGGCGCCAACGATGATGCGATCGGCGTTCTAAAACACAAAGCTCTGTCCGCGCTGCGGGACGGTCACTTTGGCCATCCCGCTTTCCTCCAGCCTGTCCGCCAGGATGGATTGGGCGACCGGCTCGCCGTGCACGACGAACGTGTGTTGCAGCCGACGCCGATCGAACGACTGCGCCCAGGCCAACAATTCGGCCTGATCGGCGTGCGCGCTGAAGCCGTCAATGGCCACCACCTGCGCCCGCACCCTGAACTCCTCGCCCAGGATCTTGACCCGACTCTCGCGATCCACGATGCGGCGGCCGAGAGTGTGCTCGGCCTGAAAGCTGACGAACAGGATCGTGTTGTCGGGGTCCTCGATGCCGTTCTTCAGATGATGCAAGATGCGACCGTTCTCGGCCATGCCGCTGGCGCTGATGATCACGGCCGGCTCTGTCAGGTAGTTCAGCTGCTTGCTGCGAGTCTGCTCGCGCACATATTCGATCAGCGGCGAGTCGAACGGATTGGCCCGTTTCCCCTCAGTCAGGAAAGCCCGCACCGTTTCATCCCATTCCTCCGGATGCATCCGAAAGACCTCGGTGGCGTTGACGGCCAGGGGGCTGTCCACGTAGATCGGGATGGCCGGAATGTCGCCATCGGCCGCCAGCTCGTTGAGCGCGAACACAATCTCCTGCGTGCGGCCCACGGCAAACGCCGGCACGATCACCCGGCCGCGGCGGCGCACCGTATCACGCACCACCGCGCGCAGCTTTTTGTGGGCATCCTCGTATGTGCCGTGAAGCCGGTTGCCGTATGTGCTCTCCATGATCAGGATATCGGCGGCATCGAGCAGATCAGGCGATTTGACGATCGGGATCTCGGCCCGGCCGACATCGCCGCTGAAGACGACGCGCCATTTTTTGCCGGTCTCACGGTCGTGGATGTCCAATGCCACACAGCTCGAACCCAGAATATGGCCGGCGTAGTAGAAGGTCGCCTCGACGCCATCGGCCACAATGACGGGCCGATGGTAGCCCGCGCCGATGAAATGCCCCAGGCTGGCCTGGGCATCGGCCCGCGTGTAGATCGGCTCGATCAGGGGCTCGCCCTGCTGCGCCTTCTTCTTGTTGAGGTACGCCACATCGCTTTCCTGGATATGGCCGCTGTCGAGCAGCATGTATGTGCACAGGTTGCGCGTAGCTGCCGTGCACCAGATGTGGCCTTGGAATCCTTGTTTGATCAGATTGGGCAGATTGCCGGAGTGATCAATGTGCGCGTGGCTGAGCACCACGGTGGTGATCGTGCGCGGGTCGAAAGGAAAGCGCAGGTTCCGGTCGTACGCATCGGCGCGACGGCCCTGATACAACCCGCAGTCGAGGAGGATACGCTGCCCGTTGACCTCGATGAGATGCATGGAGCCGGTGACTTCCTGCGCGGCCCCCCAAAACGTGATACGCATGGCGTCTCCGCTCAGTGCTGGATCAGAAGTCGATCTATGGCCGCGGTCAGCTCGGCCAGAGTGCTCACCTGGAGGATCGCGTCGCACAGCGGCGCGTACTTCAGCATGTCGCTGTC